>Ga0179593_1592441_pt1 | contig 10249 bp, 10 predicted proteins | sample CZODoug2_1_08_16_FD_185931 | JGI IMG/M metagenome (GOLD analysis project Ga0179593, IMG submission 185931) | Vadose zone soil fungal communities from Angelo Coast Range Reserve, California, USA - CZODoug2_1_08_16fungal (PacBio error correction) | ecosystem: Environmental > Terrestrial > Soil >...
AAGGGCAATCTAAAGGGAAAGAGACTTAACAGGAAAAACAGAAAGCACCCACCTCCCACCAAACCGGACTAACTCCGTAGAATACCCCGAGCACTGCAACACGAAAAAAATTTTCCGGGCAATCACGAGATCGCCTCAACATCAGGAGGCGGGATACAGAAGGCGCTGCTCCGATTAACAATGCCAGGCTGACAAGTCTCAACGCTCGGGAAAAGCACTCCGCTAGGAACCGATCTCGAAAAAATCTTAGAAAGTCCCGCTACGAAGGGTAGATAGATCCTAGGGGCGGGAAGTGCAACCTGGAAAAAAGTTGAAACTGTATCGCGAATATGCTAAAAGAAATGGTACTGGGAGAAAAACCGCGGCTTGGATACGGGAGCGTGCCGATGGGGGAGACTCGAAATTCACATGGTAGTTCAAATTATGGTCACCCACGTGATAGGGGGGATATCAGACTTACATTTCAGATCCTAACTCTCCTGTTGAGACTCAGTTTTCGAACATGGGGATCAGGAAGGGGGCTAGTTAAGAAGCCGTACGACGGTGTAAGGCTATAGAGAGATTCTCTTCGAAAAACTATCCAGGACGGGGTAGTTGAAGGGTGACTCGAGGTGCAGCGGAAAATCTTAGGAAGGAGCGTGGGAAAAGAGGAGGCCGCCTGTACCAATCGGCCTGCTTTTACGGAGGTCATGTCATAGAAAAAGAAGGTGGAAATTTCAAGTAAATGGCTATCGGTAAGATTAGGTAAGGGAAATTCTGAGGGGGCTGAAGGGATACGGGAGGCTAATTGGGAGGGCGCTAAGTGGGGTTGGTTTGGAAGGACCGTAATGAGGAGTTCCCTTTCCGGTGAGGTGGAAAGGATGTGGAACGCCTTATAGGGCCAAGTTTTGAGAGGGGATTCCGGGGGGAATTGCCTCTTGGGGTATTTATGGTGGGTATAGCGGGATGGGGGGGGTTCTCTCTTGTCCCTCCACAGGCTGTGTGTTGGTGGCGTGCGTTCACGATATCTCTCCTCACCATTCCTCTTGAGGGCCTCAGGAAAAGCAGGGGGTTTGTCAGTCGGGAACTCCTTGAAATCTGTCACTTGAAATAATGTTAACAGACGCCTATAGTGAATCATAAGACTAAGAAAACTTGGGAGGGTCTACGGGGAGACTCCCACGGGATCAGGTGGATGGCCGAAAGCCCTGCTGAGTCATTTTCAAAGGAAGGTAACACCGGTGAAGAGAAGGCATCATCCTAAAAATTCACAGGTCCTCGTCAAAGGGGCTACGAGGAAGAAGGAGTAGAGGGGGGTAAAAAAGAGAAAAACGCCGGGGGACCTCTAAAAAAGATTCTCAATTTCTGGAAATTTACTCTCGAAAAAGCGGAAGCCCCTCGAGGGGGAGGGAGCCAGGGAAAGACAAGTACGCTTTGGGGATCTGTGGGAGGGCACTCTTCCAAAAGTTTTCTGTGGGAATGAGGGGGCTAGAAAACCAGCTAAGACAGCTCCGGAAAGGAGTGGGAAAAAGTCACTGGGGGACCCAACACTTGGTTGCTTTACAAGAGATCTCCAGCGGGGAAAAGGGGGGGACGAAAAACTAGAAAGAAAAAAGGTTGCGCAAAACGCGCGATTGACCCGAATACTGATCTTTTTTCAAACTGGGTGAAAAGTTGTGGAAGGAGAAAGAAAGAAGGGAGATGGCAATAGAGCAAATCAACGCTTCGAAAAGGGGTTACGTGAGGGGGATCGTCTTTTCCGAGTCGAGGCACTAGCCCATGGTGAGGGTTTTTAGGTGAACATAAAACAAAGGTGTATATAGAGGGGACGTGCCCGAGAAGGAAAAAAAGACACCTTCCAGTCATGGAGGTCATCTAACCGTAAAAGGAGGTCGTCCTCGAGGGGAAAAACGATTAGCGCAGGACGACGGTGACAGTTATAAAAAACCCACCCACGAAATAAAACGTTCGACCACTTCCCAAACGCCTCAAAGGGAATGGGGGGAGGGAAGGTGTCATAGGATAAAGAGGGAATGAAGGGAGACGTGCGGGAAAGCCGTTGTGCGACAGGTGACTGAGGTCTCCTCTTCTTCAGTTGATGCACCGGTGCGTAGGGGGGGAAAGATGAAGGCCAAATAGAGGAGGGAAAGGAGGATTGCATAAGGACAAACTGAGTGAAGAGAAAATCCACTCCCATTGAAACAGAACTATTCGATACCTAAAGAAAGGCGCGGCAGGAGTAACTGAAAAAAAGCCAAAAGCAAGACTTAAAGATCAACACGAAGGCGGCTCGACATCACAGTGAAAGGTATAAAGGGAAAGACGGACTCACCTACCCACTCATCGAAGGGGTTGTGGATGGTCGACCGGCCGGGGTTGCAGCTACCAAGGGAGAACCAATCACTATGGAAACGTCGCCAAGGAACAAGGGGTAAATCGTAGCCGAAAATCGAGTACGCCTGCAGTCGAGGAACGCAACCCGGGGTGTGGGAGCGAGGGGCATTGCACCCCGCTGTACGCCTGAGCGGTCTAACCGGGGTAGGGAACGACTCGAAAAAACCCCAAAAATCGCCGGTGCGAGGGATGGGGGTAGGGGCCAGTAATATCTCGCCCGCAGACTTTTCAGGACTGCGCTCTCTGAAACGGTATGGAAAGGAAAGAAAGGTTCGAAGAGTCTCTGCAACAAAGTGAACATTTAACCATAGCGTACCGGTTAAATGATGGGGCAGAGTTGGGAAAACAGAGGATATAAGGGGGGGTTTCTGCACCTACGGGATATGTTTGCATTCATCACACAAGAAAAAGCTTTACGAGGGGGAGGGAAAAAGGGAAAAAAAACGTTTAGGGGGTCCCCCAAGAGGTTGTAACGAAGCAGAACCCAGGGGAGTTTATGATTGTCATGATTTCTCATAGGAACACGAAGGGAAGAACACATGTTTGACAAAGGAACCTCGGATGTCTCTGGTGAGAACGGTATCCATCCGACAGGATCAAAAAACAAGGGTTCTATTCAGAAGACCTTTCTAATTGGACCAGGGCTTATGCGGGACCCCGGGGGGAGGGGGGGGGGCTAGGGGAACCCAGAGGAAAGCGTTCCTTAGCAAGCTCGGGGGGAATTGAGGAAGGATGGAGAAAATCCCACACAGTGTCACCGGGGACATTTAGGAGTCGAAACTACGCAAATAGGAGGGGTTCTTCCATTAAAGTCACGTCTTCAGAAATGATGGGTGTCGAAAAAAAGGGGGGACCGTAAATTAGAGAATTATCTTGATCCTCAGGGGGAGGCAGTTTGTTTGTAGGTGGCTTGAAAAACATTTTGGAAAACTAAACCATGCACCCCGGTAAGACCTCAAACCTGGGCCATTTTGTTTGGTTAGAGCTCGCGGTGAAAAGGCCCCGCAAACCCTATGCGGTCTTTCCACCGATGAAAAAGCCAAAGCGTGCAGGGTGGCGACAGCACAGGCAGCGTGAATAGATCCGATAGACTAAAAAAGTGCACGCACGAAGCGGAAACTTGGGTTCCGTTCTAAAACGAAAAATTCCATGCAACGCCAGTGAAAGGCGAGCGTACTCTTACTCTGAAGCGCAAGAATGGAAGAAGGCGGGGAGACTGAAGCTTTAGGAGAATGAAGAGTCCCTAACGGCTGACTCGCAACAAAAAGGAATTAATGAATGGTCGGAAAAACACACTAATAAATAAAGCTGGAAAGGCCAAGACTACCGCACTGCTTCTCGTCAGCACACAGGTGGGGATCTACTTGAAAAGCGAACCTGCGACGATGCTGTCCCAGCAGAGGAAAGCGGACGGAGAGGAGTGGGTTTTGGCAGAATTCCGCTATCTTGACACTGGAGCAAGGTGAAAGTATACCTATTGTCTATAGGATCGAGCCTATGGAGCAAATGGCGATCGAAAACGAATGCCACGGAAAGGGATAAGAGTTGGAGGGAAGCCCAAATCCTGAAGGAAAGACTGAGTCACGGGTGGCAACAAAACTTCTGAAAAAAACGGAGGGATAAGGGAATTGTCACAAAGAAAGGCTCGAGAATGCGTTCGCACCGTATGGGACCGGGGAAAAAGACTTGGAAGGACCTCGTACTTATAAGAAGTCCTCCGAGGGGAAATGTAATCTTGTAAATGCTGTGTGTCAGGGGCGATTACGGGTGCAAGCGTATTGTCCAGGGAGATAAACTTTAAGAAGACGCGGTGACTTGACCTATCATCGTTGGGGAAGAATGAGACGTTAGCCATATCTAGAAATAGCCTATCGTCGAAAAAACAGCGTGAGTTAAAAAAAACCGGTTCACGGCAAGGGCGGGAGTGGTCGCCGCCGGGGGGAGGGGGCGGGGGAGTAAACTGGGTCGGGCCAGCCCAACCCGTGCCCTGGCGGGGAAAACGGGGGGGTAAAAAGTTTACTACGGAAGTCCGCAGAATCACATCTTTTCCGAAAGGTGCCCCGAAGGGTAAACCAAAAGTGGTGAGGGTCCAAAGCGAGACTTTCCGGCTTAGGAGGGGGACCGGGTGGTCTGAGGGTGCTCATTACCTTACCGTTCGAAGACGCGGGGAAGAAGGAAGGAGCGCGGGCGGCACCGCGTTTAGGGCACCAGGTACGCGGGGCCGGGTGCGGGTGAGTCTCACGCCTGCTTCGTCCCTGACACGCCTATAGGGGGGGGGGGCCCTTTGCGTTTCGGGACAGGGGCAATAAAAAAAATCAAAAAAAAAAAGGCAAAAAAAAAAAACAACCGCCACTGGCTCTCGTGGAACAGGGCAGGCCTCGATCGGCCACTCGTGTTGCCGAAAAGGTTACGCAAGGACGACGACCGAGGATCTATTGTTAGTGGGTGTGTCGGCAGGAAGATACCAGATTTGGCAGAGAAAAAGAAACTCTTTCTAGGGGTGTCCACCGTTGAAGAGGGGAGTTGCGTTCGTAAAGACCTTCGCAGTCTGGTTGACGAAGCACCCAACGCCCTCAGCCTCTTGCGAGGGTCGAGCACCGAAAAAAAAAATTTCAGGGGACAGTCCGAGGTAAGCTCCCAACCCCAAGGAGGACTGGACCCGTTCCTCTTTAAACTGACCATGGCAGGGGAGGGGGATTCCGCTCAGAACCACTTGTGAGGTCCGCGAAACTTGCTTCGGCCTGGGGAAAGTTGTGCGAGGGGCGGGGGACGGGAAAAACAGACAGTTAGGAAACGTAAAAGAGGCATATCACCGGGGTGGTCGAAGCTAGAAAGGGCCTCCACGAGCAAATCCGGTTTGGGGGGGAAGACTGCCCCGGTCAAACCGGCGCGAAAAGATCCTAACGGCGAAGTTGTTTCAAGTGGGGGGGAGGGGCAAAATTCTCGAGAGCACCGATTCTCAGAAGCGAAGGGGAAAAAAGGTTCAAAAAAAAATCTCCGCGGTACATGAAACCTAGTTTTGTGGGGGGGGGGGAGGGGGGGGGGGGGGGGGGGGGGGGGCTGGGCTTGTTCTCCATAAAAAGGGGAAGAGACTGAAACGAGAAAAAAGGGGGGGGGGCACCACATCCGACGCCTGGTAGCACCATCGCATCGAGACGTCGGGTTCCCTCCAGTGCCGGAAAGGATAGTGTTACCAGACCTCGAACGTAAACAATCAAAAGGTCACAGGACACAAAGCCCTAGGGGGGGATAAAAAACGGGGTGGGTAAGCCCATTCCGCTGATACTTCAGCCGGTCTATCTATCTCAGCGACAAGGAGGAAGGGATTGGGCTAAAAGGCTAAGGGAAGAGGATGCCATCTCCGTGAAGAGCTAACTCAAATCGAGGGTAAAGGGTCAACAATGGGTGGAATCGTAGGGTCACCAGGGGTCTTGAAGCCGTGTCGGTCCCAACAAACGCCCCTTAAACTAAGACCGCACGACCCCTACACGTCGGATCCTCCCCCCATGGGGAAAAGCTCTCGCGAAAGGAAGGCCTCCCGTCCCTCCGGAGATTCTTAGAATCAAAGGAATTCCTCTACATATGATTCCATTTTCACTTTCCTGAGGGGAACCTTAGGGAGGGGGGGGAAGAAAAGACGGGAACGCGGAAAACCCCTGTCCCTCTTAAAAGGGCACGAGGAGAGGACTTCGAGGGTCAGAACTTCGGGGGAAGGACCTTGGCGGGGTCGAACACCGGAACTTACTTTTATCGGAGAGACCCTAGGAAGGGGCTCAGAAATATTGGGACAGGGAGCGGACGGTTGGAAATGGGAATTCCGTCTAAAGGAGAAAAATGTGGAGGGTACCAATCTAAAAAGGAGCACCGGGACGAAGTACCGGAGGGTTTTTTGTGGCAGGAGAACACACACCGGCCCTCATAACCACAGGAAGAATTGCTTCAGGCTGCGAAAGATCAGGAAGACGAACCAGACAAAAAACAGCTGGGACTCGTCGTTTCCTTGGGGGTGACTGAATAAGAAAAAAAACCAACAAGAAGATAGGGGAAGCCTGAAGGCTATTCGGCGTGGGACTATTTTCCGGGAAGGCCTCTAAGGGGGCCGGACCGGAGACGCATCATAGAACTGGTGTGGCGTGGAATAATCTCATAGGGGAGATCACTGGGGGAAAGTACGGTCACGGTCTAGCTGGAAAACGCGCTTCGAGAACATAGTTTCATCAATTGAAAATGACTGAGGAAAAAAAGGAAGTTTTAAAGGGAGATTTGTCATGGATGCTAAAACGACGGTTTCGAGTGAGCGACAATTTTTTCTTGGGCCAAAACAAAATCCCATAGCCGGGGTCTGAGCAGCTGAAATATTTGTGAACGTATCCTGTAAGACATCCTGTTCCCCAAGAGGAAGCACTTCGGCAAGGTGGAAGAAGGATTCAGGGCCAGATGGAGCGCTGCAGACTCTGCGGCAGGCGAAGGGGACAGGCTAGAATCTACTGGATGGCTGGACAAACGACAGGAGAAGGCCCGTGAGGAGTACTTGCGTCGAAAAGTGGGGGAACGGACACGGGAGGCACGATTCCGAAGTGGCCACGTTTTGTAGGGGAAAACGTTACGCACAAAGAGGGGAAGCTACAAACGGAGCGGAACCGGCCTTAAAAGTTGAACCGATGCAAAGGGAAGACTCTGCGTCGCGGGGGAAGTCCTAGCAAAAAATAAAGGGGAAAAAAAAAAACGGTTCTGACTGCGTATCAAGGGGGGAATCCACGGAGAAGGGTGCTTCTGCTGAGAAGGAATTGTCGGGCTGATTAAAAGTGAGAGGTATGGGGAAAAAAAAAAAAAGGCACGGGAGATGGAGCTCGATCGAAAAAAAAAAAAGGAAATTTCGCGAAACGAAGGGGGGGGGTGAGGGGGGGACTCGGTCTGAAGGCTGGAGAAAAAGCCAAAGGGAATGTACAGAATCTGGGGGAGCTACGCCGGAGGGGAAGGGGATATAATGAGCTCGGTGGAGCACTAAAAAAGGAACGGCTTCAGAGCCTTTCGGATTCTGCGGAGAATTTCGTTGAAAATAGGCGGGCAAAAGGATTGGCCGGACGTTGTGATCGATCGGAGACGACCCAAAGAGAGATATGGGACTTTCTACAGTCAACACGACAACCTCACAACAAGCCATTCTATCAGGCAGTTCATCTTTTAAAATTTTTAAGGAGTCGGGGGGAAGCTACCCACCCGAAGAAAAGGTTCATCGACTCGTAGCCCCCTTCGGGGGGGGGGGGGTGGTGTGCTGCACGAGAAATCTCGTCGGTTCTAACTTCCATTGCTGCTAAAGGGCGGGAAAGGGGTTCTCGCTGATGTCAGTTTCTTACCCTTCCGGAAAGGGCTTCAAAAAAGCCGCACCCTGCGCGGAGCAACCGCCACTAAGGAAAAGAATTTCTTTTAAGCTTTGAAGTCCCCCGGGAAGACGACTGCGTCCGCGGAGGGGGGGAAATTTCACCGTTGAGTCACCAAGACGAGGACTAACTAAAAGAAGTACAAGGGGAGGTTAGCGGCTGTAGGTCTCCCGAAGAGGTGGCTCCCGGCTGCCGAGGTTCTTAGAGAAGGGGCCTGGAGAGGAGAACCTAGGGGGAGGGGGGATTAACTAAAAAAGAGTACAGGGAAAACGCCAGAATACGTCTCCACCGGAACGGATCTTGGGAACCGAGAGGCCAAAGGGAACGAATAAGGGGATAGCTGCTAGGTAAAAAGTCACCGACGGAAGGGTGAAGGAGACAGAGGATGAGGGAGGACGTCCTGGGGACGGGCTAACTGTCGCAAAAAAAGGAAAATAGAGAAACGGTCGGGGAAGGGATACAGGGGGGAAAACCCCCGAACCAACCAAGCAAACTGACGACGACTGAGAGGAACCCCGACCCGCCCGAAACGAATCATTTAAGGGTTGGTCGGAGGGAAACATCGAGTATAGCAGATCAATTCTTCTCGCTTTTCTAGAAGTCGCAGTGAAAAAGCGTTGGGTAACGTCAAGGAAAGTCTCGAACGTACGATCCAGGGGAAAGGCAAAAGCCCTGAGAGACCCACCGCAGCTGAGCCAAGAAAAGCTCGGAGAATCTTATAGAATGAACTAGGGAAAAGAAAAGGGTTCAAAAGGAGAAAAAAAAAATTGAGGACTGCCTTGACGATTCTTCGAGAGAAGATGTTAGGAACAACCGAGTTCCATCAAGGGAGCCCTGGCCGACTTGAGGGGGCTCGACAGGAAGGGGTCACCAGGGAGGGGCCAGTTCAGGCAACAACGAGGGAAGCTATCTGGTAGCCTTAGCAAAGGGACGGGAAGAACCTTTTTAACGCCTGGGTTCGCAAATCGAGTTCGACTTCTAAACTTGGGAAAAATTCAGGTGAAGTTGCTGAAAGGAGGCCTCTCCAACCTATTAGATCCTTGTCATGTGGCCTCGAGGGGGGAGCAAAAGTCCTTCAGTAATTCGGAGGGAAACTGGGAAAATTTCACGAATAACGGGAAGGGTTCGTACTTATAGGTGGGATGAGAGGGGACCGCACTAAGAAGGCTGTCATCCGTGGAAAGTATTCGGAAATCAGAAGTATTGGCTTACAGGATTCGCCTAACAGACGTCTCCTTGCGAGTTGCGCTCAGTACGCGACGTTGCGACTTGAAGGGTGTCGCAGATGGGCATAGAAACAATCTTGCATTTTAAAAAGAGTGGAAACGGGCGGAATGACAAATGAGAAAGGGGGCTACTGGGGGTTGCCAAAACGGAACTCCAAGTGGGCGTGGGCGGGAAGGCCAAGGCTCGATGCCTCCAAAGACGGGAGGGGGGTAGACAAGCCGGAAAGGAGACTTGGGTGGGGGAAAGGGAAACCGGTTAGGGCAATAATCTCCGGGACCGTCATGGACGAAGCGGGAAGAAACAGGGGGGGGAATAAAAAACTTTACATGAGTTAAGGGCATCAAACCTTAAGCAGGGGGGGTTACTGTAGGCCCATCAAAGGGCGTCGGAGGGGGGGGGGATGTGACAGGTAAGGGAAAACGGGGGGGGAAAAGGTTTGTGGGCGGGTAACATCATCGAAAAAAATTTCACGGGAAAAATCTAGGGACTAAAAACAGATGACCGGAGTTCGAAGCTCCGAAAAAGCATCTCTTTAAGGAAAAATGTCCAAAGAAATGAGGCACTCGGAGAAAGGATTCCTTAGGGATACAAACACCAAAAAAATTAATGGAAAACGGACGTCCGTAAGGGTGGAACTCGAGGGGGCTAAAAAAAGTCAGAAAAAGAAATCAGAACGCGTGGGTCGACACCAAGGCACCCCAAAGGTGGTGTGCGGAGGGGACTCAAAGAGAAAGGGGGGACGACGGTAAAAGGCAGGAAAGAAAGGTCTTCCTCGGGTGACGCCTACATACCCACGAGGACACTCGAGAGTGGGACAGAATTTGTTCACGGGGAGTCAAGGTTGTTTGCAGGAGGAAGGACTAAATTCACGGGGGCAACCGCAACAAAGCAGGGACCGGGAAGGAGGCGGGAGTTGGGGAAAGATATCGGAGGGAAACCCTTTCCGGGGGGGGACTGGTCGAGGTGAAGGCCTGCAAAGGGCATTCGGAAGAGCAACGGGATTCCCAAAGGGTGAGGGGAAGGATTTCCGGCGTCGTCCTCAGGTCGGAGAATAGGGAAAAAGAATGGAGCTTGTGGGGGGGTGAGGGGAAAACCAACTCTTCACCTTACCACGGGAAAGCAACCCTTAAGGTCTAGGTTCGCTGTGGGACACGGAAGGCTTTCTGTGCTGGGGACGCACCGTTTTTATACAGGAGAAGTCTCCTCTGAAGTTGTCAGAAGGACGCTGGGGCTGCGCGACGTGGGAGGGGGTCGCAAGGGGCAAGGGA
>Ga0179593_1687575_pt1 | contig 10249 bp, 17 predicted proteins | sample CZODoug2_1_08_16_FD_185931 | JGI IMG/M metagenome (GOLD analysis project Ga0179593, IMG submission 185931) | Vadose zone soil fungal communities from Angelo Coast Range Reserve, California, USA - CZODoug2_1_08_16fungal (PacBio error correction) | ecosystem: Environmental > Terrestrial > Soil >...
CAAGAGAAGGGGAGGTTATGATTAGGGCTTGAAGAAAAGGGGGAAGACGGGGTCACAAAGAAGAAGAAACGATTATTTGGGCTGTCGTTATGGGGCAAGCGGGAGATCATGGAAGACACATGCCACGTTTGGAAGGGCTAAACATTGAGGATTAAAAGGACGCCCCAGCGACAATGAACGAGGAAGGGAGGAAAATCGTAAAAGGTATTCTACCCAAGATACGGAAAGAAGGGCTAGAAAAAGGAGTGTTCTTGTAGGTTGTAAGTTGTTATTGTGGGGAAAGGGAATTGGAGAAGGAAACAGGAAGAAGTGTTCTCCATGGAAACGGAAGGGAAAATTGGCGGAAAGGAACGCTTTCTCTGTGTTCATAACGTCGGACGAGGTATACGGGAAATGTCTCTGGAACCGGTAAGAGAGAAAAGAAAAGTTGGCATAGTAGTAAATAAAAGGGAGAGGGTGCGTACGCGCAAATGGCAAGAGGAAAAAACATGGTCTGAAAACAGGGAAATGTGTGTTCTTGGTCAGGGAAGGTAGAGATCGGCTACTTACAGGAAAAAAAAAAAAAAAGTTGGCATGGTAAAGGAGGAAGAAAAACATTAGAGAAGGGGGCCGCACGTTTACTTAGCGGGGGGTGGAGACCGAGCAAACTCGCAAAAAAAAGGGCCGACGCCCGGCAACCCAGCAAGGGACTCGTCGTGGCTCGAGACGCAAGCGCAGCGTGATTGAAGAGAAAGGGGGAAAAAGTCCCTCAAAGTGCTAAGTGCAAACATCAGAGGGGCGAGAACCATGGGAAGAAAAGGAGGGAGGGGGGGTTCTTTTCAGAGAGGAAAGAAAATAACGTTGCCGCGGAGTTAATAGGGGAAAAAAAGAAAAAGAAGCGATGAGGGGGGGGGAGCTCAACTTTCCGGAAAAGGAACAGCTGGCAACAGGGCCACTTCTTGAATGGAACAAGGAAGGAGTTGAAAGACACAGGGGGGGAAGTGTGAATGATCTACATCGCGAAACAGAAGGCGAATCTCTGGAGATCACTGACCGAAAAATACAGGATTGGCAAAATTCAGCCGGAAGATCGAGCTGACTCGATCGGCAAAAGTAAATTCAGGCGGGGAGAGGGAGATGGCCTGAATGCCATCAACGAGAAAAAGGAAGCAGGGTCTCCCGGAGGGGAGTCCTGCGCATCACATACAAGGGCGAGAAGAACGGACGAAAGGTTAAAAAAAGTGTCTCGATGATTTTGCCGAAGCGGTCTCGAGAAGAGGGAGAGAGGAGAGGAAGAAGAAATGCAAAAAAAGGGGAGGAGAGAGGGGCTACTCATCTCCTCGTAACGAGGGAAGGAGAGGGCTAAGGATGGATTGGAAACTGTCAAGAAAAAAACAAGGCGCTGCTGCCCTTAAATGGGAGAGTGGAAAAAAATGAAAAAGGAAAGATCACAACTCTGAATGGAAGAGGGAGAACTTCGGAGAAAGAAAGGGACCGCGACTAGTTTTTCTAATCACCAAAGGGAAAGGCCTAACAAGGCAGGGGGAGAAAAAACGCGCCTCATCTCAAGGTACGAGCAAGGCAAAACGTAAGGGATTGCTCAACTCAGCTAGGGGAAAAGAAAGAAGGGGTGGGAAGTAAAAAGAAGAACGGTCATTCAAACTAAGAAACCAGGAATAAAAAAGAAAGAAAGAAAAGAAAGTTATTCTCCTGCGTGAGAAAAAGAGGTAAAATGAGAGGGGAAGAAAACTCAATCCAAATTCACCATAGAAAAAGGGCCGCTAGATGGAGGGGAAAAGACAAACCTGTGTGCTCCTTTGGGAGGGGGCCGAAAAGGCTGCTCTTTCTCATTGAAAAAAACACACGCTGCACGAGCAAAAGAGTAGGGGTTCCGTTCGTTCTTCAGACGGAAGATCTCGAGGACAGTAACGGTGACGTTCTTACCCCAACCCTATACTGAGGGACCGCTGCACTTCCAGGAGAAAAGGGGAAAAAGGGAGGAAAAAGAAGAGGGGAGAAAGGGGAGGAGAAAGCAAAAGAGTACCCGGGAAAAGCGCGGAAGTGGGGACGCAAAGAACACAAGTGAGGATAGGACCAAGGACGGAGAGAAAAGAGCGGTGCGGAGAAATAACAAGGTGGACAACGAAAAAGAAAGGGCGAACTTTGCATTCGTAACGTAATATTCACTCAGAGGATCCACACAGCAAAACTTGGAGTACCACGAAAAGAGACTAACACATACCCACTGCCCAAAGAGGTGATAGCAAACGATATGTTAGAAATGCTTTTGACCTGCGGAATTTGGTAAGCACCGATAATGGCCATAGAAGGAGAAGCCACAGCGATCGACAAAAGGAGTTAAGCGTGAAACGGATAATAGGCGACGGCTCAAGGGCTGTCTCCTTTAGGGCTTTATAGCCAGCAAAAAAGTTACACACAGAAGTACGGGAAGACCACACTCACAAACGTCGCCAAATCAAGAGACAATCGCTTCGGTATTGAAAAGTTAGTTATCGGCAGGGCAGTGGCCTTCTTTCTGTTGGTAGCCACGGAGGCTTAAACGAGTAAGAGCTGTCCTATCTATTATATCGCAAGAAATCGTGAATTGGGCAGGAGTATACGAAGTTCGTTCGAACGCAAGGGCCTACTGTCCGACATAGGACATACAAACAAGCCTCCGTAACAAAATACAGTGGAATCATCATAGTTCAACAACGTATTTGCTCTTTTTCATTAGCGAATAGTTTATATATCTTTACAAAAGTGAGAAGATTTGTCGGCGCCGCTACGGCTCATCTGGGAAATTTGAATAAGGTTAAGTTTCGTCACTCTTAGTGGTTGGCTATGAAGTCATTGGAATAACCTAGTACTCTTCGATCCAGAACAATCTCCTTGCTAATAGATGTTGGTCATATTCCCTGTCAGTAACCTTATATAAGGACGAGGATACACCAATAGAGGAGTGAAATTAATGACTGCAGTCCTTGTTGGCCCTGGCACGGATATGGGGCACATGAATACCACCGAACTCTAAACTCACTGCGAGGGCCCTCCATAGGCATGATGCTGTTGAACGTTCAGGGAGGGGCCATCTAGTTCAGGATGGGGGGGGATTACCTTCTAGAGAAAACCTAAGATAAAAGTTGGAAACACTTGGCAGGGTCATGCATTTTAAGACCCAACAGCGATACAACTAACTTTTATCCTTACACTTCCAGTCAGTTACGAGGTTTAAAAGTTCATTGGCATGGCATGGTGGGGATAATGGCTAAATTGAGAAACGGGAGGCGAGGATAAATAACTTATAAAGGAGTGAGTGAAACAAGTATCAGAAAAACGTAAGTAAACAACAAAGGGACCGATTCAAAGTAACCATTCGACGAGTCGTTCAGAAAGCCCCATCGCTGTCTTGCCAATTTAGATTTGACTCCCATGCAGAACGAAGAAATAAGTAGGGGAACACTATGAGCGCTAACAAGGGAGAACCGATCGTCTCAATCATCCGAGAAAAGTGTCACGTGGGAGGAGTTCCTGCGGAAGCGTACGAGAAATGAGCAGGGGGTGCCTCCCACTTCGAGGAGGGTTCCAGAGAAGAGAAAAAGGGAGATAGAAAATCGTAATCGACCAGCTCAAGCGCCGAGATCAGTGAGAGAAAAAAAAACAAGGAAGGGGGGCCCATCTCCACGAATTCCCCCACGAAAAAAAAAAGAAAGGAAAGTTTTGGGAAAAAGGACGAGTCTTTAAAACTATTGAAAATAGAGGGGGACAGGACATAAAAAAAAAGGATTGTCCTGGTGCAGGAGCCGTCGCAAAAAGGGAGAGAAGGCAATTTGTTTTCCAGAGAGGGGCAAAAGACAGTAAGCGCACCTCGTCCTCAGTTGTGGGAATTCTCAAAGGGAAGCCTAAAAACCGTCTCAAAAAGAAGGGGCAGATCAGAGGAAGGGGGAAGAGTACAGCCTACGCTGATTGTGCAGAAGAAAAAAGGGGTGGAAGGGAAGTGCCGACGCTTTCCTGACCCGCGAAAAAGGGGCCCGGAAAAAGAGCGAGAAATCACCTAAAGAAACGGAGAAAAGGGAGGCGTTGCTAAAGGAATTTGGAAAGGGGTCAGTGGTTGCTGACGCACCCTGCAAAGGGACAAAAAAACAAAGCGAGGCATCGAACCTCTCTTCACATCATAAAGGAAAAATGCCTTGGGGAAAAAGGGAATGGGAAAGCGACTTGACCTGATCTGCCCCGAAGTGGAACCATGGGAAGGAGAAAGGGGAAGTCCCTGCCCCCTCCTAGAGCAACGAAAAAGAAGGGGGGGGAGAGTAAACCGCATTCGGTCTGACGGGTGACCGGAAAAGAGGGGAAGAAGGGGATTAGGCCGAACGCACTACGCGGGGGGAAAAGAAGTTCGAATCAGGAAACTTCCATCCCATCAACTGTTGCTAGGGGGACCTAAGAAGTGAGAAAGCACAAGTTTGCTGCAGAGGTTGAAGGGAAAAAAAAGAGGGAGACGCGTAACTGCGGTTTTGAGCCAAGAAAAGGAGGATCTTGGAGGATCTTGGTGGATATTCAAAAAACTACAACACAACGGAAGGATGGGGGATGAAAAAAAAGGGGAGGAGGAAACAACCAAGATAGCTCTGTAAAAGATAATAGAGAGGGCTCACAAAAGAGGTTTTAGAGGTAAAAGGGAAAAAAGCCGTGGGAAAAAAAAGGGGAGGTGCGCACTTCATGAAGCGACATGGTGATGGGGAGGGGGGAGATTAGCACCTATTCGGGAGTGCGACTACGAAGGGGGAGGTCCACTCATCTGCTAGGGAAAAACATCCATTGAAACAGAATGCGGTTTACTCTCCATCACGGACGAGATTGAGGGGGGAGGGCTAGAAAGGGGGGAAAAACATATGAGATTTCATGCGTTCACCTCTCTGGAAGGGAAAGGAGCTGTTCGCAGGAAAGAAGATGAAGCATTGCTGCGGATACATTTCTGATGTGAGAATGGACGCGCGCGAGGGAAAAATTGACAGCGGCTGGCTTCAGCACCACGCATCTAAATAGAAAAGACGAAGATGACGATGAAAGGGAAGGAGTCCGGGTCTGAAGGTTAAAAAGACGCGGGGGGGGGGTCCTGCGGGTCGAAAAAACCTAAAAGGGAAGGGGGGCCTGCTTACACTCGCAAAAAGGGGGAGTTCGGCTTTAAAAAGGAGAAAGCCTCGTTAGAAAGAGGAAGACTGGGGGGGAAAATTTCTGTGAGACTGTATCAAAATGACTATTTGGGGAAAGAATTGCGCCTAACCGGAACTCCCTCATTTGTCGAAGAAGATTCTGACTCGGAAAGGCGGAAAATTAAACGCGCAAGGAAGATAATTTTCAATATTTTCCATACGAGTACGCCGAAGGAATGTGATCGGTTTTGTCCTGGGAAGGGGGGGGTATTTGGTGGGAAGGGGGGGGGGGAAAGAGGAAAAAAAATCATCTTTTTTCAAGTCCGTGAAGAAGGGACGACGGCGCTTGCGCGTCCAGAAATCGGCAAAAGGACGTTCCGATTTCTTCTGAAAAAAAAGCTTACGAGAAAGAGAGGGGGGGGAAAAGACGCAGTTTTTGGGAAAAGAGGGTACGCTGGAGAGAGACCTGGCATTTGGTTTTTTCTTGAAGGAGGCGATTCAGTCTCAATGGAAAGAGCTCTGGCGCAAAGGACGGGGAGGGGAGGAAGGGGCACGTTACTTGCTGTATTTCAGAAGAGAAGGGAAGAGTCTTGGGAAAAGTCCCGGCAACCCAGCAAGAGAGGCAGGGAGCTGGCGCTTGCAGAGGAAATTTTCTGGGAAAGAGAAGGGAAAGGGGGGTCCTCAATTGCTTCAGTAAGGGGGTTCAATGCTGACTGGTTTAGGGGGAAAATCGCATTCCGAGGGGAAAAAGGCGTTATAACGTCGGCTAGGGAAAAAAAAAGAAAAAAAATTCACGGGGGGGGGGAGGAAAAAAAGTTTACCTTCCACGTGGCCGCTGAGTTGGAACAAGGAACGTTCTTCGTATCTAAAAAGGGTACGTTTTGAGGAGAGAAGGGGGAAGGGGCTCGATCAGTCTCGGAAAAGAAGGGGGCGCCCTTTAGGGAAGAAAAAGAAAGGTTTCTTGCCAACTATCGCCGCACCCAGCTATCAAGGCAACGCCGGGCGCAACGTCCATTCATCGTGGTGTGATGGCATGAAGAAAAAAAAGGAAACGGAAGATACGGTCATCCTCGCCACTTTGGAGAAGGAGAAAAAAAGCCTGGGAGGAAGGAAAAGGAGATGAGTTCCGCGATTATTTGCCGAAGCAGGGGCTCTCTAAAAGAAAAAAGAGAGAGATGCCCGCTTCGGGCAAAAGAAAGACAATAACTGAGCCAGAAGGGAGAGAAAAGGGGGGGGGACAGCAGGACTTTTCCAAAAAGAGGAATATGGAGGGGGGGGGTAAGGCCATCCTGTCAAAGAAGCAAACTAATAAGGTTAGGGGAGTCGAGTTCAGCTTCGATCACGAGGGGAGCAAGACCGTAAAGAGAGGGAAACGTTATCGTACCTTATCTAGAGAATGACGCAAGGGGGGCGAACTCATGGTCTGGATCAGGAAAACAGAAGGTGGCGGTAACTCAGAAAAGGCACTTTGAGGACGAAAAAAAACAAACTAATGAGTCTTATATCGCTGATAGAAGTTCTGCGAAAGAGATAAAAGACAAAGCGCAGCCAGGACAAATCCAAAAGAAACACTTGCGGAAACCTGTGCGGAGAACATCAAAAGCGGCAGGAGGAGAAAGGATGTCAATCTCCACTTAAAAAACCTCTATCTCTTGTGCTGTTGAGGGAAATGAAAGCGCCTCCACGGGCGAAAGAAAGTAACGTGCAGCTGAAAAAAAAAAGGGGGGGAGCCAGAGCCGCTGCCTTCCATGAAGGAAAGAAGGGGAAAATTATTAGAATGTACAGGTACAGAACAAAACCAAATTCCAAAAGGTTAAGGGGGAGCGTGCCGCGGAAGCGTACTAGCAAGCAAAACTGAGGAGGGGGGGAAGGAAAGTAGTAGTATCTTTAACGGGAAAAGAATCTTACGTAAGAAAGTTAACCAGCACCGCAGGTCGAAGAGAAACAGATGACGGCTCCGGAGAAAAAGAACAATCGCCAAAGTCAAAATAAATTAAAACAAGAAGGAAAGGAAGGGGTGCAAGGAAAGACGAGTCTGTAAACTTTGAAAATGAGAGGTACATACGGAAAAAAGGGCATTGGTCGCTGGTGCGAAAAGAAAAGCGACAAGAGGAAAAGAGGGCATTTTTTGGAAAGAAGGGGGCGCCCGAAAAGAAAGAGTCTCATTTGATCCAGTCAAAAATGGGGAAGCTCACCTTCGGCTTAGGCGTTGGCAAGAAAGGGACCTGGACGGGGAGGGGAAATTGTTCGTAGCCGTCTCATAACGGAGAAAAGCGGCAGAGACAACCAAATTTGCTCACCGTGGGTGGTACGAGAGCGGGCAAAGGGTAGCACCGTTACTATTAATCGAGGAGGAAATTAATGAAGGGGGAAGGGGGGGGGGGTTGTATTTAGATGCGTGTTCTGGGGGGAAAGGAAAAGGAACTCGAGGATGTAGTCCGTCGCACTGAATGCATGGGGAAAAACCGGGGGGGGGCGAGTGAACCTGAATCCTGCCACTAAGGGGGGGAATCATGAAATCTCAGGAAATGGGGGAGGAGACCACATCCGGCTCAAAGGTAAGAGGGACGGAAAGAATACTTTCTGTGAAGAGGGGTGGACCGAGCAGATGAGTGTAAAGGACATAGGAGGAGCAAAAGCCCTCATTGAGAGGAAACGGAAAAAGGTCCATCCATTCGAATCCATGCAAGTGAAGGCACACGTTGGGTTTGCCAAGTTGCCTAGAATACAAAAAGAAAGCGTTGTGAGAAGAAGAGAGGAAGATTATCCTTTTCATAATGAATCCTCATCAAAAGGGAAGATACAACAACAAACAACTGAACGAGGGGAAGAGAATATTGAAAGGAAAGGGCTGAAATAGGAGGTGGGGAAGTTCTGGCTCACAACGCAGGGGCCAAGGGGGATACAACTTTTGATTCTCACTGGGACAGGAAGCGGAGAGCTGGGTCTTGCAGTGGGGAGGGAATGATCGAAATGCGGGAAGGAGGGCGACCGACGATGTCTTGGAAGGTCACTCAGAGGAAAGAAGTGTATTCAACATACCGAATGCTTGCTCCAGAGTTTCGTTTGAGGAACGCATCCCTGAAAGGGAAAGGGAAGAGAGAAAGCAACGTGTCATATCATTTCAGAAGGTGGAGGCCTTGCGGAAGTGAAGAGAGTTCGCTGCGCGAGTGTTCAGGACTCCTTAGTTCGGGGGAAAAAAAACGATAGAGATACAACAAAAGAAAAGGCAAATCAAAACGAAAGGAGAGGGGAAGGGGGTCAGCGTCCGTGGTCGAAATGTTGAAAGGGGAGGAAAGGAAAAGACCGTGGGGGAAGGGGGCACTTACCTCTATCGGCCTTGGCAGCAGACAAGAAGGGAGGCAAAAGACGGCTCGCACAATCGCGTCAGAAAAGGTAGCTTCAAAAAGAGCTAAGCCGAAGGTTTTGAGAGGAGGGGGGGCGGGGACAAGTCGGGGGATATAACTGTACTACTATGTTTCGTTTGATTCTAGGCAGCGAGGAAACAAATGCCATATTTTGGAGGGAGATTTCTGGAGGAAAAAAGAGGACAAATGAAACTTCATGGGGAGAAAAAAAATCTCATGGAAGAATTCTCCGCGAAAAAAGTTCACAAACGTTGACATTGGGATTCGGTTTGGGGGGAGGGGGGTAGTGGGGGAATTGGGGAATGGTTTTTAAGAAGGAGGGCCTTCCGTTGCATCGATCGACGGGGAGGGGAGGGAGAATTCCGGACGGGGAAAGATTTTCTCTGTCCAAAAAAGAGAACTCGAAGTGGCGGAATAACGCCGCAAATGAGAGAGGAAGAGAAAAGAGGCACGCATATCCACTTCTGGGGGGGGGGGGTTTAGGAAGGGAAGAAGATCTGCTACTTCAAGAAAAAAGTGAGTGAGAAAATGGAGGTCAATTCCGCTGGCTGTATGGAAGGGAGTGCTCCCGAGAAAGAGAGAAGGGGGGAGGCATGCCGACTAGAACTCAAAGAAAGAAGTGTCTCGTCGTGGCAGGCGGGACTTTTCAAAAAAAAACCTGTGCAGGAAGAGAAGCTCGTCGTTCCCTGTATCAGGAAGGGGGGGTTCTGTGAGGGGGCATTCCGCAGCCGTGTCAACGTCAAAGGGGAAGAGAGAAAAGACATTCGTGTTTAGAGTAAAGGACTGCAAAGGGGGGAAGAAAAAGTTTTTCCCGCCACCTTCTTGAAGGAAGAAAGCTGAGGAGGAAATTTACTTTGTGATCCATCAATGGCGAGAAGGAAGGCGCGCCTCTCCTCAGGGCGAAGGACCCTTTGACCTGGAAAAACTAGCGTGCCGCCTCATCAAGAGGAGAAAAAAAGAGAGAGGGGTGAACGAACAGGTGTTGCTCTTTGACATGGGGCCGGAAATGGGGGCAAGAAGGACTAGCCGGTCCCTTTTCGATTAAAGGAAAGAAAGAGATCGACACGGCTGCTCGTTACGAAGGGGCCCGAAGCGGGGACAGAGCTATAAAAGGGAGAGGAGAACAGAGATAGTAGTCCCTCTGAAATTACTCGCCGGGAAGGGGAGGACCTTCTTTATTTCTTGCTGAAACGGGGTAAGCCGAAAGAAAATGGGGCCGTAATGATCGTTGAGGGCCGGCTCATCCATTTCCACTGAGAAGGGGGAAGCGTGAACGAGAAAGGGGAAAGAGACACTCTTGATGGAGGCGCGAGGTGGGGCAATACAAAAGAAACGTGCTTATCCTGATCGAAGAGGAAGAGCCGGAGAGAAGCAAAAAAGGGGAAGAGAGGGATCATCGCTATAAGAAATAGGGGGAGGGGGAAAAACGAAAGGGAAACGTTTATCTACTCCACTATAAAAAACTAATTAGGAGAAGCCGTTCTTCTCCTCGCGGGGGAAGGGAGATGGCGGCAAAAAAGAAAAGAGAAGGAAACAGTCCCATGTGGGGAGGGCTTGTCACGGGAAAGAGACCATAAAGCCTGTCGCTTGTCTGAGGCTTAAGGAGAAAACACAAACGATCTAGTGGAGGGAAGCTGAAGGAAAAAAAAGCAGAGCTAGAGCTATGCTAGGAGCTAAAAAAAATCGGGCGCTGACCGCATCAAAAAGTCCGCTGTCAACTTAAGGAAATAAAGGGAAAAGGGGTAGCCG
>Ga0179593_1782021_pt1 | contig 10249 bp, 12 predicted proteins | sample CZODoug2_1_08_16_FD_185931 | JGI IMG/M metagenome (GOLD analysis project Ga0179593, IMG submission 185931) | Vadose zone soil fungal communities from Angelo Coast Range Reserve, California, USA - CZODoug2_1_08_16fungal (PacBio error correction) | ecosystem: Environmental > Terrestrial > Soil >...
AGCCAAAAAGATACAGATGAAGGGCGTGAACTCATTAGCCAGCTCCGGGACGACAAAAATACCACACCCCGAACAAAGCACTTTTAAATATAGGGAGAAGAAAGGAAGGGGGGGGGACGCTAAAAACTCGCGAGAGGGGGGGGAGCGTCATTCTAATGGTGGTTGAACGTCTTTACAGAAAAGGACCTCTTACCATGGGAGGGGATGATCGCAAGGGGGGAAATTAAAAACGAAGGAGAATGAGGTGTCTGTAGGCCGGGGGGCGCAGTGCCCTCAAAAAAACAACCCGCACAAAACAAAAAACGCACAGGACGAGCGGTAGTCCAAAAAGAACCCAACACTTCATAAAGAGAAAAAACCAAAAGAGAAACGCAGGGTATCATTGAAAAAAAAAAAGGGGTTAGTAAATGGTCTATCAAGAGTAAGAATAGGGGGGATGACAAACAGGAAGGAAAAAAAAAGGTGTACCATGATAGGTCGTTTGTCAGAAAAGTAAAAAAAGAAAACCCTGGGAATAAGGTCACACAAGGGACATATAAGGAGGGAGGGGTATTCTAACATATGAGGAAGGTGGCGACAGCATGCTAGTAAAAAAACAATGGATACGGGGGGGGGGGGGGTCAGGGGGGGGAGGGCTGGGGGAGAGCATAGAAAAAAAAAAAAAGCTATGGGGAAGGGAACCGTTTCATCGCATATCACGCAATCACGCGGACTTAAAAACGAGACGCATATCTGGGCATCAAAAGAAAAACCAACGCCAAAAAAAAGGGGGGTGAAACTCACCAGTAGCCGGGGGGGAAGTATTCTCTAAAAGGGGTGGCTCGGGATGTAAACCGGCAGGCAGGGGGGAGGGGGGCCTCGCAAGGTTCGGAAGGGAAGGGTAAAAAAGGGGAAAGGAAAATCTGCAAGAAAAATCTGAACAAAAAAGGGTGACACGGCCGAAAAAAAAAAGATAGGCAACAAAGAAGAAAAAGGGAAAAAAAAACAAGAATTCACACGAGAAAAAAAAAAGGAGCAACTCTACAGCAAGACCAGGGAGTCTGAGGGTAAAAATTCATGTAGAGGAAGTATATGAAAACCAAAAAAAAAAGGGGCTGAAACAAGTATCTATAGATGAAGAAAAACAGCAGCTGTAGGGGAAAGGAGGGGTACAAAGCATTACTCTCCATAAGAACCCAAAAGAGGGGAATTCAGAGAAAACCACGTCGGTCGGAATCTTAGAAAAAAATCACAGGGGAGGGAGGGGAAAATCAAACAGGAATTCCCTCAGGCCAGCTCCATTGCGTAGGAAGTGTTGAGAGAGGGGGAGGTGGTGAGAAGGGCGTTCAGGAAGGGGCTTCGAGGAAGAGGGAGGTGAGGGCTTGTGCTCTTCTTTTCTAGAGACCTTGAACGAAGATTATTGAAGAGAAACAAAAGAGGGAAGCCATGCTGGGAGGAGGTCCCCTTGGGAGATAAATGGGTGGCCTCGGTGGGTGGCGGTTGGGGGAGGGCTGCTTTCTGGGGGAACTTTGTAAGGAAGTGATAGAGGAACTATGGTGGTCTTACGAATAGCTGAGCTGCAAGAAAAGGTTTCACTCTGGGAAAAATTTAGAAAAAACACGGGGACGCTCCTTTTCGGGGGGTCTTCTTTGGGGAAAAGGGAATCTCCGCTGTTATCGGGGCAGAGGACATTATCGGATCTTCTCCAAGGAGTTGGGACCCGGAGAAGGGCTGGCACGAAAACGGGAAAGTGAATCTTCGGCACACAAAGGTACGCTAATGGCCAGCACAGGAGTTGAATGGGTTGGGTGGGGACGCGGATGTATATCCATCGAGGCGTATCCCGTGCATTATTTGAATGGAAAGCATGAAAAAAAAAGTCGTGGATCGCGTCGAGAAAGCCGAATTCTGGATACTTGAGCTGGCCCATGGAATTTAGGTGAGGGGGAGAAAAAAAACAGGCGGGGGGGGGAAATTTGGAGCCACGCCTTGTTGGGGAAAGGTCCGCAGGTTGTTAAACGACTCAAGAAAAAGGCAGAGCTTGCAAACGACTGAACAGATCTGCCCAGAACGAGCGGGTAACAAGCGACCGCAACTACTCAAGGTTCCGCAAGATGTTGACCCGCGGGAGGGAATTTTGGGTACATACATGAACCAGACGAAAGCCTCCAAAAACAGAAAAAAGGGCAAAAAACCACAGCGGGGGGGGAACGCGGGACGCGCCGGCAAAGAGGGAGTTTTCCGACGACGGCATAGTCTAAGGTATGACTACGAATAGTCGAAATTAACCAACGAGCGGCTTGACGGGTGGCTTCGCTAATGGAAAGTAAAAATAGCGTTCGGAAAGGAGGGAGGGGTCAGGGCTAATCTGAAGAGGAGGACCAAGGAGCAGGGAACTGTAAGGTCAATAGTTTGGGTTGGAGGAGGAAAAAAAAGGAATCCCTAGACCCTTACATGCGTCGTGCCAAGTTGGAGAAGGCAAAGAAAAAAAGACGGTCAGGATCTGATGGTGAGCCGAATCGGGAAAGGGTCAAAAAGTTTAAAAGAGCAGCGACGGATAAAGGAGTGTTGGACGATCCGAGTAGCCCGGCTCATCGGAAACCTGCAAAAAACCTACAAAATAATGTGTGGGGGGGGGGAGGGGGTCGAAGGTCGGGGATCCGATAAGGGGGCCTCGTATAGTTTTAGTAAGCACTTCGCTTATCTCAATGGAGCACTGTTGAATATGCGATCTAGGAGTAGGAGTGGGCCGTGAGGTCTTCGCCATTACGCACTTTGGAGGCAAATGTGCCAGAGAAGGGCGTTGGAGGCTTGTAAGGCCGAGTATTGTGTTCATCAATTTCGGTGGTGATGGACAATTCTTCTACAATAAAAATATGGAGATGATGTCGCGGGAGGTTTCTTAGGGGGGGTAGACAACTGTGATACTTATATCCGACTTGGGGAAGCTGGGCTGAAGGGTCACGTTACGGGAGAAAGCATTGTCATCTCAAAGAATTACTATCAATCAAAAGAAATGGATTCAAAGACCTCGCAGTTCAGACATGCTTATCATTGGCAAAAAAAAAAACAACAACACTGCTTATTATGTAAAGAAAAGATGGCCCCTATATTGAAGACTGAAAAGCATTGGTATTGAGAGAGTCTCTCTATGAACACTGTATACACGCTAACTGAATGACAAGAGCAAAAGTCGGCTTACCGTTCGACATTGCAAAGAACAAACAGCCGCCCGACCGGGAGTCAGGATGGATTATTGATAGCCAAAGGCTCGAAGAAGGGGGCTCCCCGGTAGGAAACCCGAATCGAAACTTCTGCGGGGGGACGCCAGGGGGGAAAAAACGGGGGGGTGGAGGCTAGCCAATTCTAAGCACTGCCGGGACAACTCTCGCACCGTACCAAAGTAAGCGGGCCGGAACGTTTAGCAGCGAAAGGACTCGTAACGTAGGTAACAAACGAAGCAAAGGAAGACCCAAAGATTTTTAAGTGAAGTAAGGAACTTGGGATGCGCGGGGGCGATGCGTCTCAAAGAGGAGCCCGTCAAATAGAAAGGGGACTGCGTAAAAAATGTTTCGTGCCAATCGCTCGAGAAAAAAAAAGGCTGCATCCGAAAGCGTTTAAAAGAAGCGGATAAGAAATGTACGGGGAGTAATATTCAAGAAGGCGGGTATACTGACAATAGGGACCTGGGAAGGATTGGCTTTGGGGGGGGTGAGAAAAAGGGAAACTTCAGGACCTGGGCGCCGAACGAGATGAGAAGGTTTTTCCCAGCAAAAATTAGCTAAGAAAACGAAAAAAAGCTAGTCCGTGAGGGGAGAGACTAGTCAAGGAGTCGAGGAAAGAAAAATGGTCGGTCGGCCGAACTTGAACCGTGAACGGGAACCAAGGGGGAGCCCAGAATGTGGTTTGGGAAAGGGTCTTGCCCTTTTGGGGAGGTGGAATCCAGGGAGAAAGGAGTCTGGGCGGGGGGGCAAGAGGGGAAGTAAGGAGGCTCGGAAGGGAAAAACTCTGCGAGTTGGAGGCCGCTTGTTTAAGCAAGGGGAGGGGATCCCGAGGTTTTACAGTGAAGGTGCTCGGGAGCGGTCGTGTCGGGAGAGGGGGGACTTGGCCGAAAAAAACACCTTCGAAGGGAAAACGAAAGCGTTCGGTGGGGGGCTCGCAAGGGTGTGGGAAGAAGGGTAACTTCCGTGGAGGGGGTTCGCAAAAAATCAATTGAAAAATGAGCTCAATGAGTGTCAAAAACGCCGTGGAAGGGGATCGATCAAAAGGTGGTGGGGAATTCTGTGCGAAAAAGCAATCACTTTATAAGGGGGGCGATAATCAATTAGGGAGAAAAACATGAAAAAAAGAATAACGAGGAAAAGTCGGGGACATTCTCGTGCTTGGGGAGGGGAGAAGTTCCCCTGCCTTCTTCTGGGAACCCGCCCTCTAAGTGGAAAATGATTCAAGGGTAGGAGAAATGTCAAATGAAGAAGAACATCGATAAACCTAAGAAAAAAGAAAGAGGAAATACCTACCAATTCAAGTGAATAAGAAAACTCTTAATAAAATTCAAGCATCCCAGTGACTGGAAGGGGGAGGGCCTCTTCATATAGATAGGCCCTTCCAAAAAATAGGATTCAAGAGGGGAAAAAAAACCTCGCCATAAGTCGAATACCTCTCCTCAGACAAAGAAGGCCCAAACCCGAACATCAACCATTAAAAGAGGGCCTATAAGGGAAGGGGGGAGGGACCCTCGGCTGGCGTATTAAGCACTAAAGGTATTTAATTCTACAAGGTAACCGGGGACATCCTCCCTCTCGCGTAAAACTTGGATGGACCGGAAATCTTCAGAGATCCCAGTGTACCACTAAGCACAAAGTAGCCCCTCGCTAACCGCCAATGAAATGGCCCTCATTTGCGGGGTACCTTTGAAAGGGGGAAATAAAAGTTAAAGGGGCGTTTTCAAACATGCAGACGAGGCTGTGACCCGGGAAAAAGCTCCCCAACAACAACGTATTATTGGGGAGAGATTCAGCGTCACAGCGGGAAGGAAGCGGGAAAGAAAAATCGAACTGGAGGAAAATGAGGAAACCACACATGGATGCCTAACAATGATTCCATAAAACCAGGGGGTTAGCGTGTGTGTCTATCTTGGGGGGATCGGGGGGGGGATGCTTGGAGGGAAAGGAACTGCAGAGAGCGGCAACGGAAGTTTACCGATGGGCAGGGACTTTTTCTACCAGGACCTGGAACAAAAGGGGGGAAGCAAAACAAGACGAGGGGAAATCTCTGGGAGTAGAGCCCTCTGTACTCATTTTCGAAAGAAAGGGCGGTTTGGGGGTGGCTGCTGTTCTTCGGGAGGAGGGCAGAATGGCTCTGGTGTAATCAGGGGGGGGACTATCTTCCCTCAAAGGGGTTCTGACAGAGAATGAGAGACGACAGTTTCACGGTTCATGTGGACGTGATGCGAACTGATGCAACGCCGGGCTGAGCTGGCTTGGGGCTGGGGGTTTTTCGTCAGGCTGTGGATATTTGAAGGGGAAATGGAGGAAAAAAAATCCAAGCGCGACTGAATATTCCCGGCGACGATTTTCGGCAGGGCAGCAACGGACGGGGACTGCTGCAAAAAAAGGCCACAGGATACCGTAAATGTCCAAACTCGAAAAAGGGAGGGGTGGGGAAGGAGGCGGATGAGACCGCTTCCCTGCGTGGTGGGAGAATCCAGTAAACCAATGTTAACTCTTAGAAAGCCCTTCTAAGTCTTTATCGACGAAGGTTGGGGATTCTCTTGATACAAAACCAACATGCTTCTCTTCCCTTGAAAAAAGTGTCTGCTCCACGGTGTTACCTGGAAAAATCCTTTGTATGCCCGAACCCGAGCCGCAGAAACTGCTACCAGCCAGAAGGGAAACAACTCCTTTATATTGCCCCAGAGGAATGGAAAACGGAGCGAACCGCAAAAGAAATTTTTTCAGGATGTAGAGCCCTAGAAAATTCAGCAAAGGACTGCCAACAGCCCTGCCGACTTTATTCAAAAAAGTCAAAGACAAGAAAAGTTGGAAAACCTCTCAACGGAGTCCGGAGTTTCCGACGACCCATGGTGTAATTCTAATGGGTACTACTGGGAGCTATCGGGGCTACTGCTTGGAGCATTGGGCTTCGCTGAATTTTGACGCTTTATAAATAAGGCCATTCTCGAGATGAAGTTCAAAAGTCGAGTCCCCCCGCCAAGCGGCCACTGTCAAGTCATTGGTCCTTATCCATGAAGGGGCGTGAATCAAGATGAGAGAACGTATGCACACGCCGCTTCCGGAAAGCCGCAGTATGCCGAGGGGAGGATCTCGAAGAGGGGAAATGAGTTAAGGCCGCGCAACGGGCGAAACTGTACGGCCTTGCCGAGTACACTCAAGGAGAGAAGACAAGTTTGGGGAGGTCCTAAAAGTGTGGCAAGGTCGCTGGCGTTGGGTTCACTACGTGTAAGCGTATCTGCAGCACGAAAAGGAATCTTCCGAAAAGGGGGGAAGGTTCAGTTGCGTCGCGGAGGCTTCAAGTAGGCGATTGAACTCGCCATTCCTCACGGTGAAAAGGCCTTTAAAGAAGGCGTAAATGGTCAGGGCGGAGAATCTTCCGATCAAAATAGCGGCTATCAAAGAAATCATGAAACCTTCTTTCAGGGGCTGTAGGGGGGATTGGGGGGTTACCCTGGAGGCGAAGGGGGAGCTCGCCATCAACGCGCGTGATGCAAATGCATCGCGCGATATTTAACATCAAAAAACGTTACTTATTCTTCTCAAGAGTTCAGAAATATATGGGGAAAAAAAGTATAGGAGTAAAGGGAAGGGGGGGGGGGAAAATAAGTGAAAAGGCCCAGCGCGATGAACGGAGAGGAGCATCAGCACTCGGTGGAGCAGTGCCTCGATTTCCACTTATTCACTGGTGCAAGGCGGGGCGGCAGGGGAGGGATAAAGCATTTCAAGAACAATTTCAACCGCGCAAAACGCCTTTCTCTTTAAATTTCTGGGATAGCCCTCAGGCGGAAGACCCTTACAGAGCCTAAACGACGCCCTTACTGCGTTCCGCCAGACGGCACCGTTAGGGCCAAATAAGCCATCTTCCCGTCCGCAATAAAAACGGGAATCCGACGGGGGAACAGACAGGGGAGGCCGGGAGAAGCAGGCATGATACGCGGCCCGAGGGACCCAAGCCCGCTCCCTGACCAAAACGGGTGCGGGTATGTAACTGGGGGAGAGAGCGCGAGTGGGAGAGGAGAACGTCACAGGGATTGAGGAAAGGAAAAAGATTCCACTTTTTTTGACCATGCGCGCTTACAGAGCACGCAAAGGCATCCTAGCCTTGCGTGGACGGCGTTGAAACTCGCGCAGGAGGCTTCCCGCGGCAGCGTCACAAGGACGTTAAACCGAGGCCGGGCTTGGGCGTGGGGGAGGGTCGATATTTATAAGGCAGGGACCGCCGAATTCGGAAAAAAAAATGAGATGTTCTCGGGCAGCCGAAGAAGAAGGGAAAACCGGCGCAAGCAGTAGTCTGAGCTAGTCGAATTTAAGGTCCAGCGTATTCTAAATGAAAAATGGGCGTCGGCCAACCGAAGGTGCCGGAAAACATCGGTGGGGTGCCGGGAGGGGTTTTTCTGTGAACAGAGGACGGGGTTCAGGTAAGCCAGCGCATAAATGTAGGGCTCGTACGAACTCTGATATTTTTGCGGTCGCGTAAAGGCTGAAGTTTCAAAAGGGAGAGATCCCGGATGGGGAAAGCAATGTGTGGGTCGTGCAGGAGAGGCTTGGGGGCTGAAAGACCTGCTACATGTCCCAGGCGCGCAATTGCAAAGGGGTGTCGCAAAAACACCATGGAAAAGAGGGGAATTCACAGAATCGCCTTGACTAATCATCCAGATTGGTTCATGCTGACGAACGAAAACCAGCACGTATACATAGATGACAGAAGCGCAACAAAATTCCCAAGAAGAAAAGTGCCAAAAAGATTTGTCGGAGCAAAAGGGGGACCGGAGTCGGCGCGTGCCCGCCGCGCGGGGGGAGAGGGAACTCGCGCGTGGAGACCGTAAAGAAGGCAAAGAGAGACCTCGGTGCGGAAACCGAAGCAACTTGCCAGAACGACCCAATGCGAACGAGGGGAAGAACGTCAAAAGGTTTGCCGCTCAAGAGGAAGGAAAAAAAGAGCGGGCCGCTCGAGATCACCCGAAGCCCAGAGCCAGACGGAAAAGCATACCTAAGCACAAACAGCCAAACAAAAACCGCCACGACACAGTAGCTACAGCGAAAAAAAAAGCGGATTTCCCGCGTCTTGGTGCTTAAGAGATTGAACAGCGTCCATGGAACCTCGCCAAGCGTACAAGGAAAGGGAGGGAAGCCGTCGGCATGATTTCATGGCCTCGAGTCCAAAAAATCAAAAGAGCGCAACGATCGAACGCCCCCTGGAGCTGGAATCAGGGTACCCTGTTTGGCTTTTTGAAAACATGTGGGAAACAAACGCGTCGTGGAAGAATCGCGAGACAACAAAACGGGGAAAAGAGAGAGATTCACGTTCACGCGCGTCACTTAAAACCGAGTTGGTGCACAGGGGTCTATTCAAAGGCAAACAGGTACAATGCAAAAATTCCCAGCTCCCGGGGCTTGCGGGGTGGCCGATCGTTTGGTGAGCTGGGGGGGAAGAAGCCATCATCCTGAAAGGAGCGTCCGCGGGGGAGAGGGGGGGAGGCGGCTTTTCTACCGGTAACACTGGGGCGCCGGGAAAGAGGGGGATGTGCTTCATCCCGAAGCCGGAAATGCTGGATTCGAAAAAATGGGTGCGGTGGGGGTGCGGGACGAGAGGAAAGGGGCGCAGGTGTCCGCCGTGGTGTATCTAAGCGGACCAGAACGAGTTTTCGGAAAAGGATACTATCAGCACTACCTGAAGGGGGGCCCGGGGGACGTGAAGAAAAGAAAAAGTTGGGGAAGGTTCGTAGTCGGTTGGGGGATCGACCGCTGTTATATGGCTATTGCTTTCAGGGTTGATAGTGCGCAAGCGCGAAGTGAATATTTCCCGAGGGACGCTGGCTTTCACTCCGGAAAATGCTGAGCCGCCACGGAAAGGGCTGCACTAATGTTTTTAAATTGGCGGAGCTGATTTAGTAGCCATCTCTATCGGCTGCGTATGGGCCGTTCGCCGCAATGAAAAAATCGTTTCGAAAAGGAACTGAGATGTATACTAGGGAAAGGGTTTTGCATTGAAAAGAGGCGCAAAAACCGTCTGGCTTACCTTTTGGGAATAGCGCCACCGCCGTGGGGACCTGTCCGCAGGTGGTCGAAAAGACTCCCCATCCTCTGAACGCTTGCCAAGCCTCCAAAGCGGGAAAGGAAGGACAGCCACTTGACTGAATGAGGAACAGGGACCTGCCAAAACGGTAAGAAAGTTTACAAAAAATAGAGGAAGGGCCAAGGGAACAAAAAGTCACATAAAAAATTCAAGAAATTGGGTTAAAACATCTTTGCAGAAAAGAAATCTTTCTCTCCTGCAGGGTTAAGGTAGTTGCAAAAGAGGGAAGGGAGTAAATTTAGACAGACAGAGGAAAGGAGACTACTAGCTAATCAATCTTTATGAAGGAAGTCTTCCTAATCCGGGGTTTTCGCATGGGAGGGAAATAGAGGTAATTCAGAGGGGAGGAAGTTCTAAATCTCGAAGAGAAACAGCCCAAGCCAGCTCCGGTCAATAAAGGTCCTTATCCATTAATAAGAAGACACTGGACGGATACAAACCGAAGCTGAAGGAAAACGTCCGTTCTCGTGAGGACCGAGTTGATCTGAAGAGAAGGGAAAAGGCTGTCAAAAAGGGAAAGCAAGCGTCTAACTTCTAAAACATGACGATCAAGAAGAAAAATTCAATAAAAAACCCTAAAAGAAAGGTGGAAGGGGGGGGGGGGGCCCCCCCCGCGGGCGTGGGTTAATAACGGGCCGCGTATCATGACGCTAGACTGCCGCGTAAGCTCATGCTTCAGTTTCTGGGTTGCAATCGGCGAAGCCGGAAAGAAGCGGCGCCATGGACTAGGGTGGGTCGAGCAAGGGAGAAGCAGAAGGGCGTCCGATCTGTAGCGGCTAATGAGGGAAAGTAGGCGATCAAGGCTAGAGGCCCTTCGGGCAGTAGGTTTCTTGGAATGCTCGCAACTTAAAGGGAAGACGGGTGAATCTGCTCGCCATCACGCGTGCTTATCATTGACGAGCCGAGATGACTATCAAAAAAGTTATGATGGCGGGGGATCAGCGCGTGAGGAAAGAGAACA
>Ga0179593_1818753_pt1 | contig 10249 bp, 13 predicted proteins | sample CZODoug2_1_08_16_FD_185931 | JGI IMG/M metagenome (GOLD analysis project Ga0179593, IMG submission 185931) | Vadose zone soil fungal communities from Angelo Coast Range Reserve, California, USA - CZODoug2_1_08_16fungal (PacBio error correction) | ecosystem: Environmental > Terrestrial > Soil >...
TCGAGGCCAGGTAAAAAAAAAGGGCCACCAGGACGCTGGGGGCAGTGTTCTAGAGGGAATTTTGTGGGGGTTAAAGGAATCGAGTCTGGGAAGAACAGGGGGGCTGTGCTTCAAAAGAGCTGGTAGAATTGAGTCTGAGAAAAAAATTTGGAGCGCTGCGTGCTGGCCCTTGTCCTTGGACGTCTGAAAAAAGAGAACACAAAAAACAAAAAAAAAGAACCCCCAAAAAGAAAAAAAAAAAAACAACACCAAAAAAAAGAAAAAAACACATTTTGTTCATGTCCTTCGGGAGTCTGTCACTCCAGCTAGCGACTCAGACGAGGCTTGTCAGAGCAAAAAAAGTGCTCAAGAGAAGAGAGCAATCAGATCGAACGAAAGCTAAGACAGAAATCACAGGGGGGTACGGAGCGGGGAAAAGTATCAAGGGCACAAGGAAAGGAGAGGTGTTAGAGGGTGCTCAGAGGGCACGGGAACACGGTCACCGTCAGCAGGGAAAGCAAAAAATCAGAAATTAAGGTGTCACAAAAGGCTCTGAAGACCGTCGGAGGCAAATGACTGAAAAAAACTCACGGAATCCCTGGAGACTTAGACGAGGGGAGGGGGCGGAGTGAAGAGAGGGTTTCTCGGCGAACTGGAAATCCGGAAAAAGAGGATCTGGGGGGGGGGGGGGGGGGGGGGGGGTGGGGAGGGCATGGGTAGGGGGGGTGTTTGAGAGAAGAATGGGGGCAAAAACCGTTCCCAGATTCCGGGGGAAATCGAAAAAGGGAGAAGAAAAAGCGGGAAGGGGGACCAAAGGCAAAGGTGGGGTTGCGCGTGGGGGAGTTGGAAGAGGAGCAGGCCAAAATCGGGAAAGCCCACCCGCGCGGAAAAATTGGATTTTGAGGGTATAAGGAAATCGAAGAGCGGAGTTAGGAGCAAACTAGAGACGTCGCCATATTGAGGAGAAGAGATTTGAAGGGCAAGGTCCGTGTGGCGAAGGAAAAGGTCCGGGGTGACGTTTGTGATAAAAATAGGGTGGTGCGACGGATTCATCCGTCGTAGAAGAAAAACTCAAGGAGGGCTTAGTTTAAAATGTAACCCTCTAGAGATCAGGGGGACTGGGGGGAAACTCAAGAAACGGAAAAAAAAAAAGAACAGAGAGGTAGGAGGCTGAAGCCCATGAAGGGGTGGTTAGAGAACCCCTGCTTCAACATGTAGCGCAAGACTTTAGCAGAAACGTCGAAGTCAAGGCTGAGGGGGGGGCTGGGTGGGGGGGGGGGGGGGGGGGGGGGGGGGTGGGTGGGGGGGGCGGTCAAGGGGAGGCTCCGGAGAAAGTTTGGGGGGAGAAACGGGGAAGCGGACTTAGAGTCCGGGTACGTCGACTGGGGACTTGGATTAAAACGGACCGGCATGACGGGTTTTCCCTACGGGGCTGGCGGAAAGGCTGGAAAATCCAGGGGAGGATCGGAGCCAGGAAAGTCCTGGGCAGAAGCGGGACAGAGAGAGGAAAAACTCACAGTAAGGATCGAAAGCGGGCAGAGGGTTTAGAGAAGGACACGAGGGAGGTTGACTGGGGGTGGTGGTTGTGGGGGGGGGGGCTGGCGCGGGGAGGGGGGGGGGGGGGGGGGGGGAGGCGGAGCAAGCGTGGACCCAGTTGTGGGTGTGTTGGGGGACGGGGGGGGGGGGTGGAGGTGTGGCTGTGTTCTGTCCTGGGCTCCCCATAAGCAAAGGGAAAACCGCGGAAACCCACACCCAGTTTAGAAAGGGAATCTAAGAAAAAAAAGGAAACGAGTAGCAGGCGAAGGGGGGTTTAAGGACTTAGAGTAGAGGCCAGGAAGAGAGATGTCAGAGAGGGAAAATTCGGAAAGGAAGTCTAGTAATAAAGGTTGAAGGCCGGCAGCTTCGCGAATATCAAGGAAGAAAAAAAGTCAAAAAAGGTTCTTGGGAAGCTCAGCAAGAAAAATCACTTCACTGGGGGAAAATAATGGTGAGATTCTTAATAAGGGTGCGGGAAAGAACGGGGTACTACTTGGGAATTAAAAAAAGAAAAGAAATGCTTACGACGCGCGCCCCCGAGAATCTCAGGGCCTTACTTCACTTTGGCTCGAAAAGAGGGAAAGAGGAAGAAAAATCGAACACAGAAGAAAACAAAAAGCGGCTGGGAGGGATGGAGACGCTGCAAGAACACCGTGAAGGTGGTTTTGAAAAACATTGGAGAATACTTAAAAAAAAAAAAGGACTGGAAAATACGTGCTCGGGGTCAACCGGTACTCGAAGGAGAGTACCTCGAAAACGTTCCCCTCGTCAAGCAAACCTTGCACTAAGGATTCCGGAGAAAGGGGGGTCTCAAAGGGAAAAAACCAAAGAATGCTCTTACCGGGAGAAGAATTAATCGAGAAGGTGTCTCCGTGAGAAAAAAAGGAGGCCAGCGCCTAAACACCTCGAGTGGGGAAAGCAAAAGGGAGGAGGGCGCGACGAATTGAAGAGTTCTTGGATCACGGAGAAAATTCGCAAAGAGGACGCATAAGGGAGAGATGGCCAGGAAGGGGACGAAGAGATCTAAAGAGGAGACACTGATAGTCAAGGAAAAGAAAACTCAAAACCTCTGGGAAGAGACTCCTTCGAATAGAGAAGGTGCCACTAAGGAGAAAAAAGAAATCGAAAGATGTGCTTCCACAACCTAAAGGGGAAAGTCTCCCATTTGAAATCCATATGTGATCGGTCTCAAGAGAAAAAGAAGCTCTACGAAGAAGAGCATTCAGGGAATTATCCGGGAAGAGGACCCCTGATGCGTATATCCTGTACGAAAAAGGGGCACGCAGTTACCGTCCACGAGTTTAGAGGGAAAAAACCGCCAAAAGTTCAAAGAAGAGAGGTTGGGGGCCTGTTCAAAAAAAAAAAATAAAACTGGTTCAAGGGTTCGCCTGAGAAGAAAGTTTACGACGGACCCAAGAGGGGGGAATTTCGGCAGAATTGAGAGAAAAGGAAGACGGTAGACGCGCGAGAAGGCAGAGCTGCAAAGGGAGGGGATCGGAAGTCAAGACCCCAAGGGGTAACCCGTCTGGGGGGATATTTAGAGAAAAAACTAGTACCGAAAAAACATCGACCAGCTCGGAAAAAAAGACGACACAACCGGTTATCGGAAGTCGGAGGAAAAGGGAGGGAGACTGCTAATAGAACAGCCTCTCGAGGGGGAGGGTTTCCTTACGGGCAAAGGATGAGTCAAAAAAAGGGGGGGTACACCTTAGAGGAAACGCCTCGTCATCAAAAACTGCAGAAAAGAAAAAAGGAGGAGATTTAGAAAGATCTAAAGGCTTCCTGATAGAACAACACCGAGACTATTACCTACCGAAGGGCCACGCTACCTGCAGGAAGAGGGGGACTGAGGAAATATACCTGGGGCAAAAAGGAAGGGAGCCAGAAAGGGAATCCTTGTGTTCTCAAAGAATGTTTCGGAAGAAGGGTGCGGACAAGGAAGGACTGGGGAGCGAGATGCACCGCGGAGAATTCAAAGAGAAGCAAGGGCTAGAGAAAGGATTCATAAAGAGGCGAGCGCAGTCATACTTACGGAGTCAAGGCTAACACTCCCTGCGAAAGGGAAAGACTTCGCAAACTGAAATCCAAGAAGGATAGACAGGGAAAACGCTACTTCGAACGAGTGACGGGGCCCCCGGGAGGAAAATAAAAAACCCAGGAGGGAAAGAGTTCCAACCAACATATCAGACGTCACAAAGGACTCAAATCCCTGGAGTGTCGCACGTATACAACAAGGGGTGAAGTACATGGAGGAAAAAAAAACACCAGGAGGGGGGAAGGAAGCTGTCACAAATGAGGGCGAATAATCGACGCGCTTCAGGTTTGTCTTAACCCTGTCCGCACGGGGAGTCCTAGTCGAAGAAAGGGAAGAATACGAAGGAGAAATCGGGGAACTAAAAACGAAAAAAAATGACGACGAGATAAAACCCGTCAAATCTTGAACCGGTACACAACGTAGGGGGGGAAACTAATAAGAGGAAAGAACGAATTCTAGAAAAGGATCAACGACAAGAAAACGGAAAAAGATAACCACCCATGAACTCGCGGGGAGTACTCCGGAGGGCTATAAAGAGGGGGCACTTTAGAGGAACGCAGAAAAAAGTGAGCCTTCTAGAAACTTACCCAAGAAGTGTGGCATTGATTTTCGACAGCTAAAGGAGAGGAACGGAGGGGATAGTCTTGGTGAAAAAGAGCCAATTATAAGTCTGTAAGCGGAAGAACCAGCAACCGCACCCAAAGGGGAGATGGCAGGAGGGTGATGGCCTGCAGCGCAGTCCTTCGGGGCCATAGGAGAAAAAATCCTAAATTAGGATGAGGGAGGGTCTCTCCTTGGATTCACGGAAGAGGGCAAAGAGCTGTTAGGGAAGATGGGGGAGAGCAAGACCGATCATGGAAGACGCTGGGGAGGGAGTAAGATAAAAAAGGTTATTGCTAGGGAGAGAAAAACTATCACCTGCCAACTTGGGAGGAGCAGAGATTATACTCGAGGGGAAAGGCCGGGAGTTGGGAGCCGACTACGAGATGCAGGCTTGGAAAATGACCCATCGGGAAAGTTCATACGAAATTTTACAAATGGGAAGGAAAGGGGTATTCAAGAAAGACAGCCAGGAAAATAAGAGGAAAAAAATCAGGAGGTATAACAATTCCCACGTAATGTCGCCTAACCGAGGGAAGGTGCCCCCAACCAAAAGAACCTGGAAGAAACATGCAAGAGGGAAGAGGGAGCGGAGGTTCGCGAGGGACAAAAGGGTCCCCGCGGGGTTCCGCGGAAGATGAGCTGTCCAATAGCTCGACCACGCATGTCGGGAGGGGAGGGAAAAAAAAACGCGAACATGAATAAAGAGCGGGGGAAGGCCGGAGGCTCTCTCGGAAAGAAAAGGGGGTTTCGGAGAGGTTCGAGAAAGCATAAAACTAACCTACTTCAAGGGAAAACAATGTAAAAGGACGGAAAGGAGTAAGCAGGGAAAAAGAGATGTTGAAAAAAAAAAATTTCAAGAAAAAGGAGAGTACGGGGGTCAACTTTTAAAAAAGCCTAATGCCCTGCATACAAAAAAGAGGTCTCCTCCTAAAAGAAAAGAAGGAGCCGGTATAGGGAAGCCACGGGTTTCTAAGCGGACGCAAGGAGAGAGAGAAAACACCTTGATAATGTTAGAAGGGATCACACCCGCAATTCTCGTCGACTCGTAGAACGAGTTCGGATTCGACCGGAAGGAAGGATAGGGAAGCGTGGAAATGTAAAGAAAGGGGTTGCCTTCTTTGAGCCCTCGGGGAACTCGCCGGAGGTAAAAAGGCCAGAAAAGCGACTAAGAAGGAAGACTTGAACCTTAGAGAGAACGGGGCTAGAAAAAGATTCCGACACAAAGTAGAGTAAGAAATCCGCAGAAGGGGAGTCAGACAGAAAGTAAAAGGATCTGGAACGGGGGTGAGAAAAGTTGCTAGAGGGGGGGGACTGTCATCAGCGACGAGGGACTCTTCGTCCGGAGGAGCAACCTGAGAAGAGAAAGTAAACAAAAAAGATCCTAGAAGAACTCTAGGAGACAAAAGAAAGACCGTCTTGAGTTGGTTCGACGGATTGTGTTGGGGGAAGATGAGAAAAAAGCCTTGGAGGCGGTACGGGGCCCGGAAAGGAATCGAGAAAAGGGTAAAGAGCAAAGGAAGAAACGGAAGGTAAAAAACATGCAATGGTGGCACCCTAATGAAGAAAATTTGGACGAGTCTCGGAGGGATGACTAGGAAAAGAGCCTCAAAACTCCAAACGTTGCAAAGATTCAAGGACTCTAAAAAATCGGAACGGAACTCCATCAACCGGATTCAGGAAAACTTAAAAGAACGAAAAACAGTGAGGGCCTCGCGTGGAAAAACGCGGAAAAGGAGATCCCGCGCGGAAAGGCATCTGAAAGAGTGAAATGAAATAAGAACTGAGGCTGCAAAAAAAAAAAACATAAAAAGTCACCAAGGAGGCGGACCCTGCAGCCAAACAATGGTCATAGGAATGTTAGGAGGCGTCTTCTCAGTGGAATGAAAGACTCTAGGAAAAAGGGTCTTCGGCCATCCAGTTTCTCGCAAATAGACCGACATCCGGGAAGAAGGCAGAGATTGGGGGTAGAGCACAAAGGACGTCAGGCATCGGGAACAGGAAGGACTGGGACTTTTACGAAGGTTGTCGCGCAACTTGCAAAGACGGAAAGCGTGCGAAAAAAAGGCGGGAAAGAAGAGGGGGTCGAGGGGGAGGAGGAAGAACTGCTAAGGGACGCGTATAACGCAGGCTTCTACGTCGTCCTGGTCGAGGCGGGAGTGTTGAAACTTTGGAATGTGGGAAAAGGGAAGAGAGAAGGGGGATCGGAAACTACGATGGTTCAAAGAAATGAAAGCTTCGAGTAGTCTACCAACGAGCTGAGCGCGTCTTCGGAAAAGACGCGAAAGAGAGAGGGTAGAACGGAAAAAAAAAGCGGGTCTGGGAAGGAAGTTGGAACAGAAGAGGGGGGATGAACCCATTAATGGGGGGTTGATCATACATGTCGTCACCACTAAGGAGAAAAAACGGAAAGAGACCCGGATCTGACTAGGTGCGGGGAAAAAAATGGCTTGAAAAAAAAATTCACGTAGTAGGAAGAATCTCCGTGGGAAGGAAGAAGTCGGGGAAGCTAGAAAGGGAGACCATGGGAAGAAGGCTCCCCGTAGGTAGCTGAACAGTGCACGCATTTTTGGTCTGAAGGCGCGAGAAGAAGGAGGAATCAAAACCGAAAAAAGGGAAAAAATGCAGAGGTGCAAGATGCGAACGACTAAAAACGCTCAAGCACAAAGTCTTCGGGAGAGAACCGGCGGAAAGGGGGGGAAAGACTAAGGAAAGTCGCCCCAGTAAAAAACTCGGGGGAGTCGAAAAGAAAAACGAGTACTACGCAGGGGGGGGTTTCCTTTTATCAACTCTCTAGGAGCCAAGAGAAAAGTCGTAAGAATAGGAGTCACGTGGAAGGAAAAAAGGAGGGAGGCTAGAAAAAAAAAGCCGGGGAAAAAGCAAGACTAGAGTATCGTCCAAGAAACCCCAAATCACACGAGCGGATGATGAGCAGACTCGAAGCGGAAAAGTAAAGGGAACGAATGAAAGAGAAAAGTGCGGGAGAAATGAGGGCCATACTCAAAATGGATAAAGCAGCCGGGCTGGAAAAAAGTTGGAGAGGGGATTAGGGACCGGGATGAAAAACATCGAACAAGCGGGCTTCAAGGAAAGACACGGCAATCGAGCGACTGAGGTCCCACGCGGAGGAAAGTCTCAGATAAACCCTATAAGGAGGAAAGGTGGTCGAAGGGAAGGAGAGCCGGTGGTTGTGAATCACACAAAGGGTAACGGCGGGTGAAGAACTTAAAAACGAAAGAGATCCTGAAAAGTTCTAGTGGAAGAAAAAAAAAACTATTAAATAACAGGGTACGAAAAAAGAGCCCGAAGGGTCAACGTGAGAACTACTAAGAGGCCAAGTCTGGGCAGAAGAAAAACACCTTAATATAGAAATACAGAGATCGAGGGGGGCACCTTCTATTTATGGGAAAAGGGAGAGTTTTTTAATTACGAAGGGTACCCCGAAGGATTGCTGCAAAGACTAAATTGAAGCTCTGGGCTACAGGACGATGCGGCAGGAAAGGGGACGAGTTCGGAATCCTTTGAGATCGACAACCAAAAAAACTTATCATTAGAAAGAGGGAAGTAGAGAAGCGGGCAACGGAAGGCCCCGGGAACGGAAATCAGAAGAAGGGGGGCCAGCCTTACCGAGGAGTGAGCAACGAGAAGGGGAGCGCAACATCGAATCGGCTTTTCCCAATTCGTATGGACCCGAGGGAGGGGCGCAAGAACTCCAGAAGGGGGGGGGGGAGAGTCTCCAACAAAAGAGCAGAAAGAGATAGAGTTCGAAAAAGCGCGGAGTTAAATCGTGCCTCTGTTCGTGGAGGCCGTCGAACGGGGTGCCGACGGGGGAAGGGACCTTGAGAAGGGGAAAACCAGAAAAAAAGAAGCAACGGCAAAGACTCGTGGTGTACGGAGAAAAGTTCCAATAGCACGTTGCAACCGAAAAGAACAGACGGGGATCATCGGAGGAGGAAAACAAAAGGAATTGTCAGGATTAAATTACGTGGCCGCGACGTCGGGCCCTGCGGGAAGAGGCACAGCCGATCAGGAAAGCGAGAAAAAAAGCGGCAACCTGCCCGAAGGGGGTTTCTAGCCCGGCTGGAGGTCTCACAGTGAGGAATAACCCGAAAAGGAAGAAAGTATAGCGTCAAAGCAGAAAAAAAGGACGTGAGGGGACATTGAGCCTACAACGCTCGAGGGGGGGCCGATGGGGGAGCCTACCGGGCAGAGAAAAACACAAGGACGTCCGGAAGGTTATCAAAATCGCCCGAACAAAACTCTACTGGGTGGGAGAACCCCGAGCGGAAAGAAAAACAGGAAAAAAAAAGAGAGAAAGGACTGCACAAAAGCGAAAAATGGGGAAGAAGCGGGAAGTCGAGAAATGGTTCTACCATTAAGAGAAACCTACGTTGTCCGACGTTGGACCACGCGAAGGGGAGGCTTTAAAAACGAGAAGTCAGGAGAGGGGGATATCGAAAGAAAACAAAGGGAATTTATCCGCTCCGGATGGTACTGAACACTTACCCGAGTGGAAGGGAAGGGGGAGACGAAAAGGGCAGAACGAACTCGAGCTACGAAACCGCACTGAAATTATCCCCAGACTCCTCCAAAACTAAGAAGCTGCGAAAGAGCTTTGAAAGGGGGAAAACGAAAGGGAAAAAAAAAAGACCATCGAAAAGCCTCTGGCAATAGAAGTCGAGTCTCTTAGCCATCGGCGTTTTCGACAGGGGAGAAAAGTTCCTACATTGAGGAAAAACAAAAAGTCAAGAAAAAACAACCAGGGGGGGGGGCATGACCGCCGTGCTTTTTTTACAGGTGACCGGTCACTGATGAGAAGGATGAGATGACGGTGAGAGAAGAAAATCTTCCGGAATCCTATTAAACAACCAAAGAGCTCGGGGAGAAAAACCAGTCTTAGAAGACCTTTCCAAAAGAAAAAAGGGAAAGAAAAACACAGGAGGGAAAATAGTACAACTGTACTCGGAGCTACGCGAGGTGATAAGGAGAATCGTGGGAAAAAAAGGGGCCTAAGAAGACCCAGTAAGTTGGTTCGAGCGAGTTAGACACTTCGTGGAAACTGTCGAGAAAAACTGCAAAAAACGCAGACACAGCCACAGTGGTAGGGGAGCGCTCAAACGAAATCCGGGTCAGTCGCTTCTACATCTAAACGGAAGGAGGCTGGGTTTGGAAAAAACAAAGGGACAACCAGAAAGCCAACAATTCCCGCGCCTTCCGAGGGAATCGGAAAGAACACAAAAAAAAAAACGAAGCTGACTAAGTGGGAGAGCCGCTTCCAAAGATCCTTTCGGCAGAAAAATGAATTCGCTAAACAGGGGGGAGTCTGAGGAGAAGAGCATGACACTCTCGGCGAGGGATCAGGGGAAAAGCGCGTCCTCTCAGGACAAGACTTGGAGGGAGTGGTTCTAAGAGGAAGCGGAAAAAAGAGTATGGGGGAAATGCAAGAATTCATTGCTATCTGGGTATGTGGGATCGAGGTATCGAAAAGGAGAAAAGACTCTGTGAGGGAATCGGGGGGGCTAAGGAGGAGCAGACGAAAAAAGCCCCTTCTCGGCATCGGTGCAAAGGCCATGGGAAAGGGGAGGGTAAAAAGGAACGTTCAAAAAAGAGTAAAAAGACACGGAAAAAAACAGTAGTCGAAAAAAATCAGCTTCACACCACAAAGACGCAAAGGAGCTGAAAATAAAAGTAAGGAGAAACGCGACCTTGGAGAGTAAAAAGAGAGCTCTACATCTAACTCGCCAAAAATGGGGGCGATAGGTCGCGGGAAAAAGTGTCGAAAAATGAAGGTCATAAGATAAATACCGTACCACAATCTTCTACATAGAAGATACTTCGGGGAAAAACCATCGACTGAATGAACGAAAAGCCATAAGAGAGGGGGGAAACTGAATTACGGGTTTTTAGGTGGGGGGGGAGATCCTCGGAAGCCTTTCCCCGGAGACTGAAAAAGCAAGAGGGACGGCAAAAAAAATCTATCCGTCCCACTTTGCTCGAAACCGGGGACTTCAAACGGGGGAAAAGGACACTCAGAAGAGGAGACCTAGAAACGGAGTCTCATAAAAATCACAGCAATGCAATTTTGTCTAACCTGTAGGA
>Ga0179593_1312015_pt1 | contig 10248 bp, 8 predicted proteins | sample CZODoug2_1_08_16_FD_185931 | JGI IMG/M metagenome (GOLD analysis project Ga0179593, IMG submission 185931) | Vadose zone soil fungal communities from Angelo Coast Range Reserve, California, USA - CZODoug2_1_08_16fungal (PacBio error correction) | ecosystem: Environmental > Terrestrial > Soil >...
CATTTTCCAGAGTCAGCGGGACCTGCGTAAAAAAACCAATTGACGGCCTTAAGTTCAGTGAGGTCTTATCTGAAGGTGTCGGAGTCGAGGGGAAAAAAAGGGACAACACGCGAGCAGCCGGTGCAGGAGACAGACTGGCAAAAGAAGTTATTAATGCAAGGACCAAAGAGCGTGAGGTAAGAATCTATTCCCTGGAGGAAAACCCGCGAGTGCAAAGAGAAGAAGAGGTATCGGCATTCAGGCTTTCGGAAATCCTTGTCGACCCCAGTCACGTAGGACGAGAAGGGAGACGATCTCTCCGCGAGGTGCAATGGCGTTGAAAAAAGAATAAGAGTCAGGGGATACTCCGCACTGGACTCAAGAAAAAGGTGAGACTCGACATGGAAAGCAAAAACTGGGGGGGGGGCGAAATTTTTCGAAGTGCGAAAGGGTTTCGGCCGCCCACACGCGATTTTAGTTTACGCGAATAACAGTCCTTCACACGGCCTTATCGACCGGGAGATAAAAAGCATCGTTGGAAGGGGAAGGAGGGAGGCTGGGATGGCGAAACTTTAGGGTCTTGGACGAAAAAAGAGAATGAAACGAGAGAACCGGGATAAAGACCAGCACACCCCCCAGAGGTTAAAAAGAGTAAAAAAAAGACTTGGGGAAAGGCGAGCAGAAGGTACCAGAGATAGGACGAAATGACCGAAAGAGAGCGTTGAAAAAGAAAAGGAGTCTTCTTAAAGAGCGCTGATGAACTTTCCCGGCAGAAGTAAATAGGGCAGCGGGGAGGTGGGTTGGGTGCGTGCGTTGGACTAAGTACGGAAAACAAGCGTAGCGAGAGGAAGGGAAAATCATAGCTATGTACATGCAAAAAAAACCCCAACGCAAAAGAAAGATGAGACCAAAAGAGCTTAAAACAAAACGGAGCATTCGTTGTCGAAAAAAACAAAGGACAACGGCAACGGGTGAGGGAGTAGCACAAGCGAGTTGGTCCACTGCATGGCAAAGGAATGAACTTAACCTCGTTCGAGGGGAGGAGGGGTCGGCGGTATGCAAGGGGGCGAACTCTAAAAAAAATGATGGGAGAGGGGGAATGGAGAATAAGAAAGTGAGAGTCAAACAGGAAAAGGGGGCAGGGACATTGCAAAAAGGGGGGGTGAGGCTGAAGAATAAACAACAATGGGTCAACGGGGGTACATGTTGCGAATACGATGGGGAAAACGACGTGGACATTTTTCCGAAAAAAGGTCCTCAAGACAGGGCGGGGGCGTGCTGCGTAAGAAAAGGTTCAAAAAGCTGTGGCGGCTTATCATAGAGAAAACAAACAACGGATGAATAAAAGGAAAAGAGATAGCAGAAAAAGAGAAAACAATGAAACAAAGACCTGGCCGTGGAAGGACAAGTGAGGAACAGGACTGTAGGGAAAAGAATACCGGAAAAAAGGTTCACCGTAGCGGAAAATTGAAAAGCCATTGTTGGACCGCAGGAGGAAAGTGGGAAAGTGCCATAGAAAGGGGAGAACAGGGAGGCAGGCCGAGTTCGCGACAGCATTGAAATTGCCGGGCGTAGAAAAGAGGCCGTGAATTCAAGAAAACGGGACGCTCAAAGGTAAAGGTCATCAAGAGAGGAGGGCAAAATCATAAGAAGTGCTTTCATCAGAACGAGGGGGCGCTAGTGGCCCAGGCTGGGGGGGGGTAGGACAACCAACGCATTGACAAAGAGACATATAGAGGGGCGTCAAAAAGGGGCGTCGGGGAAGTCCCAGAAGACGAGGACCATCTGATGAAAGAAGGGAAGCGAGACGTTCTAAACCCTCGCCAGGTATGAATATGTAGTGTAGAAAAGCGGGAGGAAAAGGAATACGCATAGCTATGAGGAGTCTAAAAAGGAAGGGACAATGACAAGGTAAAGCGGAGCGGAAACTCCACCGAGGATATCGGAATGGGAAAGTACCCTGTTGGGCTGGAGTAAAGAGCTATCTTGAGAAAATGGGAAGGGAGACCAGCTCAACCGAACATCACGCAACTTAAAAAAAGAAAAAAAGAGGAACATGGGAAGCAAATAAGAAAAGGCCGAAGGGGCGAAGGCCTGGACCTGACACGCCTCCAACGCAAAAAAGGGAGGGGAAAAAGGGCCGAGTTGAAAAAATTCGCCAAGAAAAAGCCAATCAGGTCTCATGATAGACCCAAGGAAAAAAGTTACTGAAAGGAGAAGTCCAGGCGCGGGCAGGCAAAGAATACTATCCGGAACACGACCAGAAGAGAGACGTCGCGGCACGCGTAGCGACCCCTCTTGACCTGTAAGGAAAACGCCTTAATTGGTTTGTTGCAGAGGAAAGAAAAGAGGTCAACGGGGAGCGCCCCCTTCACACGGTCAGGTAGTTACCGAGGGGCGTTAGATCCGAAAAAAAAAGGGGGGCAATGGAAAAGAAACTCGGCTAGACCGAACCCGCTGGCGTATGAACATTAATCGCTAAAGAGGAACGGCCAAGCCACCGCACCGTAAAAAAAAGAAAGACGTCGCCACCGCACAGAGAAGCAGGCCCCAAAAGATGAAACGCCTGGAAAAATGGCGCATAGTGATGGTGGGCAGCAGAGATCCGAAGGGGGGGGGGGAGACTGGGGTAAAATGTGCTAGCCGCGTGCCGGTGCCGAAAAAAAAAAAAACAAAGGAGAACCGTAGGCCTCGATGAACCTCTCGCCCATACACCGAAACTAATCAAAAAAGGAGACTTTGAAGAGGACCCCCAGAACGAGCGCGGCCGATCAGGGGCACCCCCGCACTGAAGAAGGGAGATCAACAACAAAAAAAGGGAGGAAGAGGAGATCGATTCAGCTGGGACGGGCGTGGAAAACCTTTCGTGGGGCGCTAAGAGGGGGGCCGAGAAAGGAGGCCCTGGACGGGTGAGATGGGGACGGCGCCCTAGCTGGTAGGGAAGGGGCTCATGTTGAAAGAAGGGCCCTTATAGGTGCCGCGAGGGGGTGTGCCAACCACGAGCGATACACCTGGAGAGTGAAGTCTCCGAAAAAACTCCCGGGCAGTAGGGGGGGGAGATTTCCCAAATAAAAAGAGGAAAAAAAATTACAGCGGTCAAGCAAAAGGGGCGCCCGGCGGTCAATGAAGGGGCGCGCGAAGTCGTTCGATCGGAAAGAACTAAAGGCGGCTGGAAACAGCACGCAAGAGAGACATTTGTGCAGACGCCGCAGAGTAAGAACAAGGGGGGGGGAAAAAAATTATCCAAGGCCCCAAACGGCTCGTTAGACTCTTCCATCCATGAGAAACGAAGGAACGGAAGGATTAGGCAGGTCCAGATTAAGAGTAGAAGGCAAAATTGACAAATTGAGTAAAAAACAGGGGCCACTTGCGACGCTGCGGGGCTCGACGGTTAGAAAAAGCTCTCTGGGCGGAGGCCAGAGGGGGAGCGGGACCAAAGCTTGTACCGGCACGACGGAAAAATATCATTTCTTCGAAGAAGAGGAAGAAACCTGTGGCGGAAGACGGACATAGGGGCCCAACTCGACCGGGGAGAAAAAGACGTCAAGGAGCTGGCCTGACGCGAACGGGAAGACGCCGATTTAACGGTTGGAGGGGAAATTTTATACTAGGGAAGAAATCATATCGGAGGGGGGGGGAATGTCGTTCGGGCTGTCCGAACCATCGCCAGGAAGTCTAAGAAGGGAGGAACATCAGACCGTCTCAAGAATGGCCAGGGGCCGCGGACCCTCAAAGGAAATGAGAGACACGCGCTTATCCCACCATGGCATGCGAAAAAGGGAAACAAATCTCGGATAGGGAACTAGGCTGGAGGGGGATGATCAAAGAGCTCCAAATGTCAAAAGAAGAAAATTGCGTCAATGGTCGCTTCGTGAGAGACGATAAATTGATGGAAAAAATCAACTCCGACTTCGGAAAATGGTCCAGAAAGAAGAAAAGAGGCAATTCGAAGGCAAATGGAAGTTTCCGGAGAAAAAAACCAACCGAAAGGGGGAAAAAAAAGAGTCAAATGGAATGAAAAGACGGGAAAAAAAAAGGAGTGATAGAAGTCCCAGGATGACACTGTGACTGATCGTTTCGAAAGTCATGTGTCTTTTGGAAGGAAAAAACCCAGTTGCTACGACGGGGGAGGGAAAATGATGAGGATGAACACTTGTGATGCCCGCAGCATCATAGGAAACTACTCGATTGGGCGACGGACACCTTGGGAACGGTTGCAATCAGGGGGAAAGGGGAAAAAATGTGCAGCACGTCCAGGGAAAAAGCGGAAGGCACAGTGGGCAAGAGAATAACTTTGAACTTGCAAAAGGACCGGGAGGAGTAACGGCCGAGGAAAAATTGCAGAAAGAGATATAAAAAAAACAAGATGAAAGAGGCGAGAGCTCCACACTCTTAACGGACGGCGGAACTCCTACCTGCCCTCGCGCTGGGAAAAAGGGGACAGTCTAGGCGCTTCGTGGCAAAAAGCGCATTTAACAGAGAAAGTGAAAAGTGGGGCGGCAGAAGCGAAAATCCAGCAATAGAAGAAAGATACTATAAGAATCTGGGGCAAACATTACTGATGAAATAGAAAAATGCAATCCATTAAAAGGATTGAAGGGGAGGTAGGTCCAATGAATCCCGAAAAAAAAACGTCCCAGCAATCCCAGGGGGCAGGGGCCAAGGGTTGGTGAACATTTTCAAGGATTGAACGAGCCGAAACTCAATAGCCAATGTGAGAAGGGAAAAGGCCTTGGACAAGAAAAGGAAAGTTGCAGGGAGAAAGTCTGAGAATCTGGGTCAGTCCGCGTGAACAATGGGGTCAACAGAGAACCTAAGAAAATAGTTCTGACCCTTCTCGATGCTCGAAGAAGAACGACTAATTCAATGATGCGAAAAGTTGGCGCGGAAGGGAAAAGAAAAAAGCATTTATCACACAGAACGGCAGTTGCGAAGAAGACAAGGAAAAGGCGGCCAGCCGGAAAACAACGGCAGAGGGGTAATAAATGTGGGGAACATAGGGGACCAAAAGTTTGAGTGGGACCGGTCTATGATTCGATGATAAGTGTTGAAACGAGACCAAACAACCACAGGGCGAGTATGTGCAGGTAAGACCAAAGGGGAGATCCCTTTCATGCCAGGACGTTACTTGCGCGAATCCGAAAAAGGGAGGGCAGAACAGGGTCAGGGGCCAGAACGGAAAACCTTCCCCCTGGCCGCCAGAAGGTGTCATTACGGAAGGAACTGATTAGGGGAGGAAAGAGGCGGGCAGCCAAACAGAAAGATTAGTCCAGCATCAATCTCTTCGATCAAGAACAGGACAGAGCCGAGAAATGGAAAGGCTGATGCACAGGTGATGCTGATTGGGGGAAGGGAAAAATGAAGAAGAACTCATTTCAGAAGCTGGCGAACACCCGGGAGTTCTTGACCCAGAAGCCGTCGTCTCGATCCACACGCAGGTTGGACCTGTCCAACTAAACCTGGCTAGGCCGAGATCGTGAAAGGACCAGGAACATGATAAAAAAGCTGGGGACTCACCCAGCGCAGCATCCTGCGGACAGAAAGACTTCGCAAAACTCGGCCATCGCAGCGAGGCCGGGAAAAAAAGTGGTGAAAAGGGGGCCTGAAACTGGCGACAGGGGTGGGCAAGATACAGAAATAGGCACGGACCGGATGTAAGACTTGAGCCAGTGAGGGAAGGGGGAACAGTGCCTGCAAAAAGGAGGAGGAAACCGAAGAGAAGCAAAAAAAGAAACGAGAACAGCCAAGGAAAAACAACCCGGGCGCCGGAAAGACAAAGCGAAGGAGGAAGGTTTCCATAGCACAAAACTCTAGTCGTCCGGGTGCCAGGAGAAAAAAAAGGGCTTAATGCAAGGGCCGAGCAAAACACAACGGAGGGGGAGTAGGAAGAGGAGCGCCTCCAGGGAGTCGTGGCACCGAAAACGAACGGCATCCGGGAAACGGTAGGGGGCAAGAAAGAAGCAGGAAGGGGGTTGTTGTACTATCTGTTTAGGGCGGAGGAAGGTCAGGGCGAACATCGACGTGCCCTCGGTGCGGTGGCCTAGGATGGTTTGCAAAAAAACCCGAACTGCGGCGCTACACCTATATACTCGACACGGGGGGAAACAATAGTGAGGGGCTCACTCACCCGTCGACAGTTTTCCAGCGGTAAATCGCAGGCGAAATGCCGGGAAGCGGATGAGCAGAGACTTGGCTTTCTATAGAAGGATAATGGGAGCAAAAAGCGCAATCCAGTCGTTAATGGACGCCCAGGAAAGCGGCCTACCGAGAAATGCTTCGCCAGGGAAAACAAGATATGAAACAATCATTCCTTGGGTAAAATATTCAGAAGGCGGAAAACAAAGTCGACCAACGGAAAAAAAACTTCAGGAGAAGAAGGACATCACCTGTGGCGAAGGCTGCCCAGGAACGTGGCACCGCACGCTCGACGCTGCGCGAACGAGATCTGGGATGGAAACAAAGCCGGAGTAGAGGGGGAGACCTTGGCCGCGATACATCAGTGCTTCGAGAAAATCCCCCGATTGTAGGATTGTTCGGGGGGGCCTTGGCAAAGACAGTCGCCGCCCGAAAAAAGCGCGAGCGAACTACGGCATTCGCAGAATGAAGGGAGACCTTGAGAAGAGGAGGGAACAGCGTGCAATATCTGTGGAAGGCGTGATGGCGGGGAGTAGCTGGGGCACGGTCAAAAGGCCGAGAAGAAGGCTCTACACCCAACCACAGGAGACATAACGAATTCAAGGACGAGACCCTTAAGGGGGAGAAAAGAGGCCATAAGCTTCGTACCCTGCCATTATGCCTACTGAAAAAAAGAAGCAGGACGGTGAGCAAACTGCTGGCGGGACAGGGGAAAACCTGACCAACCTTGCCGTCAATGAATTCTAAAAGGCGCGGAGTGCGCGAAAGGGGAGGGCAATGTATGACCAAAAAGAAGTCGGAAAATGGGATCTCCTTAAAAAAAAGTTCCAACAAAGACGGGGACTAAAAATCGCCAAAAATTCGACGGCACAAAAAAGGCGCTGATTTCCGTGTAGAAAAACCGTCCAAGGCCCGACTCGAAGATGATCAGGAGAGAAATACAGGAAACCATGATGACCTGTCCTGCAAAGTCGGGGGGAAAGTAACAGATGCGGGGTTGAAAACAAGACTAGCCCGGGAACCCGGGAAGACAGGATGGATGCGTCATCCGAATGTGCGCAGCATCAGAAAAAGGAGGAGCGAAGTGCATGAATTGCAGTCGCGACCACAATGATCGCATTTACCTGTGCCCGGAGGGGAGCGTGAAGTTTGTACGAAGACGTCAAAAGGAAGAAAGGGGCGCCAAGCCGACCAAGGTCAGAGGGAAGAAGCTCTAAAAACAACAACAAGAAAGGGAGAAATCCAAAGAGAAGGCCGGCAGTAACAGACAGCCAAGCCAGCTTGAGACAGGGCTCTTACAGGTAGCGCCGTTGAAAGACCAATTTACCTCTATTAAACATGGGGTCGGCGTCACAGGAAAAAGTCGCCTAAGATAGGGAAAAAGCTATCCGAGGAAAGTAAAAAGCTTGCGAATCCTTTGTCTGACATTCCTCTCGTAGGACAGGTGCCGTCCCAGAGGACAGAGAACCTTTACACTTCATGGGGGCGGAAGTTAGGACAACAAGAGACCTTCTTAAGATCAAAAATTCGCTGGTGGACGTGTCGGAAAGTTCGGGCATTTGGGAGGGGGGAATACTCTTTTTCTGGGGGACGGTCAGGGAACAATTGTCCCATATCCCATTCCGTAAAAGAAGGGCACATAATTGAGGTTCCTAGCACGAATTGGAAAAAATTAAACAGAGGTGGGAACAAATCCTGAAGAAGTCCCCAACAAGGGTGAATCACCTATCAAAGGTAGAAGTCGGAGCAATGAGTCTCGGTGCGGCCCACCAGACAGCAAAAGAGGAATCGAGTGAAGAAAGGGGATTTTGCTGTTGCCAACGGAAAAAGATCGCGTCGCCTTGAATGTTTGAAAGAGCTGAAACCATCAAAAAACACATGAATCCACCCAAGATGCGGCAAGCGGAGTCGAGTTGCAAAAAGGGGCGAACCTTGTCATTCAAGGAAGAATGCAGCAGCCGCCAGCGGAGCGAAAGGCGACACCGGTACAGTTTGCAAGATGAGGCCACAAGCCATCCGGGGGACCAGGTAGAGAGGAAGGCCCGATTGACAAGTGAGGCGGCCGCAAAAGGAAATCGCCTCTTAAGGTCCCCACGCCCAAGCAGAGAGCCGGGGTCGATATAAAAAAGAAACTTGAAAATGGGGCGAGGAATCGCCGGTGAAAGGTCGGAAAGGCCGGGAATCTGAAAGCGAGGGGCGACCAAGTCCAAGCCGTAGGTCGTGAGGGACTCTTCCTGCACAGCTCCAGGTGGTCCCGGGCGAAGTCAGAAGGGACGCCAAGACCGCATTGAGAATGCTTCTAGAGCCTGTCGCCTATCCGCAGATGAAGAAACATTAGAAGACGTCTCCCCGAGAGCACAGCGACGTCCGGGGGGGGAGGCCAGGGGAGGGGAAAAAAAAAACTCTAAAGTAAGAGGTGAGGGGTGGTCAAGGAAAAACCTCAAACAGTACCTATGGTCAAAAAGGATTCCCGGTTGTAGCAGGCGTGCGTGGACTGGAATTCGACGTTCCAGGACGTATCATCGGGGGCCTGAAAGCCACCTCCGGCCCAACCATATGCGCCTTTTCAGGCAAAAGGGATTTTGCCCCCCAAAAAAACGACGCGAGAAATCGGGTTCCAAGAAAAAAAAATCCAAGGGAACCGAATCGAGAAAAAAAACAAACAAAAAACACAACTGAGAGGGGAAGGAGAGCCCTCGCCTTCGCTGTTGACAAACTACCGCCTTTCAAGCGAGAAAAGGAGTAGTTCCGGGGATGGCGAGGTGGATTCCTATAAAAAAAGTGGCGAGGGGGGGAGGGCGCTGTTCGAGGGGGGAAGATAGTGTCGGGGTCCAGAGGGGGGGTGACGGCCACCGTCACGATGCTAACTGTCTAGCAGGTCGACATAGTCGGCGGAGTGGATCGTGGGCACCAGCCAGTGTCAACGTAAGGCGGAAAGGGGAGCCTGCGATGGGGCGCAAGCGACGTGCTCTGAAGGGGCACAATGCTAAATTCGCAGTCGCGCGATAGGCCGGTCCCAAAAGTAGCAGAGGTTTATGATAATTCGCAAAAGCACAACAACCCCGGCTCGTACGAAACACATTAGGAAACGACATGGCAGGGAAAGGGGAGGCGGAACAATCAAGGGCAGCTTCGTAGCAGCAAACTTTTGCTAAGGCGCCGTGGGGAACGGCGCCGCGCTAGCTGCGAGAAGGAGAGTGGGGGGCGTGGAAAAGGAACCCTCGTTATAACTCCGCACATTCGAAAATCAGCAGTGCTGAAGAAAGAACAGACAGGAGGGCGGTTTTTCGGGCGCAGAGGGGCAAACTAGAACACAGAAACTACCGACGGAGCGCGGGTCGCGGAGTCCAGCACTTCGGACTGAATGACGTTCGACCTGGGAAAGAGAAGGGGGGGAAAGACAGCGGTGGAGGGGGAAGAACTTCGGGGAAGTTTGCGTGTGGGAGGCGGAGGAGGCGCGGGACATAAAAGAGAGGTAAGATCGGTGCCCAACAGCCAAAACATAAATATTTTCAATGCACCCTGTGAGTGGCGGGGGAAATGGATAGCAAAAATAACCGGAAAGTTGCACAACGATCAGGATAGGGGGGGCGACTGTGGGGAAGATAAAAGACGCGCTGATAAAATTCAAGCTCAATTAGGGCTACTGCGCGGGTGCAGTGCCGCTGATCATGAAGGAAAAGATAAGGATCTGGAAAGGAACTTCTGGGACAATTTTCCAAAATCAAGATCGCCAAGAGAAACTAGCCAGGCTATTTCCGTGGAGAAAACACAAGAACTGCGCTCAACGTGAGGGAGCATGCCAAGGGGGGAGCGCCTGAAAACATGAATAAATGTAAAGCTTTCGAATGGGGGGCGGTTGAAGCAAAAGAATGCCCGTTGCTAGAAAAAGGCCAGGGTATGGAGAGGCGATAGAGGGGATGGCCGCATCATCAATAGGGGCGGAAGAATGACGGGAAAGTGAGCGACATTGGTTCTGGGGCAAGGCAATCAGGGGTGTAAGAAACGACGAACGGGGCAGGGGGGAAAAAAGAACCGCCGAAGATAAGTGTGGGAACATTGAAAACCTGTTTGCCCCCTCAAATGCGGGGAGCAGGCTTGCGTCCGAGTCGAGGGTGGGGAGCTATCGGCTAA
>Ga0179593_1313049_pt1 | contig 10248 bp, 10 predicted proteins | sample CZODoug2_1_08_16_FD_185931 | JGI IMG/M metagenome (GOLD analysis project Ga0179593, IMG submission 185931) | Vadose zone soil fungal communities from Angelo Coast Range Reserve, California, USA - CZODoug2_1_08_16fungal (PacBio error correction) | ecosystem: Environmental > Terrestrial > Soil >...
AGGGAAGGTGAAAAGAAGAAGAAGGTCAAAGAGAAAAAAGAAGAATGAGGAAGAGAGAGGAAGGATTTGAGGAACAGTGGAAGAAGTAAAGAAAGAGAGAAAGAAAAGGAAAAAGGGTAAGATGGGGGGGAGGGAGAGAGTGAGGGAGGGGGGAAAAGATAGGAAGGGGGAGTAAAGGTTAAAGGGGAGAAATTGAAAGAGAGGCTAAACCCGTCGAGTCGCAACCAGCGTGGTTGGGGACCTCGGGAGAACAGGGGGGGGCATCGAAAGCCGGGAGAAGGGCGTAAGTTACAACCCGCGGCGCCTCCAGAAGCCAAGAGCAATCTCTATGAGTTTGAATTCTCGTCGAGAAAATGCTCCTGGGGCTACCCCATAGTCAAGCACGGGGAGAAGGTTGAGATGAAGAGAAAAGGTGATAAACCATACCTTTAAGGGAAGTAAATTGGGGGGGAAACGAGAACTATACGGTAAACACAACTCGTCTCAAAACCAAAAGGGGGGGGGAAAAAGGTTCAGGGGGGGAAGAAGATCAGACGAATCGGAAACTGCAAATCAAAATCACAGTAAAGGATAGGGGGAAAGTGAGCGTCAAGTAGAACCAAATCTAAAGCTTAAAACGTGCTTGACTGGGTAGGAAATCGTTCACTCTATTGGAGCTCGATCCCAATAGAGATTTAGTTTTGACGTGTCAAGCGCGGGGGTGACAGGAGACAGAGAGAGAACAGGGTTCAAAAAAATGCCGTGTCAGAGCGAAAACGAAGGAGCAAGGGTTCCCGGAAACAGTCTAGTAGGTTTAATTTCATAGCAGCGGTGGAGAAAAGCAAAATCGGGCCACATGTTCGATACGCTTAGAGAATTCCGAGGCGATATATACATCATGCCAGGTGAAAACCACGACGACTAATATCGATAGTAGGGAGTTGTCAACGGTCTGAGAAAAGCTGTGGCAGGCTTACAACGGAGAAGGTCTACCAAGGTTTGAAAATTTCTTCCAGAAATATGAAAAAGCCGGCGGGCCGCCCAGTTGACTTTGATCATTATTGCGCGGGGCATCAACCCAGAGGCTGGCGTCAAATAAAAAGAAAACATGAGTCATAGAAGAAATCCGGAATGGTGTGAATCGAAACAGTCTCGTTGGCAAGAGCTTAAACAATAACACGAGCAAAGCTGGTATTTAGGGGGGGGAACGATCTGGCGGCGGGTGGGCAGCTAATCCTTACATCAGAAAAAGACGGATGGAAAAAAGACAAGGCACGGAAAGCTGCTTATTTGAATGACTTACGAAAAGTTACTATCCTTCCAGATCATTGATCAAAAGGGGAAAAAGAGAAGGAATCTGGTCAGGGGAAAAGGGAAGGGGATTTTGGAAGGAATTACCCTTGATACGGAAGATAGTGTATCCGCGAAAGCCAGAGACAAAAGAGTGTGAAGACTTTGGAGCAAATGGCTGCATGCACAAGCCCTGAAGGAAGACCGGGCACTGGGGGGGGCGAAAGCGGGGAAAAACCACGCACTATCGATCACTGGTTTCCAAAGGGAATGTTAATCTCAATTCCGACCGGGTCAAGTCGAGCGAAAGAGAGGGGTCTTGAACTCAAGGCATGGTTTTTACATTTGGAATAAAGGAAGAATAGGAGAAAAGAGATTGGGAGAAACTGCCGGACTGGAGAATACACGAGCCTGTCCGACTGGAAAAAAAAGAGGGGCGATCGGCTTGCTTGGAGGCCAACTGGAATTGGCAAACCGGGGGGAACCACCATAAGAGGGGAGGCTCTCAAAGAAGCCACTCAGTAGATGGTAGTCACCACCATCAACGGAGTTCCTTTCAAGGAAACACGGAGGGTCAATGTTGGTGGCTCTTATGGTTCCGAAAGAACGACTCGTATTACGCAACTATTCGATCGATCGCTGGACAGAGAAAAGGGGGAGAAGGAAAGAGGGGCAGCACTCATGGGGTGTTGATGACTCGTAGCCTAAAGAAGGAACATAATCATGGCGGGTACATGTCGATCGTCACAAGTCGAGGGGGAAGGGGGCATACCAAGGAATGGGAAGGGAACTCGGGGGGGGCTAGAAACATCTTTCCGCGCTAACGTTTTTTGGTAAGGCAATCTGACGACCCGGCGAAAAAGTTGACAGAAGATTCAGGAACGAACCAGCCTGACGGGAGGATATCAAGAGAAAGCAGTTACGCGCGCATGCAATACGGCCGTTCAATAAGCACCTGAGTTCCAAAGGTGGGCCGTTAAACCACCGGAGCACCTTGGGGGTGGGCCTGAAAGGAAAAAAAAAATATCTCATAGAGGGGGAAGACCAAATAGCGCAGATCCTTGCAAAGATTCAGGTATTGAAATCGTTTTTGGGAAACAAGTCCGGGAAAAAATACGGACACGTATGGGAAGAATACCAAGAAATTCACTAACCAAGTTAAATGGACCGACCAAAGTTTCCTGGAAAAAGGAATTGACCTCGCACGGTTGGATCTGATCGCGCAAGACGATAATCGCGCCAAAAGCAGGAGACAAAACCGTTAGGAGAAACGAGAAATGGGAGAGTGAAAAACGGGGTATTACATCGAAGGGAGACAGTGGGGACTAGTCAGCATCTGAGCGAGAAAATTGATTTAAACCGAGGTGATGTAGGGAGTCAAAGGACCTTCGCACGGGGGGTGTGGGGGGGAGAGTGGGAAGTCGCCACACTGTCTGGTCAGATGTAGAGGATTCTGCTGGCGAGACTAGTTGCAAGATTTTGATGAAGAGGATCGCAAGGGACTTTGGCGGGATGACCGAATGTTGTAAAAAGGGGCGTGACCGTAAAAGTTCGAAAAGGAAGGGGGGGGGGGGGGGGGGGGGGGGGGGGGGCGACTCAAAAAACAAAACGGAGGAAGTAAGAGACGATCGTTCAGGGAAAATTCAGTGTCGAATCAGCGGCAAAAAAAATCGTTTAGGTACATAAAGGAAACTAAAAGTCAGAATGTCCTCACAGACTATTAAGAAAACTCTGGAAAAGGAAAAACATATGCGCCGCAAAAAGACAATCCAACGCAATCTGACAACGTGGTCATAGAGAAAACGCGAAAAAAAAAAACAACGTTAGAATGTACTTGACGCAGACCGCAGAAAAGGGAAAGAAGTGAAGGTTAGGCCAGCAGAGGCCTGAGAGTCCATTGTATAGAATGCGGGATCAAAAAAGTCGAAAACTCTTCAGGCGTTAGCAGCGACGTAGTCTCCATTTCGTTGGGAAACGAAGGGTAAGGAGCGAGGAGAAGCTCACAACAAGAAGGAATGCCGAAAATTTGGTGAGGTCACAATGGGGAGGCGCAAAAAGAAGGGGGTGTCCTTATGTGGAAGGGAGGAGAAAACTGTCGGACAAATCCTGATAGGTTCAAAGGAAGGGAGCTAGGGAGGAGACAAAACTGAGGGAGATAGGTGTCATCCGAAAAGCTCCATCTAAAGTTCTCCGTGGGGAACGTCCAACGCGGAACGCGATTTACTGAAACTTGAACCGGCGGAGAGCTTGAACGCTCGTCAAAATTCGACGGAATAAAAAAGTCGTTTCGGGATATGCCGAAAAATCTAGGCAACCGCGACGGGACGCCGGTCGGTAAGAAAAGTTCGAAAAAAACTCAACGACCGAGAAGGCAAACCACCCGAGTGCCGACAGCACGTGAACAAAGCCCTTAAAACTCAGACGCTCGACATGTGCGATAACACAAAGGTGTCAACGGGGCTTCTTTAGGCCGCGAATCCTAAACGAACCCGGAAGGAAGGGTCATTCCGTGACTTCAACATTATGCCCTCGAAGACAGATCGTAGGAGGGGACGTGGGAAGAGTCGGGCTTCTGATGTCGCCGAAGGAGAAAACCGTCTACGGGAAAGCAAACCGGGAAAAAGTTTAAAAAATGGTGAATACAGCACTTTGCGATCGATCCATCGCGTTGGGTTTTGAGAGGGGGAAAATTCCCGGATAGCGGCGTAGCTCAAAAGAGGACAAGAATAGGCGTATGCACTCTGGCGCTACCCCACCACCGGATCGTGTATCTCGAAGGGAAAGTTTCCTCAAACTTCGAATGCTGGATTCAAGGGAGTGCAGTAGGCCAAATAACGAAATGACTGGAGTTGCACAGCAAAAGAGAAGGAAACCTTGAACCGTCGATTGAGGAAAGAAAAGGACCGTCCTGAAAAATTTGGGACGATAGCTGCGTGTGAGAAACGCTTCTCCGATCCAGTGCGGGAGCGCAAAGGATCCTTTGCCCCAGGACGAAAAAAAAATGGCACTGAAGAAGGGTATGGACATAAAATACAAAGAGCAAACTCGTCCAGGAAATGGGCGATAGTGAGGACAGCGCCGGATTAAAAAAGGAGGGTATAGGATAAAGGGTCCATGCACTAGGTTACATACATCCGCCAAGCCACACAGTCCATACCATAATATGCTCTTACTCCAACGATGTAGAGACTGTATCACCCTGACATGGAGTGCGATTGCACGACATCACAAGGCACTAGACCTGACACTAAGAAGGAAAATGCTACGGGTCCACACGGCTGTTGTCACACAGAGCGGGTGGCGTATGGTACCGGAGGAATTTGACGACTATTCGCAACTCCGCGCATTCAAGACATCGAACTATGCTCTCGTTGTACGGGTCAGCAGCTAACCGTCGCAGGGTGTCAGGGTGTATTAACCAGAGCTTCAGTGAACAGAGCAACAGATTGGTAACAGGGAAAAAAAAGTTCCGGGGAGTAAGCGATAAAACGTCATGGAGATGTTGGACTCTGCACCTAGGTGTGGTTGATAGGCAGCAATGGGCTAGACGATCAAAGAAACTTGGCAACGCAGAATCATAGCGGTCGGCAGATCAGAGAAATCCGTGGAGAACGGCGGCGAATCAAACAAAAGAAAGAGAAAACGAAGGGGCCAAAGACACGCTAACTATCTGCTAGTAGGCGTCGTGTGATCGCACCATATGGAAATGAGACAACTCGCATCGGCCGAGAGAGTCATGATAGTATCGAACCCAGTGCCGATTGGAGGGAAATCTGTAACACAGCTGACGGATCGCTGAAACGACTAAGGAAGCAGTGAAAGACCATTCGCTAAGGAGGGGAGCGAAAGGAAAAGGCATGGACGAAAGCAAGGAGAAGATAGGCGAGGGTTTCACAAGAGCGTCAGCGACAAAAGGCTGCAATGAACAAGGTGTGGGAAATCTCCCTCGAGAAAATAGAGGGGCATACGAGCGCTGCCCTACAAGAGAGACAGGACTGGTATTTGTCTTACTGCGAAGCATATACCTAACTTATATATTGAAGGTGCAAGTTGGGGACAAGGAAAGAGAAAACCCGTGGATCTCGAGCAAAAAGAGTGACAGAATAGAGAGACTACAGTTTTCCCAAAAATAGAAAAAGGGCGCCCGATCGGAGGCTGGCAATCTTAAAGAGGATGGAAGTGAGCCAGTCCAGACAAAACGACCTTACTCCCTGCGTGCAGTGGAAAAAAAAGGGAGTAGTCGCGCAAGTCATGAGGCACCTCTATAAGGCAGAAGCGAAATAAGAAGAGACGAATTCGATGGCATTTTTGGGGCGCAAAGCGCCGCTGGGTGTAACTACCGGGACTAAGTCATACCGGGCCCAAAAAAAAGCTGGCAAGCCTACCAACTAAGGGCACTTAGAGGACAGTAGGCCGACAATACAATCGAGGTATGAAAGCAAGTTCACACGTGGAAGCACCAGGTGGAAAAGAGTGAAAGCAAGACACTGGGGCTTTTTCTAGCACCTTAGGAGAGGCCGACGATAGAAAACTCATGGCCCTGTGAGAAGAAAACGGACGACTACCTAAGAGATAGTCTTAGTGAAGTTCTCACTTGGTTCCAAGAGAACCGGGCGGCTGAATATCAGATGACGCAGTGACTGTTTCTATGAGGAGTTCTGCAAGACCGTACTATGAAAAATGCCGAGGCATGCTCGAAAATGTCGGGGGTAATCATTGCGGCCAATTGCTGCTTGGCAACCCAAAAGATCTGAAGACGCAAACTCTGCCCAATCGCCGTGACGGATTTTGATCGGTCCAGTGAAAAAAATAGATCTTGGCGGAGAAACGGCTTAAACAGAACACACTCACAAAAAAAGGGGGGGCTGGAAAAAAAAAAAAAGGTCGAGCGGGCGGCGGCGGGGTCCTTGCGCGTCATGTAGTAAAAAGCAAAAACAAAAAATACGGACAATACCCCTTGGGGGGCAACACAAAGGCACGGGTTATTGTAGACCGCTTAAGTTCGCGCAGTCTATCCCAGCAGGGGAGCAATGGATAGAGAAATACAGAGAAGGGGCGAAGAGGATTTTGGGCAGGTAGGACCAGGTAACCTGAAAGAGAAGGTGTACTCCGGCGCGAGCTCAATGTCAGATTATTGCCGTAAACTTTGGATCAAAGGGAACGACTGGGAAATGCAAAAGCAGGAAGCAGAAAAAGACTGGGATAGAGAGAAGGCGGAGGTAAAAACTCAAGCCCAACTACGTGGTCCAATAGACCTCCGTTTGTTCCAATCCAACAGGTTCAAGTTCGCGAAGAGTGCCGGAAACTAACAGGAGGCCGTTTTTTGCGCCTAAGACAAAAGATTCATAAAGGAGCGGGGGAAAAGGGTTCCGGCCCCTGAGAAGAAAAATCATGCTCCGGGACGACGTGCTAAGCCACAGAACGCCACGACGATCGTGCTTGCCGTTGAGGCGTCCCAGAATAGAAGTGTGGGGAAAAACCGCCATGGCCATTGAGGAAAAAAGGGGGAGAGGCGGGCCAAAGAGGCGCAGGGTAGTACACCATAAAAAACAGGAGTTCCTTGGCTGCCGATTCACGGTGGGACGGGGCAGAGACAGGGGTTTTCTGCCGTGACATCCCGCGCTAAACACGCAAAGAAGAAAGGAGTCTCGCTGGGAAGGAAAAATTTTTGAAAGAACGGGAAGGAGGGAAAGGCAGAGGGTGAGGGGAAGGACTGCGAGACTCAAGAACCAGATAGCGCCATTTGGAGCTAAGAAAATGTCTACATCGTGGTGAATAGCGGCGGATAGACAGCTTGGACTGGATCCCGAACCTAGGGGGGGGTCAAGAAAAAAAAAGGAGAAGGGAGAGTTTTGGAAAAAAGGCAAGCTGACCGACAAAGGCGACAGGTGCATAGACCCTTCAAGCAGGGAACAGGAGACCCAGCAATGCAACATCGTAATGGAAAGGGACGGGGAGTGCGAAGCGGTTACCGAAGCCGCGCACCAGGCAGCCGTTTCAGGAAACACGGTCACGCGTATGTGCCGTAACCACCCACAACCCGATGGCACTCAGAAAAAAGGGGGGGTTAGGAAAAACCGGAGAAGAAAGGGGGAATAAAAATGAAGCGCAGCTGGAACCCGATTCAAGGATAACCAAGAGGTGCAAGACAAAGCCGCTAGCCCGAAAGGAATGCAGAGAAATTCCAATTACCATGATTGAACAGAAGGGGGGAACGGGAAGAGTAAGCGAAAGGGTGGAATCAGTAGAATACTCCACGCGATAACGAAGCTTTGATCGCACTGGGAGAACCTACACGTTGAGCTGCACCCTCCCGGAAAGTGGAAGGGAGCGGAAAGAAAGAGGAGGGGGCGCTCAGCATCAGCGAACTCAAAGTGAGTTTAAACAGTGAGGTCGAGTAAGGAGCCTACAGCACGTTGTTGGGGGGTCAGGCGTTTCAGATCTGCAAAGTCATTGTCGAGCGGGATGGCGGCGGAAAGATACAAGTTTGCTCAGAAAAAAAAAAGGGGGAGGAGAGTATCCTGTAGCCACGTCCTGGAAAGGGGACGGGATGTACAGAAACAGGGGGGACTCTAATTCAAAACACGTAAGAAAGGAATCTCACAACAAACCACAGGAGGAGAGGAAGGGTCTAGGGGGAGGGTCGAAGTCGGTGCGAAGTCAAAGGAAAAAAAAAATCACAAAGTTAGAACCTGCCGAAAAGGCAGGGGAGCACCAGATACTATTAGAAAAGGCAACTAGTATCGAAACAAGAAACAAGCTAGACAATCAAGTGGGCATATTAGAACTAAAAAACAAAAAAAGGGAGAAAGGGGCGTCGGGAAAGAGAACCTCAGCACGGTTAAATCAAGTGATGTTCGGAACTCAGACTGAAGTTCCAATGACCTCAGTGATGATCGAACAAAGGACGACAAGAGTAAAGTTAGGCGAAAACGGACAAAAGGTAACAGTCTACAGATGATGTAAAAGCTCCGATCTGTGAAAAGAGTGTAGCTCAGATCAGCACCATGCAGAGGAAGTCAGTCCGAAAAATGGGTCGTTCCAGAAGCAGGGGAACGTGAGGGAGGAACTCATCCGTGTCCGGGCGATGTGCGCGAGAAACGAGGCGAAATCCCTTGAATCGGTCAGGATCAGCTATTTCGGATCCAAGGGGAGATAGTGTCTCCAGGCCTAAAAAAGAGGAAATTGGGGAAAGGGGGGGAAGTGAAAAAAAAGGAACTCAGGGTAAGTGGAAGGAAGAGATGGAGAGAGCGCGGTAACCCGCTCGAAACCTCAACTCATCGAGGGCTGTAAAGGGTAGGAGATTTGAAAGGACCTGGAAATATCAAAACCGCAGTCACCGGTCCTGAGGCGCAAAACTCAACGACCGAGAAGGTTTTTCTAGACCGAGGTTCGGCCTCCATCCTTGTAGAGCAGGAAGTCGCTGGAACTCAGAAAAAAGGGGGGAGGGTCGATAGAAAAGCAAAAGGGGCGCCTTAGTGGATGGAGAGGGCAGAGTACTTAAACAAAGACAGAGGGAGCCTGCTCCCGTGACATCAACAGGCTTAAGGCAATAAAAAAGGGAAGACGGGGGGAGGGATCGATCCGTTTCTTCGGATGGATCATCCGGCAGAAAACCTTCGTCCCTTGACCCAAAACGTGGAGTCCAAAGAGAAAATCAAATTGTGGTTGAATACATACACTGCGATAGAAGAAATCGGTGGTTAGGGGGGGGGGAGCTGCAGCCGGAGAGAGGGGGAGGACGAAGCAAACGCAGCCGACGATAGGAATATGGGGGAGTACACCTCAAACCCGTAACTGGACTCTCCAGAAGGAGTTACTCCCGCTCCTTCGGATTGTTCAGAGAAAATAACGAGAGTTAGTTTCACAGCAAGATTCAGCGTGACCGTGACGGATTCGAACGTGGACCGGGAAGCAACAAAAAAAAGATGATCGATGCGTGGGTGGGGTCCCTCGCTGGACATTTACAGTGCGGTCTAGAGGGGATCACTTTGCCATCAGCATGCAGGTGAGGAAAAAAGTCTTAAACGACAGTGCCCATGGGTCGGCTGAACCCGGAAGAAAAAAGGAAGGGGAGTAAGGGTAATTCCCTGACAAAAAAGGCCTAACGTCACAGACCAGAGAGAACGTATGAGCGTGGGTAAATCACCCGATGAGTCTCAGAAGCACTATGTCTGCTTCCTACAATAGCCGTGACCTGTATTTGGCCTCAAGTGGGGGGAGAGGAAAAAAGGAATGAAAAAAGCGGAAGCCGGGGAAATCTGTCAAAAGACTCGTGGCGAGTGTTCTGGGTTGTAAGAAGCTAACAATGCCGAAAATTTGTCGATTCCAAAAAAATTCCGGGTTAAGTAGGGAAGTGCAGGAAAAGGGGGGAAGAGGAACCTGGGGCAGGGGGGATGCAAAGAAGCAATAATGACCAAGGAAACGCGGCAAAGCAAATAGGTCTTGATATGAAAATGGGGAAGAAATAAAAACACCTTGTTTGCTGGAAAATGCGGGGAGAATCAATCCCATAAAGGGACTCAAAACAGACTTGACAACCACAATAACTATGAGGTAGTCGTCCTGGCAGCTCACCATATTGGCATGAGCTCATATCTCATCGGAATCCAACTCTCAGCTTAGAGAAAAAACCAGGGCCGATTGCTCCAATACTCGTCCAATGCAAGCTCTGGACATGGGACAATAAGACTAACCCTCCGTAGCACGGGAAAATGCACGCTCCTTCTTGGAGCTGGCACAGGAGAGAAAAATGAGAACAAGTCGTTTAGCTTACCCCCTACGAACTCAGGCGCGATCCCAAAAGGCTCAATCGCCTATGAGGTGTGGGAAGTAGCGGGACGTCGAGAAAGAGAGTAGAGGACTCCTAGTCCAAAAAGAGAAACGGTAGAGTGGACCTGAAACTGCTCAATGAATCCATAAAGTATATGAAGAGTTGCAGTTCCCCTATTCAAACGCTCATAAGGGAACCACTGCGGG
>Ga0179593_1353623_pt1 | contig 10248 bp, 15 predicted proteins | sample CZODoug2_1_08_16_FD_185931 | JGI IMG/M metagenome (GOLD analysis project Ga0179593, IMG submission 185931) | Vadose zone soil fungal communities from Angelo Coast Range Reserve, California, USA - CZODoug2_1_08_16fungal (PacBio error correction) | ecosystem: Environmental > Terrestrial > Soil >...
CTAAAAATTTAGATGTAGTCCAACGGATCAGAAAATCGAGGAAACAGGGGGAGCGCAGGCTTTGAACGACGCTTCAGGTGTTGCGACATCCACCAAAAAACGATGAGTTCCGCTTTACTGGCTCCGGGCGACAGCAGTAGAGGATAGAAAAACTTGGGGTTCAAAGGCAAAACGAGAGCAAAGAGCAGGGAGAAAAGGGGAAAAAAGATATGTCCTTAAAGAGAAAAGGGGGAGGGTCGGGAAGAAAGGGAGTGGCGCCTGGGGGGTCAGCTTTGCAGCGATTGCCGTCCCGGTCTGTCAGAGGGGGTGGTGGGCTTGCCTTGTTCAGTAAGAGGTCCAAAAGAGCAAGAAGCAGGAAGAGATCCATGAAAGCCATTGAAAGCACGGTTGACTGCCCTCAAGCGGGCCCGAAGGCATCGTGGTGGGGGAGAAACGTCGCGCAAATTTTACCGCCCGCGAAAAGGCAGCACACTTCCGAAGCAGGCGAGTTTCACTGGCATATGGGACCACTGGGGAGAGACTGCAATGGGGACCAACAAAGGGGGGGGAAGTTGGGTTCAGCAGGGAAAAAAAAAGTGGAACGTTGAAGCGCCAATCGTCAAAAGGGCAACAAATCGCTGAAAAAAAAAGTCCAAAAGGGAAAACGAGATGGTGCAAACCTCTCTCCGTCGAGCCGATGTAGAGCGGCTGGAACAGAAAGAAGCAAAGGGACGCCTGGAAAACGAGAGAGGGAGAGGAACGGGGGTGAAAAAAGCGGGAGCGCACAAAAGGGTGTCCGTTACACGCATTGGGTCTCGAAAAGGGGTACGCCACATGGTGTCGCCGGGCCCCCCCTTCTCGGAGGGGAGGTAATCGGAAAAAACGGAAAAGAGGCGGGGCCATCGCTCAAAAAAGGGGTGGTCAAGTGAAGCAAGGAGGCTTGCGGATTGTCCGGACGTCGAATCACACTGTAGCACGCGCGAACGCAGAAAGAAGCTCAAGGGGTAAGGAGCCATCCAATCTCGAGAATAGAGAGAATAGAAGAAGAGAAAAAAGGTCCGGGGGCCAATTGACCCGATAAAGGAGAAAACCAGGTCAAAGTGAGACCGGGCGGACGTGTTAGATGTGATGATGAAACAATCGCCAACAGCGTAAATTAAGCCCAAGCGAATGGGGGGGAAGATAAGAGGAATCCAAAAGGTCTGTGAAACGGATGTTGGGGGGACTGCACATTTAGGCAGAGAGGAATAGGGAACAGTTCGTGTGTAGTGGTCGAGTTTGGCGTGAACTCCGCGTTGGAGAGTCACGTGTGGCAAAGCAGAGGGACTTAGTGGCGGGGGGGAAAAGGGGGGGAAAAAAAAAAAAATTATTACCCTAACTGGATTGATTCAAGTGCACATTTACGCCAGGGTGGTAAATCAATTGGGCTTGCGTCGCTAAAGGTGGGGGGGGACGTGGCTGCGAAAAGAAGGGCGCATGGCATGAGGGTAAGCGAATCGTCTGGCGATCGGGCAGATCGGGGGCATTTGTTCGTCAAGAAGGTAGCATGGCAATAGGGGGCACAGCGCCAGGGAAACCGAAAATAAAAGGAAGGCGGAAAAGTAACAGATGCGATAGGCGCATCCAAGGGGAGGCGGACGGGGTCTTGGCCTCCACACTAGTAAGACTGAGGAGGCGGAGACAATTTCAGATACCCTCATGCGAAACATTCCAAAAACTTCTCACGGCGTGGGAAAGCTGAGAGAAAGAGGGAAAAAAAGAACATCAGCGAAATAGGCAAAGTTCAGGACCAACTTGTGGGTTGTCCCGAAAAAAAAAAGCGAGTGTTCGGAGTGTTGTTGGGGGGGCCTTGATAATGAGAAAAAACAGGAGATAAAAGAAAATAGGAGGGCGCGAGGAATTTGCAAATTCAGGCTGCGAGTAATAGGAGGCAGGGCATGGAAAGTTTTCACGACTCAATCCTTCGGGAAACACTTACACTTCACCGTGCACACCCCGAGATTTTGTGGAAAGCGTCCAGTCGGGATGCTGGGGCCGTGACGTTGCACCAGAGGAAAACAGGAAGAAAATCAAAAAAAGACGTGGACGTGACTAAAGAAATTGAGAGGCATGGGGGATCGACAAAAAGGAGGAGGAGGAAAAAGAATAGTAACACAAAAAGCGAAATCGACGCCTGAAAAGTAAGTTACTTTGAACTGAGGGTCATAGGGAATACCGAAGCCACAACGGGAGAGGGGGAAAAACCACCAAAAAAGGAGAACCGATCCAAAAACATAGAGTTGAACGGCTAAAGGAAGTCAGGTCCACCCAAAAAAAGGAAATGAGAAAAATACCAGCGGCGGCCGCAGAGGACGCGCATCAAAGTGAAAAGGACGAGAAGACATCAGGTGGACAGATTGGGGAAGCGCCGGAGAAGGATCCGAAAACGGAGCAACACCGTACGAAATCGTTCAGCGCACGCGGGACAACAAAGAGGGAGGGAGCGGGCAGAGGAGCGATGAGTGTCGGCCAGTTTCAAAAAATTCCAGAGGTCAGATCATCGGTCACCACGCCGTGAAAGAGGGAAGGGTGGGGAAAGAATGAGTAAGAGGAAACTCTCAACTAAATAGAAAGAGGCGAGGAAAAAGAAAAAAGAGTAAAAAGCGATAAAAACGAGAACCCATCGTTTTAAGGCCAGCTACATAATAGGGGCTGACGTGGACGTAGGGATAAAAAAGAACGAGGAAAAGGAGAAATAACAAGAAAGACGGCTATTCAAAGAGAAAGAAAAAAACCGCACCGCAACATCATCATTCCCAGGACGCGCCAAAACGGATCAAACAGCCGAGCGGACAGTCAAGAAAAGACAGCGAGTAAAAACACAATAATGAAGGGAAAAATAGCGGGGGAAGCACATAGATATAAACTGCGAAGAAATGGGGTGAGGTTCCAAGTGGATCCTCAACTCCGAAGATGCAAACCACTGAGAAAGCGAAAAAACCGCTCGTGAAAAAAAAAGAGAGAAGAAAGAAGTCTGTCAAAAAGAAAAAAAAAATAAAAATCAGACAGATCAAAAAACACAAGCTTTACAGAAGGACGGGGGATGAAGATAAAAAGAAAGTACGCTTGGCTTAGACTTACGCTGGGTCGAGGACGTTCTACGGACGGAAAAAAGCTCCACGTCCGCCCGGTCTGAGGGGAACCAGAATAAGTCGCAAAGACAAGGGACCAGGGAGAAAAGGATTGACGTCGAGAAAAGACCGGCCGGACATGAACCCCTACTATTGAGATTCCGGAGAAATAAAGAAAACAGGGGGGCTGCGAACGTACGGATCACCCAAGAAACATGAAAGGTAAAGGTGGAAAGCGGACCGCGCCTGATTGCCGAGGGGGGCACAGAGTTAAAAGTACAACCGAGAAGTTGAGGGGGGGGGCCAAAAGCAAAAAAACTCGTTCAGAAAAAAAAAAAGTTGTCTGAAAGAAGTAACGCAAACACATACGACGCGAAATGGATAATGCTGGGCGGGCGGAGTAAGTGAAATAACGCACCTTGAATGTACTCGCCACAAGAGAGAAATGGGTGGCACCATGGTGGACAATGCGGTCGAGGAAAGAGGGGGCTTTTGAAAAAAAACGGCACCGTAACATGCGGACTAATCCGTGAATCGCAAGTGGACATGACGACGAAACCCCGTGGAACATGCATAAAAGAAAAGCGGAAAAAAAAGAGGGGCTGACTGTGAGGGCAAAGCCAAATTGATAGAAAGTACAAAAGGTCTCCAAGTAATGGACTAGGTTGAGTCAAGGCGATTGTAAGATGGAGAAAAAGGGTTCGCGCGAGAGCGGTGTGGAACAGACCTTAGGAAAAGGCAAACAAAAAAAAAAGATGAAAAAGGAAGACTATCCAAAAGGACACTTTACCGAAAAAAAATCAGACCTAGGAATAATTTCGAGAATGTACCGCTATGTTTTTGGACACCGTGGCTCAGCGGAGGCACGCTGCCTTCCGGAACAGGCTTGAGGAAGACACGCGGAAAAGAGCAAAAAAACGGCGGTAGGAAAGGCACAGCGGCGAAAAAGAAGACAGAAACCTGATCGCGTACATAGACGCTGCATTCTTACACGCAAAAATGTTGACATCAAGGAGGGGAAGAGCTTAACGGTGGTGGGGGAAATCGAAATCTAAAAAAATCGCTCAAAAAAACAAAAAAACAGAGAGGAAAAAGAGAACGGCAGCGCGATGGGAAAACACCACCGTGCCGCGCGGCCAAGAGGGGGGGGGGAAAAAAAAAGCGAAAGCGGGCAATGGGAAGGCTAGGAAGGGGCTTGAACGGAGTTAGATAAAGGGAAAGGTGTTGTCCCGCGGGGGTTTCTCCGGTCGCTCATCGGGATGAGCGTGATCTTCGCCCTGGGGGGCAGAGAAAATCAACTACAAGCGCGGCCCCAAAGGGGGTCAACAGGAAGGAGGAAAAGGAAGGCGAGGGGGGTAAAAATATTGTCCCTGTCTGGGAAAACGAAGGGGGAAAAGAGCACGTGTGAGGACAGGGTTCATAAGGCTGTGGGAACAACCGCGGAGACAAATCTCCATGACAGCCCAATAAGAAAGAGAGGAAGAGAACAGTGGACCTCCGAACTGTGTACGTCAAAGAGGAAATAAAACCATCCGGCACACCTCAGCACGACAGGAACGTCCCAGGAAGGCCATCTGCCGGAATGTACAAGGATAGCCAATTGGGGAAAAATGAGAGATAAAAGAAAGGGATGGAATCCGGCAAAGGCCGGAAGGGCATCGACCGGTGGGGAAAACACGAAAAAAACGAGATGTCAAACCCATCTCTCCGTTCGAGCCTAATGACACGAAACCAAAAAACCTCCAAGCCGAAGAGAACCTGGATGGAGAGAGGATCGTGCCTAATCCGGGGCGGCGAGGACCGGAAAACGTGGTGGCAGGTTCAAAGACTGGGTAAAAAAGAAAGAAAGAAAAAGGAACAAAAAAAAACAGGCAACCAGCAACGTCTCGTTGTAACAGGGGCCAACGACAAAACCAAAATCAAGGAGGCGTGATACAATAAAGTTGGTTGACTGGGTGAAGAAGGAAGGACGTAGTTCGGAATCAATACGTCGCCGCAAAAAGAACGAGTCGCCGGAAATACAGAGTCTGCGGAGGGTATCCGCTGCCCACTCAGGGAAGTCGAAGAACGTGGAGAAGACCAGGTTTACTCAAGGGAAGGAAAAAAAAACTGAACTCTTACCGGGACAAATATACAGGCGGCCGTGACGGGAAGGGGAGCAGAAACGAATCAGGAAATAAAGTTAGCCCAAGCGAAAGATCAAGGCAGGGAATATCACATCGTTAGTCTGGAAAGCGTTTTTGGAGAGGGTGCTTGCGCTTATAGGTTTGGAAAGGAAAGGGGGAAGTTCTGTTGAGTGAAGATTGCGGGATGTGGCGCCGAAAATGTGAGAAAAAGTCAAAAGGGTGCGGTTACCATGGGAACCTCAAAAAAAGGCGGGGTCGCAAAAGTTAGATCAAGACCGACTTTCGACTCTTAGCGAACATCTGGCAAGGAGGAAAAGGGGACTGCACTTGAATTGCGGGAAAGAAGTTTAGGGGGGAGCAATGCGCATGCCATGAGGGATGTAGCTGTAGAGAAAAAGGGACCGTCGCTCGACGGGCGCATCTGCCGGCGGATTGGGGCGGAAGGCAGGGGGAATGCTAATGGGCAAAAAAAAGAACAGGAGAAAAGACAGACATGTCGCGGAATGCAAACCATGGCTTCCGAAAATGTCTTGCTCGATGGTTCGGGGGGGGGGGGGGGGGGGGGGGGGGGGGGGAGGGGGGGGGGGGGGGGGGGGGGGGGGGGGGGGTGGGGGGCCTCAGCGTATTCACCGATAGGGAAAAAAGAGAAAACCGAACTTCAACGGCGTGGGGGGAAGCTGACTCAGATGGGAAAACACGTAGCTCACCGCAGCGCTACAACTGAAAGAAAGAAAAAGGTGTGAACGCGGAAACCAGAGGAGTAAGGGAGGATTTGGGCCCGTGTAGAAAAAACGGAAACTGGAAAAAAGATGGGGCTCGTCGGCCCTGTTGGCAGGACGAGAGGAAAGCTTCAAGGCGGCACCGGGGGGAAAGTGGGTCGACTTTCAAACCGATGGGGACAAGCACTGGAAAGTCGAAGCCCAAAAATACGAGTCAACCGCAGCGCCAGATGTGGCCGTCCGTTTGCCCACAACCATCTCCAGAGGGGACATTGCAGTAAAGAAGCAGACGGGGTCAACTTGTAACGGACTAAGTAACGGGAAGGGGGGTTGGAAAAACAACGAGGAGAGGAAAAAGAGAGGAAGAAAGGAGCAAAAAGGAAGATTCACGTTACACTGAACGGCTGGCCTGCTGGACTGTACTGCAAGAGGGAATGTTGCACGTGAGCGCCCAAATGGCGATCGCGGAGAAAACCGTCAAAAAAGTGAAAGAAGTGAGAAAAGGAGGCCATGGACTAATAGAAAAAAAGGGACAGCGGAGAAGAAAAAAGATCGTCAATTTGCAAAGGAGAGACCCATCGCTTGTCCAGAAATGGGAACAAAGCGACTGCGAAAGTTTCGCATCTCTCACGGGAAAAGGAAAGAACTCGAAGCGGTGCAAAGAAAAAAAGAACTTGAGAAGGCTATAAAGTGTCAGTAAAAGGGTGAAAGGTGGTCTACAGCTTGAAAGAGACGTGAACCACGCGTGAAGCTGGCGGTTTCGAAGATCAATACGGAAGACACCCTTACGTCCGCGGCAGTGAGAGTAAAAAGAAAAAGAGGGGAAAGAGAAAGAGGTGGTAATTCAAGTAAGGTAGGGAGAAAGAAAGTGCCCGCGGACGATGGCCCCATCCATCGGAAGAAAAAACATCAGGAAGTAAAGAGGGTCGACCTCTCCCGGACGGCCTACCGCCAAAAGAGACAAAAAAGGCGCATCGATTCTCCCTAAAAACAAACCGAAGAGCAAGCAAGCGAATTTAACGTCCATCACTGGTGAAGAATGGAAAGGAGGTCTGGTGGTGGGGGAAGAAGAAAACGTGAAAGTCATGGGTTGGAAGGGTCCAGGGGGCAAAGCAACAAACGGATGCTGGACAAGAAAGGAGAAAAAAACCGAGCGAGGTTCATTCAACCAAATAGAAACGCAACAAAAAAAAATACTCGGGGAAAAAAACGAGGAGAAAGCCTCAAATACAGCAAAAAAAACAGGGAAAAAATAACTACGGACGTGGAAATACCTTCCGAGGGGAGGAAACATGTCGCTTAGGGGAAAGGTGGTAGAGACTAAAGAGAAAAAGATGATCCGCCAGGTTATCGGTCTCTCGACCGAAATTAAGCACACTGAGAAGGAGCTGGGGGCAAACGACCTGGATAAACAGAGAGAAGAGTAAAAACAGGATACCTGACGGAGGGGACGGAGAACAAGAACCCTAAAGGAGGAGTGAAAAAGGAAGAAACCGGGTGAGAATAAGGAGCACTGCCGCAAGCACGCATGCGCGGAAAAAAACAGTTTGGAGAACAAACCGCCACGCCGAGTGCTCCGGAGGGTCAACGTAAAAGAAAGTTCGGGGGCCCTAGAAAACAGGAGCAATAGAGAACAGGAAAAGGAACAAAGGGGTGCGGCGGCCGCGAAATAAAGAAAGGCGAAAAACTGAGAGCCTGAATCGATCAAGGTTGCTAGGAGAAAGTGGAGGGAGGACCTGAGTGCGCACAAGAGAGTGTAAGAATAAAGTACAGAACATGGGTAAAAACCATGTCTCGTTGTGGGAAGAAATGATGGACCATTCGGTCGATTGAAGAGTGCAAGGCTTGGGCAAAGATACATCAAACGGGCAAACCGGAAGGACGAAAGAAAGTGAGCCGGGACAAACGTGGGGGAAAAAAGGGCCGCGGGACTGCACGTGAAAAAATGACGAAGAGCCCCGGAGCGGCGGAAGTGCGCGAAGCGGCCCAGGGCGAAAATTTCGATAAGCTAAAAAAAAAGGGCTCGCGAAAAAAACCCAGGGGTGGGCAGGCGGCGCGGCTGCGGAAAAAGGGCGATTGGGCTGGAACTGGAGATTTCGCTGCGGGAACCAGCGAGGGGGGGGAAACTAAACTAATTCTGACAAAAGGCAAAGCCCACAAAAACAAGACAAAAAAAAAAAAACAAACGAAAGACAGGACGAAAAGTAAAAGGAAAAAAAAAACCAACCGCATCCCGTCTATAGTTTTGAAAAAGGTAAGACCGAGCAAAGAAATAAGATCTGGCCGATCCTGAACAATGCGGGAGAAAAAAAAGACGCACGGGGAAGCAAGAATTCAAGGGTTCACAGAGGGCAAGTACAAAAGGCAACACCTTAAAAAGGAAAGGAATACGCTGCATGACGTGCGCCGGAACATCGAGGACAGGAACTTGGAGATCGAATCGCGCTGAGCAGAGAGAAAAAAACAAGCAGGGAGGAAGAAGGAAAGCGCTTCGATCAGCAAACGCGGCCTCTCAAACTCAGGAAGAAAAGAAGACATCAGCGTCTCTTTTCCGGCGATTCAGGTGCTTACGAATTCCGTGTTCCAAGGGTAACGTAATATCTCGGTTGGACGACACTTTCATCACAAGAGGTGTGAAGGAAAAACTCAAAAAGCGCGAGCAAGCGCTGGCTCAGGGGTCAAACAAGCTGAATAAAAAGTGGGGTCGGGGACGGATGGTCAAAGGGTATTCTTCCAGGGGGTGACGGGGGGGGCACATTCGGGAGGAGTGAACATTGGGGCTTGCCAGGTTACAAAGAATGGTTAACCAAAAAACCACACGGGGGGCGAGCCGTAAATATCAAGTCAATGCCATCGGAAAAGCTCGTGAAAAAAAACGCACAAAGCCGTGGAAGACCTCCGAAACTGGGGAAAGAAGTGAAGCCCGCGTGAAAGCACCGTCAAGCACGACTTCCGCCGAACGGAAGCTGGGGACCTTCGACTGCATGTCCATCTAGGGGAAGAGAATCTGGAAACCAATGTGCACTTCGTCCGAAAGGGAAAGGGGACTTTGTAAGGCACAAAAAACGTGAAAAAGACCGTAATTGCGTCCACAGGCGTGAACAAACGAGATGGTGCCAAACCCAGATATCAAGGACAGGAGAAGAGGTCGAGATAGGTAGCAGGCGCGCGTCAATCAGGGAAAAAAATGGGACGCTTCGTTTGGGGGGGAAAATAAAACCGAAAAAAGGTGGTGGGCAAGGTTCTGGCCACTCGTTCTTCAGGGTGTCAGCCACAATGGGGCTTCGCTGGCCCAGACATCAGGAGCCGGGGGGTAGGGTCACATGCGTACAAACAGCCAAGTAGGCAACTGAGGGGGGAAAAAAAAAAAGGTTTGTGACAAGGAAGGCGTGTGCATGTGCAAGAGATCAGACAAAAAACGCAACCTCTACACGGTGATCAAGGCTTCAAAGAAAAGGGAAAAGAACGGCAAAAATCGCGAGCAGGCGAAGACAGAAGAACAATAAATGTTTCTCAGTCCATGACCCATCAGCGGGCGCAGAAAGCTCGTGATTTCCGGTCACCGAGAAAAAGCTGCGTAGAGGGGGGAGAATGAAAAAAGACGCCCAAAAAGAAAAGAAGCCACAAGCGACTGATAAAAAGGAAATCCCAGAGGATTCTGTCTACAGAAGGTGGGTTTCTGCATATTTTAATGCTTTCTCTATCGGTTTGGAGTCGGGAGGTGCTAGTTTCGGTACGTAAATCCCCGAGTCGGTGGTTGTGAAAGCGAGGGGTGCCAAATCTGCCGCAGTGGGAGGTTCCACAGGGGGGAAATCAAAAAAGAAAGAAGTAGATCCCTAATGGACAGAAAATAATGGCCATTTATTTCCATTGTGGATAAGACTTGCGGGGGCGGTGTTAGGGGACGCCTATCTGCTGGGTGGGGGGGGGAGGAAAGGGCGGAGAAGATGCGCAGGGGCATGATAGGACATCAAAGAGCGGTAAACTCATCTGAGAGCCGGGCGATCTCGGAACGGGTGACGTCCGGCAAGGCGGAGGCTAATGCTCGGGAAATCGGCCTACTCACGAGAAAATCAAGGTACAAAGCCGAGATAGGAAAAAATGGAATTCTTTCGAGATGGTTCAGGGGGTAACAAAAATACAGAAAAAAAAAAAAAAAAACAACAACAAAAAACAAAAAACAAAAAAAAAACAAAAAAAAAAAAAACAAAAAAATAAAAAAAACGGGACAATAAAAAAATAAACAAAGAAGCCTGTTAAAATTAGTTGTGCATACCATCTCCGTAGTCCGGGCGTTGCGGAGATTTAAAAACC
>Ga0179593_1428324_pt1 | contig 10248 bp, 15 predicted proteins | sample CZODoug2_1_08_16_FD_185931 | JGI IMG/M metagenome (GOLD analysis project Ga0179593, IMG submission 185931) | Vadose zone soil fungal communities from Angelo Coast Range Reserve, California, USA - CZODoug2_1_08_16fungal (PacBio error correction) | ecosystem: Environmental > Terrestrial > Soil >...
CACAGCCGTCCTCAGTACTTTCTACATGTATTTTTCTCATGGCGTTTAAACAAACCCTTTGGTGGAAATCTTTTCCGGGTGTATTCTTAGTAAGACCTACGTCACCAGGCTCTCCAGAATATTTGGGGAGTCGGAGGCATAAGGCCAGATGATTTGGGCAAAAATCAGGCCATTCCTTCAAACAACACGGATGTCATCGGGAAATTGTTAATTAACACTCTCAGAGGTAAAAAGGATTCCATCCGATCTGTCATCGATCAATCCTAGGAAAACGGTAATTAGTAAGTTAGAACGAAAAATGGGGCAATGGATTTAGTGGTTCTCGTAAAGGGTAGGACAAAATCAGGGAACTCCTCCCAAACAGAGTCCGCCAAAGAGAAAAAGGGGGTCGGCGGGGACATTTCGGCAAAGGGGCGTTTTTGACAAGAGGAGCAAGCGTGGCCATCGAGGGGGATCCACTAAGAAGCGAATAACCGAAACCATGGCAAAGACCATTCAACCGACCCACTACGGGGGTTTTGACAGGGGAAATCGGAAGGGTTGGAAAAAAAATTACACAAAAGAGGAAGACGTAACCACCGCAGAAGAAGGAGAAATACCCGAGCCAAAGCTAAGGCGTAAGGTATCGGGGCCCGGAAAGACCAAAAAACAGTAAAGAGGTACAAAGACCGAGCAATGAGGTTCTTTGAATGACGATCTCCGGTACGAAACATTTGAGCCACGGGGGGAAAGGGGGACGAAGATAACCGTACTCAAAAAACGAGTAATGTCAGAGGAAAAAGGCGCCACTGAGTGTTAACCGAAGATCCTTGGGAACGAATTGGTAAAATCGGAGGAAGTTCCAAAGCGCAAGGGCGGGAAAGAGAGCGACGGGGTTTTTTTATTTGCCCACCCCTTTGTAACAAGTGGGAAGGCGCATAAAAGTAGTATGATAAACAGTTGAACAGGGATCACGATGTCTTGCACAGGAAATCGCCATTCAAAATGATGTTTTACCGCAAGAAAAACGGGGTCAAATGATGCGAAATCAAACTTTCCAAACCTCATGTGGAGGGGCGGTGGGAGCAAGGCCCGCAATTCGCCTTTGAAAAAAAAAAACTTGGGAAGTTGCACACGAAAAGAGCAGAATTCAAGGGAATGGGAGAAAAGTCCCCAGAAAACCCCAAAAATCAGAAGGTATCAGACACAGGGAAGGGAAAATCCAGTAAAGGGAAAACACTTATCCTGACCCATACTTCACTCTTTACACAGGGGGGGGGGAAAATAAGAGGGGGAGGAATGGAGAAGGGAGGTTCGGGAAGAGTAAGGGAACGAATTGCTTTTCTAGGACGAAAAGCACCTAACACGACCAAAAAGAAACGAGAACGAATGTTGAAGGGACGGAAGAGGAGGGAGGACCCGCCTCTTGTGTAAGAGGGAGGTATTCGAGAATTAGACGCTCGAGATGAAAAAGAGAAAGAATTGGAAGAAGGAAAGGGAGGGGAAAGGGGGGAATAAAAAAACAAAATATTCATTGAAAAAACCTTGGTTGCAGGTTACTGGAGAGGGAACACAACAAGCCGAAAGTGAAGCCGAATTGAAAAAGTTCAATAACGCTCAAATTCTAAAAGGATTGGCGGAGGTCCACAAAAAAAGGGATATTTGGAGGGAAGAGAAGACCAGTAAGAGGATGAAGGTTCATAATACCAAGAAAGGTGCACACGAAAGAGAGAGAAAAAGAACTTAAGAGGGAAAGGGTAATAGAAGGAGTGATAGAGAAACGAAAGTAGGAGAGATAAAGGAGAAAGAAAACGCAGGAGAGGGATGAGTCAGAGTAACAACTAAGGGGAATTTACCAAGGGGGAGAAAAGAAGTGAAAAGATTCTGAGAAATGCGTCGAAATTACTTAGGAAGAGAATAATGAAAAAAAAAAAGGAACTCAAGAGGAGAGAGATTGAGAAAAGGGAAGAAAAGAAATTTTGTGGCTCGGAGTTTGCTTGTGCAAAAGGGAAAAAAAAATCCTTAGAAAGTGGAGAAACTCGAGGAAAAGAGGAGTAAAAGAGAAGGGAAAAAAAGAGAGATCTTTCTCAATCCAGCTTACAAAGAAGTCGATAAGAACCGCAGAGATAACCTTGGTTAAAACCAGATAGATGGGGGCCATGGTAGAAAAATGGAGGGTTTCCCATCAGAAAGGTAAGAAAGTTAGACAAAAGAAAGAAACGGGCAACCGTCGTGGGGCAGCAGTTCACAGGCTATTATCTAGGGGAGAAAGAGCTGTTCCAATCTACACAACAAAAGAAAAGGGGAGAGATAGAGCTCAGGAACATGCAGAAGACACATAGAAAAGGAGGGATATTAAAAAACTCGAAGGGGGACCTGGAATTAACTCTTTAAGAATATCTGCTAGGGGGGGGGGAAAGCAAGGGAAAGGCAGGATGGGGGGGGAGGTACATGGGCGGGAAAGGGAAGAAGATTAAATGGGGGAACAGAGGGTAGAAGGAAGGAGCGGGGAGGAGACAGGGGGATGGGGGTATGGTGGGGGGATACGAGAGGGAAAGTGGTGGGTGAGGGGGGGGGTGAGTGATGAGAGGGGATGAAGTGTGGGAAAGGGGAGGGGGGGGAAATGAGGGTGGGGAAGAAGGAGGGGGTGGGGGGGAGGGGGGGAGGGGGGGGGGGGGGGATAAAGCTGGGGAAGGGGGGGGGGGGGGGGGGGAGGGAGGGGTGGGGGTGGGGGGAGGAGAGAGGTGGAAGTGAAGGTGAGCGAAGATGGGTGGGGGGGTAGAGGGGAGGGAGGTGGAAAAGGAGGGGAGGATAGGGAAAAGGGGGGTAGGGGGAGGGGAGGGAAGGGAGGGGAAGGGGGGTGGGGTGGGATGGTGCGGGCGGACAGAGGGAGGGGGAGAGGGGGGGGGGAAGCAGGGAGGGGGGGTGAGAGAAAATGGGGGAAGGGTGGGGAGGGAGGGGGGAGGTGGAGTGGGTGAGGGTGGGGGGGGTTTGGGGTGGGGGGTTGTGGGGAAGGGGGGGGGGGGGGGGGGGAGCGTTAGGTGGGTGGGGTGGCGAGGAGGGGAAAAGGAATGGGGGGGGGGAAACAGATGTGGGTGGTGGGGGAGAGGGGGGGGGAGGGAGGGAAGAGGGGGAGGGGGGGGAGGGAAGACGGAGGGAGGGAGTAGGGTGCTGGGAGGAGGGATTGGGGGTGGGGAAGGAGTGGGGCGTAGGGAATGAGGGGTGAAGAGGGGTGAGGTGTGGAGGATGGGGGTGAGGGAGGGGAGAGGGTGGGTAACTGACGTGGACGGGGGGGATAGAGGTGAGGGGTGGTTGGTGGGAGGCTGTTCGGTCGAGGGGGGGGGGAAACAAGGGGGGGGGAGATGGGTGGGAGGGTAAGATGGGGGGGGGGGGAGGGGAGGGGGGTGAAAGGGGGAAGGGGGGAGAGGAGGTGATGTGAGGGGGAGGTGGCTGGGGGGGAGGAGGGGAGCGGGGAGAAGAGTAAAAGGAGAGGGCAGGGTTCGGTGCGTGGCGGGGGATGGAAGAAGGGATTGGGGCGGATGGGGTTGGAGAGTGGGAGAGGATTGGAGAAGGGGTGGGAAGCAGGACAAAAAAGGTAAGAGAGTGACGTAAGGAAGGGAGGGAGGGGAGTCACGGGAACAGGGGGGGGGATGTGTAAGTAGATTAAGTGGGCGTGAGCAAGGGGGGAAAGGGGGGAGAGGTCTGGAGAATTTGCGGAAAGTCGGATAGGAAAACAACTCCTACGGATTGGAAATTCTCGGAAATCGGAGGGGAAAAACGACATATGAGAAGAGAAGGCGAGCTCGCCTGGTTAGTAGAAAAAGGATCAGTAGGGGAGGGAACCCCAGGCACCATGACAAAGAAATCAAAAAACGGTTGCAAAAGAAAAACGCGGGAGAACCTCCAGGAGGAAAAAAGCGGGACAAGAACTAAAAAGGGAAGGAAATTGTCATCACGAAATCATTTAACAAAAAGAGCTTGGGACAAGTCCCAATCGCAAAAAAACTTCGCTCAGAGAAAAAATTGGCGATCTTTGGGGGAAGTTAGGAATGGAAAAGCAAGCAAGCCAACCGAGTGTTTCACCAGTCACCACGAGAAGAGTTAGTGAAAAAAAGTTGCGCACGCGGCCTCATGGAACCGGGGCATAGGCTGTAAAGAGAACGCAGGGGGTCAAGTAGAAGAAGGGGAAAGTTCAATTTTCACAATACTGGAAAAGTGGAAGCTATGAGTGGAGGGCTGTAGGACCAAGTCGAATCATCGTGGGAAAGTGCAAAAGCTATAAGGAGGAAAGAGAGGAGATTTGCACGATAGATCGATCGTTTGGAACGGATCGATGGATTTGTGGAAAGGCAAGACAGCTTTCTCGCGGTACGAAAATGAGGAAGAGGGAAACCACTGTTAAAGAGACTAAGCTAACTTTGTCGACAACCGAAACTCGCGGCGAAACGGACGGCACGGGGGGGGGAGTCTTGGCGGTTCATAGAAACGATGGGGTGGGGATCCGAGGCACTTCAAAGGATACAAAGAAGAAAGAGTCTCGTCATGTCAGCCCAAAGGACCGGTTCACCACCAGATTAAGGACGGTGTGGGTTGGTCGTGCCCAAATCTTGGCTATTGAAGAGACTAAAGGGAAACACAATATAGGGGAAAGATGTCTACAGAACAAGGAAAAACCGGAGGCGATGGAAATTGCTTTACTATTGGAGTGCTTCTTGTGCAGAAATAGGTGAAAGTCAAAAAAAGGAAGTTAAAGTACCGAACCGAAAGGAGTTAACTGTTGTATCATAAAGCTGGTTCAAAAAAATGTTGCTCGCAACAGGGGGATTAAACATCTCATGTTCCCAATTTGTGAAACAAGAAGGCTCTAGAAAAAAAAAATTAACCGGCAATCGCGCTGGGAAACAGGAAGCAGTCGCAGAAAGCCCCACTCTGCCGAGTCAAGATCGTACTAAATACATGTAAAAAGCATGTTAGCGACTTGTTAACCTCAGGAAAAGTTATCAAAAAGAACAGGGAGAGCAAAAGGGAGTTAACCAGCAAGGGAAAAAGGATCCGAAGGCTTCAACCCTGGACTGGATTGGAGTTGGCGCAAAAAAAAAAAAATGTCAGAAAAGGAGTTATTTGGCCTAAAACATGGGGGTACAACTTCTGATGATTCACAGAGGGAAACTGAACGTAACAACTTCTAAAAGATACAGAAAACCGGGGCAGAGAGGTGTGACTCCGAGGGAGCATTGAACTTGAGGGCACGAAATGAAGTCAAAGGCTATGAAATTTATATGCTGAAGAGCTGGAATTAAGCGTCCGGGGAATTCGTGGGGAAAGGGTAAAATCTTCTTAGGAAAGATAACTTCGTTGAACGAACTTGATCTCTTAATCTCAAGTTCAGGTAAGAAGGATGCTATGCCAGCAAAAAAGGAAGACCAAAAAAAGGAGGGGGGATGCCGTTATCAAAAGATTAAGGAAGTTTCAGGGAGCTTAGAAAGGGAGGGAAAACGAAAGGACCGGTAATGGGAAAGAAAGCAAGGAAGAAAGGGGAGTCACGTTGAAGCCCGTGTTGATGAAAGGTGTATCGGAACCATAGATCCGGGGCAAGATGAAGGGTCTAAAGAGAAGAGAGGTGACTCGACAGAAAAAAAGCGGTTGAAATGGGGGAGAAACATCATCCCGGCAGTGCTGTGAGATCTAGGAGTGCAACCGTGCTGTCTGCAACCATTCAATAAGTGGTCAGTCCCTAAAATTGATGGGGAAGGGAAGGCAAAACGAAGGAAAGGAGAGCCGGCGTGGACTTCCTTTCATATTCGGCGGAAACTGTCGGGAGGAGGGGTTTCCACAGACGCCACCGAGCTAAAGAGGGGGGGTAGGGCGATTAAAAGGGGGGACCGCTTAGCTTCAGGACTTTAACACAGGATATGGGACGGTGTTCAAAAAGGCGCGTGAGATTCAAGAATAACAAAAAGGAAAGAAACTCCCTGCTCAAAAAGGCGGGAGAAGCAGAGCAGAAAAAAGAAGGAGGGGGATAGGTGGCACTGGTGGAATGGGTTCGCAAGAGGTCTAAAAAAAATTAGAAGGGGAGAAAAACGCACATTCCCGAAAGTGGAGACAAATGTTCGTTCAAGGTAGATTGAGGGGACTAAGGAAGGGAAAACAATGATGGGGGGAAAAAGCTTTTTTAACCTGTCAAAGAAAAGTCACGGATGTGGGAAAGGGGTACGGGGAGGTCTTGATATACAGTTCAAAGATACAGGGGGGGTTGGGAGGGAGGGATTCCGGGCAGGAAGGCTGTTTTTACCATCAGGAAGGTTGGTCAACAGTGGGCAACAAAGTAGGGGTTGAGGTACAGATACCGGGAGGAAGAAACCGCAAACGAAGGGGGAAAGAGGGAAAGTTGAGATGTTCGCAGAAGGGGGGAGAAAGGTTGGAAGTTTCGGTTAAAAGCTGAGGGGGATGAGGGAAAAAAGGGAGAAAGAAAATTGGTGGGGGGCATCCTAAATATATAGTGCGTTTGTAAAGAAGGAAACGGCAGAACCCTAAAGCCGGCCGGGGCAGGCGAAAAGGGGGGAAGCTGGTTACAATGTGACTGCCAAGCGTCATAACTTAGTGGGTTGAACGGAAAGGTTTACTATTGGCAGAGGAATTAAGTCTTAGTTCAGGAAAAGAGTAACCTCCGGCTAAAATTGGGCGTTCATATACGATAAGAACAACTGAGAGGAAAAGGTGTATGATCGGGGGGGGCTTTAAAGGGGGGGGGGGTAACGGCTATTAACTGGACTGACTGAGAAGTCTTCCGGGGAAGGTGGATTTTGTGCGCCGGGGGGGGGAAGTCGGGAAAAGAAGGGAGGTATTGCATGTCAACATTGCGGGTGGTGGTTGAGCCAGGGGTGGCGCAGGGACAGTAGGTTAGAGGGGTTGCAATATGAGGGGGAGAAAATCACAGGCGCGCAGGTGATTCGGGGGGGAAAAGACATCCGGAAGGGAATTAAAGTTTCATGTCAACAAAAGAAGAGGGGGGTCATGTGTGGAGGAGAGGAAAGGAGGGGGGGGGGGGGGACAAGGATGGGTCGAAACTTTTACAGAAAGGCAGGTAACATTTGGCTAACAGAAAAGGGAAAAAAGACGATGAAAAGAAGGGAGATCGAGGGGAAATAACTGATACCGTGGTTACAAAGGAGAATGTTGGTTTTACAAGGAACACCGGGTTGAAAACAGAACGGAAAGGAGGTATGGAATCTCACCGCAAGGGAAAAAGTTACCTTAATAGATTGGAAAGGCGTCATGATGGAAAAATGAAGCGAACCAAAGGGGGGGGGAAAAAACGAAAGGATCAATCTAGGAAGGGACTTAGGAAATTACGGGAGATACGGGATGTTTGGACTGAGGCAGGTCGATGGGGTCGCAAATCGCTTGAAGGGATGGGCACGCAAGGAACTAATACTCGGTACGGACAGAAAAGGAAGGGAGTAAACAAAAGAGGACATATGACAGGCTGGATGTTGAAAGACGTTTTGGGAAGAAAAAGTCACTAGTCCAGAGCAGACGAAACAAGGGAAAAAATAAGAGGAAAGACGACAAGAAAGGTGAAAGGACTGTATTAACAAAAGCCACCGTCGAGACAAAGCGACTGACAGACTGGTTCGTTGTGGGGAAAAACTTCGGGACAAGAGGAAATCAACGAAGGCGGGGGGGACTATGACCACATGAGGGGAGGAAAAGTCCTCCTTCAGACCAAGGGGGAGTCAAAAGTCTGACCGGATAGAGGGGAAAGGCTTGGGAGGGTTGATCCTTTCATTGAGCACCCGCCTTGAAAATGGTGGTTATGAGGAGTAAACCGAGGGAGAGAAAACAGAAGAGAAGGATTGGTTACGCTGTCAACTAAGGCGGAGTTGGGCACTAACGAAGGGAAGGAGGGGCGGAGTGTCAAAAAAACGGGAAGGGGGAAGGAGGGGAAAGGGGGGGGAAAAAGTTCGCAACTGGGCCGTCAAAACCACTGTCTTATCAGAGAAGAGGACAGGACGGGAGGAAGGATGGAGGGAATCGGGGGAGGTCAATAAAAAATTTCAATGTATTATTGTCTCTTAAAAGGGGGGGAGCCAAAATCATGAAAAAAGAGACGGTCACAGGAAAAGAGAGAGAAAGGCTCTGCGGGGGGAACTTATATGAGAGGGGGCTGAGTTTTGACCAACAGTTAATCTCTGAAGTGAAGTATTTAGGAAAGGGAAGAGTCAAAAAGAACCCAGGGGGGGGAAAAGGCAAAAACAAGTGTCTCAACAGAAGCCCATAAACCTTGCCAATCGGAGGTTACTTAAAAGGAAAGAGAATAAAGGGAGACTAAACACTTCGGAGAAAAGGGAAACATCGTCAAATTAACAAGAAGGGGCGACGTAAAGACCAAAAACCTTACCAACATCAAAAAGGACCGGGAGCACGGAACTAAGTTCTTTTGAGCATCAGAAGGGGGGAGAAAAAAAATGGGAAAAAAAAAACTGCATTTTTAAGGTGCTATAACACTCTGAAGGAGGGACGAACACTTAAGGTCCGAGTAACAACCAAGGAAAAGGGGTTGGGGAAGGGAAGGCAGGGGGGAGGACAGTTGTAAACATGAAGGTTGGTCGCAACAAGAAATGGAGGGAGAGGAGGACCGTTTGGATGACCCAAATGGGGGGGAAAAGTGTCGAGAATAATTAGATACAAGTTGAAGGAGGACGAAAATTTTATCAAAAGAATAATACAGGAAAAGAAGAATGAAAGGGGGGGGGAGGAAAGCTGGAGAACTGGAGGAAGAGAACGCCCCCTCCTGCGTCGTTACGGTAGCAGGGGAAAAATGAGACCGAAAGCGGGGGTAACAAAGCGAAGTAAGCAGGGCAGGGGGGGGGGTAACTCATCGGGGGCCTTGGAAGCAAACGATCAACCCCAAAGGAAAGATAAGAAAACTTGTGACAAGGAAAAAGAAAAAGGCAAGGCCTGGGAAACAAAGAGGAAAACGGAGACTGGGGAGGGAAAGAGCGGTCTTCAAAAGAATCTTTACAAACAGGGTTAGAAGCATCATCTGTAAACCTTCGGAAAAAGGGATGCGTGTATCGTACCAGAAGCCTATCGAAAGAGGGGGGGGACAAAGAACCAGTAAACCAAACCGGAACTAAGAAAAGAAAAGTTATTTTGACTGAGTTCCAGGAGGTGAGCCCGCAAGGGGGGGAAGTTTAGGAAGTTGTAAGCTGAATAGAGACAGAGGGAGAAGAAACATCAGGGGCGCGTTAAAAAGGAAAATACGACTGTTGTTCCCGGGAAGTGGCAAGAGGAGTAAGAGGCAAAGACAAAAAGATAGGATACCAGGGCAGGTTGAGGGAAGAGAGAACTCCGCAGAAAAAGGGGGTGAAGAAGAAAGAAGGGGGGGGGGAAAGGGGAAATCAACCTCTCGGGACTCAAGTGGGGCTGCCTAAAAAAGAAACCAGAAAAAGTGACTATGGAAAAGGTGAGAACGTTAGCTCGATGCTGTGGGAAGAAAGAAAGAAAGAAGTGTGAAGAAAGAGGTCAAGAAAGGGAATTAAATAAATGTTACAGATGTCAAGGAAGGAGAGTGAGAGATAAGGCGAAATCAAGGAAAAGTTCAGAAGGTTGGGAGCATACGGAGGAGAAGGGGACGGAATCAGGGCAAAAAAAGTGAAGTGACAGGGAAAATTGAGGCAACTTTACTCGGATGTGGCCATGTCCAAATTAAGAGGGGTACAAGAATTAGGAAAGAAGATATCAGGGCTAAGATCAAATCTGTCGAAAAGAGGAGGGGATACTTCACAAGAAAAAAAAATAATTGGGGGGGGGAGGGTCTTTTTTCTCTGGGGCACACGCAAACATTTGGAGCGCGATGGAAAAAGAAGAGCGGTGATTCAGAAAAAAGTGGATATAGGAGCACGAAATAGAAAGAAAGAAAAGCGAACAAAGGAAAAGGAGAAAAAAGATAGATCTGGTGTGATCTCTAGGGGTGCCAGGGGAAAAGAAGTTCGTGAGGAAAACGACTTGGAACAGAAGGGGAGAAAGCGACAAGGAAAAAACAAGTGCGGAGAAAAGGGAGGTGAAGAAGGACTAGATGCATTTTCATACTACTCAAGAAGAGAGTGGGGTCACAATTAGGAAGGAAAACACTAAAAAGAATCCCTCCGGATCGGATAAAAGTCAGACTCAGTAAAAAGGGGAAGAGGCAAAAGTAGGGGAGTGAATCATTTTTTGAACCTACTTGGCTGATGAAAAGAGGTGAAGAATAGATCGATAAAAAAA
>Ga0179593_1460055_pt1 | contig 10248 bp, 8 predicted proteins | sample CZODoug2_1_08_16_FD_185931 | JGI IMG/M metagenome (GOLD analysis project Ga0179593, IMG submission 185931) | Vadose zone soil fungal communities from Angelo Coast Range Reserve, California, USA - CZODoug2_1_08_16fungal (PacBio error correction) | ecosystem: Environmental > Terrestrial > Soil >...
CAGAAAAAAGAAAAAGCTGTCTTCACAAATGGAAGAACACGCCAACACTTTTTTTATCCCGAGTCTAAGTCGTGCCGCTAAACCCGGAGAACGCCTGGCTGAACGGAGCGGGACCGCTTCGAATCTTAAAAAGGTCAATCAAAGGAGAAGCCTATCGGTCTCATCCAGTTTTCTGGAGGGGGAGGGCCGTGCGCGCGTAGTAGTCGCGCTTCGACGGAAGCGTACGACTATCGCCGGACGATCCTGAGTGAACGGTTACGACTTCCAGAGCACCTTTCAAAAAAAAGAACCCGAAATACGTCTCGAGCGTCGTCAAGGCGAAAGCGTCGATGGGGGGATGAACCACACTTCACTTTCCGCATTGCACGGGAGGGGTAAAAATCGCTGCGCCACCGGTTAAGAGACTTTCTCTCAGAGATCCTGATGAAAGGTGAGAAGAGGAGCATATGTCGCCGAGCAAACTTTCGCCCAAACAAATCTCCTCCTTCAGGACCTTGAAGGAGAGGTTACACGCATTCTGCCAAAAGAATCGACGCAGTCCTTAAGAGGGCTCGCGCCGGGATACGTCGCAGGGGGGGGCAACGACGGCGTTAAACACGAAAACAGCGGGGGAAGCAGAAGACCCAATTCCTCCGAATCGCTTCGGAGAGGGCGAAGGATGTTCTGCTGAAGGATGCGCGCGGTGCCGGAAAGAATATCCCGGGACACGCCAGTTGGAATCCTCGATTGCTCGGTAAAGGAAACTCGAAGCGTCCCATGCGCAGGGACTCCGTCGTCTAAGTCAAAGACGGGAAATCTGGGGGCAGCAACCGCCGAGGAATGAGTGCGTCGTCGACATGTCAATCGACGTCGTGCAAAATGGGAGATGGCATCGACAGGGGAGGAAGAGTTGAAAGGGAAGATCGCCCGCACCTCAGACCGCGGGGGCCCGGATACCGATCTAAAGGTATCTTTCAGACCACAAAAAAAATAGAGACGAAGCAAGAGATCACGAGCGCGGGATCCATGGAGTGACCCCAAACAATATTCAGGTCAAGCGTCGCGGCCGGCTGGACAGTTGGGGGACTCGAAGGAAAGAGAGGCCGGAGTCAAGTGTGTGGTTTTAGTGGTGGGGGGGGGGAAATGGTGATCCATTTGCTTACAACTTAGAAGGATGGTCAAAAAAACATGCTCGAGATAAATATTGTCTCTCGGGAGTTCTCGTCCTGGACGGGAGTTGCTCCTGTGTTCGGGTCTGGGGATGCGATTCCTGGAAGAACCTCTGGAGCGATAGCATGAAGGGGAGGCATCAGCTGCTGAAGATCAGCTAAAAGCGCCGTCCGACGGAATCATTATCGGGGCTTTCTCCGACCGGAAACACTAGGCTCGCGAAAAATTTCAAAAGGAGAACGAAGGCCCCTATCCATGACGGAAGGGAAGCTGTGTCGATAAAACGGTCACGTGAACATGCAGACTTGTTTCGGGGGGCGCTAAGGGGCTTTAGGCACGGTTCTTACAAGGAAGGGGGGGGGGGGGCAGGGCGGCTAGTGAAAATTGGGAGGTCGGCGCAGGAATCTCGCTAACTCGGGTTTTCTCCGGGATGCTCTTCGTGTCTGGGTGTTACAAAAAAAAATGGAGGTCGAGCGGGGACAGAGGGGGGGCGGCAACTGCTCGACGTTGAAGGTCGGATCGCTGTGCGAACTCCGCGTGGGGAGTCAGAGAACGGACCATCGGAAATACGACTGCGAATGGAAGTTGGGCTAGCATGCTCAGTCAGAAGGTCGACCGGACCTCGAACGGCTAACCGTCAGGTAAAACGGGTGTCAACCCTGGCATGTTCTGAGGGGATGAGCAGCAGAAACGGGACGCGGGGCTTGGGTGTTAGGCAAGGATCTTAGCAGCCTCTTAGGGGGTGGAGCCTGACTCTCCTCTGCCGGCGCCAGCGTATGTGGGGGATCTATTTTCCGCCTCGCGGTCTGTGACGTAAGGAGGGGAGAAAAAGGTAGTGAAATGGGGAAGACAAAAAGGGAGTGCAGTCCAGGGGCGTCGGTCGCGCCGGGGCATCCGGTTCTCCTCCGGGGGGCTCCTCTTCTTCGGTCCCTACATTTTGCTGCCCGGAAGAACCCAGAAGCCGGAGTGACTAGTGTATTCACCCCGCGCGACGAGAGTCCGCGCTAGTAAGCGCGTCGTCCTTCCCTTTATGTAATTCAGGAGAGGAAGAACCACGACGACGACCGATTAATCACGAGGAAGGGGGAGGAGGAGGCGAACGCAGGAGTCGAGGTGAAAGAGGGAAAGGGCATGATAATTCGCACGGGGGGAAAACTCTTCGTATTCTCCTACTCTCGGTGGAGAAGTGGGTTCTATAGGGATCCTCGTTCCTTTGCTATGGAGAAAGATCCATCAAAAGACGGGGACCGAACCGCATCGGGGAGGTGGATAAGAAAAAGAAAGCGAAAAACAGCAAAAGCCGGATCCACCCACGGCCGTCTTCGTCCTTCCTTCTCAGTAAGAACACACGGATTATTAATAGTGAAGAAGGGAGAAGATTTACAGGTCGGGCCGGAAGGTGAGATCAGAGAGGGATTCAGATAAAAGAAAGAGTCAGTATGCCCGGCAGGTGATGGAGCTGGGCTCACTGCCAAGAAGGGAGCCCATATCTCCACGCCTCACCTCCTCCGGAGGAGAACCCGTCCTTCGACGTGCGCCTCTACTAGGCTAAGAGGAGCAATCGTGCACCGCGAAGCACATCGCGCGCCTCCATCACTCTAGGCGGCACCGCCCTTCCGGCGTCGTCTGGTGAAAAAACCTTTGTCTACGAAGTAAAAACTTCGGCAAGGCCAGGAAAAAAGCCGGACGTCACACTATCGAGCAGGCGATCGTCGACCGTTGTTTATACAGAGCAACTCGAGAGCTGTTCTCTTCGCAGCCGCCCTCTTTCAAGCCCTCAAGGACACTAAAAAATCTCCTGGCGGCGCCAGCTTAAATCCGGACCGGAACGCACCCATCTTCTTCCTATAAAACTGCAAAGAATATAAAGGGGGGGGAACTTGCCGTAGGAAGCAAATAGATGGCCATCAACTCGGGAGGAGTTGAGACCAAAAGAGAGGCAGAAACGTCACAACGAGACGAAGCTGAATCAAGAGAAGTCCTAACACACTCTTTAACGATGACTTCTTGGAGACACTACGCACATTCGAGGATGCTGCGACCGAGGATGGGGTCACAGTGACAGGAGAGCTCGATGGGGGGGGCCAGTAGCGGGAAAGAATCGGGCGAGACAATGACAGGTCCCGAGCTTGGGAATGAATGAATTGATCGTCGCTGCCCGCCAACTCTGTAGGAAAAGAGAGAACCGGAACAGGACCGTAGTGAGCAACAGTTGCCGCCCAAACCCTGGCGTCGAGACATGGGGCTTTTTGAAACACCGCGACGACTAACACAACTTATGGAAAAAAAGAGGCCAGCCGAGGGTGAAGAGCGAAGCCTTCCGCCGCGATAGACCCTGTCTTCAAAAGGGAACCCGAGGAAGAAAGAACGCAAGGACCTACGAGCGGTGCTACAAACCAGTACGTCACTGCATGGCACCCGAGCGACAACAGTAGCAGACATAGAAGGCAGTTATATATTGGCAGCGGAAAAAAGGGTGGTGTAAAGTTGGAAAAAGGGGCCTATTGGGGCAGCGTCGTAGCGAAGTATCCTGAAGCCTGCGGCTGGTCCTATAAGGCTCCTATCGCATCTTAGAGGATTAAGGACAGGCCGCGAAGCGAGACAAACAGGTATACGGGGTCCCTGGCCCGAATAACCCCAAGGAAACGACCACCATCCCTTCAGAAGAGCACGAGCAGCTCGAAACCAAAACTTCAGTCGAACGTATTGTGGTTTAACGCTCGAGGATCACGAAGCTTAAACCTGGAAGGGGAAAAAGGACAAACAAAATAACACACAACTGGAATACGCAGGAGGTGACGCAGAGCCAATCCATCCGGGACAGGACTGACTATGGACGCTAAGATTTCCTTTCTTACTTTCCAATAAGGTAGAAAGCTCTTCTGATGAGGCTTCAAGGAAAATAGAAGGGTGGTTGAGGGGGGGGCCTGCCACAATCAGGATCGGCTTGTCTCCAGGGGTCGATGTCGTCGATCGGTCAAGAGAAATACCCCCTACTCGGCGATGAAAAAAAAGGAGAGAGGGAGACACGGGGGCGTCGAAACAGCGAGGCAGAATAAGAAACTCAGCCGGCGGCTTTAGAAGCCTCTATGTCGTCGTCACAAAGCACGAAAGTAACAGGGGAATCTTAAACTGGGCCGCTAGACGCTGCGAAGAAAAGGAAAATCATTAGGGGGATGGAAGTAAAGGGCTCAGGCGAAAGGGAGAAAGGGTGGTCGCACGCGCAGAAAGTTCTATATGGACTCATCGACGCAGTCATCTGGTATTTGGGGGAAAGGGGGGGGAGGGAAATCGTTCGGCTGATATTAAAGGTTTCGTTTGGGAAAAAGTATTGAAAAACAACGTTCTACTTATCGTCGACGCGGAGGCGGGGAAAAGGGACCTAGTTTGTCAAGAAGGCGGCAGGGAACGCGCGAAAAGGAAGTGACGAACGGGGGTTAGGTCGGAGTGGGGTCGACATGTTGCTCCGACCACCTCCGCAGAAAAGAAGACAAAAACAGGGCAGAGAGAAAAGCGAGAGAGCCAGTCGGGAACCAGGTGGCGAAGTCGGTTACACACCGCGAGCGCGCGGTGTTGTCAGAAATGGGGGGACTTCTTCGCGGACGACTAAGTAGAAGTCGGCTTGGAGTGTAAGGACTAACAAGGTGCATTAAGGAGGGGAAAGTGCCTAGATAGGGTCAAACCGATCAGCATTGTAAAGCTTCCATTCAAGCGCGACTAAGACTACAAGAGCACGGAATTCAACAGAAGAACAAGGGGATGCGCAAGTTGCATGTTCCAAAGAACCCCTTTGGCATGGAAAATCAGGAGTAATCGGGGAAAGCGCGAAGCGGAATCGTGCTTGTCTCAACGGTTTATCACTAACCGGGTGCTTACTATGTTCAAAAAAAGTGTGCGAATGCAGCCACGCTTGGGCAACGAATCCATCTTCTTATCTCAAAAAAAAAAAAAAGAGGTAAAATGAAAAGAGAGATACAGTGCTCGGTAGGGAACAAGATATAATCATTCAGGAAAGGGGGGGAGTCCTAGGTAGAAAAGGACTTGTCACACGGCGACCGCGGTCGAGCGAGGGCGGAAAACGAAGGGTCCGAAATCTGCATGCCGCAAAAGGGGGATAACTCCGTCTCCGAAGCCAGGGTGTCTTGGGTTATCAAATTCAACTCGGTTACGAGCGGATGGAAGATAGTGAGAGGGGGAAAAAAGCCCAAGGTGACGATCAGACGAAAGCGGGAGAGCAGTTTCACACCCCTTGACAACGAAAGAAATACTGGGGAGATTCTTCCTGCTGCTTCGAAGGTATGGGGAACAAAAGAGAGCCCCGGGAATGTAGTTTTAGAGAGCGCATTGGGGTGAAAATCGACCTGCTCACCGGTTTCCTACTTAGATACCAAATCCTGATTATGGGTGAGAAGGGGGAGGAGAGGGGAGGGTAGTCCGCAAAAACAAACTGGTATCCTGCAGCCGCCACGCTGCGATTCCTGTGCTGGACCTTCGACATGATTTCCAACATATAGAGCCGGGGGGGGGGGCCGGCCTAAGAGGCGCCCGGTAAAATCCAGGTGGCGACGGACGGCAAGCAAATCGACACTGAGCACGATGCCTCCCAGCCCAGCAAAGGATGGCAGCGGGAGGGAATGAAGTCCGCTGTTTAGTCAAAAGTTTGATGCGAGGTCCACAAGAACACCTTATAAGATCATTCTGTAATCCCGCATGGCGACTGGCTGGGCAGAAAGGAGGGGAGCGGGCGAAAAAAAGGCAAGGAGAAAGGGATCATAGAGAGTTTCGCCAGACATCGGGATTCCTTCCATCTAGGATCGTTTAAAGGGCGAGCATGTCGTCTACGGAGTTCGAATCGATCTCGCTAGAGAAGCGGAGTCGCGGGGAGGGAGAAAGAGGAAAACAACCCGGTAAAGAAAAACGACCAATCCGAGAGGTGAAATAACACACACGGGGGCTATCATTCCGCCGATAGAAAGAGGGAGGGGGAAGAAGGAGGGGGGGAAAAAAGGAGCCAGCACATAAGGGGAAAGCCAGGCAGCGGTAGAGACAACTGCTTAATTTCGAGTGGAGGGCGAAAAGCAAACGTCTATGCGACGCCAGTGTTTTTTTATTTGGGTACCTTTTTACTTTCTCTTGGGCGGGCCATCTTGAAAATCGTAGAGGTCAACCACAAAAAAGACGCAGGAAGATAGGTGTCGCGCGGGGGGGGGGGGGGGGGGGGGGGGGCTCGGGCCTCTCCGGACGGGAGGGACACTTTTTCTCTAGTGGAGGTCTTCTTATTCCACCGTCCGCCGGTCCAGCCGTTGGGATGAGGGGGCGAGCCGAAGGGGGACAGAAATGCATGAAGATACAGGATAGCTCCGAACTCGGCAACAGAAGGGAATCGGCTCGGGGCTTCTGAGCGAAAAATAGAGCTCTCTCTTCCCGGAGACGAGGAAACCGAATCAGAAGGGCCAAGCGGGTCGAGCGGTAATCCATAACTTTTGGGAGCCCTCTCGTAGTTTCGGGGGAGTGGGGGTCAATCGAAGCATCCGGTGGCGCTCTCGTGCTGGAAGGGGAGGCCGCTGAAAAAACCTCGAGCCCGAAGGGCTCACGGGGACTCCTTAGTCGATGAAGAAACTTTCTCTGGAGTCTCGGGTTGGGAGGCAAAGGGGTTTCTCACGACTGAGGTTGTCATGTGAGGACGAGAGGTGCGACTAAGGAGGCAAAGCTGACTACAATCGAATAACAGACTGAGAAACTGCTTGTGGCCAGAAATGCATCGTCAAGGGCGAGAAGGGGAAAAAGGGAGGGAGCCGTCAAGGGGCCAAGAGAGTGTGGCCGCAAGCACTCAAAGTTCAAAGGGGCAGGAGAGGGTTATCAGCCCGGTAAAGGTTCTTGGTGGCCGGGTCTTGATCAGAATCGCAGAGTGTTACGTTCCCTCGGCGGCGTGGGCCGACTCAGAAGGAATGAGATGGAGAAGGAGGCGTCTGGCGGGGGGATGGAAGTAAGTGCAGGGTAGCAGGAGGACGGGGCGTCGCTTCGAGACTTATTTACAGCATCGGACCTTCTACGCTCAATCGGTCCCGCCTGGGGGGGCGTCAGTTGGGAGAAGAAGAGAACCGCGGAAAAGAGATGGCTCCTGGATCCAACGCTCACGATCGCCAGCGCTGGTGTTACGGCGGCGGGCAACCTTCCTTGGAAGAGTCGTCTCCATGGAACCACGACGACGCGGCGGGACCGCAGGAGAGGGGGGGTGATGAAGGAAAAGGAGATGAGGAGAGATGTGCCGAGGCGACGAAAAAGGTCAAAGCGGAGAAGGCGCAAGGGCTGGACGAGTCGCGCCGAGCGCGGAATTCTTTAGTTCGAATGAGGACCCCCTCTTTCGTGACGGTAAATCTCACTAACCTTCCTGTCCCAACCGCAGCGGGAGGGGTAGAGAAAGGAGAACGGCGAGAAAAGGGAAGGAGAAGGAACCGAGGCCTCCACGTCCGCCGGAAGGAGCTCTAAGAAAAAAGAAAAAAAGAGTAGGGAAAAAGAGAGATGACGGCCTTCTCTTGCGGGGTCCTCAGGGTCGGACAGCCGGTGAGAGCCGTCTCTAAACTGCGAAAAAAACCCTCCCTCTTGCTTTGCGGGGCAGGTGCTGGCAGAGGGAGATCAGAAAGGAAAATCTGGGAGGGAGAAAAAAAAGATAGCCACGACCTCCCTAACCGGAGAGGCGACCGAAAGACCGCGAGGAAGACTCTTCTCCGGGACGAGAGAGCCTCGTTCAAAAAAGACGAAGCGCATCGCGCTCCTCTTCATCAATAACGCAGAGGGGAGTCCCGTAAGGGAGGACCAGGAGTGGGGCTTCCGCCGAACCATTAAGAGCCCCGGAATGGCCATCCCGCCGCTACCTCAGCTTCGATAGGCGAACTTGGGGGTTATACCTATCAATCCGTCGCGTCGGGGAAGACGAGGGGGGCAGAATGGAAAGCGGGACGACCGCGTAAGACGCGTAGACCAAGGTACGGCTCCTCTGAACTCCGGCGCGCGAAGCTATCCCCCATCGGCTCCTGACTTAAAACTGACAAAACTATAAGGTACGCCGTACAGAACACCTAAAGAAAATTATCATCACTAGGAATGGAGCAACCAAAAAAGAAGAGAGAAGGGACCAATTTCACCTGAATCAAGAGAAAAGGGCCTAACACCAAAACCCCTGACCGATGCTATTATAGTCCATCTAATACAGGCACAAGGAGTGCTGCGACAACGGGAGCTGGGGACCTTGACTGAGGGCTCGTTGTTCAGAACTCACTTATGAGAGGAGAAAAGATACAAGGGACCCAGGTTCGCAAGTCAGGGATGAATGGAAGTCGGAGGCACGCCCCCGCGGGATTCAATCGATCCCCATAAATCCTGCTTGAGCAAAGACGCCCAACGTCAGAGACAGGGAAGGGGATGGGAACACCAAGAGAAACGAAACGAGCAATCCCCGGAACTCTTCCATCGATATGGAGCAAGAAAAGGGGCAAGATATCTAAACTTCTGCGTAGACCCGAGGAAGAAAGCCAACTGAAAGAGAGAGGTGCGAAAGTAAGAAAATCGTGCAGGGGGTTGAAGACGAGCGGAACGCTCCTCGTGGTATGTTCAAGTGTTAACGGTTAAAGTTTGAAACGCTATTGCGCGCGTCAGAGGGACACTGGAAGATCCTAAGGACGGGGCAGAGAAGCCGCGACGGAGAGGACGAAAAGCTGGGAAAGCCCCCCGCGCGCGAAAAAAACTTTTCATAATTGTCGTTCTCATGAATCATCGCCGCCCATGAGACAAGGAGACCAAAGAAAGGCAAAGGGATAAGAGCAATAGCGACGAAAAAACGGAGTCTATCGTCCCTTTTGTTGGTGTAAAGGAAAACCGGAGGATGAAGAGGCACTGCCGGGAAACCAGGGGTAAAACACAAAAAATAACCTAAAAAAGGGAGAGCGCAGAACGGGCGTCAAAGCATCCAAATGTCCACACCCCCCCGAAAGCTACGATTTACGTCTCAAGTATGGGGGTGCTTGATACGGTCAAAGAATGTAGAAAGAGAAGTGATCTCGGAGGAGATGTCACGCCGGGGGGGCAAAGGTAGCACGATCCTGAGGGGTTTTTCAAGGGCCGAGGTTCTGAAGCGTTCTTGCTACACATACCATGAAAAACGAGGAGGGAGAGGAGAATCGAGTCGCAACGAAACCCACCCTCTAGGGGATCAAGCCTCACGATCCGGGCGGCGGAATACTCGATTGGATGGGAGTATGACTCTCCTACAGCTGCGCGGCAAACGTGTAAAAGCTAGAGCGTCCGGCAGACAGGAGAAAGGGGAGAAGAGTTACGAAGAAATGCGCTGAGAAAAGTGAGTTTTTTGCAAAACTAAAAAATTCAAAGGCTTACGCGAACAGCGGAGGAAGCATAGAGAATGCAGCGTTGTGGGGGGAAGGAGAGAGTGGGAGTTAATGCTTCCCGCAGTTTACGCCGTAGTCAAATGCTACTTATCCCAAAACGGATGCCTCCCCGGGCGAGCTCTGTGGGGGACAGGGAGAGGACCAAGAGATATACGGAATTAAGGGGGGAAGGAGTGGAGGCGCGCGTTGCGGAAACGCGCGATAACCGGCTCCAGCAACCGGGGGTGAAACAGGACTATGTATATCAATGGCACGCGGGGGGGAGAGGGGGGGAGGGAGGTACAAAAACGGCGCTTTGAACAAGAGGAAAAGGTCAGCAAGTTGTTCGGAACATCCTGAAGCTTCCAGCGAAGATAGAATAGGAGGGGGGGCTGGGGCGTCTAAAGGTTCTGTACTGGCTACAAAGATGGCCCGCGAGAGGGAAAAGGAGGGAGACAAGCGGGTCGACGCAGGACGTCAGAAAGCGCAGACATCCTAACCGCACTTCATCCAGAGAACCGTTTATTCTCAGGAAAGAGAGGGGCTGCATGAAGTGGGCGGGGGTCATGTAGAAGGAGGAAGGAACAGGGTCAAAAGCTCCGTAAGCAGCGGGTCTCCTTTGAAAGCACTACCGTCTTCGCCCCCAAGTGGGACGAAGCGGCTCCCAAAAGAGGGGGGACGCCACCCCAGCGCACTAAAATAAAAATATAAAAAGATG
>Ga0179593_1510202_pt1 | contig 10248 bp, 14 predicted proteins | sample CZODoug2_1_08_16_FD_185931 | JGI IMG/M metagenome (GOLD analysis project Ga0179593, IMG submission 185931) | Vadose zone soil fungal communities from Angelo Coast Range Reserve, California, USA - CZODoug2_1_08_16fungal (PacBio error correction) | ecosystem: Environmental > Terrestrial > Soil >...
AAAAGGGTCGGGGGAAAAAAAAAGAGGCAAGGAGGGTCAACGTGGGAAATCCTCCGGAGGACGATGGGAAAACGAATGAATCCTACCATCAATTATTATGGTACGGACCAGGCGAGAAAAGGAAAAGGAATTTCACGAATAAACCCGCGTCACAGAATAGGTGATTAGGAATGAGGCGCCAGAGGCAGCTAATTCATGAAGGCGCGAACCGGGGGGGAAAGAGGAGGACCAAAGGTCCCATGGAGGGCGGTGGACGTTCCAGCGGAAAAACCTTCGACAGCATGCGATCAGGAAAAAGACTCCTTGGAAAAAAGACAGAGTCGAATCGTGGCTAACTATGTAAGAGAAGAGGGGAGTGAGGGGGGGTTTTCATTCGCGCCTCCCACGGGCGGAAGAGGGTTGAAAAATCAGAGAAAAAATGGACGGGAAGCCTGTTATGCCAGGGGAGGAAGAAAAGGGAAAGATGTTGGCGCCGCTAGAGGAAAAGGGAAAAGAAAAGGGGTCGGCAGCGCGGTTGTGGAGGGATAAGTAAAATAAGGCCTGAAAGGCCCCATAAAACGAAAAAAACCACCGAGAGATAGACAAGGGCAGATTGAGGAGAGGAAGATGAAAAAGCGTACCCTTGGGTGAGGGGAAGGGGCGAAGAGACAAAACGTTCGGACAGAAAGAACTTGGATGAACACGGAACGAGGAAAAAGAATCGGGCAAGGGAAAAAAATGACGCGCTGTGTCCAAAAAAGAAAGGAGGGAAGAAGAGAAAACAGGAAAAGCATGATCTGTTACAATCTTAGCCTGGCGCGGAGTGACGCGACATAGAAGAAAATAGCTCTCCCGCGCAAAAGGGGGAAGAGCAGCCTCTGAGAGAAGACCGAAACCACGGTTGCGAAAGTAAGGGGCTTATCAAACCTGCGCGGGCTTTGGGAAAGACAAAAAGAGTCAAGGGAACTGCCGCTTTTCAGTCGCTGCAACGGGGACGCCTCCAAGGCGGACCGAAAAGAATCCGCAAACAGGAATCATCGAAGATGATGGCGCAGGGAGAGGGGGGGGGACACGCTTATGAAAAAAGCGGGACAGCGACGACGAGTAAGAAAGGGAAAGGGAAAAAAACGGTCCAGCCTGGGACAGAGGGTTAAATTTGTCACCAACGGAGGACGAAGGGAAGGGGGGGGTGTGGCAATAAAAGCAAATCGAAGCGGGATAGCGAGCTGCGGCAAGAGGCAGGGGGAAGGGCATCGAAGAGCCAACAATCGGTCCTCTCTTAAAAATAGAAGGAAAAAGGGTCAGACCGTTCTCCACGACGCCGGGAAAATGGGGTCCAAAGACCATTCATGTAAGCGGGAAGAGGGGCTGGATTCAGACAACAGGGCCTGCAAATCGACGAGGGAGGGAGAATCCAACTATATGATCACCCGCTTAGAGAACGAGGAATCAGGACTAAGCAATCAAAAAAAAAGTCGGTGAGAAGGTATCCGGGTAAAGCGTTCGGCGCGTGGGGCGGGGAAAGACAAGGGACGCATGACTGATATAAAGATCTCCCGGCTTAAACCGAGGAAAGACGGACGACTGTTGGGCCGGATAAAAAGAGAAAGGACATTTGCAATTACGTCGTCCGGAGAAAAGGGAGGGTCAGGGAGGATTTTCGGAGAACTACCAGGCGGAGGGGGGGGGAGATCCATTGAAGTTGTCTTAAGAAAAAAGAAAAAAGTCAAGGGGCCGAAGACTGCAGGTAAGAGATAGCTAGACAGAGGCCGCGACGACATGGTTCTCAAGGGAAGAGGCAGTTATCACAAACAAAAAGGCGAGCCTTAATGAGGGAGGGGGGTGATCTTCCTCTTATGTACGAGGGGTGGGAAATTCTAGGCTACAAGAGACAAGCGAAAGGAAAGACAGGAAAACAAATTTCGAGGGGACAACAAAGATTCAGACGATGAAAGAAAAAAAGATTCCTATCTGAAACAGAGGCAAACAATAAAAAAAAAAGGAGGGGAGAGGAAAGAGGAATGTTGGTGGTGGGGGGTGGCAATATCAGGCCCTGGCCGAAAGGTGAAAAGGAGCTGAAGCGTTCCGAAATGAGATAGGGCGAACATCATGGCAGGAGCGAACAGGGGTAACGAGCAAAGAAAAGAGGGGAGGGGGCTACGAACCAGAAGGCGCGCAAGTGGGGTAGGATAAAAGCAAAAAAAAGAAGATGGTAACAATGTCGCCTAAGATGAGTGGGGATAACGGAGCAACGGAAGGAGAAAGAGGGGAAAAAATTCGGATTTTCTGATACACACGGCAACTGGAGAGAAAAGGGTCCGAAATCTAGGACAGAAAAAATGATAGACCACTAGGCGACTGGAAAAAAGGAAAAGGAGGGAGCCAGAAGCGTCGGGAAAAAAAGGGGGGGGGGGGGGGGGGGGGGAAAGAAAGGGGAAGGAGGGGAGATGTATCGCCTCAGATATCCAAAAGGGTCGAGAAAAAAGGAACACCACATGCCCTGCGAGAAAATCACATAAAGGACAGGGCATTCTTCCTCTCCTCAAATTAAAGTGCCGAAGCGAGAAAGATATACGCAGCAGGTCTAGACAAAAGAGAAAAATAAAATGATATTCCCATAAAAAAAGTATAACAAAGTCACCGGACTGCATGGAAAAAAATGACGCAAGGTTTAAAGAGGGGAGAGGAAGGAGGAGGATTAGGTTGTTTTTGAATAGAGAAGAAATTCCCCTTCAGAGTAGGATATGAAGACGGACGATACACTAATCTGACAGGGAAAGACAGAGACAAGTCGGAGTGGGCTTTTTTCTGGAGCAAAAAACGTCACGGGAGAAAAAGGTTGGGAATGTCGACCTTTCGGGCGGGAGGAAGGGGGGAAGGGGCTCGAACTTCTTAGCGCCGTATACGGAGGATGGAGAGCGAAGCGCGAGAAAAAATGGCGGAGGCAGATGTTTTCGGAACCGACGGGAAGGGGGGAGGCATCTTCAGAGAAAACGTCGGGCCAAGCGGGAGAACATGCCGAGTGCATTGCAAAGAAAAAAGGTTTGCGAAAGAAGGTGCGCAAAAAAAGGAAAAAAGGGGGTGCGCCTGCGATTAACGAAAGGGTCGCTGGATCATGACAGATTGATCTAGGGAGAGTAACCCGTCAACAGAAAAAAATGGCTGAGAAAAATGGAAAGATAAAATTTGAGGGAAGTGAACTCTTTGCTGCAGTGTGGAGAGGACAGAGATTGAAAAAAAACGCTCCTAGGCTCGGACAAGAAAGAAGAATCCGCAGGGGAAAAGTGAGGAGGAAGGTAACGGATCGAAAGACGTGTGCGCGAAATGGGAACGAAAAAAGAAAAAGGCACCCGCGTCGGTTGTGGAGATCAGGGGATAAGGAAGTTGTACTACAGGAAGGGCTCATCATAAACAAAAATGAAAGGGGGTGGGGGGGGGAGAGGACAACGAACAACGACTTTCAAAAGGGAAGGCAGCCGCGCAACATCCTGAGATAGGAAAAGAGGGGGGAGATCAAACTTTGAGGACGGCCATTTTGACGAATGAACACTCCAAGGCGGAGACAGAGAAATCCAGGGAAATCACAAATGAAAAAAAAGATTGAGAGGAAGCATGGAACCTGTGTCGTACCTAAAAACGAAAGGGAGGGAGGCATGCAGGTGTACGCCGTTTCGTACGATTACAGTAGAAGAGAAAGGGGAAGGGCAATCAACGCTACCGTTCGCTCTCAAAGGAAAGGAGGAGGGAACCTAAGCCGAAAGGGAGCGACTAAGTTGACGGGGTCGGAGGGAAAAGTGTTGGAAGCGTGAAGTATACGGTCAGCATATAGAGGGCAGGTAGGCGGAACCTCTGGTCTCAGAGTCAAACAAAAAAAAAACACCTGGGAGGGGGAAGACCGCGCCCTCCCGGAGGGAGGGGGCAAAATACATAAGTCAACAAACACAAAGAAAGAAGTGTCAGAGGGGAGAAGCCATCACGCCGCGGAGGGGCGCCAGCTAAGATGGTTCCTACGCTAGATAAAAAGCTAAAAGAAGATTATGATTCCGACCCCGATCAAGTAGACAGGGGGGGGAACAACAACGGAGCCTCGCGAGGCCAAGACCAAAAAAAAAGGATGTGACCGATTCAGTCGGACGTGACGGGGGATAGGGGACGACAGTTTAAGCGCATGACCCAAGGACCAAAATGGGAGGGCTGAAAGGGACGTTAAAAAAAGAAAAAAACGAAACATGCGATCATCCTATGAAAGAAGGGGAGTACAAAGAAAAAAAAAAATCACTCTGGGGGAAGGGATCATCAAAATTGCGGAGGTGCCGCAAGGGGGAAAGGAAATACCCAGCGCCGTCTAGTGAAACAAAGGATCAAGGGGCGGCATGAAAAGGTGAAAACCCCGGGGTTAAGGGGGATGTTGCGCGAGCAGCATGGAAAAAGAGGAAAAGGGGAAGCAATATCGTCCTTTGTGTTAGTTAAGGTCCCTCCGCTTCAGGAAAAAAAAGAAAGAAGCGAACGCAGGACCAATACGAGGGCCTCGTGCGAGAGAAGGAGGAAAAGACAAATTTGAGGGGATAAGGAGAGACTACCGGTTCGGCGGAAAATGAATGCTCTAACCTATGAAGGAACCGGGCGAGCAAGGACGTAAGAGCCAACATGGAAAAAGGACGAGTTCCGGAAATCCCGGATGAGATCGAAATGAGAGGAAGAGAGGGAAAAATCGACTCCTTGGCGAGTTTTAGCGAACATAGGAGAAAGAGGGAGCATGAAATCAAAACAAAAAATAGAACCCATAGAGATCAAAGAAGCGCAAAAAAGAAGGGTGTTGGAGTACTGCGGACGGAAAAGGGGGAAGGGGGAGCTTTTGCAAGAGCACCCGGCAACGTAAGGCAACCGCTTGGGAAAGGGGTCAAAACTAACGGACGGGCAACTGGGGACACGAAAAAAGGCCCGCAACGCATCATCGAAGATAGGCTAAGGGGAAGGGGAAACTATAACCCTGGACCGCGAAGACCCAGGATAAAAAATGAAAAAACGACAAACAAATGGCGGTCCTAAGGGTACCAACTAGAGGCGTGAACTTTTGGTGGCCGAAAAAAGAAAAAAAAGAAACCTTGCCTAGAGGAGCGGAAAGGTCATTGACTCATCATCCAAGAAAAGGGTGACGCGCGGAAAGACCGAAGAGAAGTGCACCGGTCGGAGGGAGCCGAAGGGGAAAATGATTTAAAAAAGGAATTCGTGACAAAGGTTGAGCGAAAGGATGGGATACAACATCGCGAGGGTAAATACGGAAGAAGGAGGGAGGTCCACACCAGAAAGCAAAAAGGAGAGGCAAGACGTGTCATTGGGGGCGATGATAGCGACGAAAGTAATCCATGGACTAGAAGTTCGTTACTCACAGGAAAAGAGAGGGCGGCGCTTTGGTCTCGACAAGTTGGCGGGAGAGATGATGTAAACCTATCTACAAGAGGAAAAAGGCCAGACACCGGTTGACACGATCAGTTGCAAAGGAATGAGGCGCCGTAATCACAGTTGCAAGGGAAAGAGGGAGATGGTAGTTCATTAAAGAAGGGCGTATCGGGGAAAAGAGTATTCTCCAATATTGCGTGGGGCGGGAAAAAAAAGAAAAAAAATTCCTGGACGCGACACGCAGCCGGTAGAGAGGTAAAAACTCAGGCGACATTGGGGTCAAAAAAGGTGGCGATATAAAAAAGCGAGGAGAAGGCCAAGGATGCGTACCAGTGAAGGGAAGTTGGCCTCACAGAGGGAGGAAAACTGAGGGCGCCCGAAAAAAGAAGCCGTGTGCCAAAAATAAAGAGGTCCGGAATGAGAAAGGGGGCGTTAGGCCTGACTGAACAAAAAAGAGACAAACAACACAACTGTGAGGAGAAAATAAAAGATGGGGAGGATCAGCCCTATGTCCGAAAAGGGAAGGAAAAGAAAAATATGAGGCGCAGGTGGCTAAAAAAAACACGGCGAAAGAGCTTGGTTAGGGTCGAAAAACAGAGGGAAGAAGCCAGGGCCCCTAGGCAAAAGAGAAATCTAAAGAGGGGGAGAAGAGAAAAAAGGCTTTTTCAGGAAAGCGAAAAAAAAGCCGAGGCGAGTCTTAGGCTATTGAGGGGAAGAAATATCTACCGGAAGAGCGCTGCAAGGGTCAACGGGGGAGGGAGGAAGACCCAGGAAATCTGGCAGCACAGAGGGCGAAGAATCCTAAGCGCGAGCGAAAAGGGAAAAACTGGAGTTATTACGGTCTGAAGAAATCAAGACCACAACAAAGCGTCGTAAACCGTCCCTCAGACGGAAAGGAAGGAGTGAAGGACATCCGTCATACAACGGGGTAGGAGAAAAGACAAAGAAATATGACTACTTCGTGGGGAGATGGGGGATGACGTCGCTGAACCTCATACGAAAAGCGGCGGAGGAAAGAGGGTGATTCCGTCCGCGGTGGCGGGGAGGGGGGAAAGAACAATCGGATAGAAAAGAAAAAATCACGAAAAAGTCAGAAGGCATGTTTCCCAAAAGGGTAAACGTCTGCGAGCCTGCAGGCTTCGATAGGGGTACAAAGCCGAGGGCGCGAATGAGAAAAGTCGAAGGGAATGTAAAAGGAAAAGAAGAAGATGGATCGACAAAGAGGACTTGGGTCTTCGCGAAGAGTAGGGGAACAATGGAAATACTGTCGACCCAGATTGACGTGGCTGGGAATTTGGGGGGGGGAAAGTACGCAATCTGAGCGTTCGAGGCGAGGAAAGCAAGGAGTTCAAAGATGAAAAGCAGAAAAAGACGGGATGATCTTAAAGGTAGGGCCTGTAAAAGATTGGCTCCAAAACGGGAGAGGAAAGAGGCAAACGGCAGTTTGTGTTTCCGGGGTGGGCTGGAAAATTCATGGCAAATGAGAACAGGGGGAGGGTACGAAACAAACAATAGGTGCGAGATAATCTCGAGGACGGTGAAGGCAGAAGGGTCTATGGCTCGAACTCAAGCTCAGGGGAGCCAAGAGGGGGCCAACCCGAGCTGCAATCTAAGGACAGGAGAGTTCCGTGAACGGCGTCGTCAAAGGGCGACCGAGAGAGCGAGGGCGCGTCGGGACAAACGCAGGCAGGGGAAGGAAGATTGAGAGAAAAGGGGAATAAGTAGCGCGCAGCCAAGCCGATCAGGTAGCGAGAAAAAACGGATCTTTGTCGCGGAGAAGGGCCAAGGGGGGGGGGTGCTAAGAAAAGAGGGAGCAAGAACAACGACTTTGCCACACGGGAAAGAGGACATGACCTTACATCAGGCGGAAGAATAGGGAGACAGTCAGAAAGAAGAAAAATGCCATTTTGACGGAATCGCAACGGCCAAGAGTCGCCGGCAAAGCATCACATATAGGATAGAAAAAAGGGGGGAAAGACAAGGAGGACTTAACCGGCAAGACGTAGGGAAAGAAGAATGGCTCAGGTTCGTCCAGCAGCAAGGAAGGACAGAAGGCTTAAAACTGGTAGAGTCCAAGGTAAACGGAAGGCAGCAAGCCGCTAAATGATGAAAGGAGAGGCCGCGGGCCGCGCGCGTGTTGGGAAAAAGAAAAGGGGGATCCATCTCAGAGGGGGGGGGGGAGGTATAGAAAAAAAGCGTCAACAGCGAGAAAAAGGAGACTCAGGGGAATCGGTTAGGACGAAAGAGAAGAGGAGATCAAAAAAAAAGTTAGGAGAAAGAAAGAGAGTACGGCAAATAAGCAAGGCAGGCGCGTCGGAAAGATGGCGATGGCAAATACAAGATAGGAAGAAAAATCAATTATATATTCCTTACAGGAGATACTTAAAGGACGCGGGGTACCCAACGGTCACAAAGAGGAAGTAAAGGAAGTCTCGGATTCTGCTGCAAAAAAATGAACCTGTCTATTTCTGACGCTCAAAATGGTTTAGAGATGGAAACCCCCATGGAGCGCTGCGTCAGTCGGGGGGGAAATAAAAATACAACATACTGGAAGGGGAGGAAGAATGCGTGGAGCTCACACTGGTTGCAGACAGATGTGATTCAGAAGGAAGAAGGGCGATCACACTTTCTCCTTCGAGGGCCAATATAGGAAAAGGGGCAAAAAAATACCGGAAAAAAAATGACAAGGTAGGGCAAACGTCCGGAGAGAGGCGTTAAAACTGACAAGTTTTAGGAAGAAAAGTCGTCGTGTTTCTTAAAAGAAAGAGGTATCAACGACCAAGTGAAGTCATGCCGCAACAAAGCAAGCTCGGAGGTCATCTTAAGAAGGGAAGGCTCTCACTTGGAGGGAAATCCTTCAGAAACGGGAACCGGGGAGGGTTAGGGTTTCTGGAATTTAAAGGCTGAACGCCAGGCAAAATATCGAGCCCAACCTGAGTCCGGTAGTGAAGAAAACGGATGAGATCGAAACAGTTCTAAAAAAGGAAAAGCTGCTCCTGGCCTGAGTTCCGCACAAGGGACACAAAGATGGGAGCCTTCACCTCAAAACTTTACCGCATCGAGATCCATAAAACACCCAAGTTGGGGAAAAAATGTCGGCGGCGCAACCGCGGCTGAGCGGGGGAAAGGAAATCGATTCAACAGTTTGGCTGTGGAAAAGACACTTGACTGAAAAAAAACGCTGTAGAGAAGGAACTAGACCTCGCAAACCGCATCGAAGTAAGGAGAACGCGGGGGGAACACGTGATGAAGCTTATTCGAAGAAATCTAAGACGGGGGAAAGGATGCAAGGCAAAACGGCCCATGCACTAATAATGCTTTGAACAATATCCAACCTTCGGGCGTGAAGGGTGGGTTAACTCAAGCCTCCGAAACAGTCTGTTATCGGAGCGTAGTGTAGAAGAAGCAGAACCTCCTTCCCCGTTGTTCAAGAGAAGAGATCAAATAGGTTCGAGACCGGGACCGAATGACCCCATGTAAAGGGATAGGTGAGCGTGATCAATATGGGATGGATTCGGTAATATCAACAGCAAGGGCTATGCGGACAGAAATAGGCTAAAAAAAGATCACGCTTTAGCATCAAAAATGACCGAGGTAGCGACGAGAAACATAAACAGGAGTGATGGGACTAGGGGGAGAAAAAGTCGCCCTCGGGGAAAAAGACCCGTGTGTCGTAATGAACGGGGAGAAAAAGCTAGTCGGGTCACCGAGGAAAGACCGGGTTGAACTACGCTATTGGGGAAGAGAGACCAGCCTTAATGGTGGCAAAAGAAAAAAGAAAAAAAAAAGGTGCTTGTCGGATTAAACGCACAAGCTTACGATCCAGATGAACTTAACAAAAAGAAAAGGAAGCACCGCCAGGGGAGAAGTGGGGGGAAAAGTCAAATCATAGGGCCTGGCGACAGGGGAAAAGGGGGGAAGTATTGGAGAACCATGACGCAATTACTTCGGGAATATTCTGAGGGACTCGGGGTAAGAGTCTGCGGCTTCTCTCCTTCAGGATTTCGAAAGAAACAGAAAACTAAAATTGACGCACGGTGGGCCCAAAAGCCGTAGTGACGACGAATTTTGACGGGGGAAAAGAGTAGGGGGAAACAACATGCTCAAAACAAAGAAAAAAACCAGGTAGGAAGAAATGGTGGAAAAAAAAAGCCCTATGTCGAAAATTAGAAGATATAGAGGTAAGTTGGGAAAAAAGAAAATCTGCTGTCGCTGGCGGGAAACAGATAAGCGAGAAACAGAAGCCCAGAGGCAAAAAGATAAGAGGGGGAAAAATAAAGGAGCGCGACAGATGTTTTCTCTAATATTCAGAAGAAAAAAAAAAAGTAACAATGGTCTCAGATGGGGAGCATATAGAGAAACAGAGGTGAGGAATTCACGTGATGGATTGGAAGGACGCAAGAATCTGCGAGGAATAACAGGGGCGATACGAAAAGAATACAATACTATCATACAGGGAAATGCAAAACTGGGGCGGGACCGAACCACCACGCCCACAGATAGGAAGAAGTTGAATACTTTAGAGAGGGATCTATAAGCCAACTTTGAGAGAAAAGAGGGGGCTCACAGAGGGCGTCAGAGCAAAGACAATATGCGTGAAATGGCTGCTTTTCAGAAGAAATAAGACGAAACGTGTTCAAATATATGGGGGAAAGACATAAAATAGGGAAATCCACTAGGAATATTCCAAATCTAAAATAAAGACTCACAGGGAAAGAACACGACCATTTCCCTTAATCACGTGGGAAACTCTTAGATATGAAGATTAGGGGTTCTCGAAAAAGATAAGGAAGAGGGATGATGCGACGCCGGAAGACACAGGGGGGGAGAAAAGCAGACGCTAAACCTTGGGGGCGGGTGGGTTCGGGC
>Ga0179593_1578957_pt1 | contig 10248 bp, 17 predicted proteins | sample CZODoug2_1_08_16_FD_185931 | JGI IMG/M metagenome (GOLD analysis project Ga0179593, IMG submission 185931) | Vadose zone soil fungal communities from Angelo Coast Range Reserve, California, USA - CZODoug2_1_08_16fungal (PacBio error correction) | ecosystem: Environmental > Terrestrial > Soil >...
AAAGAAAACCACATTCAAGGCGGGAAAAAAACACCCCGTAAAGAAAATCAACTACCTGAAGAGGGATAGTAATGGCTAGAGAAGGGGCGCTACGCGTGGGAGAAAAGGGTAACACAGGTCCCTAATGGAAGATATAGGGTGAAAACGAAGACGAAACGCATGGAAAAACTGAATAAGGGGACCAACAGGGGGGCGCATGCGAAGAGAAAATGCCTCCAACTAAAGGGGGAAAGGTCACGTTAAAAGGCCCTAAGGGGGCAGGAAATATCAGATGAGGGGGGAATCCTAAGAGGAATTCTAATTGAAGAGGGGCTCCCCTGCTGTAAGAAGTTCGCAGTCGAGCACCTTTTCATAAAAGGAAATTCGACGTATAAAAGTACATGTAAATCGGACGAAAGGAAAAGGTCAAAGAAAAGACGAGGCATTGCACCACAAAAAAAGCCTACGTAAGACAGAAGGTAGTGAAAAAAAGTGTGAGTGGGAGGGGGGATCCCATTGCACGGGACACGGACCTGTTGCACAGGAGGGAGGGGAAACGAACTGTACCCAAGGAAGCTTATACAAGAGGGGCCCTGAAAAGGGCAATAGAAAACGAGAAAAATTTAAAAGAAACGGGAAAGGAAAAAAAAATCTCTGGTGGGCCGTGAGCGGGAACTTCAAGCAGGCAGGTCTCCAAAAACTGTTAAGGAAGGGAAACGGACGGAGTTCTAAAAAAAAACCCACAGGAAAAGTGACAGAAAATGTTGCGAACTCAGATCAGGGGAACATCCTCCTTCGGCCAGCGACACTTGCCGTGGCGGGGAAGTTGGGGAAAAAGGTGTAAGAGGAAAATAAAAAAGGGATGAATCAACAACTCTCCGGTAATTTTGTGAAAACCAGAAGTTTCAATCAAAAAAAAAAAGTTTATCAGAGAATCTGGTACAGCAGGAAAGGGTAATCTAGAAACACGCCAACGAGGAGAAAGCCGACAAAGAAAAAAAAAGACGTTATTTCTAAAGCGCAGGAAAAAGGGAAAGGGGGGTCTCCAGACAAAAAAAAAAAAAAAAATCACAAGTTTTCTCTAGCTTACTAAGGGGAAGGGCATTGTAGGTTCGGCCGAGGAAGACAGAGGGGTTTAAAAAAAAACGGAGAGAAGTTGCGGAGGGGGGGGGGGGGTAAGTAGAAAAGAAGAAAAGAAAAGGGTGGGATCGTAGTTCAGGATGGGGATGAGGTCACTATAAAATCGTATGATCTCTTGGACCACGGAAGAACCGTCTTGGCAGGAGGGAGGAAATTTCGCAAGGGGGGGGGGGAAGTAGGAAGGGGTAGAGGGAATGGGCTCAGGACTGTCTGCAGTCCTGAAAGGGGGGAATATTCATTGGGGGGAAAAAATCCTTGGGGGAAAAAACTGGGAAGGGGGGTGGATTAATTAATTTGTGAAGCATTTCAAGAGGATCATATGCAATGCGGAAGAACTTCAGGAGCATAAACCAAAAACGTACTACAAAGCGAGTTGAAGGGAAATATAAAAGCCCCGTATAAGTGGAGGAAAAAGGGTATTGAATTCCAGAGGACCAAAAATAATGTATAAATGCGGGGTCCGAGACAATCATAAGGGGGGAAAGAAAGGGCGAACTTACTGTTGAAAAGAGGAGAGTCAAAAAAAAGGGTGGGGGGGGGTGGGTGGGAAGGGGAGATTACCTAGACACGGGTCCAAAAAACAAAAGGTACGGAGGAAAAAAAGGGACCCTTGAGTCGGGATGGGAAGGATAAAGGAAAGCAAGAACATGTATGCCATGAGGAAGGAAATCATACCCGCGCCCATGAGAGGTCTTGGTTGAAGGGAAATGTTCCTCAGTGGGATAAAAGAAAGGAAGGGGTTAAGTCGGCGGGGTTAGAAGGACGTAGCGAGTGCGGGAGACTTGCCATGAAAATACAAAGGGGAGGTACGGAAGTATTTCCGGCAAAATATATTCTGACGGGAGGGGAGGGAGGAAAAGGGGGGGAGAAAAACAATACGGAAAGGGGAAAGACCGGAGGCGAATAACAAATATAAAAAGGAGAGTGAGGGGGATCCAATCGTGTACTATAAACTCCGTTCCGAAAATAGAGCTTTACAAAAAAAAGGGTGGGGGAAAGAGATCATATTGGGGGAAAAAAGGAACTACGGAATGGGGCGAAACGAAAGACGAGGGTTCTCGTAGAATCTCCGGGAGGAATAAAGATAAAAATTCAGAAAACTGGCTCTTTTCGGGGAAGTCTCCTGACTGGAGAGGCACAGTAAAGAGAAAGGAAAACAAGAGGATAAGGAAGAAGGAGATGTTCGCCAAAAAAAAGAAGTAGTCGAACGGTGGGAGGGGCTCAGTTTGTTGACAGAATTCACTAAGTGGGAGTGTGCGAGCAAGCACCCCCGTCCTCAAAAGTCGGGAGCAATGGATGTGTCGTGAAGAAAGGAGGGTCGCAGATTTAAAAAAGAAGAAAGGGGAAAACGTGAAAGAAACGACGGGGCCAGGCGGGTTGAAAGAAGTTCGCAGGTACCGAGGCGCTGTGAGAACAAGAAGCTGAGTGATGGATAAGGGGGGGGGGAAACTACGAAAAAGGAGGCAGAAACTCGGAGGGGGGAAAAGGAACGAAGGGAAATAAAATGAAGGGTAATAAGGGGCCTTGTTCTGAGGAGACTAAGGGTTCAGGGGCAAGGGCGCAACTAAGAGGGGGGTAAATCCGGCCGAGGTGATAGAGTTGGGGCGGACCAAGAGTATTTTCGTATTACGTTCGGGAGGCTGAAACCCAGGAGTGGGAGAAAAATAGATAGTGGAACGAAGGACCAGTCGTGTAAGGAGAGAAGAGTTACCAGTTCGCCGGACGGGGCACTGTACAGACTCAACTGGCGAAACCGCCGAAAGGGTGAATGGGGAAAAGAGGGGGAATTACTCGGCTGAAGAAGTATAAGGGACCAGTGGGAGAAAAAGAGTGTGGGAAAGTACTCCAGGAGAGCACCTCCGTGACAACGAAAGGAATTGGGGGAAAGGAATAGAAACCGGGAAATCGTCTAAGGGGGGGATCAAGGTCCAATTAAGGAGGTTGAACGGGAGAGACCAAAACTGAGGAAAAAAAGGGAGAGGAGTCCTGATTAAAAAAATACTACCAACGGAAATCAGGAGGTGGGACACCCAATTCAGGGGGTGCCCAGGGGCAGCGGTCTCCAACTGGGGGGGGGGGTTCATTAAAAGAAGGGACCGCTGGGAGGCGGCCTGTGACCGAAGAGGTCCATGGGGGGAGTCCCTAGGAAGGAGTTATCATTACTAAGAAAATAAGCTCCTCAAAGGGAGTGAGCACGGCACGGGTCTAATCCGCTTAGGGGAGCTCCAAAAAACAGGAGGGAATGTTTTCGGGAGAGAAGGAAAAACAAACGGGAGAGCGCTCAGCAGAGGTTAGGTTGAGAAAAAAAAACCCGTTACCCGATCCCTAGGGCTACAATCAACGGGGGGGGGGGAAGGTTACGGAGGGTCAGGGAAGAAAGCCGGAGGACCAACAGTGTAACCGGGGCACTCTGGGGAAAAAGGAGTCCTCTCGCCGGAACACGGTCCTATTAGCCTGAATAAACCGGAAAAAGTTGAAAACTTATGCAGAAAGACAAAACGCAAAACGGGGGGGAAGTCAGTCACTGTTACGAAAACCGCAGGCTTCCACTCTATATTCAGCAAAAGGAGGGGAATCCGGGGGAAAGAGACGTTGGGGGGGGAAAAAAGAGGACGAAGAGGGATAAAGAAGGAGAGGACAGAAAATTAAAGGGAGAGTATCTACGAAAATTCCTTGCGGGGCAACGTCCGGAGGAGGGGAAACGTAAAGGGGAAAAGAGTTTCAGGTCAAAACCAAGAGAGAAACGCTCGGAGGTGCAATAAGCTATGCGAAAGAGGGAGAACCTTTTGTGGGGGCGCAGAGAAAAAAAAAACCGGACTTGTCGTCAACGAACAATGATGATCTTGAGAACGAAATGGGATCTTCACTGCGGTGACTTTACAACCCGGGGAGGGACCGAGGGATCTAGGGGCACGAAGAGGGGGAAACGTAAAACGGAACAATACTAGTCGTCCGCAACTGTAAGAACTTCCAGAGGGGAGAGGTAAGTTAGTCTGCGACAAAAAAAACCGGTATCGTGAGAAGGGAAAGGTAAGAGGGAAGAGTCCTTACCTTACGGGGCAGTGAATGGTAACACGTGTGGAAGAGGAAAAGAGGAAGGGATAGGGAAATAATCACGGAAGTTAACGCAGCGGTGGGGGGAAGAAGGGCTAGTGAGCAACTTCCCAATTGGACCGTTCAGAGGTTCGAGGGAGGAAAGCCAAAAAAGAGCGTGAAATCGAGAGGGGCAAGAAAACCTACGTTGTGATTAAAGGTGGAGCAATCAAGGATCCACAGGGAGTGGGGGAATCATCCGTAAAAAGAAAAAACAATTGTAAAGAGGAAAAGGAAGTGTAGGGGAGGTTAAAGTGCTACAAGGAGACTGGGGTTTCCACTGGAAGAAAAAGGGTGTCGGTATAAGTTATGGGATTCATATGGGGTTGGGAGGAGGGGGGAAAGGGGAACATCTTTAGAAAAGGTCACGAAGCATCTGTATTATAGAAAAATGAGACAGGGAGGTTATGAAAATATGATTAAATAAAGGGTTAAAAATGAGGAAAAAAAAATAAAAAGGGTGGGGGGGAAGGGGGATGGGAAGGATGTACTGGGGACGAAGAGGTTGAGATATGGGTGGAAAGGGAAAATTGGTTATCTATTAAAAAGTCTTGAATAAGAGGGGTTGTAAGAGGGGAGGAAAGGTTTTAAAAAAAAGAAGAAAAAGGAAGGAATTGGGTAAGGGGAGAATGTCAAAGGAAATGAAGGAGATAATGTTTAATGGGACGAAAGGACTATATCCCCACAAGAAATAAAGGGGGGGAGAACTTAGGTAAGCTAAAAGGGGGAAGCAAAATAAGATCTGCCTGGGGGAGAGGGGGGGGGCAGCATAAGAAGGGGCTGGGAGTTAATATGTCAAAGAAACCTGTCATCTGACGAAGAAAAAATTAGAGAAACACAAAAGAGAAGAACGAGCTACACTCCACTTAGCTTACCCTCTAGTTATCTAGCATCACGGAAAATCGGGTAAAAAACACTTGCTAAACAAGGAAAACATGAGAGACATGGGGGGGTGAACATGTCCCATTAATTGTTAGGGGAAGGTTACTCACGGGGGGAAGGGGTTTTTTGGGGGGGGAGAATTGGGAATAAAGGGGGAGAAGGGAAATGATAAGGGTAATTAGGGAAACAGTGGGCAGGGGGTTAAAATATCTTGAAAGGTAAAAATTAAATTAATGAAGGGCTCAACAAGACTTATCAGACATGTTCCTAAAAAAAAAGAGGGGGGAATGGAAGAAGGGAAGAGGAAACAAAAAAAAAAAAAAAAAGAAAAAAAAAAAAAAACAAAAAAGAAAAAGAAAAAAAAAAAAAAGGAAAAAAAAAAAAAAAAAAAAAAAAAAAAAAAAAAAAAAAAGAAAAAAAAAAAATAAAAATAAAAAAGAAAAAAAAAAAAAAGAAAAAAAAAAAAAAAAGGAAAAAAAGAGGGGAGGATAGCAAAAGAACTTTAAAACAATTGTACGGATTGGGGAAAGAAGGTCTGGAGAAGGGGGGAGAGGAGGCACACGGCAGTGGGAAAAGAAAATGTGAAGATCATTGAAACAGAGAAACATTCATGAGCTGGAAAAAGGAGGACCTTAACCAAAGTGAGACGTATACGGTTATCTTGCACCCGTGGGGGACCCCCAAGAATGGGGGGGTAAAGAGAGGGTCGAAAGAAGACGCGGATAGGGGGGTCTGGGGGGAGGGGTTTGTCACGAGGAAAGCCTTCACTAAGGATAGGGAAAGAGTCGACGGCGCACACGTTCCTCAATCGCCGGAGAGGGGTGGAACTCACGAGGGGATAACGGTGCCGGCTCTAAAAGACTGGACGGGGAAAAGGGGTAGGGGGTCTTTAATTTGAATGTGAATACAAAAAAATCCCACTCGGGGAGACGGGGGAGAAGAAGGCCATTGAAAAAAAAAAGAGTCCCAATTCGCTGGGGGGACAAAAAAGTTACATGAGGAAAGTAAGGACTTGTTCAGGCCGACTCGTAGGTGCAGGAACTTCTTCCTCGAAAAGGAGATAATATTGGGGGGGAAAGGGAGATGACTCCAGGATGGGGAAAACGGAAAAGAGGAAAAGTTAGGGGCCCGGCCCTTCAGGGGGTACTTTCGGAGGAAGTAAGCAAAAAAAGGAATTTGTGGGGGAGGAGGGGGGAGGGGGGTAGAAAAAAGGGGAGCGAGCATGGAGAAAGGAGGCTAAGTCAATCAAGGGAAAGGTTCGCCGGACTAACAGCACGGTCCCGTCGGCCGAAACGGGGGCTCCGAAAAAAGAAAAGGATAAACGAGCCGAAAAAAAGCGTACAAGAGGAATGTGAAGGTAAAGACGGCTAAAGATTTTGTGGGAAACCTGGGCGGGACGGGACGAAAAGGAGTTGGCAAAAAAAGGCCTGGAAGAAGACCAAGGAACGGGGAAATCCTATTCGACGGCCATTAGCGGGGACTCTCGAAAGAGGGCCCCAGGGACAGAAAAGTCAGCGGGTGGAGAGAAGAAAAAAGATCGCGGGCAAAAGTAGGGGCCTGAAAAACACTAAGGGAAGTGTGATGATGGGGGTGGGGAGGTTTCCTCGGAGGAGCGGCCACCTTGTGGGGGAGGGGTGGGCAGGAGGAGAGGACGGAGAAAGGGAGCGGAGAAAAAAAGGGAAAATGGGGAAGGGGAAGGGACACAAGGCTAGCGCCGGAGGGGATCATTTACTCTAAGAAGTATAACGCCGCCAAGGGTCTTTCGTCAAGGAGGGGAAGACAGGGGGACGTGTGGGGGGGAAAAGGAAAAGAACAAAAATTATTTGGTGCGGACGAAGGAGGGGAGAGACTCTCTCGTAGGAGTGTGCACGAGAGGAAAACAGCACATCAAAGAGAAAACCCCCCCGGGGAACAGTGGGGTCCGCTCGGGGGCCGGAACGAACCACGACTTAAATGGGGAGGTATAATTGAGGAGGAAAAACTCGGAAGGAGATCTCTGAAAAAACTTCAACATGTACATTGTTAAGAAAGGGGGCCTCGATCCTAAGCCAAGCGTCCACGTACTAACGGAAGAGAAGGAACCCAAGAGCGTGGGAAACCACAGTGGACTTCGGGAAAGGGTTAGGCAGAACGCCTTGAGTCACGACGATGGTATCTCAACTGACTGGGAAAAGTCCGAGGAAGAAGGTCGACGTGGGGGGGGGGATTCGAGAGAAAAAAAAGGAGAATGGAATATTCGCGGAAAGGGACATAAAGGAAGTGACGACTAAAAGGCCTTTTGGCGCAATTCTGCGGGCCCGGGAGGAAAAAGGCGGGGCCAAAGGGGTATCCGAGGAAAAAAAAGCCAAGGAATATTCAATAGTACTTCTGAGTAGAAACGATTCCGAAGGGGGGGATCTTAGGTGGACCTAGGAAAAAGACGGCTCAGGGAAAGGAGGATTCCTGAGAAAAAGGGGAACTCCTGGGAGAGGAAAAAGCTCGGAGAGTAAAGAATAGGGTAAAGCTCGTTCAGAGAATATTAATTTTTACTAAACGGACTCAAAAAAAGAGGGGGGTTTACTCATAAGGGAGAAAGAAAGTCGTAAAAAAAGGGGGGAACCCGTGGGGGAAGAGGGAAGGAAAAGGAAAACCCAATTCTTGCTATAATTTGAAAGACAATATCAATATAATACGATCGAAGAAGAAGGTCATTTGAGGGTTATGGAACACCTTGAAAAAAAGTTGCGGGAAAAAAAGAAACGGGAAATATGGGGTGGGAGGGCACCTAATCATCCGGGAATTATTGGACCAGACCTCGGTTGGAAGAAGGGATTGCAAAAGGTGAAGGTAGAAGGGGGAAACCCTAGAAGGGTGGCATAGGCGAACGCACGAGTTAAATAAACGAAAGAACGACTACTGGGGTGTGGAGGTGGGAAGGGGTGGCATAAGAAACACGGGGAAGACAACAAAAGGAAAAACACACTCACCAGACAAGGGGAAAAATCTTCCTATCGTGCATTCGGGAGGAAGGGACAATAGAAAGGAGGGGCACAGGGGGGTTTTAAAAAAAAGGGGCGTATCACATAGGATATAGCAGGGAGGAAAAGTGCAAAGAGGTCTGCTGGGAAGAGAAAAGGGATCTTCTCACAAGCTTATCGCAGGAAAGAATCGGGGGCTGAAGAGGAGAACATTCTTTCCCAAGGTCTGTGTTGGGGAAGATCTCTTTGAGAGAGGGACTCTAGGCAAAAGTCATAGCGGGAGGGGCAAGTATGTTGTTCAACATGAAGGGGATCTTAGGACCATGTGAGTGAAGAGGGCGCTTTCATTAAGAGGGGAGAGGTACTTGCAGCTAAACAATGCAAATGGAGGAATCCTGGATGAAAGGATACTGACTCGAATTATAAGGAAAAAAAAAAGGACTAGGATCCCCCATCAAAGAAAAAAAAGGTCGTCCATTATTGGGGAAGAAGTTGGGAAGTTCCACAAAGAAAAGGTATGACAAGGGGCGAAAAAAGCGCGAATCAAAATAAAGAACGAAATGCGAGGAAAGAAGGTTAAATATGGTGCAAGCTCGGTTAAGGAAAAAAAGATACACGGGGAAAAAAAAAAAACCACCAACGTCTGAGGTCCACGAGAACGGTCTAGGAAATAGCGTGAAAAGAAGGGTTATCGGAAGCCGAAAAAAAAGGAATAGGCGGGAAAAAAGAACGCCATTTAAAAGGTTTGCCATGTGCCATTAGAAAATCCCTTTTTAACGCCCGCATATGGTCTTTATGGGGGGGGGATGAAAAAATGGATAGTCGGGTGAGAGACTAAGTATGAAAAGAAGGGGGGGGGGGAATATGTATAGAAGAGGGATTAAAATTATAATTACATAGCACAAAGGGACTTATTCAAGAACAGTGGTAGCGAAATCACGCAAAAGAAGGTAGAAAAAAAAAGAGAAGGAAATAGAAGTACAAAAGGAAGGACTTGAAAACGGGGGGAGTGAATGATTGGGCTATTCATATAAGAGAAATACTGTTATTCAGTGGAAAAGAAGAATAAACGTATTTTAAGGGCGGGGAATCAAGTGAAAGAAAGAAAGAAATAAGGGCGAGGTTTAAAACTCTGCGGGGGAAGAACACAAGGGAGATGGTCAAGTGAAAAAAAAAAGGGATAGTACCATGTAAGCTCGGTGAAACTACACGCTTCCACGGAGTCAGAGGGGGTCAGGGAAAAAAAAGGGGGACTGGTGGGCACGGTGTTGGTAAGAAGAAAAAGGGCGTTCCATGAGAAAACACGATGTGGAGAAGGGGTAGCAGTTTATGGAAGGGAAAAACTCTTTGCGTTCGAGAACTCCAACATTGCCGGAGGGGTTCAATGAAGGGAAAAAGATGAGCCTGGATCTAAAGAAAACTCACATAGCTCGCGACTGGAGAAAGGAAGGGGGAGGGTGGACACTCAAGATTTTCCTCAAGTTTACAGCAGGAGGTCACATCCTTGGGTAGTATTAATGAATTACGGGAGAAAGGAGAATCGAGAGGCTCCAAAAGGAGAAAGGTGGGGAGCGAAGCAAAAGAAGTGATCAAAGGTAAAAAAAACCCTATTATGTTCGATACGGTGAGGAGTAAAAAAAATTTGGGAAAGACTTTCGAGGGGGAAGGCTAGGGAAAGGGGAAGAAGAGGTCTCTAGCTCATCATTGGTACCAGGAGAAATCATCCTTTCAGCGCGTCACCAGTGAGAAAAAGCCCCAAAACTCGAGGGACCTCAAAAGAAAGAGAATGAAGGGGAATGCTAAAGCTTGGGAACCCTGGCGCAGGGACACGAGCAACCTGGAAATCCCAAAAGGGGGACAAAAGAAAATCTAGAGACACCAGAGGACAGGCCATGGGGGGCGCATCTCGACGAGGAAAAACGTATACGGCGTAGGGGCGAAGCAAAGAAAAGGGAGAAAATCGAGAACAGGAAAGAAAAACTTATCAGGGACCTGACTACAGGTCTAAAAGTTGGGGGAGGTTTCAGTCAGTTAATAGTACCGAACCGGATTTAGCCGGGAGAAAGGGGAGGGTGTGACAAGGGGCCCAAGATGCAGGCGTTAGCAAAGGGAGAGAAAAAAGGTGGAGTGATCGGACAGGGGGAAAAAAGCGTTACCTTTTTGGGGGAGCGAACCATCCTTGAGGGTGTGAGAGGAG
>Ga0179593_1628038_pt1 | contig 10248 bp, 14 predicted proteins | sample CZODoug2_1_08_16_FD_185931 | JGI IMG/M metagenome (GOLD analysis project Ga0179593, IMG submission 185931) | Vadose zone soil fungal communities from Angelo Coast Range Reserve, California, USA - CZODoug2_1_08_16fungal (PacBio error correction) | ecosystem: Environmental > Terrestrial > Soil >...
AGGGGCGAAAGGGAGGTCAGTATTGAAAGGGGGGGACGGGATCATAAGGTATTCTATCATAAGTGGTATGGCAGAAAAGAAAAAAAAAAATGCAGGGTAAGGGGAAAAATTTTAATTTTAAGTTCGCGGAGAGAAAGAGAGGAGACGCGAATGATGGTAGCACTCGAAATGGCGCCAGCTGATTGGAAGGGACTCAGTGAGCATGGACAAAAAAAAAAAAAAAAAAAACCATCTGAGCCTAAACCGCCCAAAAAAAAAAAGGGAGGAGAAGGTTCCGGAAAGCGGAGATTCTTCGTGGTTCTTTCGCAACAGCATGATGTGTCGGGGGAAAAAGGGTGTCACTTTTCAAAATAGAAGAAAAGAGTCGCAAGAAGTAGAAAGGAAAAAAAAAAAAGACGCCGATGAAAATCAAGGAAGCTATCCCAATAGATCGCGGCGAGAGGGGTAGAACAGGGAAAGGCATCAAGAATATGAAAGCAAAACTTGCACTATTATGGGAGAAGAAGAAGAGGACGAGCCTGAGAAGAATGAAAATAGCTTGAAAAAAGATCATTGCAACCCGGGAACCTTGGGCATGTGGGGCCGCCCGCACGAACCGGAGAAAAGACTCGCCAGATTATAGGGAAAAAGGGGGAAATCTCACACTCAGAAACAAACTGCTGGAGTCAGGGGGAGGCTCTCAGTGGCGAACCGCGAAAAAAGTCCCAGTGGCGTCGCGATACGCTCAAGGCGAGCGTCAAAGAAAGAGTGCAGCAGACGCCAAAAAGTGCTACTTGTAATACTAGGGAAAGAGAAAAGACTTCTGGAAGAGGGGGGAAGGGAAACCCTTCTCGCCATTCACGACAATTGATGAGCGTATGATTAGATCAAAGGGTATGAGGGAAATGACGGAAGGAAAGTTTTTCAGGAAAAAAAAGGGATGTCACTCTGGAAGGGAAGCAAGAGAAAAATGAAGACAGCCAAGAGGGCTGACGAAAAGACCTTCAAATCCCAATCGAACGCGTTCAAAAGAACGGAGAGCAAAAAAAAGGACGGCTGCAATTTTCGCCACAGAAGGTCTGGGGCCGCTATGCCGGAAAAAGGGGAAAGGCGCTCCTTCCTCAGGAATGAAAAGAGGACCCAATATAGGAAAAAGAAAAGGGATAAAGCACGGATTTCGGGCGAAGCATGGGAACACGCAGATCGCAGCAGAGGGCAAAGAAGAAAGGTATGCCCACAAACAACAAGAAAGGGCTTCGGAAAAGGAGAAAAGAAAAAAAAAATCAATGTCGCATGACTCAGCCGAAGAGGAATCGGGGCGAACGATCCGTACAGCTCAGAGAACCGAACACTTTCCCTAATTGTCCGAGGGAGGGAAAAGTGCTCAAAAAAAAGTTGCGCGGCCTTGGAGCAACACAAACGTCCACCATCACCACGCAAGTAGCCAAAGAGTCATACGTTGATAAGGACTGAGGGGGGGGAAGGGGAGCGAGGAAAAAGAAAAGGAACCATCGAAGAATATTCTTAAACGCGAAACTGAATGCCGGGCCCGCCGAAAGGAAGGGGACGAAGCACGGAGAAAAGAGCACTTGTATCTAAACTCAGTCGGAAAAAAGGGGGGGGAAGAAAGAAAAGTCGTGTCTTACAGACCAATGCTAATGGTCTCAGGAACCGTGATTTCAACAGCAGCCGCTGAAACCTGAGACACGCATAAATTAGGGAGGGAGAAGAGGCCGGATCGATGCAATACGACAGAAAAGAGAGGGAGGTGGGGGGAAGGGGAGACTACAATCCCAATATCGTTGCTTCGCCAGTAGTCGTCAAGCTCCCAATCTGCCCTCCAGAAGAAGAACGACATAATAAAAAAAACGAGAAAGATCAGAACTGCCTTAGACTCAGAAAAAGCCTGGGGCGATGTATCAAAACCACATTCTGCGTGTGGAAAAAGATAATACTTTGAAAAGGGGGGAGGGTGAGACATAGGACCAAAAAAACCAGAAGCGCAAATTGCCAAAAACTCTTTGACGCTACGTGAAACACAACTTCGCAGAAGAATAGATAAAGTCCGCTGAAAGGATGATACGTATCTCGACCAAGATAAAGACACAGTTTCCGGAAAGGGGCGCTTCTGAACCGCGCCTATAACGGATGTCGATCGTCGGCGGGGCCACTTTCGTTCCGTAAAGAGGGTCTCCATGATGGTGAATAAATAGGGGGGGGGGGAAAGACGCCGTATCCTAGGGCAAAAAAAGGCACCGATTGCTAAGTCGTCAGTGGGTGGAAAGGAGAAAAGTGGAAAAGGAGACGGCATTGACCTGGCAGAAGGTCCGTGAAGAGAAAGGAGAAGGTTTCCAACAACACCGCGGGGAAGTTAACACCCTTGATATTGAGGGCTCGGGAAACGAGGGAGAAACTGATGATCTCTCTCAAAGGAAGAAAAAAAGATATAGACATAAAAGCGCTATTGAAAGGTTTCAAAAAAACGAGCGATTCCGTCAAGAGGGGGGTTCCTCACGAGGGGAGGAATCTTCTGCGAACTTACGAGAAGTGGAAAAAAAAACCATTCCGGGATCAACGTTTCCCGTTCCAAAGGAGTCACTGGAAAGAAAGGATCGTTTCCGTGCCCAAAAAAATGGGCGAAGGAAAAGGGGGGACTTCACCTCATGGAGAGAGAAATACTGACGATGCAAGCACTCCTACGATCGAGGGCGAAAAATAGTGCTGAAAGAGCCATCTACACTCCGCGGAGGGGACGCAGGGGAAGGGGGGGAAGCGGGCTGGGAGTGACTAGGATTCTACGCCAAATTCGTTGGAAGCGCGGGGGGGACGGGACGTCGCGAAGGGGGGGGGGAAATGACGTTTGGCCACAGAGGGGAGGGGATGTAAAAGGGAAAAAGGAAGAAAAAAACCCGGCAAAGTAAGGAGATTGTAAGAAAAAAGCCGTGGTGCCTTGTCTCCGGCGAAGTCTGAGGAGAGGGGGAGCAGGGACGCTGATAGGACCGAAAAAAAGGGCTGTCTTCTGTCATTTCGAAGACTTCGTTGAAAACGGGGAGCGACTGCGTGCTGGAAAAAAAGACCGGGGGGAGTGCGGCCGGTCGAAGAAAAAGAAGAGGAGCCGAACGGGTGGGGGGGTCTGTCTTGGAGCCGCAGTCTGAATAAAGAAAAAAATTTATGCGTGGGCGCCGAAAGGTTTCGAGGAAGACTGTTGACCTTCACGGAAACACAGAGGAATGCAGACGACCTTCAGAGAAAAAAAGTTTGTGGGGAAAAAGGGGGGTCTTCCATTTGACCGCGCCGCTAGCCATCCCTCCTGCCTTCGGAAAAGAAGGGGGGAGGAGGCCACGGCATGAAAAATATTCTTGCGATGGAGAGGGGGGGAACGACGGAAAAAAATCGAGGCGCTTGGGTAGTTTGCAATTGGGGATGGTTACGGTTTGGTGGGAAAGAGGAAGCAAAACCGCGCGGGGATGGGGGGGAATAACGTTGGCGTCTTCCACTGAGGGATACGACGGGAGGAAAGGGGGAGGACAAAAGACTTGTCGGTCTTATCTTCCGGACATGAGGGGGGATGTTCTTGCAGATTCAGTCGAAGTCCACGGGTGGTATGAAAAACAAACCATAACCCAAAAAAAACCCCCCCCCCCCCCTGAACGAACAAAAAAAAAACCCCCCCCCCCCCCCCCAACAACCCACCCCCCCCACCCCCCCCCCCCGCCCCCCCCCCCAAAAAAAAAAACCCCCACCAAAAAAAAAAATGAACCACCCCCCCCCCCCCCCCCAAAGAAAAGAGAGGGAGCATTAGGCTGTCCACCTCTTCGGATGTGCGGAACGGGAACCATAAGATTGTCTGAAAAACATCACGTGCTGATCAAATGAGGAGGGGGTCGGGGGGGGGGTGGGGAAGATCAGCGGGAGGGAGGGGTAGATCCTCCATCTCCTTCTCTCCAGCCAAAGAAAGAAAAAGATTTCGACCATTGCAAAAGTCAGAAATGTTGTCTGTTCGTTCGCGCGGATGGGGGAGGAGTTTCTTTAAAAAAGGGGGGAAAGTTCCATGTCATTCGAAAGGGGAAAAGGACTCGGAGAGAGAGAGGGCTAGCCTCAGTGACGCCTCCATCAACAAATAAAAAATTCATGGCCTTCATCTTAAATCGAAGGAGAGAAAAGAAAGAGTCCCATCAAAGGGGGAAAGGGTATTGTAACTGCCAGATTCACTTTCAGAGGGGAGACAAACTTAAGTTGAAAATATCGGTCCTTTCCATAGTAACAGAAGTCCACGGTCCGTGCTGGCGTCCTAATAATGCAGGGAAGGGTAGAAGGAGAGCCTTGACGTGAAAAAACAGGCGGGAAGGCGAGGAAAGGGAAAAGCTTCCCATTCCACAGGTCCAACAGTGGGGTGGAAAGTCTTATTTTGGACAGCCCTTAAAGGAAAGACGGAGCGGGAGTTGTGGTAAAGGAGGGACCAAGGTTCCATCTGCGTTCTTGGGGCACGATGGAAGAATGGCCTTTTAAGGGCAAATGTCTCTAAGCTCGTGGCTCTGATCATACGATTTCGTCAAAAAACAGGGGAGGTCCCAAAAAAGGGGACCGGTGTCTCGGAAGTCACAATAGGGAAGAAAAAATAAATATTGGATATGACAACAAAAACCTTTTGACAATCGTCTTCGGGAATTGCCCTCCTAAGGGACTGGAGAGGGGGGAGGGAGCCATTCCACTTGGAAAAAAAGAGCTTCTACTCCATCAAAAAAAGCCAAAAAGACAAAGATCTCTCCCTGGGCTCGTGGTGGGGGGTTGGCGTTGAGAGAGTCTGGACGATGGTGTCCATTCGCGTAGGGGGAGCGAGAAGAAGCTGCGCACCAGGGAGAAAGGGAGAGCCGATTTCGCTGGCATCCTCCGTCTACGACCAAGAAAAGAAGGTCTGCAAAAGAAGGGGGAGGTCATCCTGCCATACCACTAACGCCTGCTATCATCCCGGATGATCCCTCAAAAGAAGGGGGTGGGAGAAAGATGAGTCTTTAAAGAGAAGAAAAAAGAAAAAAACAATCGGAAGGCGGAGTAAAATATATAGAAGAGGGGTATTCAAAGGGAAAGGGGGGAGGGGAAGAAGGATGATAAGCAATATAATTAATGGGTTATCGGAAACGACGATGCCCACAGATGCAGGAAACATGGGAGGGAGGGAGAGGTTGAAAGGGGGGGAAAAAAAAAGGAAAAGAGAAATCTGAACGCTACGTATTTGTTGAAAAGAGCGACAAGGGGGGAGGGAAAAATGCGCACGGGAAAAGGCATACCAGAATATTCTCAACTTCCACCACCACGCACAACGCCAGGTAAGGCAAGAGGAGATTCCGTGGGGAAAAAAAAGAGTCCGCCTATGGATCGTAGAACGTGTTTCCGTTGGGACAAGAAATGGAATCACTCCATGCGCCAGAGGAATTACGGGTATCTACGCGATGAAACGGTTTCGTAAAAAAAAGAATAAAAAAGGCACTCGACAATCGCGAAAAAAGGAGGTGAAGAAATCGGAAAAAAAAACTGAGACTCATTGTGCCATAAAATGTGGAGTAGTGCAAAAAGATCTGCCAACCGCACCATATTAACTTGGCAAGGGAAGAACGCAACCGGGCACAATTCAAGAAGGAAAAAATAGAAGGGCTCAACATCCTACGAGGGGGGCTGGCGACGGGTGAATGGGGAAAAAGCGAAGGGGTGCGACGCGCCGCGGTCGCGTTAACCAGCGTAAAGGCCCGATAAGAGAAACGAGAAGGACTACGAAGTTTCCCGGAGGAGAGGCGTCGAGCTGAGGTTGCAGGGGAGACGACGTGAACAAACGTCATGACCGGAGAGGAGAGGGCATTCAAGAACAGTCTCAAGGGAGAGCACTTTAGGAAAGTATGAGGAGAGAAAGGCGATTTAGCTGACAGGAAAGGGGGGACTTTTCAAGAGGGGGGATTCCCTGGTTCGACAAAGGGAGTGTGTGGAGAAAGCCCGTGATAAGCAGAAAAAGGGGGACTTTCAAATCCCATCGCTGAGAGGTCAAAAGCAAACTCAATCTTCGTCACAAAAAAAAAAGGCTGAAGGGAGAAAAAAAAGAAATGGGATGATTTGGTCTTGGGGGGGCTATGAAGGAAAAGGGTATGAGAGGCGCCAGAATCAGGAAAGAAAGAAGATCTGATATTGGGTTCCTTCCCAAACCTTCTTCTTTCTCCCCCTGCCCCTCCGGGGGACGTATAAACCTGGTCTCCATCCCGGATTCGAATCTTTAAAAGAAGATCTAATGATGCCTGGCTTCTTTTCCTCGCGATGAGACGAGTCGGGGCTTGCCCGAAGCCAGGGGAAAGCGGGGGCTTCCGCAATACCCACCTGACCAACCCGATGAAGAAGTCCCTCAACTAACATCAACCCCTTCCAGGAGAAAAAGACAAGATTTGGAAGAGGGGAAGTGGAAAAACGACCGTCGCCACAAGTTCCGGGAAACCACTTTCCCTATCTCCCGAGAAGGCAAAAAGGTGTATCAGAGGGGGTCAAAAAGAAAAAAACGACGGCGGCATTGAGCCCACCAGGAAAGAAAAACGAATGAAAAGACACTACCCCACACGAAATGAGGCGAGCTTCCTCCGAAGAGGAGAGACAGTCAGAAGGGGAAAGGAAAGCGGGTCGTCTTCAACGAATGGGAGCCTCAAAGACAAAAAGGAGGATTTATAGCCGGAAACTTAGAAAATCGCAAGCAAAATTGCTGGAGCCAGTTAGAAGGAGAGAACCAATGCGATGGTCCTCAGTTTAAGGTAAAAAAAAACATCGCGCCACGTAAAAATAAGGAGGGAGGATTCATAATATGCCGCGAGAGAGAAAAGAAACCGTCTTCTCCAAGACGAGGAGACGTGGCTCAATCAAAGATCAGCAAAGAAAAAACGCCGCGTAAAGTAAAGAAGACGAAGAAAAAAAACGAAGATGCAGATCAGCGTCCCTTAGAAAAAAAAGGAAAGCCAGAACTCCCTGAGAAAAGAAAAAACCACGCTTCGTTGGGAAGATTTCCTACTTGTGCCTGTCTACACCCGTGAGATAAAGCCGAAATACAGAAGAATCTCAAATGTCCAAACGAGGAGAGGGGGGGAAAAAAAAAAAAATTCCGAAGAAGGGGGGGAAAAAAATCTCTTCCCCAAAAGGGGGGGAAGATAATAGAGAAAAGACCCTCTCAACACCCCCGAAGATCAGTTTCCGAAAAGCGTTTTCTTTGCGCTGCTGAAAAGGGAAAAGAAGGAGGAGTATGCGATCGGAAGAGGGCAAAAAAGAGGAGGGTTCTCCCTGATGTAGGGCACCGGGCAAACGCGTTTTGCCGCGGCCTTTCCGGGGAAGAAACGATCAATATAGAAGCTGGCGTCTAATTTGTAACGGAAAAAAAAAAAATGCTCTACGGAGGGGAAAATGGGGAACCCGTCCGTTCTCCGCGATTTCGATAAGGGGAAACCATCTTTAATGGGAAAACCCTTGAGAGGAAAAGGCTCGTGAAACTCTGGAATATCGCTCTTATGATCTCAAAAAAAAAAAGGAAGGAAATGAGGAAAAAAGAGGAAGGAGATCAGGCGCTCCAAGCAGTTTACAAAGAGCGGGAAGGAGGGAAGGGTTTTCTCCTCCGAGGGTTTGGAAAAAGCGATCATCTGGTCTGAGAAAGGGAGAGGTACATTGAAAGGAGGGAATGGCTTTTTCCCTTTTATGCACAGGGGGGGCACGCCGGGACTGAGGAGGGAGTGCCTGTTCCGAAGGGAACGGCCTTCGCAAAAACAAGACAGGGTCTCCGGTTGCCCGGGAAAGAAGGGGGAGCCAGACTAGAGAAGAAACGAATCTCCTGCACGAATCTCATCAGGGAAGCATAGCCAAAGAGGGAAAGGGGGGGCGGAAACTTTCTCAGGCAGGTGTGTGAGGGGGCTGGGTTCTCGATAAGGGAAAGGGAAGGTGGAAGCGACGGGAAGGTCTGGTTCCTCGGTCGCGAAGGGGGTCACGAGCGTCATGAGTGGGGTGACAGGGGCGCGCGAAAATGGGATCCTATCACGGATGGATTCTCAAGAACGGAAGGGAAGGAGAGTGGAATACGAACAAAAAAAAAGGAAGGATCGCCGTCCGGGAGTCTAGGCAGGTGGGGGAGAAAGGATCGGCATCTTCGTTTGGGTTTATTCGGTAGTGTGTTCGGTCCTTCAGAGGGGAGGAGCAGACTGATAGAAAAGAGGTGCCGCCGGGGGAAAAAACGTCGCGGATAAAAAGGGCTATCGATCTCGACAGGGCTGAGAAATCCTTATCATTAGGAGGGGGCGAGGGGGGATGCTGCTGTTGGGAATGAAACAGAAGGGGGAAAGAAGACCTTCTCACACGGGACCCAAAGGTTGATCCGCCGAAAAGGGTCTCAAGGGGGGGGAGAATATCCACCCTCAAGGGCTTCCGAATTCAAGGGGGAGGAAACCTAATATCTTCGAAAAGGGCTAAGAAAGCTCGCCTTGGAACGAAGAGGGGGGAATAAAACGAGATCGCGGGGGGGGGGGAATGCTTTTGTTATGGTTCGGTGGGGATCAATGCCCGTACGCCAAACCTCGAGGGTCGTTGGCGGAAGAGCATCACTTTGGCGTAAAGCGGGAAAAGTGGAAATGAAAAAAAAGGGTCGTTTCCTTGGCCCCTATTCAGGAGGAAGGAAGGGACTTCGACAGGAAGGGGGGAGGGAGGAGTCGTCGAGCCATATGGTGGGTAAGAACGAAGGGCATAATGATCTGGCCACCGCTTAGGGGGAAGAGGCGGGAAAACATCAGCTTGAGAAAGGAAAGGGAAGGAACTTGGCTTCCGAGCTTTTTGGGGAATCTGCTGAAAAGGGGGAGGGGAGGTCGCCTCCATCTCCGCTCAAAACGCAGAGAGCCCTCACCATACCAACGTCAAAAGAAGGGAGACCATTGCCGCCCAAGCGGGGCTTTATCTCTTCAAAAGGGGGGGTTTTTTGGAACAGTGAGGAGGGGAAAAGGGCAAAAGTCATCCCTCCTAATTTGCTTTCTCAACGGGAAAACAGGGAGATCACGAGACGGCCTTTTTTGGAAAAAAGGGGGAAAGAGGGCAAGCCCGGGAAGAACAACTTCAAAGGAAGAAGAAAACTTGATCTCCTCAAGAAGAAGAGAGAAAGGGGCGAGAATGTCTTGAATGCATCAGGTCTCGAAGGAGCAGGACGTTGTTCACGTCGTCGGGAGAAAAAAAAGAGCCAACGGAAGGGAAAGGAGGGAGGCAAGCGGAAACTTCGTCGAAAAAAGGAGGGGGGGCGAAAAGGGGGAAGCTTGACGCGGACTAAAGCCAACTGAGAGAGGAAAGTCCACTGACTCCCGCCAGTGGAAGAGGAAGGGGTTGATGCCCGGAGGGAAGAAAGGGAAATTGTGCCCGGTCGTGCGGGTAGGGGGGAAGGGCGTTTTGCAAAAGAGGGGGGGAACTATTCCATCAATTTGGTTAAGATGAGAAGACGGGCTCGATCATCGAGGGAAAAAGACCCTCCATCAAATGGGAAAGGGGGAGGAGAGGACGGATTCTTCGAGTGCATTCAAATAGGGGGGGGGGGGGGGATGCTGAAAAACACGGGGGGAATTACGCGGCGGATAACGGTTCGTAATTTCGTAATCGGAGCAGAAGGACAAAAGGGGACACTTGAACAAAAAAAGGCCGATCCATCATCTTCTCCGGGAGAAAAAGACGCTTTTCGAACAGGAGACTCAAAGGGAAGGGTGGGGTAGTGGTGGTTGGGTTTAAGGATATATGGGGTTGTCCATGGCGAGAGGGGAAAAGAAGGGTCAATCCGCTGGCGTCCAAAGGAAGGGGGGGGAAAAAAAGAATTCGCGTCTCTCTTTCGAGGGAAGAAGGAAAAAAGGGTCAATTCTCAAAAAGAAGGGGAGGAAGTTGGGTGGTGTCGCGTCCGCCATAGGAGGGAGGACTGCTACATCCCGTATGATCCCAAGGGGGAAGACTTCTTATGGAAGAAGAGGGGAAAAAACACAACAACTTAGTATATTAAAATAGGAGAAGAGGGAAAAGGTCACATGGAGCATTGAAGGAAGGGATATAGGCAGATATCATAATGTGTATGACACTTACGCCGACATCAAAAAATTCCTTTTATTGGAAGACAATGAAGGGAGGAATTGGAAGTGTAAGTCAGGGAAGGAATGCCCGCTAAGATACGTATTGTAATAAAAGAAGGGAGGGAAGCAGCGATGTACGCTCTACGAACACCAAGACTCGCCATTGACCAAAAGA
>Ga0179593_1635487_pt1 | contig 10248 bp, 15 predicted proteins | sample CZODoug2_1_08_16_FD_185931 | JGI IMG/M metagenome (GOLD analysis project Ga0179593, IMG submission 185931) | Vadose zone soil fungal communities from Angelo Coast Range Reserve, California, USA - CZODoug2_1_08_16fungal (PacBio error correction) | ecosystem: Environmental > Terrestrial > Soil >...
ACGCTCAACGGTCGCAGAGACAAAAGAGCACGACCTCAGGAAGAATCTCAAGGGAGTGCGCAATCTTTTTACCAGGTCAGGTGACGGGGTCACCCAGGCAGACTTCGGTCAGGTGGTGGAGAAGAACGATCTTAGCGGAGGTAAAACCCTGGCAACTTGGAGGGACAAGGCAATTTGAGGACATAAAAGACGTCCGAATGCTCAAGGAATAGGGGGGGAAGGACGAGGGTATGCAAAGACATCGGGGGGCAGAGGGAGGAAAAGAGTCTCGAGGAGAAGGGAAGGGAGGGGGGGGAAAAGAGAAATGACGCGCCTAAAGCAATTGCGAAAAGTTGTGGGTTAAGAAGAGGAGAAGGCAATGAAAAGGACGACCTTTGAAAAACGCAGAGGAAGGGGTCTAAAGGGGCATCAAATAAGCCGGGGGGGGGGGGGGGGGGGGGGGGGGGGGTAGGCGGGGGGGGGGGGGGGGGGTTCGCCGGGATGTCGCCGTTCTTTCTTCCTCCTCTTCTAGAAATCTGATTTTCTCTCCGGCTAGAGAAAAGACAACAGGAGGTGCAAAGAAATATCGAGGTGAAAACCTGACGCGGGGGAAAAAGGGGAAAGGTAATCCCTAGCGGGGAAGGAAAAGGACCTTCTGACACCGCCAGTGTTGGGAAAGGACGCCTTGAAATAAGACAACAGGGCCAACACTGAGAGGTCAGGAGAAGAATGACCAAAAATTGCTTTCCGTTGAGACGAAACCTGCGACCGCCAGAGGGGCCGAAAGGAACGGTGCTAGAAAAAAAAACGTTTTACTAGAAGAACAGGAGCCCGGCCCACAATGCGGGGGGGAGAAAAGAACATGGTTTCTCACAGCAAAAGGCGGATCATTAAGGGACGTGAAATGGTCTCCACGGCAGGAAATTCGCGGGGTCTACACGGTTCTCGAAACGCTCGATGAAAGAAAGCCAGAATACCCGCGGGACACAAGCAAAAATTAAGCAGCTTCCACCAAAGAAGGGAAGGGAAATCCATAATATTCATAAAGAAAGGGGGGGGGAGTCCCTTTGGACCATCAAGGAAATCCTATTGAAACCCTTGGGGGGAGGAAACTGAATCGGAAAGAAAGTCACGAAAAAGGGTTCTGCCTGGTTCGGGCGGAAGTTGTCCTAAAAAAGAAGGAGAAACGCGCAAAAATCCGGTGCGGACATCCCTGAATCCCATGAAGAAGGGGACGCGGAACCGGTATTTCAATCAAAAAAACCCCGAACCTGCAAAGAGGAGACGCATCGGAAAAGGCGAAGGACCGTAAAAAGTATCGGGGCTACAGACGCTGGAAGTTCAGGGTGAAAGTTCTTCAACTTGTGAGCACACGAACTTCAACAAAAGATCAAGGAAAAAGGGACATCCGCGGGAAAGTCCCCCACGGAAGCAACCGAAAGGACTAGCCTGACACTAGGGGGGGGGAGAAACGTCCGAAAGTGCGCAAAAATCAGGTTTTCAATTGGCGAAAGGGGAAAAGCGGGACGGGGGGTCGGGGGAGAAGAAGGGGGGAGCCGGACAGGGTTGCGGAAGATGCCGGGCGGGGGAAAAAAGCACCAAAGGAAGGGTATTAAATAATCTTGTTGAGGAGAATGTAACGAGAACTTTATGGAGAGTGTCAGTCGAGAGAGACGGATGAGAGTGGAGCCGCGTTCAAGACTGTATGAGTCACAGGCGTGAGAGAAGTGGCGTTGGGGAAGAGACCTTCTTCTTGGGAGGAAGTACTCAAAATGTGAGAGAACCAAAAAGGGCGCAACCTAGAAAAACCGACCGAGAGGGAGCATGAAGAAAATTGTTGTCAAAAAGAAAAGGAGAGCAAGCGGAACGCACTACTAAGTAGTGAGTAAACAACGTCCAAGAATGAAAAAAGAGCCACAACCACCGTAAATGAGGAAAAATGGAAATCTACGGTGACACCGAAGGAGGAAAAATTCATAAGGGGCTTGCAACTAATGAAAAGAGACAACTGAGAGAAGATAACTCTAAGAGAGCTATCCATATCTTTAGGAAAAAAACGGAATCGGGCTGTAGGCAAGGGGGAAAAAAAATCTATCTCGGAGGAAAGGATCATCACCGGGGGGGGGAGGAAGGAAGGGCAGCGATTCACGCGGCAAGAATCACGCTCTTGATCGAAGCAGGAGAGTTCTTGACAAATCAAGTTTGAAAAGGGAGGGAGAAGTCGGAAGGAAATGGGGGGACTTTTCAAAAAGGTAAGGAAAGAAGAAAAGGGTGGCGATTCAGAAAAAAAGGGGGGGAAGGGTTTCCTACGCACAAAAGGAGGGCGGTCCGCTGCAACCGAAAAAGGATTGAGGCTCTGGTTGATCGGGGCCCTTGAAGGTGGAGGATCAATTCTATTGGGGGAAAAAAGAAGAAAAGAAGACCACTACTAATGGGAGCAAACTCAGGGGTGTATGGGAATGCGGAAAAGCGGGACCTCCCCCAGAACGCGTATAAGCTCCACAAGGATTGCGCTTCTCGAAATAAGAGAATCCTCCTGGAAAACTGAACCGATGCAGAGGGGGGATTAATGGTTAGGTGTTAGGTCACCTCTTCTCGAAGCTTCCCGGGGGCACAGAAAAAAAAGGGAGAGGATCCCAAACCATAAATGCAGTACCTGCTCCATTAACAAAAGGGAGATGCGCACTTTCGTCCAGACAACAAACAAGATTTTCAGGCCGGTTGAGGTAGTGGGGGGGGAATGCTCGTAAAAAAAGACGGGAAAAAGTAGCCCACGGGAGGAGGGTGGGTGAAGTTTCGGGGGGGAAGGGGTTGAAGAACTCTGAAAAAAAAGGGCAAAGATCCAACCGGAACGTCTGGCAATCCGCTATTGGAAGGGGGATGGAAGAAAGGTTGCGGCCTTGGAATAGGGGTGGCGGGGGGGGGAAAAATAAGAGGAATTGAGTGGAAAAGACGAGAGGGAAGGGATCATGGATTGCAACCGGATTTCTCTTTTCGAAGGGGAATGGGGTGAGGACAACTGGGGGGCGGTAACCGAGGGGAGAGGGATGAAAGGGAAGATAGGAGGGGAGGGGGTAATAGGAGTGCTGAGTCAAAAGGGGGGGATAGTCGCGTTGATAACATCTAAATATAGGGAAAAAAGACCGGAGGGGGGGGGGAAGCGGAGGGGGAAGGGTGTTTGCGAAAACGAAGGGGGAAATGCTGTCGCCCATAAGTCTATTTCGAAAAGAGAAAAAGATACATTGGCGAAACATTTCCCGGTCAAGATAAACGTACTAACTGAGGAAGGGAAACCAGTTGCGGAAAAAAAACAATGCAATTGTTGCAAGGGGGGGAAAACAGATGGATAGTAAAATCAGCAGGGGCAAGGCAGAACCGGCAAAGAGGAAGGGGGAGTTGGCAGTTCTCATCAAGAGACGGTGTTCACCCATGGCGGCAAAAAAGACAGGAGTGCAGTGTGGGACGATTTGAAGGTGTCAGAAGGTAGGGATGGAAGAAGCGGGATTAACTTTTCGCACCCTGGGAACCGCGTCCGGAGCGATGAAAAGCGATAAAAAAGGCAAAGGTGTAGCCGGACTGGGAGATTCGAAAATTGTCGCTCAGCGAGGAGAACAACTGCGCACCTCGATTAGGAAATGGGAAGGCCAATGGAGAATCCGACTCGAGACTTGCAGGGAAGAAGGTTTGTTGACGTGAATGGGACGGAAGTCTGTCACAAGGGGGAAAAGCAGTAATTCGAAGGGGCCTCGTGGAAAACTCCTCGAAGAAAGGGGAAGTAGAAAATCTATGCGAAGTGTTAAGATTTATCGCATCTCGGAAAGGGCGCCCTTGCGATGGAAAAACATAAGGAGACGGAAAGGTGGGAGGGGCTCAAAAGGGGTTTCATGGTTGGGGGGGGGGAAAACTGGTCATGAAGAGGGAGGTGGAAAATGGATCCGTTGGGGGAAAAAAAGGAAGAAAACGAGTTGCTTCCATGTGTTAAGAAGCGACGAGGTAAAGATACTGGGAAGGAAGGGAAAGGGAGGTGCAATACTGCGAAGAAGCCTATCTCTATAAAGGGAGGGGAGGATGAATAGAAAGGCAAACGTCCAACTGGGGGGGACAGAAGACCAACGGCTGGCAAGAAGGAAGAAAAAAAAAAAAAACAGAGGGGCCGAAAACGGAAAGCCGCCAAGAGGGAGGGGGAAAAGGTCTGTTTTCAAAAAAAGAAACAGGCCAACGACTACAATCTTATAACAGGAAGTGAAGGGGGACGGATAGGACCCTGCAGGGAGAAAAGCCAAAAAAAGGGAGCACCGACCCCGGGAAGTACTAAGAGAGGGCGTTCCATGAGAAAGGAGAATAGGCCTACGATGCAGAAAAGGGGAAAACCAATCGCTCGTAGTTGACGATAGGTCTTGAAGAAAAAAATGGGGGGAGGGAACAAGCATCTGAGCCGACAAGGTTCGAAAACGGCTTTTGGGGAGGGTGTACGCAGGTAGCCGGCAAGTCAGGTTTCAAGGGGAACTCGCCGAGAGGAGGGGAGAGGATGTGTCTAAATTGTCATCAAAAAAAGAGACGGTAATTCTATCGGGGGCAGGTAGGGTATTGCGTCGAGGAAAAACTGGTAGAAGAGAACAGAAACACGGAGACTTCAAGAAAATAAAACGCTTGGGAAAAACGCTTCCGACGGGGAAAAGGGTGAGGAAAAGTATACAAAATAAACGGCGACACCGGGAAGGGTACTCGAGTCTACGAAAAAAAAGGACTCGGCGTCATTGGAAAAAGTCGGATCGCATGGTTGAGTGATTGACCGTTTAAAATGAACTGCCAAGGGATTTTCCCCGAAAAAGCGGAGCGTTTTGAGAGAAAAAGAGTCCTGCGCCAAGCAAAAAACAAACGTTGGGGAAAAACGGTTCTCCTAATGCAATAAGGGTAGCATAAAACCGGCGAAAGGGGGGGGGCCAAGTAGGGGGGTCGTCTGTTTTCAGAAGAGAGGGAAAAGAGAGACGAATTGGAAAAAGCAAGCGTCGCAACAAAACGGCGAATCAGCGTAAAAAACTACGGAGTAGGGAAGGGGCTTCTTTCTAAACCAAGCAGTCCAGGGAGAAAGGGCTGAAGAGTCCAAGGAATCAAGAAGTCGATGGGTAAAAATGGGTTCTATACTGGAAGAAAACTGGCAGGCAGCGGGGCGAAAGAGTGGTAAGACGTTCATACGCCCAGGGTGGAATACACCCATCCAATGGGGAAAAACTACAGGCCGCCATAAAGGGGACCAAGTCGTGGGCCAGGTGCTTGCAAAGGGGGTATGAAAGAACGGTGGGGGGATTCGCCCCTTCAAGGGCAAGGGAACTTTGCAAAGGTCCAGGGACTATCTTCACTAGTATATCCAGGGTAAGAGGGTAGGGCGTTCATGGTGGAGGAGTCCGTTCAGAAGTGGGCTTCAAACTTTTGGAAAACAAAACGAATTCAAAAAAAAAAACTAAAAAGGGGGGGAGAATCCTGGAAATTAATCTGGGGGGGATAAGATCAGCTTCCAAATCCAGGCATTCAACAAAAAAAAATATTTGGAAAGGAAGAGAAGAAGGGGACATTTCGCAAAAGGGGTCAGTTTGATAGGGGGAACCTGCAATGGTGGCAGGAAGATTGGGATAGGAGGGCCCGGGGGGAAGGGCAGAAATAAGGGAGGACGCAGCGGTGAAATCCCACCGGAAAATAGAATAACCGAGAACGGGAGAAAGAGAAGGGGGGGGCTATTGAGGGAGGAGCTAAGCGCAAAGGGGAAGGGGGGTGCGTATGGGCCAAAAGCTGTAGGAGGATCCCGTCAGCCCTTGGAGGGGTACCTTCGTCTTTTTTCGGGGGGCCTTCAATATAAGTACAAGAGGGGGCACCGAGAAAGCTTCGAAGGGGTGTTCAAAAAGAAACAGAGTGCGCGCAAGAAACGACTATTTTTCGGAGAGAAAATGACGAAGGAAATCGGGAAATCGAACACTCGTCGGAAGCCTAGGGAAGAAACGGGTAAACGCGTCCAAAGGGCAAGAGTGAATACTAAACTCCGGGGCGTGACAATATAAAAAAAAAAGGAGGGGGACTAATAATCTGAAAAAGGAGTGCCATGAAGGGAAAAGCCCCCTCTGGGTAGAGAACTGCGCAGGGCGCATCGAGGCAAAAAACTGATTAGTAGAAAGAAGGAAGAAAGATCTCACTCGCTCAGCGCGAGCGATGAAAGGGGGAACAATCACGCGCTGAATCTTCATTTCTTTCAATGCGGGTTTCCGACACGTCGTTCAAGAGGAGGCGCAGGAAGTGAAGGGATGGCCAAGGGAGGCCCGGAAGCTCGGTAAGAAAAAGAAAGAAAGAACAGGGAGGGGTTAAAGAGTCAAAATGGGACGGTGTTAAAGAGTCGGGTTCCGAGAAACAGGCCCACAAGGCGGTCATAAGCTCAGGGGGCGTTTGAAAGGGCCGAAAGACTTGAAAAAAATAGGGATATTGGCGAGAATAAAAAAAAGGAGAAGGGCAAACAATCTATAAGAAGGGACGGGCTCTAAGCGAAATCCTCCAGATTTCCCAGAGGAAAGAGGAGAAAACAAGGGGGGGGCAAAAGGGCGACTGAACTACATGAGAAATCTCTTTCCATAGCGCACAGAAAACGGTTTCCTAAAATATCAATTTGTTCCCGGGAGGGAAAGCTGCGGCGCGGGAAACTTCCGAGACCATATCCAATAGAAACATCACAAACCTTCATGGAAAGAAAACGGACGCGGCCAGAAAAGGGGGGGGGGTTCAAAGGGGGGAGCACGAGTCACCAAAAAGGTTGAATTTGAAAACCGGGGGGGTTGTTAAGGAGCGTAGCACTCCAGCGTTTTTACGGGCCCCCTGCAGAGATTCGGAAAAAAAAGGGAGGGGGTGTGAAGTTTAGGGGGCACTTGAAAGTAATCGCAATACAAGCTAAGCGTAAAGGCGGGAAAAGGATACATTCTTTTTCCTATAAGAAAGGGGAAGGGGGGAGTTGGGTCGGGGCAAAAAAGGGAAAATATGAATGAAAAGAGGATTTAAAGAAAAGCCTTGGGATTAACCTTAAATTGGGAAGGATTGGGAAGGAGGATGCTCTTGTCGCACATGGAATGGGGTTTATGAAAACTGGGCGGGATAACAGACTGTAAAAGGCCTAGGACGTGATTCCGTAAGTGCCTAGGAAAAAACAAGGTTCCAGCAAGAGGGGAAGCCACTGGATCAGTATTGGAGGAAAGAGCATGAGGTATGAAAGGATCCTCGGCCTTAATCCGGAGGGGGGGAGCAGGACGAGGTGGAGAAGCTGGGTATCAAGCGAGACTTTCTATAAAGGGGAGGAAACCTCTAAAAAGAGGGGGCAATGCCTTTCCCGGATAACGAATCTCAAGATCCAACTGGGGGGTATAAACCAGTGCGGGGATACACACTGCATTGTTGAAAGTTTGCGCTCCTTATGTGTAAACTGGATCCCGAGGGATAGCAAGTCGGGTAAAAGAATAAAGAGGCGCTTTGGGCAATCCAAGAAGTAACCATTCACGTAACACGGAAGAAGACGGCAGTGTTTGTCGAAGGGTGTTCGAGTGGAATAAAGCCGGGGAAAAAAGGGGTACTAAAGCTCGGATGACTTGAAAACCGTGTACGCACCTGAGGAGGCGAATGCCTTGAAAAAGATGAGGGAAGGAAAACTGGGGGGGGGAGTTCTGTTAGGGGAGAAGCTACAGGAGGCGTAATACGAAAGGACCCTATCTAAGAGGTCTTTTGAGAATGGAGAACAAGAATTAACGAAAAGAGGGGCCGGGGGTGTGTTGAATGGCAGCGCCGCAGGAGTAAAAAAACCAGCCCGTGTCTAACGCTTGAGAAAGGGAGCGTCCAGTAGCCTCAGATGGAGGGAGAAAGAGAACCGAGATGGTTTATAGGTCTGCATAGAAAGAAAAAAAGGGAAACGCCAGGACGATTAGTGCGGCTCGTAGGTGGTAGCACAGGGCCTGCAGAAGGGGAGGGGTGAAAAGAATGGACGTAAGGGTCAGGGGGGTGCCGGGGAACCGAAAGAAGGGGGCGGCCGGGTGACCGTCACCTGTAGGAAGTAAACAATTGCGCACCGCAGGGGGGGGCTCCTGCAGTGCGCGAAAAATAGAGAGGCCAGCCCCGTTGAGCGTGGGGAGTCAGCAAAAAAAAAAAAAAAAACTGAGAGAAAGGGTGCAAAAGGATGTTCGCGGAGAATAATCACGCGGGGTTGCTCAATCTGGTGGAAAAGCTTCCGATAAGGACGTTCACGCCTTCAAACTCTTTCGACATTCGGGGGTTCCAAGAAGGAAAGAAATCTTATACGGGGAAGAGTCGTGGAAGCAAAACTTTCGAAAAGGTTATGCACCGAAACCTACGCTCCGTCATTTAAGAGGGGGAAGGGGGGGCGGGAAATCAAGGCTGGGGGGTCAGAAAAAGGAAGAAGGGGGAACAACTCTGAAACGTCTGAGGGCTGGAAAGGGGGAAGGAGCGACGCTCCGAGAAAGGAAGTCTTTCGAAAAAATGGGGGGTGATCTTCACGAAGGAAATTCCCCGGAGAGATTTCCTAAAAAGGAGGATCGCAGACGCATTTGTCATCAATAAGTAATTCCTAGTGGGGAGAAGGGAGAAGGAAACTGGTAGCTCAGAGGGAACAGAGGGAAGAATCGGTTGAAAAAGGCCCCTACAACACATGAGGGGGGGACCTTCAATAATATAGGGGCGTGGGTAAAAATGAGAAAGAGGGGTACCCGGGGGAACCAAGCATTACATGCGGACACCGCAGTTGTAATCAGGACGCTTAAAATCGAACAACAGCGACTCCAAAAAAGAAAGGGGTCGGATAGATGTACCACGAATGAGGGGGTTCCTTTGAAAAAATGGCCAAAGAGGGAAGTTGGACCCGGGGCCACGTGAGGGAAAAAAGGGGGGTGGAAAGTCCAGCTGGAGAGTGGAGAATCGCATCATCGGAGAAATGTCCAAAAGGCACGGTTGCTGAGCCGAAGGCTCCGTTCGGAGAAGGACCTTGAGCTGGCCGTGAGGAGAATGGGGGCACGGCGCAAGGGAGGAAGGGCTACCCTTGTCTCGAAAAAGATTTGCAATCATGAATACAAGCTGTCGAAAAAAAATCAAAAAAGGGGGGTAGCGAATCCGCAAAAAGGAATTACGTCCCTTTCTTGGGAAAAAGAATAACAGGCAGAAGAAAAAGGTCACTTGAATGAAAAGATACGCAGAAAAGGCATCCTATTTAAAAATGTTGAGAGACTTTCTAACTTGTGAAGAGGGAAAGATAGAGCTAAAGTCTAAGAAGCCCAAGGACAAAAAAAAAGGACAATGACTTAGAAAAGAATCCGTTTCTTCACCGGAATCAACCAATTGACAAGGCCCAAGGGTAGTGCAGTTTCAAACACGAAGTTTAATATAAGCAAAAAAGGCCACGAAGGAACGCAGTCCTCAACAAGTGGGAAGTGTCCCTTCCAAAGGGGATATTCTGAAACCCTGAATTTAAGGGGAAAGGATTTTAGCTGATATGAAGGAAGTGGCCGAGTTAGGAAAAGGGGGGGAATCAAACGAAACAACACAGAAGACCGTGGAGGTAAGCATGAACCGGGAAAAAAGGGAGTGAAAAAAACCTCCGGCCAGGAAAAATAGTTTGTGAAGGAGGGAAATCTGAATCAGGGGGACAGAAAAAAGCGTCATTTGATTTAGGGAAGGGAAATGGTGGAACGTCGATGGGGGGGAGGGGGAAGGAAAGCGAATGAAAAGGCCTTTTGCGAAAATCGGTTAATCACCACAGGCACTTCGAAGGTAGTAATAACGGCCGCTATCGGGGGAGAGGAGGGGGAAGTGGGGGGATATTGAAAAGGACTCGAAATTGGCTATGTAGACGCGTTCCCAAAGCAAGGGCACTTTAGCGGGGGCTGCGAAAAGGGCACTGAGAGAATGAGTACCTCGTCGGGGGATTCTCGTCTGTGAATAGAGTGATATACGAAGGAAGAAGGGCGGAAACGAGGAAACGAAACAGGAGCGCATGGGGAAATTCACGCAAGACGGGCCAAGAGAAAGAAGTACTCTGGCGTTAGGAAAAAAGGGGGACAAACAAGTTACGCGAGGAAAAGCGATACGAGCTTACCGACAGAATTTCCTCTCAAACGCAACCAGAGAGGGGACTGGCCCGAAAGCTTGAACTACTAAGCCGAGAGAAGAAAATTAACTCGAAAGGAGCGGAGAAAGAATCGTATCAAACCAGGGGGCGGGGGAGAGCAGGCGAGGGAA
>Ga0179593_1731076_pt1 | contig 10248 bp, 18 predicted proteins | sample CZODoug2_1_08_16_FD_185931 | JGI IMG/M metagenome (GOLD analysis project Ga0179593, IMG submission 185931) | Vadose zone soil fungal communities from Angelo Coast Range Reserve, California, USA - CZODoug2_1_08_16fungal (PacBio error correction) | ecosystem: Environmental > Terrestrial > Soil >...
GTGGTTAAATGCGCCCCATTCAGCGGAGCACCAAAATCAAAGGAAGTGTGTGCTTATTGGGCCATCGGGGGGGTGAGGCTTTGGGCAAGGGTCCCGCGCTGCAGGTGGGCTAAAGCACATCCAAAAACCTTACATAGGCCGCGAAACCGGGCAGTAATCCATTATAAGGGCGCAATAGGGGAGTGCCGCAACCACGGCCGATGACACCCAAGGGAGGGGAAGGGAAAAAGGGCCGGAAGGCGATAAAAGGAAAAACGGTGTGTGGGGGAAGACACAAGAGGACACGGCCAATCCTCGGAATTCTAAAAGAGAGACCTTCACGGAAAAACGAACGGGAAGAACCAACAAAAAAAAAATAAGGAAGGCGGTAGCACTCCAAAAAAAAAAAAAAAAAAAAAACGAGTAACCATGGTGAATAGGTTTCGTGAATTGGGGGCCAAGGAGGGACCCGGGAACGGGCGTTGCCCGGGGGGTAAAAAAGCGGGCCTCCACTCAAAGGAGGGTCGAGCATCTCTTAGGGACATGAAACCGAATGAAAAAGGGAGCCCTGCAAAAGCCGAGGCAGAAAAAAAAGAAAGCAAAAAAAAGGGACGAGTGGCAGGTGGACTTTTGAATCTGGGAAGCACAGGGGAGACATCGGCGGTTTTTTTAGAGTTTTTGAAAAAAACTCAAGGGAAAACTCAGGGAAAAAGGCACAACAGCCCGATCCGGCAAATGAAGAAAAAACTCGATATTGAAAAGCCCTGCAAGCACGGATCGATGAAAGAAAGTCCCAGTGGCGTGGCGAGGGGGTCAAGGGGGGGGGGAACGAGACTCAGGGGAGCGGACCGAGGAGTCCTGGGAGAGGGGAAGCGGGAAAAGGGAAGAACACGAACCCTTAATGGAGGGGGAAACCCCGGGAGAGATAAAAACGGGGGTCCCATTATCCGAGGGGGGGGGAGGACCCCGATAAAAAATTGTCCTTCTATGGGAAAAAAAAAAAAATGGTCCAGATAAGAGATATCGGCCGTGCCAAAAAACAACATAAAAAAAGGAAAATAGGGGCAAATCGGACCCATTTGAAGGGGGGGGGTTCATGGGGACGCTTGGGTTTTTTCGAACCTCGGGAAGGGTCAAAAAGGGGGGGAAATACACCCCACGTGGGCAGGGGCAAAGCAGCGCACCAGGGGGAAAAAAAACCAAAACCGCGCGCGGGTTTTGCGTAAAAAAGAAAAAGCGGAAACTAAGTTGAGATAAAGGGTCCCCAGAAAGAGTTGAACAAAATAAAATGAAACAAAAACCAGGTGGGAGGGAAAAGATTTGCATAAAAAAAAGGTGAGGGGGGAAACATTCCGGAAAAAAAAAAAGGAAGAACAAAAAAAAATAGAAGGGGTCCGGACCGTGCCCGGAGCTGTGTCAAAATGTCAGAAAGTCAGGGATTGGTTAGATGGAAAGGACCCAAAAAAATTGGTAAAGAATCGTCCCCGACAAAAGAACCAAAAAAGCCGCATCATGAATAACCGGAAAGAAAAAGAGGAAAAAAAAGAGGTGAAGTTCCAAGCCGCAGAAACGGGAGATGACGAAAGGAAGGGGCCGGCGAAAACAGGCCCCTGGACGAGAAAAATAAAAGACGGGCGGGGGGGGTAAAGAGCCGCACCGCTAAGAAGGAAAAAAATTTCAAAAATATGAGGGCCAGCTAGTGGTGGATCGGTTGGAGAGGCAAACACCGTGGTCTTATTCGAAAGAAAAAACATAAAAAGAGTTCAGCTAAGGGTCCGGTTCGAAAAGAAAGAATTTGAAAGGAATTGGCCTATCACTTAATAGGAAGGACCTTTGGGGGCCATTTGAAAAAAAAAAGTCAGATCAAAGGGGCGTGTGGAAGAGACCCATTGCCCCTCGGCAGAACCAATCAGAGGATAAACATTCATATCGAGGAAAAAGAAAAGACAAATGTGATGCCCCGGGGTGAAGGCATAACCAATATCGTGAACGCACCGCAATATGTTGAGAGGATTTGGGGGGGAAGGGAAAAAAAAAGGGAATATCTGCTGACATTCTGAAATAAAGTAGTCATCGCCAAGATCCCTCACTCAAAAACCCACAACCGGGAAAAATAAAGGGCTAGTCCTAGTGGCGCGCAGCACAGAAACTTTTAAAAGGTCCAGCGACGGCGCCAGCAAAAAAGGGGAGGGTGCTGCGGGTCCCGCGCCCCGTGGGTATCGGCCGATCGTAGTGTGGTCTGAAAACGCGAAATGGGCCGGGGAAAGGCTCGCCGCCAAATCCTGGGAAATGAAACTGTGAGCCTTGCGGTCTGCGGCCTAGCGGGAGACCCTCCGCATGGGGTGTGCGGAAACTAAGCCCTGTAGCTGCAGAGGGGTCTAGGGTTTTTAAACTCAGCAAAGTGGTTTCCGTCCAAAAACCCGAAAAAACGGCAGACTCGGGTCCTCGTGTGAAACCACGGACACGTTTTCTAGCTTTTTATCTGCCGTGACCCCTATAGACGAGCAGAAAAAAGGGCAAGACGCGGCTCTGATGTGATGTCAGCGACTGGAAGACAGAAAAATTTTTTTTGGTATTGCGGGCAGAAAACCGGAACTTGGCGGCTTGCCGTTAAAAAGCATGCCCCCTTTCTAGTGTGCGGGGGAAATATTATACAATTCACGAGCATCCAGCCTGTAAAAAAACATGTGTCCTCGACTGGGGGTACAGAAGGCCCCAACGGGGTCACGGACAACGAGATTTAGGGCCCTGGTGCTTTGCCGACCGTCCGTAAAAGGGGGGAAAATGATCGCAGGGGGTTGGTATTGACCGCCATCGTCGAGTCTCGGGGAGGTCTTTTGTTGAAGCTTAAAGAAAACCCTGTCAGGACACGGGAGCAGGGGCGAGCCTGCGCAGGTCCATACTTCCCACCGCCTCAAGGGAACTTGATTTGGTCAAAAAGGGAAGGGAGGGAAAGCTGCGAAAAAATCATGAAACCACCCACCTCCCTGGGGAAAAGAAGAGAAACTCCGATTTGTCATCATACTAAGCAGGATCTAAGATTCATCGTGACAAGCCGGGACAAGTAATCACGGAGAAAATGGAAGACTGGACCCGGCGGTCATAAGGACCTGAGTGTAACCAGAGTTAAGGGTTCAGGGTCGGCCACAAACAACCGCAAGGCAATTTTCAGGGCTGGTCACAGAAAAAGCGCCAGAATGAAGGAGCACGTCACCAAAACGCCAACTCTTCAAGATCAAGAGAGCGTTCCAGCTGGAAAAGGACGATTTGTTCAAGACAAACGCGTAAAATTGGGGGGGCACAAAAAGCAGAAAAAAGGCATTCAACGGAAGAGCTGAAAGTTCCGGTGCAAAAAACAGCCAGCAAACTCCAAGAGCAGACAGGTACAGTGAAAAAGAGGGGGATCACAACTTCACCACCAGTGACAACGCGAACGTCGAACCCACTTGTTCGGCATCTTAATGATTGCGAGAATGACCGGAACGGAAAAACGAACGAAGCGGAGATCCCTCAAAAACTACATCATAGAAAAAAAAATGGGGAAGGATAAACCGCCGCCTATCGAAGGTGCCCCGATATCTACGGAAAAAACAAGGGAACCAAAAGCAGTCCCCCGGGGGTGCAAAGCAAACGAAAAGTAGAGGGCATAACTCGCAGGGAAGGGTTCGGCCGGGGGGGCCCGGGGGTCGTGGGGGAAAGTTGCAACGTCTTCGGGAGGAAATAGCAGATCTGCCGCTTTTGTGAAAAAACAAACATTGACGGGGGTACCTTCACGGAAGCCCGAAGAAACTGGCCAAAGAAAGGTGATCCAAGAAACGCCGGCCCACACAATTGGAAAAGATGCCGCACGCGGGAATTGAAAAAGAACCGGGCCGAAGACTGGTAGGGGGGGGGGGGGAATGGGACACCGAGTGGCGTCCGTTCGCGAGAGACCGCGAAAAAGCAACACCGAAAAATGATTGGCTTAGAGGGGGGAACTGCCAAAACTGTGGGGAGCCGCAGCAAAGGAGGGGGCAGCTCCTCTCACAAAAAACCACAACAGAAAGAAGAGTTGTTTTCCAAGCGAGCGGGGCGCAATGGGGTGGCGACAAAAGGAAAGGTTGTCTGAGGGTGACCATCGGGTGGGGGGAAAAGAAGGGGGGTGGAAAGCACAGTCTGAAAAAGGCCAGGGGGGAAAGACTTTTCGGTCATCGCGCCAAGCCACAAAAGTAACAAGGGGGGCCTCAAGGGGGGGGTAGGGGATCCATGTATTGGCACAAGGAAAGCAAAGTACAGGGGGGGAGGGGGGGGGACGGGTAAGCCGGTCCACCCCTTTAGAAATTGGGATGGATGGGGGAACGAAGGGAAGACACTAAAAAAGGTCTGCGGAGGCTATGACAGGGAAAGAAGGGAACTACAAACGACCTGAGAGAACCGTCGGGACGTAGGGGTGAAGGCACCCGTGAACCTTGTGGGGGGGAACAAAGGATGGTCGAGGGGGGTCACGACTGTCGCGCTGTGCAGGGGGGGGATTCTTCAGTGGTTAAGGCCAATCATATGAAAATTGATGTTTACTTGGAGAGGGCTTTGCTCCGGGTAACGCTTAAGAAAAAAATGAAAAAAAAAAAAACAAAACCAAAACGCCATGGGGACTCGAACGTCGGGTCATAGAGCAACAGGTGGGAAAACGGGAAGAGGGCCTGAAGTTTGTTGAAGCGGACAAAGGATTGGGCTGGGGTTGGGGTTGCAAACAGAGGAGGGCAAATGGGACTCGCGTCAAAGGGGGAAAAAAAAGGAGGGGGGGAAAATAAAGAAAAAAAAAAAAAAAAAATGGGAGGCAGCTGAACAGGGGGGGGAAACAACAACGTTCACGCCATGAGTGTCGCAAGGGAATAGGGCGGGGGGCTGGGATGGCGGGGCGGGGAAAGAATCGAGACGCAACGGATCGGGGGGAAGGCACCGCAAGGAAAGGGAAGGGTTAACCAGGAGAGGGACACAAACGTGACTGCAGGTGGACACAACAGCTGAAGAACCGGTTGGGCCTTGATAAAGAACCTTGAGCAGTTGTAAAGGGAGGTACGATGAAAGGGATTAGGAAGAAGATGGGAACTCGGTCAGAAAAAAAAAGAGGGGCTGCCGGCAAAAGAGGAGGGGAGGCATCTGTAAAGGTTTAGTGGGGGGGTGATAGGGACAAAAAAAGGTAAATTGGTGGGGGTTTCGGCCGGGAAGCACACCCGTTGCACAGAAAAAAGGGTCAAAGGTGTTCTAAAATGTGGGAAGAGGACACTCGGACCGGGGAGTAAGCAGTAACACAGCAGGGGGGGGGGAGGGTAGACAGGTACCAGTGAAAGAGGAGAGAGAAACGACGGAATCAAAAGAGTTTATAAGAATTAAAGAAACCCCGTTTAAAAGGTATATTGTCCCGGCAAAAAGGGGGTTACAGGGATGGATAAGGTTCCAAAACAGAACTACGATCAAAACTATCGAATTGAACATGAAAGGGGCCCTGAAAACATTCCAACAAAAGGAGGGAGTGACAAGGGGGGGGGGTCAGTCTGGAAACAAATGAGCGAGGTGGGTAAGGAGAGGGGGAAAAGAAACCGACGCACAGGGAGAAACGGACACGCCAACACATGAAAAATCCATAAAAATAAGGTAGGTAAAGGGTCTTGTTACGATACTCAAAAGGACTAGGTGGGGGGAGGGGGAATCCAGGGAATGAAGAAGGGAAGGCCTTCAAGAGGTCAAAGGTGTGTCAATGGAAGAAAAAAGACTGGGGGACCCCAATGATATAAAAAAATTGGTAATAAACGTGATGTTCTCAAACAATGCAGTACCTGTGGGGCCACTGGGGAGGGGTGGGGTAAAAAAAAAAAACTCAAATCTTTTCATGAAATCAACCGAATAAACAAGAAAAAAACTCAGAAAAAGACAAGGTTTAAACCAAACGTGTCGAAAAACGGATTGTTCCGGCTGGCAAGGAAAAGTACAGAAGGGACAAAAAAGGGTGGGAAAAAAAGGGAAAAAAATTTCAGAGAGGGTGGCGGAAAAGGGAAAACAAAAAGGGTTGAAAAAAAGCAAGGGCAAAGAATCGGAGAAAACAGGAAAAAAAAAGAGGAAAAGAAAATACCCAGGGGCGGCGAAAAAAAAAAAACCAGAAGTGCCAACGCGGGGTCCGAGTAAAACGTAAAGAAAAAAAGTGGAGGTCAGTCAGACCGCCGCAGGGAAAAAGGCGGCAAAAGAGAAAAAAAAAAAAAAAAACGAGAGGAATAGATAGATGAATTTAAGTAAATGTCCGCTTCCGGAGCCTGGTCAGGGGAAAAAAAAACCGGTTAAAAAGACTGCACTAGAAGAAACAAAGAAAAAGCGGATGTTCTTCAAAAAAAAAGGGAAAAAAAACGTGGTAGTATAAGAAAGGTGAGCGCTTAAGGGGGGGAAGGGGGGAAAAGGGTTTGAACCGACACGATCCGGGGAAAAAAAAGGGGGGGGGCACCTTGCGGGGATTAGGACAGGACGAGAAAAAGAAAAAGGAATGAAGCGGGGGTGCGACCCGGACAAAACTGGGAAAAAAGCCAGAAGTTTCTGTGGGTACAGGTCCGCAGCAGGGGCGGTTTCCGGGGCAACCGAAGCCGAAAAAAGAAGAATGGACTCCTAGGGTTAGGGCAGGGACAAGGGAGGAGGAGGTGTAGAAAAGCCCCTAAAACCGGGGAAAAAATCGAAACAAAAAAAAAGAAGAAACCCAAAAGGGGATAGTAAAGCCTTAAGGGAAAGATGAGAGGGACCTCCAAAGAATTGGGGGTATTTCTTGAAAAAAATAAGTGGCTGGGGGGAATTGAACTGTACATGAGGAGAAGGAAAAGGGTCAAGGGGGGGGGGGAAAAAGGGGAAAGATTAGAAATCGAAAAAAGTGACAAGGGGGGAGTCCAAGAAGAACCCATAATAAATCCTCGAGGTGAAGGGGGGGAAAGCGTCAGACCCGGGAAAAAACAGGAAAAACTGATCGGGGGGGGAGGGCTGGGGATGGGACAAACAGAAGTACGTAACAAAGGAGAAGACGTGGGGGGGGTCGAAAATCTTCCCCAAAGGGGGGGAAAAAAAAAGGGGTCGTGTACCCCCGTAATCGGGGAAAGTACAGGGAAAGCAAAAACCGATCTCGGGCTGTGAAAGGAAAAAGGAGGGGTAGTCAAAAGCAAGCCAAACCAAGGGTGGGGGGGTCAAGGACCGCTACCAAAGCAGAAAATCTCAAAAAGGAAAAAGAAACAAAAAACCTACACACTTGGAAAAATTTAAAAATCCTATTCTTACGAGAAAAAATGCAAACCAATCTCAAAGAATATGAAACAGCGGAAAAAACGCGTACAAGTATCGGGAAACTAAAAAAAAAGTCCGGAGATGGGACCCTGTCCGGTCAATAAATCCAGGGAAAAAGAAAAAAAACCACCCAAAAAAGCAAAGGCAGTTCCGGTTCAGGCCCCGCTATAAAATAGGTGAAAGTTAGGGGGGGGTAGCGCGGGTATGTCAAATATCAGACCAAAGCCCATCCCGACCCTCAAAAGGGCCTTAAAGGATTACGACATCAGGAGCGTGCAAGGAAACTATCAGAGGGGGGAAATAACGAAATCACGAAAAAGGGGAAAGGGGGACGGGGGGAAGGAGAAAAGTTGGGGTAACAAAACTCCCTCAAAAACAATAAAAAAAAGAAACGAAAAAAAGGTTTCATGCACAAAAAAGGGCCAACAACCAGGGGCGAAAACTCCCTGCAAAGCCGGGGCTCATGAAATAGAAAGGTTTTGAACTGAGAATGAAAGAAAAAGAAAATCCACCAAGAGTGCCCTAGGGGCGCGACATCCTAGGGGGAAAAAAAAGAAAAAAAAAGAGGGCAAAAAAAAACAAATAAAACAACCTCGTCAAAAACAATTGGTAACGCGGGGAAAGAACAGGAAGAAAAATGGGTTCCGGGGGTGGAGGGTTGTGAAGAGGGTAAAGGGGGGGAGGACTCACTGAAATCGCGAATTCAAAAGAGATACCACCACCGGTCTAAAAAGGGAGCGAAGGAAAGAAACGACCTCCATAGGGAGCAAAGCAAAAAAACTAGATGATAATCCGCCGAAATAGGAACCGGGTCTAGCCGGGAGGAGGGAGGGACCAAGAAAATGGAACCAAGCGAAAAAAAAAAAGAGGAAACTGCTATTCCAAAAAAAAAGAAATGGACAATCCGCACTGTCAAAACAATTGGGGTGCGAAAAAAGGTTGGGAAAGGGATGGGCCGCCTTGGGGGAAAACAAAGTATCAAAAAACCAAAAAAGGGAGAAGGGATGTAAAAAAGATAGGATTGTGTTCCCACAAGGCGCGGCGCCACTTTTGGGGGGAAAAAGGAAAGAGGGGGGAAAAGGGGGAAAAAGGAAACTACATTGTTTAGCGGGCTCAATTGCGATTTGGTCTCGAAGAGAACCAGAAAAAAAACTTCCAGAGCACAGGAGAAGAATAGACGGTTATTCCAAGAAGGCGGCAGATATTCAAGGAAGCCGAAGACCAAGATTTATGAAGGTGGAGACTCAGAAAGGGGAGGCAGACAGGGGGTGTGTGAAGAGCAGAAGGATTTTCAGGGGAAGCGCAGAAAGGGAAAATACGAAGACGAAACCAAGCAAACAGAGGAGGCGGGGGGAAAAAAAAAGCTTTAAAAGGGACGGGGGGGGGATTGAAACACCAAGGTTTGCGGGTTTAGATTGGTGGCAAGAAAGCCAGGGGGGAAACGGAGGGGGAATAGGGAGATATTCTGGTACAAGGGTAGGAACGCACTGATTGATGGTTGTGAGGAGATAAGAAGCTTTCGAATTCAAAACACAAGGGGAGGGTGCCAGAGAAGGAAGAAAAAAAACCTCGTCGAACGAGTTCACGGGGCCAGGGTGGACGGGGGGGGGGGGGCAGGAACGGTTCGGATGGGAGAACGTTTGGGGTGGGTTTTTGGCACCTCGGATCAAATGCCAAAAACCGGGGATGGGGGGGAAAAAAGATTTTCGAGCTGGGAAAGAGGATGTTACATGCAGGACGCAACCTACAGAAGATCATCCAAATTGGGGGGAAAAAAAAGGGCAGGGGAGTAAGTCAAGGGAGCAAGGAGTGCGGAAAATCCCTGTGCCTTTGGGAAAAGGAGAGAAGGAAAAAAAAAAAAGGGGAACTTGGGGACCTGCTTGGTAAAAAAGGAAAACCAGGGGACCCCGTGTCAACAGTCGTCCGAATGGGGGAAGGGGGGGACCAAACGGAATACAGGGCCGGAAACGGAAAAAGGAGGGGTCCACGACCTGGGCTTTGGTTCATCGCGGGTACGAAGGAATAGAGTTCAAGATGTAGTGTGAGGGTTTGTCAGGGGGGAAAAAGAGGAAAAAGTGTGGGGGAAAGCGTTCGAGAGGCACCTTGAATTCCAGGGGGCGCGTGGGTGCCAGGGGGAGGGGAAGAAAGGAAAAAAAAAAAGGAACAAAAAAACGCAACCTCGTTTACGATACCAGCAGGGAACAAAGACGAAAAAACGTGGATATAAATCACGCATACAGAAAGAGGGCAACACCCGGGGTAAAGGGGAGTCTGCCATGGGTTACGGGGACGGGGAGTCAACCAGCCCTGAAAGGAAAGAGGCGAAAGGGGACCTGACAGTACACCAACGTGCCCCAGTTCCCCGGTGGGAAGGGTTTGAAGGGTCGGTAGTTACCTGGAAAAAAAGGATTGGGGGGAGAGTAAGGGAGCACAGAAAAAAAAGGGTCAGACTCCGAGGTATACCGGGGTCCCGAAACCGAAAATATGTTAAAAGGGAAGGCAGAAACAAAGCATGAATGTTTCTATTTTCCGAGGGGGAAGTTTAGATATCCTAGAAAGAAGAAGTCCCCTAAGGATTATAGGGGCTGTTTGTCAAGCACTGAACCGTGGAGGCCCATCATGGTTAGAGAAAAGCGAGCTTCCTTTCATCTGCGGTGGTCGAGAAACACCCGAGGGGAAGGGGGGGAATGAAAGTAAAATAAACTCGGGATCTTTCGATGGGGTGAGGGCATAACCAGAATTGAAAGGGATCAAAAAAAGAACCTGCTCACGGGCGCCGAGGAGGTGCAAACGTGACAAAAGTTTTCAAGAAAGTAGGCAAAAAAGAAATGCCGCAACGCAACCGCTCAAAAAAAAGGAACGAAAATCCAATGCGCTAAACAAAGGGGGAAGACGTGACAAAACCGCCGAAGTGAGAGGGGGGGAATTCCGGTGGGATGTAATGAAAAAAGGAGGACGAGCGACAGGAAGGAAATCTAT
>Ga0179593_1259934_pt1 | contig 10247 bp, 13 predicted proteins | sample CZODoug2_1_08_16_FD_185931 | JGI IMG/M metagenome (GOLD analysis project Ga0179593, IMG submission 185931) | Vadose zone soil fungal communities from Angelo Coast Range Reserve, California, USA - CZODoug2_1_08_16fungal (PacBio error correction) | ecosystem: Environmental > Terrestrial > Soil >...
GGGAAAATGATTGGGAGGGCTAAGATGGAATTCGGAAACCAGCAGTGGAAGCCAGTAGAAAATACTGATTGCGAAGCAGTGGGGGAGAAGTGCGGGGTCGCCCTTAAAAAGGCTAAAAAGGTGTTCAAAGTGAAAAACAAAGGGGAATTCCACCTCGTGCAGCCGGGGGAAATAATCAAAGTGAGGGGAAGGAGGGGGGAAATGCGGGCCAACGTCAGAAAAAAAAAACAAGGCCCGGTGGTACAAACTGGCGGAGACGCTAAGAGTAATACTCAGCTCCAGGTGGACGTTACTAGATTGTTGAATAAATACTTCTAAGGGGGTGCGGGGATGAAGGAAAGGAGGCCTCCCATTCTTAACGATGAGATGCGCAAAGTAGTTCAAGCCAAGCCCGCTTTGGGGGGTTAAAAGAAATGTCTGGACAGGAGCCGACGGGCTTAAACACGTTTCGGAACGAGAACAAAAACGAGCCGTAACATGAAAGGAAAAATTTTAACCAAGCTTGTGCTCAAAATGTAAAGCAGGGAGAGGAAGCTCAAAAAGTGTCGTAAAAGGACTGAGGCCGAAAAGGGTTTATGGTGATAACGAAAAAAGGTGGTGGGGGCCATCAAATGGCGGCGGCGTACAGGGGAAATGGCGGTGGGGGGCGCAGGGGCTGCAGGGCCCGGACAAAGCTGTGGGGAAAGTTTCATCTTTCAGGCAGGATGATTTTGCGGAGTGCCCCACGGCATACTATATCCAACGCTCCCCTCGTTCGAATCCTGGGGGTGAGTGCGAATAAAGGACGGGTTCGGGGGGACACCAGGAAGAAGTCAATATGAAGCAGGGAGAGGAAGCAGCGAATGAAACAAACCCCTACTGAAAGAATGAAAGGGGGGGCTAAATAGTTAAGGTGACGTCGATATTTCCACCATCGGGCCTGAACCGTGAGACGGAAGATGAACTCCGGGGGTGGGGCGGGGATGGGGAGATGTCGGAAAATTCACTCAACGCGGAAAGAACAGCCTCCTCTTAGTTCTTCTTACTAAAAGAAAAAAAAGCCAATAATTGACTCTCCTACCTCCGGACCTAAGAGAAAAGATGGCGAGTTAAAGTGGGAATCTGAGAAACGGGAAGGGTTTGATCAAAGCAAAGTTCGGCTCGAAAATAATACGGTGGTGACCCGAAGAAGGAAAACGCTGTTATCTCAGTTCATCGGGGACGGATGAAGGGGAGTTGCGATAATATAAGGCCTTTAGGTGATTGCATCGGGGGAAAAGGACGTGCGCGAGGGAACAGGCATCAAGAAAAACGGAGGGAAACCCAAAATCAACTCTAAAAAAAGCCTGATGTACAATGCTGGGCGCGGACACAGCCGATGCGCCGACCTGATACGTTCTGCGGAGAAAAAGCGATTAGGGATAAAGTAGGTGAGAAGGCTGGTAGAAACAGAATCGGAGAGAAAATAACTGGGGGGTGGGAGGCGATTTGCAGGTGAAGACGGGTGGGACGCGCAGTCTGATGTTCGTGTAGATTATACCGGAGGCCGCGTTGCCAAGTTCACAGAATTAGTCTAATTATGCTGCGTCCTGTGGGAGGACCCAACTCATGCTGTAGAACAAGACCACTCGGAACAAACGGCGCACCTATTGTAAAACTAGCTTCGATGGGGCTCCGATACGGTGAGGTTTCCGACGATTTAAATCTACGTAGGAAGACGTAGGTTAATGATAGAAATAATCTAGAGCATAGGGTAAATGGGGGAGAACATAAGAATTCTTAAGGGTACTGAACTGGGTTTTCCACGAAAAAGGACCATGAATGATCGCGGTGGGGAACTCACACGGGTCCTCGTCGTTTAGGTGGGATCTACAGGCGGCTCTGGAAGAAACAAGCGACACCCAGGCGCGTAATGAATCATATTTGAAACAAAGCCCACTGATTCAAGGATGAAAAAAGTAACTCAAAGTCTCGAAGAAAAGACTGAGCTAAGATCACGGGGGGTGCGAGTGGGGGTCGACGTGAAAGGGAGGTCGCCTGATGGCAATGCCAGGACGAACTTCATAATTTTTAAGGAGGGCATAAGGTTTGTTCAGAGTCCTGTTTCATGGGGGAAAACTTCGCAGGTGAGGTTCAGAAATGGCCACCGATGGGTGACCCGGTAAAGGAGACCGCAATGTTGGGTCCAGGGGGGGGGGGTTGCAAGGTCATGAAGGGTTGCCCTGTCTTAAAAAGAAGGCCCCCCGCCCTGGGAAAATATTTTATGGGTTAAAAGGGAACTTAAAGTGTTGGGTAGAAAACAAAGGAAGTGTTGAAAAGGACAAAAGGGGCTTACATTGCACCCAAAAGGGGGGGCATGAGTCGACCATGGTCACGGGAGAGGGCATTATAACCGGAAAGGTCACCCTTAGGGGAAAAGGAGGCAACTCATTCAAAAAATATAGCAAGGGGGAAAAATAAGTAGGGAAAGTTAGAACCAGGTCATCAAAAATAGCTAGAAAAAAGAGGGAAGGAGGAAAGAGCTGGACAGGGTCCCTGATTTCCGGGGAAAACGATAAAACTTCTCTCGGCCTGCTGGAAGCCAAAGGTTTTTTTTTTCCAGCTGGGGTCAGGGGGAAAAAAACGGGAATACACATTCGCCCTCTACTTAATGTTCGACTAACTGACAAGGACTGAGCATGAAAGCACCGTCCAGAAGTGTTGGTTCAAGAAACATAAAACGTAGAAAAAAAACGGGAGGGGGGAAAGGGGTTGGGGGGGGGGGTACATACCTGGGCACATCCGCGGACCGGGTGCAAAACTGTGCTAAATTAGTGAAAGCGGGGGGGGACCTGGACAATCCCTGGCCAGTTCAATATGCGAAGGTCGTGGAAGGCTGTAACCGAAAAAAAATAGGTTACGCTTGCAACGCATCACGGAAACTTCAAAGGAAGTTCGGCGGTCCGCGAATTCAATGGGAGGACCCGAAAACAATCCGCTTCAACCTTGCGCAAACAGCCCTAGTCGATCATGAGGGGCCGGCGCGAGCCCGTCTACTTTTGGGAAAACATCTGTCAGCTGGCACCCCAAAATGGGAAGCCGTGTCAACGCTTAAAGATGAAAAACTAGCAAGGGCAACCAGTCCGGTAGCGGCGACACAAACGCAACCGTGACCCGCTGGGACTTAAACAAACAGCGATACATCATGTGCGTCACTAAGCGTGGGGACAAAAATCGCAACGTTCCCAACTTTTAAGTGGGGTCCCGCACGGACGAGGAATTCCCGGAGGATCGTCCGCTTGCGGTGATCCTTGCAAACATTCCGGGAACTTTCGACCGGGGATATGCAAAGTCGGTGGGACGGAAATCATCACACAGGCGGGATCCTCAGGGAAGATCGAGGGGGGGCACACATACGATCAGGGTCGCCGCGGGGTCCCAGTCAGATTCCAGATCGAACTCGCGTTACACAGAACAACAAGGCAGAAAAGAGAGTGAAAAAGTCCCGCAGCTAAATTCAGACTCCACGCAGTCGGACGCGGGGCCCAGGAACTCTTAGGCGGGAACCCGCAAGAATCGACAAACATTGCTAGAGAGGCTGCTCTAAGCTGGAAATCAAAGGGGGAGTGTAGTTCCCCAAAAGGCAATGTGTCGCCAGCGCACGTCGGCACGGTCCGAACACTGAATGTATTCCAGAGAACAGGTGGGGGAGCAAGCATCATAGAAAGGTCAGGGCAACAAAAGCAAATAACTCCCAGAGTTGAGGCCGTGTCGAAAAGCGCACCGAAGGGACGAAATATCAACCCCGGAAAAGCTTTTCCACTCCAAAGAAAGAGGATGCGCATCACTCTGGCAGGCCAAAACAGAGGCGGTAACACAGGGAGACACGCAGATCACCGAAAGACGTTTTGCCGGGAGGGATCAAAACCGCTGCCGGGGGAGGAACACCGAACTGGCGCCCAGGAAGGGCCAGAGGCCCCTTCCTTATCTAAGTCAACCAAAGGGGGGGGTTTGGGGGGTCGCGAAATCGGACGATGGGTTGTCGCGCGACCCGGCAAGAATCCTTCTAGGGCTTCAGTGAGGGGGGGTTGCGAAAATAAAGACAAAAAACAAGCAGCAACATTCGGTCATCTTGAGGCGAAGGCTTGCCGGCATGGTGGGAAAACACAATATGGAGTGACGAATCATGGAGTCCCATGACAGCAGGGGGATTGATACGCGCTCATCGAAGGGGGTGAAAGGCGAAGGGATTGTGCTTGCTTCTCAGAGGGGGAGTAGAACCCATTCCGAACGTAGTTCGCCAAAACAACGCCCTGAGAACGAGCGAGCGGGATGAGATCGATCGGTGCATCGTTCAAAGACCTCCTGCGCCAGAGAACGGAACCAGGCACGCGGTACCTGGGTAAAAAAAAATGAGATTCATCCACTCGATTTAAAAAAGGCACGAAGACGCGCCCGAGCCACAAAAGGAGTGATCACAAAGGAGTCGGGGCTCTCTGAAAGGAGGGACCGCAAGTCCTGCTTTCTCTTGCCCACTTGAAGGTGCGATAACGTTTCACCAGAGGGGAATCTCAACACTCATCTATCAAAGACAAGGAAAAAGACCGACACGTTAGGTTGGCCCACCCTTGCTGCCGGAATCAAGTTGGTTCGCACACCGGGCGGGCGCAATCGGGGAAAACGGAGCATCGAATCTGGACTGGGAAGAAAGGAACGGGGCGAGCCTCTGGTATGGCGCATAACTTTTCAAATGTGCGGCATCTCCACGCGCTCAACCCATTAATAGCAGCACAATCGAGGGGAACAAAAGCGCGGAATTAGAGCCGCGAAAAAAAGCCGGGGGAACGCACCGTCTTGTATGGAGCGGCAAAAAGGGCACGGTCCGCCAGAGGCCATGTCATCAACGCAGGGAACAAGAAAAGCTGGGTTCCGAAAAAACGTTGACCCATGCGAGCCACGGACGCAAACTGACACAAATGCGACGCAGATTTCGAAGAAAAGATCACCGCTGGTTAAATCATCAGCCCGAATCAAGGTCAAGATCAAGAGAGGAGGAACAAAAAAAAAGGAGGGAAGGAAAGAGGAGATGGTGGAAAGAGCGACGTGAGGGTAAAAACTGGAGAACGGAGAAACGACGTATTCGAAAGCTTATTGCGAAGAAAATTGGGAGAGTTTGTCAACTGAGCAAAGGGAACGAAAAGGAGGAAGTTTCCGGAATGGCAGTACACAAGGCGTAAACAGGAGGGGAAAGGGGGAAGAAACAATGGGCCAGGGGAGGGCGCGGGAACTTCGGGGGGGTCCCCAAAAGAAAGACAATCCGGTTAAACCTGTCTTCGCTGTCCGAGAAAAGGTAACTTCAGCAATAAACTAATGTTCGGTAAACTGGAAAGGTTGGACGTGAAGTAGAAGTGGGATTCGCTCCATGGAGCAGGACAGGGAGCATCTCAAAGTTTCGAGCCAGCGGGTCGATGCTTCGTGAAAGATGCGCCGACGGTGGGCTGAAAACCTCAAAGGGGTGTCCGAAAACAGGGGACCGGAAGCCCACACCAGGGAAACTTGCAAAGAGTCTGGGCCTGGACGATTGATAGAGGAAAAAGGGGGAAGCGTGAAACGTCAAAGAGTCAAGCTTGACTACAAGACAGAAAGTGCGGGACCGGCGGCGGAATGGGAAAACCGAGTTCTGAAAGGGGGAAAAGGTGGTGGCCCAGGGGTGTGAAACTGACGGGCGAGGGACAAAGAGGGCTTTCTTACTGTAAGCAAGTGTCTGGGGGTGAACAAGTACACTTAAGGACTGGTGGCCTTCCCAGGCTGGCTCGAAGGAGTTAATGAGGGATAAAGCGGAATCAACTCCCTGTCGAGGGAGGTGGTACAGAAAAGATCGTTTCGGAAAGGGAAGGAGGCAAAAAGATCAATTTCAAAGGAAACAAGAAAAGAAGTCTCTCAAAAAATTCCCGTGAAAATCGTTTCCAAAATAAAGGGTGTTACGCAATGAATTCCGTCAAAACGAAAAAATTGTGGGAGGAGCCGTTCGCCGAAGAGGGAGAGACAAGGTTGATTAAGATGGAAAAATGTGGACCGTCACAGGAACCCTCTAATACATCTCGCGAGGAACGGCCGCAAAACAGAGAAACGCCACCCAAGCGGGAATTCTTAAAGGACGGGACCGAAGAACGGGGCCTCTTTCGGGCGGGCAAGGCTTCAGAAAGGGGGCAGAGGGGTGGGGAACCGCAAGGGGGCTCGTCGATTCGACAAGAGGAAGATTTTTACGGCCCGCTGACGAGGAGACGCTGTGATCTCATAAACCTAGAAACCGGATCTGTGGGGAGGGGGGGTAAAAATCAGACGGCCGGTGGAAATTTGCGAGGAAAGAATGGGGTCGCTTGGCGAAACAAAAGGCATCAAGCCCGCTTTGCAAAACTGCGACTGACCGCAGGAAACCTACGCCTGAATCGCAAAAAAAACATGAGAGGGACACATTTGCAAAGGGTGGAGAAGACAAGTCTTCGTTACGAAAATCGGAAAGAAGGGGACGGGAAAGACTTTCTGGGGGGGCCAAGCTGTGAGAAGCCGGAAAAAATCTGGATGCTACTGAGGCGCGGTTGTAGAAATCTATATTGGGGGAAGAATGAATAAGAAAGTGGACCGTGGTCATAAAAAAAAATTATTTCGCGAGCAGGAATCTGGATTAACCAGAAGAAAAGATGCTAGGAGACCGTGGGCCAAGAGCGGAAGCATGCCGTGGCCAACCGAGAGATGAGAGTACTTCGAAGCGAAGCGGGGAATATCAAAGTCAGAGAGGAGGGCCTATTCCTCGAGCGGGAGCTAGAATAGGGGGGAAGTTTCCAAAAAGCTCCGACAGGACAATTAAAGGGCGGAACAAGGACTGTTGTGCCAAGCAGGCGCCTACTGGAACGAAGGGGAGAGAGTGTTTAAAACAGGTCACGGTCGTCGTATGGTGACGCGCTACCGGCTTGGGGGGAAAGATCCCAGGGTCTTTCTCGACGCGGAACCAAGGCGGAGCTCTCAAGAAGGGGGGGCAATGCCCCAAAGGCTCAAGTTAAAAAAGTAGACGGGATAGGGGTCGCGAGAAAAAAGGAAAGCGAAAGAGCTCTGAAGTGAGAAGGGGGGGGGGGCACGACTTTCATGTACTACTAAGGAAAGGAATCTGTGATTGGATCAACGGTAGAGGGGGACATGGGAGACTCCGGGAACGGAAAAGAAAATCTCAGAGGGGGTGGGAAGAAATGTCAAATGAGTGAAGGAAAGGGACAAGACGGGAGCAATTTATTCAGGGGTTGGGGGTGGGCCAAGGGTCTGTGTCAGGAGGGGGAAAGTAACTGTACCAAAAGACCGCCACCCAAATGGGGTTGGAGGGGGGTGTGGAAATTCTTGAAGAACACTCGAAAGGGTTTGATGAGAAGTGGGCGGGTAGAAAAAACAAGACCGGGGAAGAGTCAAAGAACAGTCCGTGGAGAATGTGTATAACCTGTAAAAAAAGGGGGGCAGCCTTAAAAAAGGCGGGGAATTCCAGTCCTATTGACAGGGGGATGGGTAAGTGACCGAAATAAGGGAAGTCAAGAAAGATCTCTCACAAACACACGGAGGAAGCGGAACTTAAGGCAACTTTAGTTTCTGGTAACGGAACGAGGTACTGCGCTCATGCGGGAAAAAGCCTGGCACCCCTTTTTCCAGGGCACCTACCTCCGGTAACCATTCGAACCCTCAAGTTGACTCGGAACACAATCTTAGCAAAGGAAAACGCCTTAATCAGTGGGGGTGATGACTAAAACACGTAAGTAAATTGGAAAAGTTATGGAAAAAAAACAGGGGAGAGGATGGGCATCCTGTCACCTCAAGGAAGAACATACCGGTGCAAACCCCAACACTGCATAAATGCCTGAAGGACTGGGAAAGGGAACGGCAATAACGCGGTCCCTTAGTCTGAAAGAAGGGATGAGAAGGGGGTGAGGTACGGGGGGGGACTGAGACAGTACCACCTCTGACACTATCAGAAGGAAAAGTGAAACTTCAAGGGTAGGAGGTGAAGAAAGGCATTACCCACCACCGCACGTCGGCAAAAACTTGGAACAAAAATCTCCGTCGAAGGCGTTTAAAGAAACTTGAGCGAGTATTGGTGTACATCTTGAGACATGCAAGGCATCGAAAAAAAAGCAAGGCCGCGGTTCCTCTTCACCGCGACAAACAAACCAGCGGTAAAAAGCGGAACCACGACCGCGCTGAAAAAAGGGGATAAACATCATTTCAGGTGCAGGCGCGCGAAGCGAACAGTAACGGCAACGGGGGGAACCGAAATTGTCCGGAGTCGAGGCCGGACAAGAAGGAGGATCGGAGGAAGGAACATAAGCCAAGTCAAACGGAAGATTTCCTGTCCCGATGCGGGTTAAGCTCACCGCATCGCCATAATGGAACACTTATCTTCTCGTCGGTAAGGGCGGGAGGAACTATGATTAGCATGCTGAAAAGTAGGCGTCGACGCCGGAAGCAGGGCTCGAAATAATCGGTTGGAACAAGCGCTTAATCCGCAAAGAGAGCAAGGAAGCAGCCCCGAAATCTGGAAAAGCAGATCGCATCCAGAGGGGGTTATGACTTCCCGGCACGCGCGTCTCACAGAGGGTCTTTCCCAAAGAACGGAAGAAGGTCGCCGAAAAAAACGTCTAAAAGGAAAAAAAAAAACACTGCTCTTCCGCGGTTGAGAGCGAATGGAGATCAGAAGCGGTCGTTCAGGGAAGGGGAGGGCACGGCAGCTTCACAAAGGGACAGATTGTGGGGAACCAAGCGCACCGCCGTTGGAAACGAAATCCACATCACAACTCAGGAGAGGTTGAACATCGCAAACAGCTTCCATAAGAGGGATGGCGAGAACCGGGTAACCCCGAGGCGGAACACAGGGAAAAAAACTTTCAGTAGGGCGCCTGTTGGGGCGGTCTGAGAAAAACAAACAGCCTTGCGACAGCAATCAAACACAGACACGTTCCCCCTGAAAACGGACTTAGTCAAATGCATGTCGGCGGGGAGGGACTCGATTGGCTTTTAGTGATCGACCTCCTAAGAAAGCGTCGGAGAATGTTCGGAAGAGGGTGGCGATGATGGCCTTGTCGATGAGAAAGAAAAGAACAGAAACGAGAATTCTATCAGATTCGCGAACGGCAAGGGGAAGAATGTTGGGACACACAATCTTGGAAAAGTAGTACCCTGACACAGTGAGGGTAGAAATTGCACTGGACGGGAAGCAAAGGGCGACTGTCGGGAATGGGCCATTCCTATCATTCCAAGAGGCTATACTGGACTGCAAAGGAAATAAACGATCTTACGCCAGCCCCCAAAAACTTGGAAAATAGCTGGAAGTCCTCGTCAAGGCTCCGTGCTCAAATCCTCCTGCGAAGAGGGACCAGTCAATTGTAAAGGAACGAAAAAGACCGAACTTCACCATTGGGGGGGGTGGGGGCGGGGGGGTGGGGGGGGGGGGGGGTGGGGGGGGGGGGGGGGGGGGGGGGGGGGGGGGGTGTGGGTGGGGGGGGGGTGGGGGGGGGGTGGTGGTTGGTGTTGTTGGGGGGTGGGGGTTGGGGGGGGGGGGTGTGGGGGGGGGTTTCTTCCTCGATTGGGGAAAGGGGGGGGGAGAGATCCCGTGGAAAATTCTGGACCCCAAATCTTCGGATAAGCCATAAAATGGGGAATTCCATGAGAGAAGGGCTCAATCCAAGGCGTTTCGGCGGAGACGCAAAAAGAGGAGGTAAACACTGGACGGTGACCTCAATTGTCATCCAAGTAAGGAGCCGCACCGTGATTCCAAGGACGCTTCTGAAGGAGAACTGAGGGGGACACCCGGACCTGGAAAGAAAATGTCTGCAGAAATCAGTGTAAAAAAATCATCAAGTCCAAATCTCAGGGGAAGCGATCCCCCTTGCAAGCAGGCTCCCGAAAACGTCAAACGAAAGCGCTCCACTTCAAATGGGGAGCATCGAAAAACCCTTTGGCAGAACGGAAAAGGTAAACTAGACTGAGTAGGAAGGGAACGACCGCGGACGAAACCGAATGGATGAGTCGGCAGGAATACGTACAAAGGGAAAAACGCGCAAAGCACGCATGTATAGTCAAACTGGGACTCAAACGCCGGTTTAGCACTTTTCCCAGGGTTCAAAAAAAAAAAGTCGGGAGGCCGTTATTAGAAGAAAACCAAAGGAAAAAATGAGAAATCTTCGCACTCAGAAGCGAATCCTGCGCACCGCTGTTCCTCATCATCCCGTAACCCCCCATACGTCGCGATTAGA
>Ga0179593_1296679_pt1 | contig 10247 bp, 10 predicted proteins | sample CZODoug2_1_08_16_FD_185931 | JGI IMG/M metagenome (GOLD analysis project Ga0179593, IMG submission 185931) | Vadose zone soil fungal communities from Angelo Coast Range Reserve, California, USA - CZODoug2_1_08_16fungal (PacBio error correction) | ecosystem: Environmental > Terrestrial > Soil >...
CTTGCGGTGGGGGGACTGCGGGGGCACTAGGGAGGACTCCAAACTGATTCGTGCAGAGAGGACCTCGGGTCCTCTAGATGGGCTCGTCGGTTGCCACGGGAGAAAAGCAGGGAGGCGCTGTCAGGAAGTCTTCCGGCGCTGATCCTCCGAAAGGATGTGGTGCTGAAGTTTACAAGTACGAAGGACTCGGATCAGGGATTTACGGGATTACGAAAAAAAAAGGGGGGGGAGGGGACTGGTCAAAGCCCCGATCGGGGTTCCAACCTTCAAATCGTCTTACTATATCCGCAAGAAAAGGTTCCTGGACTGAAGCTTGAAAATGCTCTTCGTGTCAGAAAAGGGAAGAAAATGGTAACGTAACCGAGGGAAACGCTCAAGTATCAAGGCCAAGGCTGATGGGGATTATTCTCCACTCAACCCTCTACTTCTAACAGTGCCAGCGGCCTGGGGGGACTTCCGATTTTGACGGACGAGGGGGATAGAGCGAAACAAAAAGAGGGGGAACTATGAAAGGGAGGGTGACTGTCAAAGTTTAGGGGGTGGTAAACGATTACTGTCACCGGCGCAAAGATGGAATAAGGACGGTTGGCATGCGGGAGATTTCTTCCACTAAGCAAAACTCTTGTAGAAAAAAGGGCCAAAAGGGGGAGTCCAGCCCAAAGGTCTATTGGCACACTGGGAAGGGTTCGATCGACAGGCTATCGGGGAGGACTCAGATAAAACTAAAGGATGGCGCTGAGGGGGGAAGAGGGATAGATGAAGGAGAAGTTCTCAGGGATGGTCGCTTCTGCACAGTCGATACGTGGAGACAATCTCAGTTCTGACTGAGGACCACGGAGGGAAGGAAACAAGAGAGAGCCCTTCAGACCTATGAGACCGCCGGGGGGTAAGGTGGGGGGGAGACGGTCGGTACTAAGACTGAGGGATCGTCTAGTCCGTAGGGCCAGGGCCGCAGAAGCAGAGAGAAGTTCTAAAAAAAAACGTAGAGAAGGGGAACAACAGGGACGACCTTGGAACGTCTCAGGAGGAGGGAGGGGTCGACACGAGGGTCTCTACACGGAGAATATCAGACCACAGTGAAACCGCCCGGAAAACAACGAGTGTCATGTAAATGGGACAGAATTGCCAAAAGAGGGGGTCGAAAAGAAAGAGGAGAAACAAGGGGCTCCAACAAAGTAAGCTTCGGGGATAGGGAGGGGGTGAGAAGTACGACGGTTGAATCTGTAGAAACTCGGCCGCAGCCACAATGCAAGTTTTGCCTAGCCCAGGGAAGCGCCGGGGAGGAAGACGCGCGAGGTTGAAAGAACCCTCCGGTCGGAAAAAAGGGGACTAAACGGGTCTCTTCCTCAGCGAGGGAGGCCCGGGGAGGGGGTGACGCCAAAATTCCAGCGCCAAAGAATGATCGACTGTGTGTGATGTCAAAGGGGGGTAAAAGCAACGGAGTTGTGAAAAGGGGGCGAAGAACAGCGTAGCGAAGGGGGAGGCTTATCAAGAAGACCACATCCATGATTGGTAATTTTAAAAAAAGGAACTCAAAAAAAGGAGGCGGGATCAGGAACGCTGTGGGAGGGGCGGGGCTGATCCAAGAGGAAATAGGGGGGGGACGGCAATATAGACTCAAAAACAAAAAGGAGGGTAATGACTCAAGGGGAGCAGAAGAAAAAACGCCCGAAAAAGCAAGAGAAAACAAGTGACCGAAAGGAAGAGGCAGCGCTAGATTTCAGTTGGCTGGAGGTAACGCCTGCTGGACGGTTGCTAAGAGGCCTGGAAGCGGGGAGGAAAAAGGAAACAACCGTCAGGGGGGGAAAAACAAAGTCGAGAGGAGGCGCTGGGTTGGTTGTGCAAGAAAAAGGCCTTTGCCCGCGCAGCGGCTGCTCGGAAAAAGATACTAACGGACCTGGGGAGGAAACAATATGGAAGAGTTGTCTGACTTACACTCGCGGGCAGACGAAGGGGAAGGAAAACCAAGCGGGTTTAAAAAAAAAAGAAAAAAGGATGGGAAAAGGCAGCGGTCTCTGTTCAGGAACACTCCGAGACCACTGAACTAGAAGAGGGGCAAGAGACCTGTCTCAGGAAAGCGAGGATCAAAGGGAAGGAGGGAAACGTTTGGGCGCCGAAGGTTGCAAAGAAAAAAGAGGTGGGGGGTTCGGAAATCGTCGAGTTGCAAAAAAGTTCTCATTCGGCACAGTCGCGATCATAGCGCAAGAGGGGGGGGACGCGCGAACGTCCAGAGGTAAGGCGCCGTTAAAAAAAAAAGCGAGCGCTCCGAAGGAAAGGAAGAGGACTGGGAGAAAGGTGTTAGAAAGGCTTGCGGTAAAATCGGGGAGCGGGGGAGCCGGGCAAAAGACAGAGGACAGCTACGATGCCGACAACATCTGTCCACCACAGAAGGAAAAAGACAGAGGCGGGATCTGTATTAGGATGGTCTCATCGTCTGGAAGGGGAAAATTGAAGAGGAATCAGGGTGAGAAAAGGCGAGGTCCGCTTGTGTATAAAATAAGCTCGGCTTCGTCCATCTATACGATTTGAGGGGACGTGTGGCGAGGAGAGGCCGAGTAGGAAGAAGGGAAAAAGAATGGAGAAATCACGAGAGGATATGGAATGGAAACTCCCTTGGGACGACCTACGGGGGGAACGGCCGTATCAATATTCCTGGAATTGGAACTCGCGCCAAAAAAGGGCGCGCCGGGGAAGGTAGGGGGGGACAAAACTCCCGACCGCAAAGAAAAGCTCTGGTCATATTATTCGGAAAAGGGGGGGGGGGGGGGTCGCGGGGCTCCGTGTTAACTGGAAGCGGCTGGAAAGAGAGGGCGAGGGGGTGGAGGCAAGGGGGAGGAATATACCTTAGGTGCAATTCCCCAGGGAAACTGGAAGGGGACCCCTTGGCGGATTGTGGCAGGTGAAGTCCGCGAGGGGCAAAGGAGGGGGCAGTCAATGCGAGTAATTTACTCCTCAGGCTAACGCAGATAATCACCTTAAAGGGGGACGGGTCGGGAGAGGGATAATATTTTTTAACCACCTTCTAGGTTTAGCCCCAGACTACGGGGGGGTCCGCCTTATCGCGGAAAGGAAGGCAGGAAGAAAAGGTACTTAGGAAAGGGTCATATCACCAACGCACTGAATAAACATCTTCCTTAGAGTCCTCGGCCGTAGGACCATGACAGAGGAACAGAAATTCGTGAGATTGGGAGAGGGGAACGGGGAACAAGGGAATAACCTCTGACTCATTGGGGAAATTACTTTCTAAGGTAACATTACATCTAAACCAAGGAGGGCAGTACCACAAAACCGTACAATGGCCAAAAGAGTATCAGAAAAAAAAAAAACGACCTGGAGGGGGGAGGGAAAATTTAGAGGGGTTCTGGGAAATCTTTCCCCTTGAAAAGTCGACGTCAGGAAAGTGCGAGGGGGGACTGAATGAGGCTCTCGATGATTACAGAAGGGGAAGTGGTTCACTCAACTCTGTAGAAATTCCGGGGGCCGCGGCCTCGGCTCTTCCTGGACCAGGGGTCCGCTGGGGGGGTGACTGGGAAGGGGGTGAAGGCTCCTCAGAGGGTAATGCCTTGCCTTGAGACGAGGGAGGAATGGCCTTACAGGCAAGAAAAACAAGTGCTTCTGATAAGGGACCGCGCGCCGAAGTCGCGGGAGGATCCTAACTGAGAGGAAGGCGGACATGCAGAGGAGAAGGAATCCGGAGAGGTCGGAAAAACTAAGAATTTGTAGAACTGGAATTCGTGTCGAAGAGGGGGGGTTGGAACAGAAATCAAGAGAATTAGACCCAGACCCAGCAAAAATACTTCTCACAGCGCGGGAAGTACTGAGATGCGGGAGGGAAGTCTTAACCAAGAAGAACCCATACAATCAAGGGGGAGAGAAGTGGGCGTGGGGGGGGAAGGGGGGAGGGGCATGGAGTTGGAAAACCTCTCACCGGCCGCGACGCAGGCGCGCAAGTAAAAAGGCATAGGCGGAAAAAATAATGACGTTCAAACACTTCCGAAGCGCCCGCGTGAAGCCAAAATCGAAATCTCGAGTGCAAGAGAGGGAAAAGATCGAAGAGAAAGACGGCGGTCAGGGAGAAACAACAAGGTACAACATCGTTCTCTGATTTAAAAAGGAAGGATTGATAAGCACCAAACTGACGTCAAAAGAAGTGGGCTTCGCACGGCTAAAAAACCTAGAGACAGTTTAAGCGGGCGACAATAGGAAAGTTCTCTGCGGGTTCTTAGAAAGATAAAGGCACTTAAAGTATGTCGCCTACCGCCTTTGGCAATCGGGAGAATTGAAAAGGCGGGGGGTTTGCAAAGAAGCATGGAGGGAAGGGGTATCGTCTATTTATGGGATCCTTAGAAGCAGCAGTTGAAGTGAAGCAGAAGAGACTTGAGTCAAATGAGACTTACTTTAACTTCAGGCGCTGGGAGTCAGACGAGGCTGGGAAAACGAGGGATCGGATGCGCAACGGGACGAAGAGCATCAAATGGGTCCCGGGCGAAACCCCGACAATGCCGGTAAAAATTTGGGGAAACTGTCAACATATCGGTGTAAAGGGAATGCCCCAGGAGTCGGCTCCCACACGTGTGAAAGAACGAGAATCGGCGGGTGCTAGAAAGGTAACTGGGGAGGAGGAAAAGAGGGAGAGAGCTCACTTGCTGGAGGAGGGTCTTCTCTTGCGCAGGCAGTTGTAAATATCCAGAAAAAAGCCGGGGCTGCGGGCTACTAGCAAAGAAAGGTAGGAGAGCGGGGGGGCTCGGGGGGACCGAAGGTCTGTCTGTAAACGGAGGGGAAGAAAACACAAAGGACGTTATCAGGTAACTAGGAACCGATGCCGCCATCAGGGACGGGGTACTCCAGGGGTGTCCAAAGTGAAAAAGCGCAAGCGACTTGTTCGGAGGGGCAAAAACTTCGTTTGTGGCGGTTCAAGGCCGCGGAAGCCCTTGCGAAAAGGAAATCTAAAAGAGGGGAAAAATATGCCATGGGGAATTGGGGGGGGGACGGCTTACATTCGGGAAGGGTCACTGATCTGGACTTGGGGGAGGTGTAGTGAGGGGGCCTGATCAGAAAGCCTATAGAAGAACACGGTTATAGTAAGATATAGCTAAGCAGCCCGAAGAGAGTGAGTGGGAAAAAAAATTGAGAGAAAAAATAAGAAAACTCGCTCAGGGACCCAACGGACTGTAAACTTTCCTCGAGAGTGCACAAAATGAAAAAAGGGTTGGGGCAGGGGTGGGAAGGGAAAGTCAGAGTTGGCAGGGGGCGAAACTTCTCTGACGCAGCGAACCGGGGGGGCCAGGAGGGACACGTCGAGGGGGCAAAACAACAAAAAAAACGAGAGGCAAAATGTAAAGCTGGTCAACTTTAATTTGTCCGGGTTCCGGTAGCGAAAAACCAGGAAGTTGGAGGGCATCTGAGGAGTGATCGTAAAATCAGCGGGTAGTTCAAATGAAGGTCATGAACGTTCTGAGGGAGAGTCTGAACCTCGCGAGAGCAACTGCAAGGGTGGCCAGAACATAGGCGGGGGAAAAAACGGGAATGTTGCAGGGGTCTAGGAAGAAAAAAGCGAGACCTTTCTAGCGGAGCCTTCCATCAAGACTCTTAGGGGAAAAAAAGAACTAGTAAGGAATAGTTGGAGGTCGCAAATTGTTGCTAAGAGGGTTTAGGGGGAAGACTCATAAAAGAGCGTGGGGGGTTTCGTCTCATTCAATTCGACGTAGAGGATTTACAGGGAGTGGTTCGGTTCAACTGAAAAAAAAAAGCAACAAAACTATTTCGGCGAATCCTTCACTCGTTCACCAGCGAAATGGTAAAATAAAACGGATGATCAAGTGACCAGTTCGCAATGGCTTATCTGACAGGGTGAGAAAATATGGGGCTCTTCCAATAGGACCGCGCAGATAAATCAGACTTCCACAAAAGCGAGATAAGTGCCTCCATTCAAAAAAAGGAAAAAACAAAAAGAGAGAAAAGTCAGAAAATTGCAGAATCAATAGTAGTGGGGGTACCAGCTAAGGCAAAGGAAGGAGGGGGGAGGAGTGATTGTAGGGCAATAAACAATCGGAAGGGTGACAGGGGCGAAAAGGTGCGGAAAAGGGTGGGGAGGGACCGCAAGCACACAATTAACGAATAGTGGGCGCGGGGGAAGGCGCAACACAGTAGAGGAGGAATAGGATTACTGAGGAGAAGATCGAAAGGGGGAGATGGGGGGGGGAGGGGAACACCCGGATTCCTGGAATTGAACAAGAGAGACACGAATTTCCCAGAAAAAGGACCCAATAACACTCTACGCATAAGGGTTACAGTTTGGGGTAGAGTTTTGGAAAAAAAAAAAAAAACCCTGCAAGACCGCAGCCACAAGACTGTCGGGAGCTGGTCATGCTAGGAGGGTTAAATGGGTTTAAGGTTACAGCGAACTGAAAGAATCGGAATTAACTTCTCGGGAAACGGGAGAAAGAGGGGGTGGGGGAATGGCGGGGAGACGGGATGTATCTTTCAAGTCCAAAGCGCCCGGACAGGGAAGCAACAAGGGGTCGCTGGGAGCACGGGGGACGTTAACAGGATCAGTTCAAGATTCCTCCGATCTCAAACTCCTCGTCATCGAGTAGGCGCATAACCAGGACAACGGCGTAGAAAGGCGGATAGAAGAGAGAAATGGGGGAAGAGTAACCGAGGGGGATCTGACGACCACGGATAACTTCAGCCTTAAATCGCGTCCTAAACTGAAGGGGGAAGGAAGAAAAATCAAGGAAGATTCCTTTTGAAATAACCCACGCCAGAAAACAAAAAGACTTACGGGAAAACACCCGGAAGGAAGACTGTGACAGCCGAAAAGGCGTATCAGGTGCAAACAGTCACGGGCGAAGAAAGAATTGGTAAAACCGGAAAAATCTGGGTAAACTTACGGGCGGAAAACCGAAAAGGGGGAGCTAAAAAACATCCAAGGAATCATCAAGGCCAGCCCAATTTCCCATCATCGACCCAACAAAAACTATCTGAGCGCTTAAAAGGGGAGAAGGATCTCTGTTGTTAGCGGGCGCGGTCCTTTCGCCGTCACGCCAGAAACGTGGAGGAGGGGACTGGGAGTCATCTCGGCTCTGGAATTGTAACTTCCTTTTAATGATCACGCAGGCGGCTGTTAGCGGGTCAGCCGGAGGAAGGCTGAGGAGGGACGCAGGGAGGGGGGAGAAGGTAAACGTGTTTTTTCCGGGGTGTGGCGATCAGCAGGCATAAAACCTTCCTGGACGGCGAGGAAGACGATTAGAGTTAGAAGGAGGGGGGATCACAGAAAAAACGTTCACAAAGAAAGAAGTGGGTCTGGGGAGGAAAAAAGCCTCCCACAGGAGGCCAAGGGCCATGCGCCGAAAGCCTATGTGACTGCGACCAGATCCTAAATTAAAGCAGGGGAAAGGGAAAAAAACCGTACAGTTCTTTCGGCTCGCGAACATCTGCCATGCATCATAGCGGCGCCACCGAAACGAAAAACACGATACAGAGAAGGGACGCGGAGGGACTGGCAGTGCGTTGGCTTAAGTAAGGCGAAACCCTGACAAGGAAGTAGGTTGTTTTCAAGTAAGTTCGCGGGGGTGGCACAAAAGACGAGGGAAAAAAGGTTAGAGAAAAAACACGTCGGGGGGGAGGGAAAGTGGATCGTCATCTGAGAATGAAAAAAAGCCGGATAGAAAACGGCAACCCGGGGCGGTCAAGCAAAGGACTGATAGAGTTGATACCTAGGAGAAGTCAAGACTCAGAGAGGGGGCGCTCTCCAAACTAAGAGAGACCTTACGAATAAGAGGGATAGCAAAAAAAAAAGAACGGGCTAGAGGTGCCAAAACGGCTCACCGGACTATGACGGTTGGGTATAGGGGGGGGGGGAGGGAACAAAGAGGGAAAAAGGGAAAGAGGGAGTTGGAAAAAGACCCACTCTCCCAGGCAAAGACGTGACGCCTCCGCACGGTGCAGAGTAAGATGTAGGGGGGTGGGGGGATGCTCAGGGGGGAAGAAAAGGGCGCTTGTTGGGAAAGGGAACGCTCTTCCTCAAAAAATCCGATGACCACGGTCGCAGGGGGAAAAGCAAGACGACCTGAAATTTCTCAGACGAAGTCGGACGTAAAACTAAGGGTGGGGAGGGTGCGACCATCGTGCGAGAGTGATGACAAGGTAGGAGTAAATACAGAAAGTGCAGAAAGGTGCAAAAAAGGGGACGAAACTGACCAACATCGTGGAAAGGGGGGGGGCGGGGGGGGAGGTAATCAGGGGGAGCCCACACTTTGCGAAATCAGATACTGTCGCTGAGGTCACGCGAAGGAAAATTATAGCCGGATGGTAAGGAGGCTCATGGAAGAGCGGGAGGGGAAGTGAGCGGACTCGGCATTTTGAAAGGGGGGGAAAAAGCTTGTTAAATACGCTCGATAGAGACGCCGAAGTCGGCGCAGGGACGGAGGGGAAAAGACAGGAAAGCGTAAAGGGAACCTAGAAATTAAGGCCCTTCCGGTCCTCTTTTAACTCATTCCAGCTCAAAAGAAGATATCGAAAGGGGGGAATTTCGGGTTCAAAGGGGTTTGGGGTTCCTCTCGACACGCCGCTGAGAAACGAAAGCGGAGAATAGTCATTTAAGGGGTATTGGAGAGAGGGACAGCGGGAGGACGAGCCGCTTTCGGTTCGATTTGGACTTGGAAAGCAAATTTTTGGGGCACCGGGACGTAGATCTAGCAAAAAAACAAACTGATTTGGGGTAGAGGTAAAAAAGAGATCAGAGGGAAGAAAAAAATGGTATTGGAACCGTCTATCAAAAGGGTCAATGTAAGAACGCCATCCTGCCGCTAGGAAAGCAAAAATTAAAATTGTACGGGAGGGTAGAACGAGTATGAAGATTGGAGTGCTCAAAGTCTCTGAAGCGGCAAGGGAAAAAAACTCCGAAACACCAAAGAAATAGGATAAAATTTCGGGCGCGTTAAACGAGAACCACGCGGCAGGGGGCCCCACATCGGAACGGGGGGGAGAGAGGGGAGAAAAAGAAGGGTTAAAAGGTGGCAAAAGGAATCAAAGAAGCCGACTTCGGCTTCAAAGAGATGAAACAGACGCAACGTAGGGCCGAAGCCCCCGGCGGTGAAACAAAGTAGAGGAAAACGGGCATACTGGAGAGCCGAGAAGAGGAAGAATCACCGTCCAAGGCACCGCAGGGGACTTCCTCGAGAGACAAAAACAAGAAGAACCTGGAGCTTTATTCTCAAGGGGGCGCAGATCGGGTGGGCGACTCCTCACCATAGTTGAAAGGCTGCCTAAGTATGAAACCGATCTGGGGTCTTAATTGGCCGGGGGGGAGGGGGGGCGGGGATTCTGGAAATAGAGTCTCTCGATGGACTCGCATCCGAACCAGTTAGCTCGTAGAAAGACGATTAAGGTGAACAAATGTCAGAATACTTGGGAGGGAGAAAGGGTTTGAAGAAACAAATCATCGCCTCAAATCTATTAGAACGGACCGAAAGATCAATAAGGAAGGAAGAGAGATCCTCAAAGAGTCAAATCCAAAACAGCATCACGTATGGGCCATCGGACCAGTGAGGGGGGAGGGCTGGACATAGGGAGGGAGGGTACTGGTTTCTTCAGGACTTAAGCGAACTATTGGGAGATTGTGCGATAACAACAGTCATAAGGGGAATCACGGAAAAAAAATGGATATAGGTCACGCTTTTCATAAAGATCCATAAAACTCACGTAATGCGCAGCGAGAAATAAAGGAGGGGGAATGGCGCGTTCGCTCGGAAGAGGTGTGGGGAAGATTTGGGAAGGGAAACGCCCCTGGGGCGACGGGGGGGGTTAGGTAAAAGCCGGAAAAGAGGGGGTAAAGAAATAATACTCCCATCGTCATTCGACTGAACAGACTTAGACAGACCTGGGGGGGGAAGTAATGGTCACAAACCCTAAAAAAACCCCAAAAGGTTGTGTGTAGGGACAACTTTCTAGTGTCACATTCTACGGGTCTTTGGGGAATGGAGTCTCCTCTACAACGGTATCGAGGAGGAGCTCGGAAGCCGGGTCGCTCAACGTTGTTCAGGTAGTGCGGGGGAAGGGAGTGAGGGGAAAAGGAGGTTGGTAGCGAGAGACCAGGGTTGGGGAGTGGCAGGAAGACCCGGGATGACAGTGGAAGAGGATAAGAGGTGGGTTCGGAACAAGTACACCCGACCAAAAATTCATGGGCGTTAGCCGGGGCAGCTCAAAATGCAATAGCCTTTGTCTCCGGAGAAAGTCCGGAATAA
>Ga0179593_1301787_pt1 | contig 10247 bp, 16 predicted proteins | sample CZODoug2_1_08_16_FD_185931 | JGI IMG/M metagenome (GOLD analysis project Ga0179593, IMG submission 185931) | Vadose zone soil fungal communities from Angelo Coast Range Reserve, California, USA - CZODoug2_1_08_16fungal (PacBio error correction) | ecosystem: Environmental > Terrestrial > Soil >...
GCGCACCATCTGCAAAACAATTGGACCATCACAAAGGGTAAGGGGCATGGATGGCCCATAAAGAGGTAGAAAAGAGGGAAAAAACACTTCTAGGCCCTAAAGATAAGAAGAAAGGAAGTCCATTTGATACTGAAAAGACCGGGTACCAAAGGGACCAAACGGAGGAGGACTTCACTGATCCCTGGGGAGGACGGTCGCAGACCAATGGGGAGAAAAGGTTTAAGGGCTAACAGCGTTAAGACCGCATGCGACTTTGAGTGAAAGGTCACTTTCCCGCACCAGGTCTGAAACGAACAAGGCAAAATCAAGAAAAATGAAAGAGCTTTACGAAAGAATGGTTCGGACTGGGAGAAAAATTTGGGCGGCGGGAAACAATCAGGGGTCACAAGTGAAACTCGGTAATGATTGTATGCGGTCATTACGTAACAGTGGGCGGGGTCAAACAGGGCAAGGACAATAACATTATAAGCTGACGGGAGTAAAGAAAGGAGAGTGAGGGAAAAAAAAAGGAAAGAATCCGGAAATTCACGGACGGTCAAGAAAGCACAGGGACATATTACAGAAAGGGAGACGGCCGATATCCTCAAACTGCACTGAAGCAGAGGGTTTCCGAATTTCAAACAACCGGAAGGATGGAAAATTGCAGGGAACAGCTTCGAATGACCCCGAAAAGGAAAGAAACCAAGGGTCCGAAAGAACGTAGGAAAGCACAACGACCCGTGTTGGCGGCGCGTATGCAATTTGAAGTGATTTTCAGACAGCAAAAAAAAAGTTGATAATTGCCATTGGAAGAAGCCGTTACCGCACAGGGCAATGGGGACGAAGCGCGAAACAAGAGGGGGAAAAGGGCGAAGGGAAGGACAAGAAATGGACGGAGGATCAGACTTGTGGGAAAAATATCCAGAACATCCAATACCCGCGGGAGGGGGAAAAACAAAGGGACAGGGGAAATGAACGACATGCTCATCTAACGAGGGAAATGCAATCTGAAGTGGGGAAAGAAGACAGGTCAGGGACACCGGGACTGCCAACAGGGAACATGAAAAGGACAATTCAGAAGGTCAACGTAGTGGGGAAAAAAAATGCGAGGAGTACAGAAAAGGGGGGCGGGGGGAACCGAGTAAAAAAATGTACTGAGAAAAACATCGGCAAGGGGGCGCGTTTTTGAAGCTTGCCAGAAAAAAAAGCGGACCCAGGAGGCTCTCGATGGTCTCAAGTTGGGTGGACGCATTCCTAATACCCTCCTTCGGTTCAAGGGCGTGAAGAGCATCACAGTCAAGGCATTCCATGAGAGGGAATCAGGGAGACATTCCAAAGGCTCATGGACGGCAGTCAGGGCCTACTTTACGCCGAAGTCGGCGAGGGAAAGAAAGGCTTTAAGAATTTTCCAGTTAAAATTTTTTCGGAACAGGAGAAGAACAATTTTCCAAAATGGGATTGGCTATAAGCGTGAGATTCCAATTGGCGGGCGGGCCAGACCGTCTACTTCCCTAAAAGGAAGTAAAAGTCGCCAAGGGTGAGAAAGGGGCCTAATCCGAACAGGACGGCAATTCGGAAAATCACCTCGGGGTGTATCAGTACAAGGCGAAACGCTGGGGCTAACAAAACTTGAAAAAACGCCAACCTGCACGAATTTACCCTTCAAGTGGGCGCAATAAGGGGCTGAAAAATTCCATAAAGAATCTGGCGAGGCAAAAGACTGGTGGGGGGGGGGGAGGGCGGAAGCGAAAAACGGGAAAACTAGGGGGAAAGAGTGGCCACGGCCCGGACATGCAAAATGGGGGTAAAGAGGGTCATCTTTGTGAAAAAACCGAGAAAAGTGGGGGACCGAACCTTTGTAGAAGGAAGTACAGACTGGGGGGCGAACAATCTAAAGACGTTGGTAATGAGGAGAGGCTGAAGGAAAACTTAGACCACTAAGCGTCGAAGAAGAGGACTTCCAAGCCTAGAACTGGCTCGTAGAAAAGGGCAAGAAAAAAGGACACGGCAGTCGTGTTATCGAATGCAACTCCCCGGGGACAAAATTCTGACCAAAGGTAGGTTGTTATTGGACCGGATCAAGACAATATGAGACTGTGTGTAGGGGGCAATCTGGCATAAGAGAAAAAGAAGAAATCAAGGAGGGAGGGAAAAACTGGAGGCAAGTCAAAAAAAAGTACATGCATAACTGTGTTGGTCCTGAAAAGGGGATCTCGTGGCAGGAAGCGAAGAGACCTGAAAAAGGGGGGGGAGAACAATCGTAGGGAAGGCACGGATCCTTGAATTCCATGAGAGGAAAGCCACAAACCTCCACATGGGGCACAAAACCAGCGCCCGTCACCCTTTGAGGAAACAAAGTAGCAAACACTTCGAGGGCATGACAATAAAGTTCTGGAAACGCAGTGCACGAAAGGCTTCACAAGGGGGAAAGAATTGTCAGGATTGCCACACAAGATCAAAAAAAGGATAGCTCTCAACAACCCAAAGGAAGAGGAGAAATCCAAGTTGGGACCGCTGGTGAGTCGCGTCGGGGGAGAAGGAAAAAAGGAGGGCCCAAAATGGAAAAAAAGGGGGGGAAGTGGCAATGCGTTTGCATGGGAACGGTCAAGGGCATGCCGCGCAGGGGACACTTTTGTGTGATAAAATAAAACAGTTGAAACTGGGCACGGAGGGGGAACAGCAGGTGCGGGTGGCTCTCGCAGGAGGGAAAGGAGCGCCTTGAGGGGAAAGAGGAAGGGGTCTCAAGATTCTTTGTCAGGTGCGACTCGCTGCCGGCCTAGGAACAAAAAAAAAGAGGAATGGGAAATTACTTAAAAAAAGCCAGGTAAGTGTAAAAAGAAAGTCAGCTTACTGATGGCTAGGTTAGATATGAAGGGAAAAGGAACAAAAGTCGAATAGTGTTCTTGCGAGGGTCACCTAAACAACTGGCCTGGGGTGCAGATTGTGTGCAGGAAACTGAACCAATTATAACCACGACTTAACCGGGAGGGGGGGTTTGTCCATGGCATGGGAGAGCCATAGTAAGGGGGGAGATTTCTTCGGAAAAAGTCTTCGACGATTCGGTACAAGGGGCAAGTCCTTCAAGCGGGATATGAATACGCTGGAGTGCCACGAGGCCGAAAACCAAGTGGGAAGGGGAAAGGAAGGGGGAGGGCAAAGTTGTCAGCAGAATTGCGTGTGGTTTACAAAGATGAAGAAAAAGGGAGGAATTAAAGCAGGGCCGGGTGTCCCCGGGACAGGTTTTCACCTCGGTACAATGAGGTGGGCGCATGTGTGATAATACACCTTGGGATACTGGGAAACTGCGCGTCTGCATTATTTCATTGGTCTAGCCAAGCAGGAAGGGAAAAAAGGCAGGGAAACTGCGTCACCGTGTTGTAACTGTTTGTGACAGTGAGGGAAACTACATCGTAGAGAGCAGTCATAACTCAAAAGCGGGGTTCCCTGAAAGGGAGGAAAGGGGACCGTAAAATGGTCGTCAGGTTCAGGAAAATCGCGAAAACTGCGGAACGTTGCCAAATGAACTTGGAGGGGGTCCTCTTAAGGACCGGAGGGCACCAGGTGACAATCCCGGAAATGGGGGGAAGAGAGAGGCACGCTCAGACAATGGGAAACTTGGTTTTCGTAAGGGGAGTAACCATTCACAATCGGAAAAACCGAAGGCAATGGGAGACAGGGGAGGACTACCAAGGCGGGACGTACCGGAGGCACGAAAAGGGAACCAAGTAGGGAAGGGAGAAATGAGGGGAATCCTCAGGCAGGCGGGTGGCAGGTGCCGATCTGGAGGAATGGAACATTATCAAATTTGCCGGGAAGTTCGGCCGTCGGGACAAAAGTTATGGACAAAGACGAGCCGCCCACGGAGATGTGAGAGACACGGGCAAGCTGCAAACGCGGCCTTGCTATGGGGTGGGGGGAAGGGAATGTGTGTATCTTTGGCTTCCACCGTGAAGGGTGGGGGCAAAAGAACAGACAGGGGGTCAAAATGAAGGGTCGGCATGAATGGGACGTCGGTGAATCCTTTGTGCAGTAAGGGGGTCAGGAAGAAGTTGCACTGGGTAGGTGGGGGGGGGGTCCTTGAAAAGAGGGATAACTTTTTCGCATTCAACAGGGCATGGGGGGGGACAAGCATAACGGGGATTTGGGGAGTTATTGGGCTAGGTAAACAAGTAAAATCTGATGCGTCAAGCCAAAAGACACGTTCTACATTCAAACGCGCATCCCCATTAAGAAAAGGGGGTCGAGAGGAGGCACAGGGGGGCTGTTCCGTCGGATTAAAAGAGGGCAAGTATCACAGGAGCTAGAATGGGAAAAAGAACCCAGGGCAAATGGGCAAGCCGGAAAGCAAACCATGGCGTGGCCAGTGAAGAGCGGGAATGGGGGAGGGAGTCAAAAAATTCGATTCCGAAAAGAGGTTTTAAAGAACACGGTCGGGGGCGGAACAAAAGCTTGAGAAGAGCCTTTGGGTAAGAGGGGAAAAGTGGCAGGTCAAGCGGCAGGAAAGTCATTCCCGGTAGTCGTGAAAACGGCACGGCCAGGGCACTTCGGGCTGAAAATGTGCACTTCACCAGAACGGACCCTTGATTTGAAGACCCGGAAGGAAGGTAGGGGGAGTGAAATAGGAAAGTGTTGGGGGGGCCGACGGACAGTCCCCGTAATTATGAAGGGACATAAATCAAAAAAGTTGACCTTTGGCAAATCTGGGGGGTCAAGGGGGGTACGCAAGTTGCGACAAAGGAGGCAAAGAGGGAAGGTGAGAGCGCGCAGTCGGAGGAGGAGGAGGGCAATTTCCATTGACCAAACAATAAAGAATTCCGCAAGCTTTCAAGAAAGGGGGGCCAAAGTCAAAAGGGTGAAACGGGGGGGGGGGGGGGGGCGGAGAAGAAAGAAAAACAAGGTATCAGGGGGTCCCTCATTGTCCATTTTGCAACGGGGTTCAGTCTTGAAAAAGTGGGGGGAGCGCAGGATGAAGATGAGAGGTGAGAGAAGGCTTTTCGGCTCAAGCCGGGAGGATCTCTTGTAATGACAAGCACCTGACGTACGGAGGGGGGACGTTTACCGATTTGGGGACAGAGAAATTGGGGGAGTCAGAGAAAAAAAACAACAACGAGGAGAAAAAAGATAAGCCATGCTCACATCTGCACCAATAGGTACCAACCAGAGGGAAGTCAAGAGGGTCAATAAGAGGGGGGAACCTTCTTTAAAAAGCAAACCCAAGACTATCACAAACAGCTTGCAGGAGGGGGAAGAAAAGTGGTAAAAGAGAAGGCAGAAGTTGCAAACCTGGGAACAAAAGGCGATGAAATTCAACAGTATACATTGGGATCCAGGGGCGCACGAAAACAGGTGGCACCGGGTGGGAACGGGGCTACCAAGGGGAGGGAAAAGAATGCTTGGGGGGGGGAGTGCTTCTAGAAATGTAAATTGGCCCCGCATACATTATCTCCAGGACTAAACGCGCTAAAAAAAAAAAAATGGGGCTGGGTCGAAGGGGGATTTTTCTTACTTACGAAATGCAGTACCGTGCCAACAAAAGGGGAAAAGGTGAAATAGGGGGAATGATTGTAAGGCAATGTAATAAGGTAGGGTGACGGGAAGGCAAAAAAACAAGGTAAAAAAGATCAAAAGCCCTCGGAAACTCTGACGGGTCGTAAAAGAAAAGGAGAGGGGAGAGATGCAGAAGCCGTTCACGTGACATAGGCAGCACACTACAGGGACAGAATTTCAGGGTGCCATCGAACAATGCCATATAGGCCTCACACATGCTAACGTCAGCAGAGGGGTTGGTTCATATTTCCCACACGAAGGATGGTAAAAAAGGAGGCGCTGGAAAGGAAAAAAAAAGTCCAAACAGGAAAAGACTCCTCAAATCAAGCAAGGGTTGTCTGCGAAAGGGCAAATTTTGAAAGGTGATTTCAAAGGCAGATCCGGGGTGATAATGTGCAATGGTCATCATCCTGAAACATTTCAGAATAGAAAGACACCAAAGGGTGAATGCAGCGGATGGCGAAAGGGGGGGGGAGAATGGATGGAAGCACCATAGCTTGGATGGATTAAGAGAACGACACATCCAAATACCCGACGGGAAGGCAAACATCTGCCTGGGTCAATTAGCAAGGGGGGACCGAAGACCCGCGGCATGACCCCATCTATAAGGGGGAAATGAGCATCCTAAATGAATGCCACAAGGGGCACCCATGACGGAAAATTCAGCCGGCCAAGAGGGTTAACAAAGGAAAATTTCCATCCAGGTTCTGGGTTGTCAGAGAAACATGCACGAATCGCAAAACGCTCCAGGAGCGGGTTTCACTGACGGCGAAGCACTCTGAAGGCATGAGAAGTTGTCATAAAGTGGGGGGGCCTCGGCCGAGAGGACGAATAGCTGCCTGCCAATTTCAGGAAGATAGAACCTGAACCGCCTGCAGAAGGATGTTCCTCCGAAAAAAAGAAACAGGGCGCTAAAGACACGTGGAACCTGACTTTACTACTGAAGGAATGACGTGAAAAAGGGGCCTAACGTGAAGTCATTGCCGACGTGAATTTTGTCCGAAAAAAATTAGAAAAACAGTTCCCATGGGGCTCGCTCTGCTCGCGCGGGGCCAATTGACGGGGGGGGTGGAACAAAGGGCCAGCGTGCAAGAAAAGGAAGACCGTTCAAGGACAGAGACCAAAAGTTTGAGAAGAGGGTCATAAAGAACCCATGAAGACGGGAAAATTCGCCAAGGCAGGGAAAAGGAGGTGTGGGAGGACTTCACGATTCCGCAACGCTGGCGCCCTCCAGTTCCACAGACACCACGCAGGGCCCCAGTTCAGGGGGGACATGCAAGGGCTGCGAAAAGGGAAGATCAGAAAGAGGCATGGGCTAGGCCAAGCCGGATTACTAACAACAGCGCCACTCGAAGTGGACCGAGGGGACACTGAAAACGGCATCGGCACTTGGATCAAGAACTTAGGAGAAGGGGGAAAACCACTGCCAGGGAGGACAAAAAAAGATTGCTACCGACCGTGGTGTGGGGAATGAATCCTTCCCTAGACACCGGCGAAACGACCATCCTAGGTTAAAATTTACTGAGGGGGGCCCGGGTAACCGAAGCGTTCGAAGCATGGCTAAGAAATAGGGAAACGAACTATAAGCGGGGAGAATGTTTCAGCAAAAAATGGCAGGAGACAAAAGGGACCTGCAGTCGTGGACTAATTTGGCCCTAGTTACCCTTCCAAAATAAAGGAAATCTTTACCTTTTTGGGTATTGACACTGACAAGTAAAAGAACCTGGGTGTACTTCCAGACCTGAAGAAGAAAGGACCATCATAAGCGGGGAAGGGAAAAAAAAGGGGAAAACACGGCAACGTGGGAGGCTTGTGAAGGATCAAGGGAGTCAAAATCCTGTGTTGTCGGATGCTCATTAGCACTTGGAAGGCAGCGATCGAAACATGAAAACAAAGGGAGGAAAGGAGACCAAAGAAAGAAAGGAGAAAGTTGGAAAGGAAGTGCGAGAACTAAAAAAAGGAAACAGGGCGGGCGGAACAACCGCGCAGTCAACGGATTTTAGCAAAAAACGAGTTATCCACTAAAGAATGTCAGAAGAAAGGCCACTAAAACCGTTCTTCAAGGGGGGGGCAATTGTCATATTGACCAAAAAAGACGAGTTCACACGGAAATGGGATGACGAGAGAAAAAAAAAAAAGGAGGAGGGGAGGAAAAAAAGAGAGAGAGCCACATTTGACGCGGGGGGTGCATAATCGGCGTGCAAGCCTGACAATTTCGTGCCCACAAGGGGACGGTTTGTAAGTGAAATTCGGGGGAAGTGAACTTTTCTCATCACTTTCGAGTGCATGCAACGCAGGGGATAACCTCTTGGGGTGGGGTTGTATCAAAAGTCAGGGACGGGCCGGGGGGAGACCAGAAGGGGGAGGTGGGAAGTGGGAGGGCCTTGAATGGCAAGCCTAAGGATGACAAAAAAAGTTCAGCCCGCAGCGGGATGGGGAGATCGAGGAAGGCCAAGGAAAGACGCAGCAGACCAAAAGAGCTGGAATGAACTTAGAAACGTAAGCACAACGGGTCAAAGGCCGGATCCCTTCCTGAGGAGATTTGCGGAAGAAGACATTACCCCATTCCAGATTGGGACCAGTGGGGAAGGGCAATAACAAGGGTACCAAGGGAAAAAGGTGGGACGGGGAAAAGAGGGGAAAAAGTAATACAAAAAGTCCGTGACCTTTGGTCTCCTTGAAATTTTGCAAAGAATAGATGGAAAGGGAAGAGTCAGAAGATCTGAGTAGGGAAGGAGATTTCTACGGTCCATTTGAAGGAAGAGCGGAAAGGAAACTTCTGGGAGGGAGAGGGAAGCAAAAGGGAAAGGGAAGGATTCATCAAAGGTCGGGAGTGTTGTGTCGCAAATGTGGGGTTTTTACAAGCTCAGAATCTTTACGGAAGGGTCCGTGGACATTTCCGTGCATCTTTACACGGAGGAAGGGCGACAAAGGGTGGAATAATCAACGCTTTGGCATCGACCAAAGGCGCGTAGGCTTATGGCATTTGGTCCAACGGCCTTCATGGCCAACCGGGCAGGGGAATTCTCCCGGGTAGTGGTTGAAAGTGGATGCGGGGAAGAAGCTGGGGACGAACGTAATTCGCCACACAGAGGGTGTCCGGCCGTGGGCGAATGGGCCCTCAAGGGCGTCAGGGGGGATCAGCGGCAGGGAACAAAGGGAGGAAGTGTCATGGGAACTGGATTTCCGGGAACTTGGGAAAGCTGGCAAATTGTGACAAAACACGACTTGGAATCGCGATGAATAACCGAGGGGGAATTGGGGTTTTCCTAATTTGACAAAAAAAAGGAACGAGGAAACATGACTTAAGTTATTGGAAGGAGGAGGGAAGACCTGCGGCGTACCGTCAGAAAAAAGCCGCGCCATGCGTTCGGTGAATTCGCCATGAATGACAGCCGCGCTGCAGGGTAGATATTCAAAAAAAAGGGGAACTGCATATGGGACAGTCTGCCTGGGACTCAACCAGGTTAGGGGGGAAAAAGGAAAAAAAAGGAAGCGGGGGCGCGCCTGCAGAGCAAAAGCGCCTTGCGAGGTTTGCGATCGAATTTATCGGAGGAAAAAGCCAGAAAGGTATGGGTCACTCCGATTGGTGTTTCAAATTACGGGGACGGGATGCAAAATGTGTCCGTAAAAAGTGGGCACAGGGGGAAGGAGTGAGATGAGAATCACCTTAGTAAAATGGTTTGTCCTGGCCCAGGTTAGAGGTGCAACGTGTCGAATTGAACGGCAAATGTTTTGGGGACCCAGCAGGACAGGTGGGGTGGGGAGGGGCAAAGAGTGAAACACGAAAAGCGTTGTAGGAAGAACTCAATTAGGGCATTCCGCGATTCACCAGGATTGTGGGTGCGCCCTGCGCACTGGCCGTGTGGGAGGGGGCAAGATTACAATCGGGGAAATTATCAAACTGAGCGAATTTTTAAGAACCCTTCAAACCAGGAACTCCGAGGCAGAAAAAAGAGGGGCTTGTCCACAGAGGAGCGGTACTTGGGGGGAATGGGGGGACCCGAGTAGAAGCGCGGCGCAAGGTTGGGGTTGACAGAATCGGGGGGGGGGTTACATTGAGGAAACACAGAGATTGAAGTGAGCAAAATTTGGGAGGGGAGAGGGGGGGGGAGAGGAAGTCGAGGCGGCTGTAACGGAATGCACGGTAGCTGGCCGTCCTCCGTTCCTCCGGCGTGTGTCACGGAGAAAGGGAACTCGGAAACAACTTTAATTTGAAAGACCCCTCAGTATGCGGGCAGGGGAGTGAGATGAATGGTGTTGGACAAGGAAGCAAATTATTAGGAACAGGGCAGACAATCATTCCGAGGAGGGTTTCAATAAAGTGGCACGGGTAACGCAGGTGTGCGAAGGACTAAGGGGAGTTCGAAAAGGATCTTTCATTTTATGAAAGGACGCCTTTCGCTGAGATCATGTGGCGGGCAGTGAGGATAGAAAAAAGAGAAGGGCCCAATGAGTAAGTATAGCTTGTAGCCCGGAAAAGGAACGGTGAAGAAAATTGTTTCTGCGAAGGAGAAAAGGTATAACAAGGGGATTCCGACGGAAGTTGGGGGGGTCACAGGTTTCAAAGGAGGAAGGCTGGTACCATGGGGGGGAGGAAGGAAAGAGGAACGGAGCGTATAGACGGGTTTGCTTCCGGCCGTTTTCCGCGAGTCTAGTGGCAATCAGGCACCTTGAAAGTGGTGCTTCTTGGCAATTTTTTTCATGCAGTGACGCTGGGG
>Ga0179593_1444112_pt1 | contig 10247 bp, 14 predicted proteins | sample CZODoug2_1_08_16_FD_185931 | JGI IMG/M metagenome (GOLD analysis project Ga0179593, IMG submission 185931) | Vadose zone soil fungal communities from Angelo Coast Range Reserve, California, USA - CZODoug2_1_08_16fungal (PacBio error correction) | ecosystem: Environmental > Terrestrial > Soil >...
GTTAGAGGAGGGGGAGCAGGAGGAAATCAAGTTCATTTTAGAGTACACCGCCTTGGAAATAAGTTAAGAAAAAAAAATGTTCGTAAAAGATACGTGGGACCGCTCGGTGGAAGTGTAAGGGAGACCGCCAATAATGAAATGGGGAACAGGGGGTACCAAAAAAAAATTGAATGGAACGGGAGCAAAAAGGTGACGGAAGCAGGAAGGGCAGACAAAATACCTGCTCGAGGGAGGAAAAAAATCCGCCAAAAAAGTGAGATCAAAACCAACAAACAGGAGAGGAGAAGGCAACCGTAACGACTTCAACTAAAGGGGGTACAGCAAAAGGGGTGGCAAGAAGACATCTTAAGACCGGAAACGGTGAGATTGATTTGAGGGAATCCGTGAGAAAGACCACAATGTGGGGGGACCACCAAAGAGTTGACACAAAAAAGAAAACGGAGGATAGCGGAATCAGTGAAAAGGTGGGGGGGTGTGGAGAAAAACCACTAAAAAATCGGGCGAATTGAAAAGTCAAAGAAAGGGGACCCAAACTGACGGGGCTTGGGGAAATAAACAAAAACGGAGGTTCGACAAAAGGGTCAACGCAGAAACGCTGGAAAAAAACCGACAAAAGCACGGGGACCTCATGCTGCAAAGGGGGGTAAACCGGGCATCTGACTGACAAAGAAAAAACAGCCCTTAACAAAAAAACCAAACTGAAAGCCGGGAAAAAAAAAAGATGGAGAGGAAGGGGGCCGAAACAATGAACTTTCCAATAACAAACCGGCAGAAAAAGTAAAAAGAAAAATTTCCACAAGGGGTTGAAACTATAAACCTTCCCTTGCGAAAAGAAACCATTTACAACGTCTCGAAAACTGAAGGGATTTGGGCGATGAAAAAAAAAGAAAGGTGGTCATAAACCTTGCCCTCCAAGGAAAGCAAAGGGGTGGGAAGCAAACGGAAGAGAAATCCCGAAAAAAAACTTGGGGGGGGGAGGGAAATCTACACCTCAAAAGGGTCATGAGTCAAACAAACCAGTCTCCAAAGGACGGCAATAATAGGGAAAAAACAGGAGAACCAAGTCCGATGAAATAATACTTCCAGAAAAGAGCCCACTTGGGACTTGGGGAAGATCGGGAGAAGCTCAGGGATAAGACGGGGCAAAGAAAATGGGAATCCATGGGGGTCGCAGGGGTGAATTTTTCAAGCCCAGGGGGGGAAAAGAAACCACTGTTTGTGCCGAGAAACGGGGGATCCAGCCGTGCACGGGGGTGGCCGTCACGAGGTTTGTTTTGGGACAAAAACAGGACGGGGGCCTGTCAACAAAACCCAGACTCAGGCGATAGACAACGGCAAAGAAAGAACTTGAAAATCAAAAGAAAACGGGGGAAGGTACCATTGCAACTGTGCCATGCCCGCGAATACCAAAAGCCCATAAAAAATGAACCGTTTCCGGGTTGGCAAAAAGAGGCATTAAAACAAACCTCGGAAGAGAAGGAACCAGACCAAATGAAAAAGAAGCCAAACGGGGGGAATAGCTTAATTAACGGTAGTGGCAGTCAGAACGTGGTAAAAAAAGAGAGAGAAAAAAAAAACATCCTCGTCCAGCCGAGGGGTGTTGACAAGACAGGTGGTGGGGTGGGGGGTACATGGGAAGAAAAAAAAAGATAGGCAGGAGTGCAATCGACCAGAGAACCGAAGACATAACGAAACTGTCACGAAACCACTCAACTGTCCAACAAGTCTAAAAAAAAAATAGAGGCTTGGGGGGAGAAAAGTGTGGGCAATCAAAAAAGGTCGCGAGACTCGCAACCACTTATCAAAGGTTACGCAGGGTTCGGACTACAATTCATTCAGGCCAACGCCACCACGCAAAAAGGGGATGCAGGAGGCGCGGGATGTTGTCTACCACTGGAGAAAAAGGATCGAGAGGACGTGACAGAAAGATAGAAAGGGGGGTGCTAGGAAGGATCTGGGGGAACCGGGAATGGTGGACTCCGATGGGGGGTCCCGTTACAGACCGAACGTCACTAAAGACGCAAAGAAAAGAAAAAGGGAAAGGGAAAGGATCTGGGGTACCAGTGAACAAGAGCAAAAAAAAAAAGGAGACGGCGAAAAAAAAGCGAGGACGTACCCCTGTGGGATGAACTATGTTAGAAAAATCAAATCAGAAAAAAAAACGCATTACCCCTTAAAGACAAAGGGGCTGAAGGGCCCTTGACAATGAAAAAAAAAAACAAAAAAGGGATAAAGGTGAGTTCACGGAAGGTTGTTGAGCAGGGATGCTGTTCCCGAGCCAAATTCCGGACAAAAGACTAAGCTAGCAGGAAAAAGAAATAAGGGAGATCCAAGGGGTGACTCAATCCTGAAACATCAACGGCGGTTGAACCTCCTGTTCTTGGGGGACGAACTGTAGCTGTCAGGGAAAAGGACAAAACCTCAAGGTAATCGGGAGGGGGGCGGCTTGTTGTTGTCCTGGGAGAAGAAGAGTGAAGCACAGTAAAAAAAAAAAAAAACACATCAATCGAAAAACTTACTGAAAAAAGGCTCCACAAAAGGAGGGAAGTGAGTAATACAGTCATGGGAGGAGAAGGGAAAAAGCGAAAATGGGGCTTGCTGGGGACGACTAACACCCAATGGAATAGAAAAGGGAAGATGGAGAACAGGGGAAATAAAATTTTCACAACATGCATATGGGAGTTGGAAAGGACGAAGGGATTCTAAGGACGTACAACAAGTCTGTGGGGGGAGTAATTGACAAAATTTACACAAAAACAAACAAAGAATCTCGTCCTAAAAAAAAAAACTAAACAAGAAGGGAGAGAGAGCTCCGGAAAGAAAGACCTCAAAAAAGAACGGGTTTGGGGAAAAACGAAAAAATTAGAAGACCAAGGGAGTTCATAAAGGGGTTGTATGCAAAGGTGTGCAACAGGGTTTGCTCACCCAATCAGCAGGAGAGGGTTCGCCACTGGTGAACTCAAAAAAACGTGTTCACCCAAAGGACTGGGCAATGAGCAAAAAGACCTGTAGACGAACGAAGAAAAGCTTTGGGGGGGGAGAAGGGGAGGGGCCGAAGGTCAAAAAAGGGGGTCTTACTTGATAAAGGGGTGGACGGTACAGGAAGCTGGGGGGTCCGCCGGCGGTTAGGGCACCAGACTCAAAAAAGAACGAAACACAACCAGAGGGAGCAAACTCGAGGGAAGGATACTCAGAGAAAAGGGGGAAGAAAATTTCTCAAGCGGAACAAAAGACAGTTTTGGAAATCCCGGATGAGGGGGCACAAACTAAGGGCACCGGAAGGGGATCTCAAAAGCATTGAGAAAAACGGACCGAGAGACCGGATTAGGACGGACAGACCAAACCGCGGGGAAAAAACTACTTGGGACACCAAGAAACAAGGGAACCAAAGGTTCTGGTAAATTGAACCACCAAAGGGCCAGGGACAAAAGACCGTGCTAAAGGGGGGGGCAAACAACCGGGAGGGGAAAGCTGTGCTCAACGGAGAAACCATGGTTAAACGGAGACGGGCTGATGTGATGGAGGCAAAAATTTAATAGTTTTACACAAGCCTCAGGGTGAAGGAAGACCTCGGGAAAGGAGTTAAAAGACCCGCGAGTAAATGGTGGGGGTCAATGGGGGGGGTAAGCAACCGGGGTGGGGGGAAGAACCAAATAAAACCGCAATTGAAAACCATTGGTAACTCGTGAGAATGAACTGGGACCTAGGAGGAAGAAGACCAAACGAACCCCCGGACCTTTGCAAAATCAAAAGGTAGACGACTTAAGAAGTCAAAGGTTAATACCAGGCGATATTCCCAGGAGGGGGAAAGAAAAGGAAGATGTGAAAAACCTAGGGAAAGCAGGAGACGACAAAGTATTAGGGGGACCTGCAGAAGCAACTACTCTTTCCTAGCGGACGTAGAAGCAACCAAAAAAAAAAAAAAAAAAAAAAAAAAAAAAAAAAAGAGATCAGGGCCCGAACGAACTGGGAAGAGGAGAGGGAAAAAAGGGTGGGAAGATTGGAATGAAGAAAGGGGGGGGAGATGGCTTTCAACTGAATTCTTGCAAGGGCCACGGGGGAAGAGGGAGTGACGAGGACTGAAACAAAAAACAAGAGAAAAAATACGTAAAGTGATGGTCGTGTCAATCAGGGTCATCTTAAAAGGACTAGAGAAACATATTCAACCCATGGAGGGGAAGTTTGGGAAAGGGGTAAGGGGGACGGGGAAGTGGATTCGGGAAAACGGAGGGGGGGGGGATGTGCGGCAAACAAGACAAACCACCCCAAAATGGAAAAAAACAAACAAGGGAAAAAAAAGGGAAACCAAGGAAGGAGGGGGGAAAGGATTATCGACAAAAAAAAAAAAAAAGGGTTGTCCCAAACGCGGAAAAAGGGGAAAAAAAGGGAAAAAAAAAGGGAAAAAGTCCAAAAAATGCTAGGACACGAATTCTCGAAGAAAAAAGAAACAATTCACAGAGGGGCTTCCCAGGTGCGCGAGGGAATCGGCAAAATGTCCAAAAAAGGTTTAAGGATTATGAGGGGAAACGAGAGGAGTGGAAAACGGGGTTTTCGGGAACTTGGAACGAAAAAAAGGAAAACAAAATTGTTTGCAGAGTGTTCTAACCAAGGGTGGGGAGGGAGAGATTGTCCGCAAAAGGGGAAGGGGAACAAGCTCACCGGGGCTATTGGGAAAGGAAAAACTGATTGTGAAAGAAAGAAATAAGCCAATAAAAAAAGCTCAGGAGAACGGAGAAACGGAATGGGAGAGAGACGGGGACAAAAGGCCAAAACAATGTCGCAAAACAGGGTGTGTCCGGAGTCCAACTTTAAAAGGGTACTCCTGGCCCCTCTATTCGAAAGGGCAGGGGGATGCAATGAAAAACGGGTCCCTTTTTTTTTCTAATCAGAGGGGGTGAGATGAGAGGTTGGGGGAAAACAAAGTCGGGAGGAAGGAACTTGCATAATTTTAGAAGAGGGGAGGGCTGTGGAATGGTCGAATGAGTGAAAACGAACCGAAAGGGAGGGGGTGTTTGGAGAAAGAGGACACGGTGAAAGGCTGCCAGTGAGGGGTCAAACATGGAACTTCAAGGTCCAAGCAAAGGTTGGGTCAACGCTGAAATCCACCCCCAACAAAGGGAAACACGGAAGGACCATTCAGAAAAAGGCGATTCAAATTCCACTACTGCAGAAGAAAAGAAGGAAAGGGCCAACCAAGGTCAACTTCAAACCAAACGCACCTGTTGTGTGAAAAGGTACGAGACAGGGGCAGGGTGAAAAAGACCAAAAAGGAAAGGGGGAAAAGGGAAAGAGGTGAGTGAAACATCTGCCCGATGGGTCGTTTTGTGCAGGGAGAAAAAAAATCGAGAGTGAGATCAAGGTAGAGGGAAAGGGGACTGAAAGAGCTCATCTTGCCAACACAGGTTTGGGCAGCCGACATTGAGAGGGTACACTAACATAACAGAGGGCGCCTCCACAGTTGCCCGAAAAGGGGGAACAAAAGGAGTGGTAAAAACGAGAACAGTTTTGGGTAAACTCTTGAAGAGGGGGATGAAAAGTTTTTCCTTGTCAAAAGCGGTGCAAGGGGGGTAAGGGACTCCACCTAACAGAGGGCGGCGGCAGAAAAAAGATATACAGAAAAAAAAAGGATTTGGGGTCTACTAACCGAGGAGACGCAGGGTTTCGCAAAAGGCCAAAAACAAAATGGGGATATTCGGAGAAAAAAAGGAGATATTGGGGATACCTGAAGGTGGGTTGCGCTTAATAAAATAGCAAAAAACAAACCACGGAAGGCGTAGGAACTGCGAGAAGGGAATGTAAGAAAAGCACAATTCATTTAACGAAAAATAGATAATTGGTGGCTAAGGATAGAAAATGTTATCTGAGGAGATAGGGCCGGGTATGGGTTATTAGACAAATTAGGGACGGGGGGGGATGCAAATCGTTCTCGAAAAGTGTCGGACAAAAAAAAGGAAAATACCTGGGGGGAAGTCCCGGAAATTGCAAAAAGATGGAAAGAAAAGTGCATAAATAGGGGAAAAAGAAAAAAATGTGGGAGGAAAAAGAGAATTGTTCCCCACCCGAAAAAATCGGTGGCAGGGAAGTGTGAGAAAGAATAAGAAGGTCAACTGGGGGTCAGGGGGAAACCCGCCAAACCGGGTAATGCGGGGCCGCACCATGTGCGGAAGATGTCACTAAACAGGGAAAGAAAAGGTCAGCGAAGAACGGCTCCGCCAAAAGAAAGAAAACGCACGTCAGAGAAGGATTGGGGAAAAAACGACAAAGACCAAGGAAAAGAAAGGCCATGAGGTGGTCCAATCTTAAACAAAAAAAAAACGACCGGCAAAACGGGGAGAAGGGGGGGGGTGAAAACGTTGAAGGTTACCTCCCGGTAGCAGGCACGTGGAAATTGGGGCAAAAAATGCATTCTATGGGGACGTGCTGTGCGGTTTTGGTGGTGGGGGAGCCACACGAAACATCGCGAATGAAAAGGAAAAAGGGAAAGGACAAGGGTCCACCTCGACCGGAAAAATGACCTCGAAAACAACAAACATGGTTTAACGAAACAGTGCCACAAACGGCAGACTGCTGGGGGACCAAAGGACGCATCCAGAAAAGGGGGAAAACGGGGTTTACCAAAAAGGGCGCCATGACCACAAAGCCAGGTAAGAAAATAGAGGACAGTGGTCAAAAGCCAGAAAATAACTTAAAATAACCATAAAAGGCATATGGGAACGAAGGGTCAATGGAAAAAAATTTGCCTTGCTAAAACAAAAGGCAGGGGGAGGGGTGCACAGGACATTACATGCAAAAGTCGCAGCAAATTATAAAGTGGAATTGGGAGAGGAACGAAAATCAAGTGTCCCAAGGGGACATAGCACGGGGAAAAAATGACCGGCAAAAAAAAAGGCCACAAGGGAAACGAATATCCAGACAAACGTGGGGGGGGAAATGACGACGCAAACTGTTGGGGTACAAGAAGGGATTCTACACCAAAGAGCCAAATAGATCTGTAAATAAAACGAAAAGAACCCAATGGAACCGATATAAGACGAAGGTCCAGCAAGAGAATCAAATCGTGGTCTTAGGGCGATTAAGCCACTAACAGACAAAGCCAAAAAACAGTTATGGGAGAAGTCGAAATGGGAAACACTCAAAACCGAAAAAAGGGGGGAGTACCAACACTTTTGGGGGGGTGCCGAAATAATCTTCTCCACAAAACCATTAATCGGGAAGGCCGGGGTGAGGGGTTTGGGCAACTGAAATGGGGCAAGAAGATCCACAAAATCTCCGTAGCGAAAATCACGGACACTAATTGTGAACGAAAACAGCACAAACAAAAGCGGGGGGTGGGAATAGGCTTGGCAAAATTGCATGTGGGAGCGCGGGCACCAGATTCGCACCAAAAAGTTTACCGTAATAAACGAGAAGTTGCCTGCGAAAGGCAAAAAACGACGCGGAAAGGCGGGCACCTGGAAAAAGAACGTGAAAAACTAAAGGAAAAAAAAAAATTTAGTTGCCAGTGCAACATAAAATTTGGTAAAATATCACAAAAAAAAAAAAAAAAAAAGATATGGAAGGACAAGGGGACGGGGTGGTTTGTTCATGGTGAAGAGGAGAGTAGAAAAAGGGGGGTTTCGGCACCCCTTCAATGGGACTACAATCGCGTACCGAAACTCAAAAAGTCCAGCTAACAAAAAAAGATCGGGAATTGGAGGAGGACTTGGGCAAGCAGACAAGGGAAAAGAAGACTAGACCCACAAAAGTAGACAGAGGAAAAAACGGATTCCGAGCAAGTTTCAATTCCTAACCCTACTACCCAATAGGACTTGTCAAGCAAAGTGGGGTCCCACCATCCAAATTCCAACCCGAACGAAAGGGCAAAAAATCGCAAGAGAAAAACAGGAAGGCAAAGGCTGTAACGGAAACCAATGCAACCAAAAATTTTTGAAAAAGAAAAAGACAAACAGATGTCAAACCCCCCTGGTCTGAAAGAAGGGTAACAGGAACAAAGTTAAACTTGGGCAGGCAAGAAAAACAAGGAAAAGGATGTCACTGTTAGAGAAAACACGTAAGGGGGGGGGGCGAGGTAGCAGGGAAGAAAACATAAAAGGCATGCTCTGCCAGACGAATGCGGGTGAAAGAAGGCAGGGGTTGTACCGTCCCAATCTTGCCGACCATCCGTGCTTTTAAAAAAGAAAAACAAAAGAACCTTAAGGAGGGGGGGGGGACGAAAAAACGGGCCGGAAAAGGGACACAGTCCGGAGTCGCCGCCGAGTGAGGGGAATCGGTATTCTTCGTTGGAGTCCTGGGCGTAAGCACGCGTTGGAATCCAGACAGAACAAGAAAGAAACAAAGTAAGACATATCCGAAAATTCCTCAAAAAAAAAACAAGCTTTCAAGGGTCAGTTAGGGAACAGGACACCATTTTCGTGGCAATGGCAAAGCGAAAAACAACGGAACTGGACAGACAGGAAAAAGGAATAGGGAAAAAAAATGTAACAAAAGGTGAAGATTGGTCACAAATTTGCTAAAAATTGGGTGGGGGAAGAGGGGGAATTGAAGGACTGTGGGGGGGGGCAGGCGCGAAAGTTCTTTGGGGAAATAAATATCAACTCAAAACAAAAAAAAAAAGGAAGAGGGAAAAGAGAGGAGAGATCGGGAAGAATGCGCGCCCTGCAAAAAAACAGAACGGTGGGGTTGTACGACTTGGAGGCAGTCAAAACATCAAAATTTGGGAAATGAAAAAGGGAAAGAACAGGGTGGGCTCCATCAGACGCATTCATTGTTTCGCACTTGGGGGGGGAAGGGGAGAGCAAGCAAAGTGTTGCACGGCGGGGAAGGAACGAAACATGACTGTCGGAATGAAACAAGTGAGCAGGGAGGGGAAAGGAAGGAAAAGTTCTTACTAGGAGGGGAAGGCACCACTGGTTGGTCTGTCTGTCAGGGGAAAGAAAAGGGCGGGGGGAACAAAACCTAAAACCCAAGCCAACGGCCAAAGCAAAAGAGCCCCTCAAGAGGGGCGGGCGACTACGGAAGATAAGGGACCCAGGGAACAAAAAAGAAGGCAAAGTGGGGGAAAAAAATGTGGAAGCAGATTGGAGTGACCCAACAAAAACTAAAGGAATTCTCAAAGCAAGTAGTCCAACAGACGGAGAGACTAGCCGTGGGACAAATGGTTCGGGTCCCCGGGGGCCACACGGCCGACCCAGCAAAAAACGAAAAACCAGACGTAAAACCCTCCACATGGTACCTAGTTGGCTGTTCAGGGCCGGGCAAGGTAAGACCGTTGAAGGGGGGGACCAACGGGCCCGGGTTGGTTCAGCTTTTCTCGAAAAGACTGTGGGAGACCATTTAAGAAAAGGAAAAGGTCAGGCACAGAAGCAGGTGGTGACAAGGAGGGAAGGGGGTGTCAGCCTTTAATACGGGCGAGGCGGAGTAGGGACCATGGGAGGATGGACAGGTATCACCTTTAGGGGGGAAAAGAGAGGAACCTTGGGTCCAGAAAGAAAGTGGGAGGAGGGTAAATGAACTTGCAGGAGAACCCGTCCTCGATCACCAGGGTGACTGGCGGAAAGAGGCGCCCACTCGAAACATAGGAAAAAAAGTGCTAGAGTTCATTTGGAAGCCTGAGTAATGCCACATGGACCGTCAGCCAGCATGTGCTGGGCCTAAACACAAAAAAACTTTTTCTATCTCTAGATCAAAAATGAAAAACCAAAGTGGACAATCTGGCAAAAGACGGAAGGATACGCTTATAGGGTAAGTTTGGGGGTGGAATAAACTAATTTTTTAATGAAGCGTAGAGGATTCACGGAAGTATTCAGGGGGGGCCGTGGGAACGAGAGTTACCTGAACTGGAAGAACACTGGGGTACGCAGCATACGGGGAAAAAAAAAGTTAGTGTGCTGTGGTGGGCAAGGAAAAATGCGGGGAAATCAAGTACAACCACGATCAAAAAAACCATAAAGTTTTAGTTGGGGTGGGGCCCATGCTTACCTGAGGGGGGGAACGTTGATGGGCGCGACGCTAATTTTAATGGTGAAAAGAGCGGAAAAGGAGATGAGAGAAATCCGAAAACCCTACTACGGGGTAAAAACAAAGAATGCTAGACGGGAATGGCGGCAAAAAAAAAAGGGTGAAACGCCTCCAGAATGGGGCGGAGTGAAACGGGCCAGGATGCCCGGCCAGGAGAAATGCTAGCTGGATGAAATCGATCTCGTGGGGAGCGTCACCGGAAACGGGGGGGGGAGGAAAAATTCTGCTAA
>Ga0179593_1497118_pt1 | contig 10247 bp, 14 predicted proteins | sample CZODoug2_1_08_16_FD_185931 | JGI IMG/M metagenome (GOLD analysis project Ga0179593, IMG submission 185931) | Vadose zone soil fungal communities from Angelo Coast Range Reserve, California, USA - CZODoug2_1_08_16fungal (PacBio error correction) | ecosystem: Environmental > Terrestrial > Soil >...
AAAGGACAATCGCGAAACAGCTTAAAAGGATGCGTGGACGTGCCGCCGGCGGAGGTCAAAGTCCAGGTTAGAATTAAGGAGCCATCAGAAAATACACACTTCTAATATCAAATTCCGCAAGGGAGTCGAATTCCACCAAGGTCCCCATAGCCAACGGCTGCCGCGTTGTCAAAAGAAAAGGAGAAAAGGGAGAGAACTTCCCGCCCACCGTAGTTGACCTCCGAGGGGAACTGAGAGGTAAGTAGGTTACCTGGTCCACAAATAGCTAAGATTCTCTTCCGATAAGAGGGACAAAGGGGCGAAGCTGCATCAAGTCGCAACCGGAGGACAGCAAGAAAACACTCCGTACTATGTCATCTCATTGCGAAAATGGCACCAGCCAACCCTCTACCCAGTGTCACCAACCTAGTACAGGGGGACATCACTCACCTCAACGAGAAATCGTCTCTTCACATGGTAGGGGGGGGAAGGGTAGTGGCTGTTCTTCCGGGCTAAGAAATAACTGAAGCATTGTCAGCCGAATAAACCGAAATCGTGATCCGCGTAAATACGTTTGGAAAGAAGAGGGAGGGAATGAAACACGGGGAGCCGCTACCACTAGGAAAAAAAAATCACCTCGGTCTTTTGCGAAAATTCTACAACGGGAGGGGGGAACACTCCAAAAACGAGGAGGCCCAAAACGGCAATTGGGGGGGGGACGAGGCATTAAACATTAGAAGGCAATGACCACAACGTCCCACCGGAAATTGCAAAAAACGGAAAAGCCGGGAGGCGGAAGGGTGTAGTGGGCTTGCCGTCCGTGGATAACGACCAGGTAAAGGGGGGGGAAGGAGCGGGGGAAAGGAAAGAGGTGCTACGACATTAGTGATGCCTCTACCAAAAAAAAAAAACGGAAGTAGTGTGGGGTTCGTTCATAAAAAGGCATGATGTGAATAATGGACAAGGCCATCTACTCATGCCGGCAGGGAATTGGGAAAGCGCGCAGCAAAACTAGAGCGTAAATTTGCCGGTAATACTTTTGCTGAAAGTTGGCTAAGGAGTTGCTCGCTTCACACTTATCAAAGACCGGATCCAAGGCTATCCCAAAAAACACGTGAGGAAGGGACTGGAAGGAGCCAAAGGGAGGCTAACTACTCAAGCGGAATGTGTATGGTGAAACAGTTAGTCGGCGCGAGGCCGGGGGCCCTTAAGCGGAAAAGGGAATTCAAATCCGGGGGGGAAGAAGGAGTTCAGGGCTGAATCCTTCTGCAGGACAGAGAACGAAATCCGCATGATGGGAGGACGGCCAGCGATGGCGGCACCGTACATAGGGGAAAGCTCTGGGTAAAAAAAGGCGCAAAGAAAGTTATTACATGTCTGCTGATTCCTGATTGCGATCACTTAAAGCAAAAAGAGAAGACGGGGGCGACGGATGGAGGGGGCGCGTGAAAAGGGGAGTGACGAGACGAAGGGGGGGAAATAAGAAGGCCGTGCAGGAGTTTTCGAAGGGAACTCGGAAGGGAAAAGCCAGGGGGGAAAATGGTGTTGAAGAGGCCGGGACATAAAAGACGGGGGGGAGCGTCGTATAATACAGTAAGGTAGCGTGTGGTCACGATACCTTAAACTAAAAAGGGGGAAAAAAGGAGTCACAACGGCTATAAGAATGGCGGGACGAGCGATGCAAATATTGATGGTGGAAGTGAAGGTCACCGCATATAAAGATAAGAGAGAGAAACCTCGGAACAAGAAACAGGGGATTGTGGGGAAGGGGGGGTTCGTAACAAGAGGAAGGAAGGGGAAAAAAGTGGAAAGGGGGCATGCTCGCAAGGGAGGAGAAAGAGAAGGGCAGCTTTCCTTATTGCTTGCTACTTGAACTGGAGACGGTGAAACATGGAACGTGCTAGATCTACGTTAAGAACAGGTATGAAAGGGCGGAGGGAAAACGTGTTGGGCGGGCAGTGACTGAACGGGGGGAAGGAGTGCCCGTATTCGGCGGGAGGAATTAGAAGACCGATATAAGTAGAATTTTTCAATCTATTTCGGGCTCGCTGGGGGAGGATTAAAGAACCTCGAGGTGTGACGTGTAGGCGAGGACGGGACATGGACCACGCAGGGGGGTTTTAATGATCCGCGTAAGAGGGAGGGATTGCAAGTGTGAGAAAATAAAGAGGCGTCAAGGGGGGGAGGGCGATGAAAGGGGGATGCAACAGGAATACCACAATCGCGATCCGCAAATAAAAGGGCGTTTTGAAGCGCTCAATGGAAATATGAAGTGAAAAGATATGGCGAGTGGAGAAAGAGTACAGGTCAGGACGACATAAACGAAATGTGGACAAAACTGATGCCTCATTATACGCGGAGGGCCTCACTGGGGGGATCTCAGTGGATGTGATGGGTTGAAGCCATCGGATTAGGAAAAGATAAGAAATAGAGTAACGATGGAAGCCAATCAAAGAATAGAAATAAAATTTAAAGAAGAAGTGACGCAGGAAGAGTGGCGTCGGGCAAGCGCAAATCGGCATGAATCGTTTGGAACAAGACCAGGAGATCCATGAACAAGCGTGTGGGGTCTCTTCTTGTACAAGTGTTCGGCAGAAGGGAAAGGCCTCGGGGGGGGCATTTGTAGGTGAAAAAGCTGCAGGGGGAAAGTTCATAAATAGACGGTCAATGAGGGAATGGGCGGTGTTTGGGAAGGACCCGAGACCGATGGGATAGGGAAGTGGAGGAGAAAGGTCGGGATGGCGAAAGAGGACAGCTGACAGGGGGGGGCCGAGGGTGGAGAAAGGGGTTAAAATATCTTTAGGGTTGGAAAACTTTACCATATGGACGGAACAAAAGCGAATGAGAACCTCAGAAGAAAAAGGTAAAATCGGTGCGTCTGAAAAGATAGGGGAAGTACTATTGGGGAAAAGAAAAAAACACAAGAGACAGAAGGGGGAAGAAATCAACTATCTCAGAACACCAACATAGTATGAACGAGAGATGAATGTGCAGAAAAGAGCAAGTAGACGAAAGGAACGCAGAGAAAGTACGGAAGAGGGAGCTTGCGGGAAAGAATGAAGAAAAAAGGAGGGCCAATGTGTTCCTGCCCCATCAGTTTTCCAAAACCTCGACCGCTAGAGAAGAAAATAACGTAAAAGGATACGAAAATCTGCAAAAGGGAGTAGGGTGCAGGATCTAGAAGGCAGATCTAGAGAATCACCCATTGCTAAGCAAGAAAATTGTCATAATGGCAGAGAGAACACGTCCAAATGGTGCGGGCAGGAAAGCGGGTGCATTGATACTACAGGGAAGCTCGGGAAGAAACGGGAAATAATGAACCTGGGAAAAAAGAGTAAGAGATTCTTCATAGCCGGCCCAAAATACAGACAGAAAAAACAGGGACACGAACGCGAAAGAAAAATCTGCACCGCTGTAGCGCAATCTTTTCGAGATAGAAAGGATGAGGTAGGGGGTAGCGGGAGGGGGAGCTTGGAGCTATCCGGGGAAAAAAGACGAAAGAGAAAGGAAAAACAATCCACTAATTCCGTCCAAGGAAAAAAAAGGCGTGGGGGTACCTGAAAGGCTTTCTCAAGGAGCAGCATAAGGACCCAGAAAAGAACAAATAAATTTGGACACCAGAAAAGGAGGGAAGGAGCAGTTGTGGTTCTTCCCAGTGGACATCACCGCGAAGGAGAAAGAACAAATCCCAGGGGGAGGGAGAGTATTCAAGAAAAAAGAAGGTGGCCGAAAAAGAGGGAATATAAAACCGGAAAAAAACGAAAAGTAGGCCCGCGATCGGGGACCGGGTCAACCTCACGTAGAGGTGAAAATTCAAGGGAGAGGTACGGGAAAGGCCTTCTAGGAACAAAGACTGGGCGCACATCAAGGACATGAGTGCACGTCAGGCAAAAAAAACAAAAGGTACCTACCTTCTTTTTATAACGAAGTCTGCTAAATGGTATTTAGCGTTGTCAATTGAAATGAGGGGCGGTGCATCAGCAACGCATGAGACAATTCAGAAGATATAAGGAATGAAAAAAGAGGGGGTGAAAACTGCCAGTATCTTAGCGGAAAACTTAAAACCAGCCATACTCCCCGAAGGGGGAAACGAAAGAAGATTGGAGGTAGGAAGCAAGGGTTCAGGAACCTAGCGGTTCGGAGCCTCGGAAATCGATGTGAGGGTATAAGGAGAGGGATGCGCTGACGCGAAATAGGGGTTCAAAACGGGAAAGTTGAAGACGAAAAATCAACTTTGTAAAAAGCCTCTCGTAGTCAAGGGGAACATGGGAATAGAAGAACCGGGACTGAGGAACGAAGGTATCGTCTGTAAAAGAAAGTCTATAACCAGGGCCGGCCCTTTAATGTCTGCAACACGTCCAGGGAATACCAGGGTTAAGGAACTCAAAGAGAAAGTTCTGAAACAGGGGAGGGGCGGGTGTTATCTGGGCCTCACTTAAGTACCGCTGTATGTTGAATGTCGGGGGTACCATTAAGAGCAGAGAATCCGGGGTGGACGAAGCCAGAACCAATCATTGGGACCGATCCATGCCGCGTGTGGGGAATGGGGGAAGTGGCAGTAAGAAGCCTTCAGAGAAAGCTGCAAATGGATTGAATCCATACTATGGAAAAACGCCGCACAGAACAGGACTTTCAAAAGAGAAGTACCAGGGGGGTGGCCTAATCGAAGAGTCACTATTAAGGTCAGCAATCTCGGAACACCACAGGAGAAGGGATAAAAATACTTAAAGAGGATCCAAAGCCAACTGGAAGGAGGTAATGGTGAACTTCAACATCTGACATAGGGAAGGGGGATGCCGCGACCATCCAAGGAATGCACTTGAACTGGGAAAAGGGGGGCCTGTCAAAAGAAAGGCATTAAAGGCAGAGGGGGAGAGATGCAGGACTTACTACTCTACTTAGAAACTCGGTTATAGGGAAAAGGAACGCGCAAATTATTCCATAGGGGGGGTTGGGCCAGAGGAGCACAAGGAACGGGAGATCTAGGGCTGCTTCACGGGGCTACGTGGTCGTACGGTTTGAGGGGGAAAGAAAAAGGGCTGAGGAAAGGGGTTTAATACACTACCGGCAATCTGGGGGGGGGACGTGGAGGAATCGGGGATTTGCAAAAGCAGTATGGTGGGAGAGAGAACACTCAAAAGAGGGGCTTTGGGGTGAAAGGGTAGGTAAGAATAGTGTTGAGATGCGAGTGGGAAGACGGGCTATGCATAGGTATCGAAATGAGGAAACGCTCTCTATTTGCGCACTCTCTGCAGCCAAGGTGAAGTGTTGTTGTGAGAAAGAAGCGAAGGTCTGGAGAGCATCTTTACAGAAGGGGGCAAGTCTTCCTGAAAGGAGGGTTTTTCATCTACTCCGTTCAGGGTGAAGTGGGCCAGGAAGGGGGGTGCTCCTAGCGAAAAAAGAAGGTAAAAGGCGGGGGGAAGATCTCGCGAAAGTCGGGGCTTAGACGGTAAATGAAGATCATGGCAAAAAGGGGGAGCAAGCCGGCAGCTTTTTTGGAAGGCAGTGGCGGCAATTGGGATGCAGTTGAGAGTCTTCAGTTCAAGGCTGTGGAAGAAGCCGGCGACTGGGGGGAGGGAATATCAGAAAATCGGCACAGGGGGACGATGTTGACGGCTTCCGCTCGTCGGCGCAAGAAAAAAACGCGAGAGTGCTAGGGTCTCAGCAGGGTTTAAGAAAGGCCTCATTGACTCAGAAGAAGGAATCGGACCGGAATTATAAGGTGAAAGGGTGAAACAACAAGACTCTATCCACTACTGGAGGGGGGAAAAGCTCTTTGAGGGTGTAGGGGGAGACGCGACTGGGGGTCCCAGCTACTGAGAGCGACGACCTTTGAAGGCTAGGGGACAAGGATGTATCTGTATGGACGGAAGTCTTCATCCTGGGGGTTGGAAAGGGCGGGGGGGGGGGGCCTGAGAGGTGGAGAAGCGGAAGAAGAGACAAGAGATTCCCGGAAGAAAGGAAATCAAAGGCGTTTTTTCTGTCAGCGGAAAAAACGTTCGAGAAGGCTGAAGGGGAACCGTGGAGGGGGGCTTGCAGGGGGGGGAGTGGGACACATCTCTTCCACACGGGGGTTTGGCAGAAAGGGTGCCGACGAGAAGAAGTGTCGAAAATGCAGTTCAAAAAAAAAGGGAGAACCAGAGCGGGGGGGGTGCTCAAGAGGGAAAAGTAAAGGGGGGAAGGATACCAATAGTGCTCTTCGTGAGAAACACACCACCGGGGGGGGGCTCGGGGTTTTTGCTGCAACCAAAGGGGAGGGCAGGTAGTAGAAGAGCGAGGTTTTGGATTTAGGAGGGGGATAACGAAAGACCCTCTCTGGGGGATGTGTTCCGACTGCCAGAAAGAGGCAACAATCAACCGATGGGACCGAGGGAGTTCATTCAGGAGGGAGTTTCTGAGTCCATACATCTCTCAAAATTAGGAAAAAGGATGAAGGGGGAAAAACTACGATTGAACTCATAAAGAAAAAGGACCCGAGGAAGCCAGCTTGAGAAGGAAAGGCAGATGCGCAGATTCGTGACGGCAGTTTTTATAGCCTGCGAAAACAAGGCCAGACCAAGGGAGTTCAAAACCAACAGCAATAACCGGTCACAGCGTCCCAGGGGGTAGCCTAAATCCGCGATCCTGGCCGCTCCAATTGGTTGGGGGAAGGAGGGATCGAAGCGCAGCCTGCAACACTGGGAAGGGTGCAGCTCACTTGGTCTGAAACTGGAACAAATCTTAAGGGTCTCCGGAAAGGGGAAGAAACGGTACTGGGGCGATCTAAGACTCGTAAGAAAGGCAAGCCTACTGACGAGCGCGACAAGGTGTCTCAGCGAGACTGGGTCGATGGCCGAAAAGAATACTCTGCTCGGCTACGAAAAGGGGGCAAGAAAGGGAGAAAAGGACCACCATCCTGCAGGAACCTATGCGCATAGCGAGAACATCCCGGGTCTTTAGAAGGCAAGGGGTAGGGGCATACGGAGAGCCCAAAGTCAATGTTTTCGAAGAAAACACTAAGGGAAGGGAAAAGAAAGTTCCGTCGCGAAAATGGTGTGTGGGGGAGGAATGTTCAGCAAACCGAAAAGGGAACAGAGCTAGTAGGGGGAATGCCCAGGGGCCCGACACACTTTTAGAGAAAAGGTAACTAACTTAAAAAAAAAGACGGAGAGGTAAAACCTCAATCTGGAACATCTGAGAGGAGTAAAGAGAGGCGTCTGAAAGGAAAAGGAAATTGCCAGGGTAACCAGGTCCTCGAAAAAAAGGGGGGGTCAGTGCAGAAACTGGCATCCCAAAAGCAAGGGGAGTGCTCCTCAGGGAGGTTGTGTACTGAGGTAGTTCAAAGGGTGGCCTGAGTGAAGAAGGACTCTGACCGAGGCGAAAGAGTAGAAAAAAGAGAAATAGAAGAAGAAAAAGCACCGCGTCAATCAACCCTAACAGTATTAGTGAAAGAAACTGCAAATCAAAGAAAGAAGAAGGGCCCAGGCTTATTGAATCAGGGTGAAATCCAACTTGGCGTCGTAGAAAGAAAAGGATGAGATAAGAAGGGGGGTGCGTAGCGGGCGAACCGGGGGGAGGGGGGAAAAAAACATATGTTCGGGGGAAAAGACTGAGGAAAATAAAAATCCTGAGAGGGGGCGTCCCACTTGGGTAAAGCGCGTAAACAGGAAAAAGTCCGGGGGGGGGCGAAGGAGGGTGGCCAAAAGATAAAAATCCTCGAAAAGTACCGGGAAGGGGTTCATTGACCACCGAGGGTTCCTGAGAAGAACACGCGCAACGCAAGAACGTCGCCAAACGTGAAGGGGCGGGAGTGGGGCTGCCGCCGGTCTGTAATCCGACATCCTGGATAAAGAGGTAAACGCTTCGGAAAGAATGGGGGATCAAAGGAGTTAGGGGACTGCTATCAGGAAATACAAGATCCCCCTCCGGAATTAAGGAGGTCGGGGTACAGGAGGAAGTGTGACCTTCAGGGAAGAGAAACTTGGGGAAAACCTCGGCAAGCTCGGGGAAGAACATGGGGAAAAGGAATATTCCGGGGCGTTAGGGATCCATAGCGGGCTACTCAGTTCATGAAAAAGCAATTCAAAGAAAAAACAAAAACGTTATGAAAGGAGAGATTTGGGGGGAATACTTGGGAAGAGGCCATGAAAAAGGGGATAGGAAAAATGCTCTTAAGGCTGTGTAGGAAGAGGGATGGAGGAACTGAGTAAGGGGAGGTAAATCAACTGGAGGAACGAAATCCGCATTGAAAAAAAGGAGGGATCAGGGGGCGCAGGAGATCGGTCACTACTAAAAGACGGAGAAGAAAAGAGGGAAGAGAACCAGTAACGCAGCTCAGAATTAGGGGGAGGGTAGGTCAAATAGGGGAAGGCACTTAACAAAGAAAAAAGGAAAACCGGCGATCGTAAGATAAAAAAGATAGAGGAAGTACGTGGGAGGGGGGGTGGCGACTAGCGAAGGGGTTTCACAATACAGAAGGAGCTGAGGGGGGGAAAGAGTTATCAGGGGGGGGAAAAAAAACCGAAATTTGGGGGGGGTCCGAGAAGGAAGGAAAAAGACCGTGCTAAAGGACATAAGGGGGGGAAAAGGGCAGAAATACGTGATCTGGAGGAAAGGGTGTCAAAACGGACGTTCGGGGAGGCCAGGCGAAAGTTAAAAGGTTAGTGGGTCAACGATGGAAGAGAGGGAGGTGAGGATGAAGAGAAAATCTTGGGAGGGGCATCTTTCTAGGCAGGTAGAGGGTGAAGGTGGGGGTCAATGAATAAAGGAGCTACTCAGAGGAAAAATACTGGAAAGCTTGCAAGGGGAATTTGCGCAAGGAATGATCGGGGGAACGCGCTCTGCAAGAGGGAAACTTAAATATTAGCGTATATTCTACCCGGCGGAGGGAGCGGAGGTCAAGGAAAGGAACAGTGGAGGGCGCCATCGTCTGATCTGAGTGGAATCGCCGACAGAAGGGGAAAGGAGGGCGCGCGGAATGATGATCTCTGAGGGCACCGATCTTAGTTGACTAAGGGGGGGAGATTCGACGGCACTGCAGTGGAACGCTCTGTAGAGAGCAGCGGAAGGGGATTAAGTCGCTTTAGAAGCGAAGGGAAAAAAAAGAGAGAAGGCAAAATGGGGCCCTGTGGCTCGGGAGGGGGGACTTGTGGTATATTATCAAGAAGAAGAGGAGGGTGTGCCAGGAAAAAGAGCCACACGTGCCCGGAAAACCAACAGGGGGTTCACTACGGAATTTGGAATCGCTTACGTTCCCCTGACTGGAAGAGGTGGGGGGGGGGGGGAAGGGGTGCTCCGAGCGCTGAGCAAGGGGAGTATCATTCAAACAAAATAGGGAAAGGGAGGCCAACAACCGGTAAGCCAAAGAAGTGGGGGCTTATAAGCTACGAAAAAGTAGAAAGAACGTGACCAGGGGGGCGAGGTTCGGTCCGGATTGACGCAGAAATCTTCACTCGAAACCGGGGGAAGCAGGACCCGTGTCCGGTTCAGCAAGAGGACACTAGCAGCCAATCGGGGGTGGGGTGAAATGCACGCGCGAATCGTAGAACAGAAGGAGACGGCAAAATCGGGAATCGAAGGCAGAGATCTGAGCGCGGACTGTGAAAAAAGAGCTAACTCGAAAATAGGTGTCCGGGGAAATGGGTTGCTTTCTGGGCCCCTAAGGGACGGTCCAGGGGAGAGTAGTTCGGAGGGAACATGGGGGGGAAATTGTTGGACCAGAGTACGGGGAAAGACGAAGGCTGGTGGCAGGATGACCTTCACTAAGAAAACGCTCCTCAAGCTGAAGAGCGCGTCAAATAAAAAGGGGACGTACTTGGGGGTTCCACGTTCGAGGGGGGCGTTGAGAAAAAAAATAGAGCTCGACATTATTAAAAAAAGGAGGAGGATGAGGGGATTTAAACGCACTGCATACGGATTTGGCAGGGGGGGGCCGGGGAGCTCATGTTGGGGCCGTCGGGGGGGAGGGGGATTCTGAGTAATGACAGCGGAAGGATTGCACGGCCAAAAAACTTTGGTCACATCCCCAAACTCGAACGCTAAGCCAGTACAACGCTAACCCTACACAAGGAACAAACGGCGGAATCCACCAACGAGGAATCTGTGGAGGGGAAAAAGTTAAAGTACTAGAAAATGCACTGGATCTAATTGCTTGTAGGAAGAATTTTGTTCGATCTGAGCAATCATCGTAAGGTCCCAACTCTGGGTTACAAGGGGGGGAAAAAGGGGGACATCGTAGATGGGGGGGCCTTACGAAAAACAATGGAATATTACCTCACAAGTCGTGGATG
>Ga0179593_1567503_pt1 | contig 10247 bp, 15 predicted proteins | sample CZODoug2_1_08_16_FD_185931 | JGI IMG/M metagenome (GOLD analysis project Ga0179593, IMG submission 185931) | Vadose zone soil fungal communities from Angelo Coast Range Reserve, California, USA - CZODoug2_1_08_16fungal (PacBio error correction) | ecosystem: Environmental > Terrestrial > Soil >...
AAAAGGTCATTCTCCCATCTCCGAAAAAGGGAAAACCCCATGGCGACCGCTCAAACCTGAAAAGAAAAAACCCTCGCCTTCCTATTACGGACAGAAAAGGATAGGTGCAATTGTGGGTGAGAGGATTGGGTTTCTTTGGGGGAAAAAAAGAAGGGCATAGCAGGAAAAAATCGATAAGCATCGGAACGGGGGCGAGGGAGCCGTATTTGTTTGGCGACGGAGGAGGCTTTGCAAGCCAAGTGGCGAACATACTGAAAAGGGGGGGGCTCACGGAGGGGGGAACTGGTGTTGATCGCTGAGGAAAATCCTTAGGGTTTTTTATAAAAAAAATACAGAAGGGAGGGGCTATGAGAAGGGAGGAGGGAGAGTATTTTGACTCCGACAAGTTCTCCAGGACAATCGCTAAGATAAAAAGGGGAAAACAGGGGTATCAAAGAGTTAAAAGACTCCCCATCATTCGAGGCAAGCAACTAAATATGGGAGAGAGGAGAGGGAATTGGGACTGGTGAAAGGTTCGCGAAAAATGGAGGGGGAGTATTTCCATGAGTCGGTCGAAGCAGACGTACTTTCTCCATGATTTCGAGGGGTGTGGAAAGGAAAAAATAAACAGGAGTGTAGGGGGTTTAGATTTAAGGGGGGGGTAGGTCAATAGGGGAAAACACTGTTATATTATCAGCAATTCTCAACACCGAAAAGAAAAAGGGGGGGGGGTACGAAGAAGATTGGGGGAAGAAAGGATTGGAGAGCCCTATATTTAAAAGGAAAGGGCTTCTTGCAGGGGAGGGGGCAGGGGAGATGAAGGACCGCCATAGTACAAGTATTCCAAAGGGGCTGGGAAAAAGGACCAAGAGATTTCTTCTCATCCCTCGGGGGGCACCCATCCGGATCACGAAAGGAGGTTATTGGAAGCTTGTCGCTAGTCCTGGGAAAAGAGAAGGAGTGAAGTCATACTTTACTAAAAAAAAGGGGAACATTCTCTGAGTAGGAGGATCTGAGACCTTGCCTGCCGTGTAGGGGAAAGGGGGGGAGAAACAACTGCCGTCATGCAAATAGAAGGAAAGTCTTCTTTACCATTGAAGATAACCGCACTTGCATTTGAAAAGGGGGGGCTTGGGGCCTCGAAAAAAGGGAGTAACTCAGTAACAGGAACTTGGCTCGAACAGTGGGTGAGGGAAAAAAAAGAGTTTTCCCAAAGGGAAACATGGCCGGTCGGGGAAAGGGAGGGGACCAAAAAAAATCCTGGGATATACATCCACTAGCGAGGGGTGGATATTTTTTGTCAGCCAGTTTGGAGGGGGAAAGGAGCATTTTGAGCTGCAGAGCGCCAGCCTTATCAAAAAGAGAAGACTGCCTATGGAAAACACTGCGGTGGAAAAAGGATAGAGGACGATTAATTCGTAAGTGAGAAAAAAAAGGCTTTCGTCTCGAACGCTTGGGAGATTTACCCGCCCTGTTCAAGAGAAAAAAGGGGGGTAAGGACACTTAGGGGAGTCTGAAAAAAAAAGGAGAAGAGAGGGACCAACCAAGGGAAAAGGGGGTTGACATTGGAATCATCCAAACGGGGAGGCGGAAAGGAAAGCCCAAAGAAGAGAATATCGCTGGGTATACCTAAAAATAAAACTAATGTTCGGAAATTTTCCATATTCAGGAAGGGTATCTGCGGGAAGGGGAAGGAGGTCCTGATCCGCTCACAATGAAAGCACAAAAAACTGCTTACAAAGACAGAAACTACAATTATTCATTTGAAAAAGGGTTTTGTACAATCATTCTGAGAACGAAAGGTTAAGTCCTTTTGTGAAAAAAGACTCACAAACAACGGGTGGGGGACAAGGGGCGCAGCGTCTGATGGTAATCTATGAGAAGGGCCACTTATATACTACACTAACAGGGGAATAAATGCAAGTGGAAAAACAAAAAAGGAGTCATTTATGGGCATGGGAAGGGGTTTTATAAGCCAGGAAAACGACGTGCAGTCTTTGGGAAGGCAGCTGTGGAAAAGGGGGGGAAACTTGGTCGGCCAAAAGGGGGGGGAGGGACGTCTGCTTAACGAGCTGGCCGCGGCCGACAATACGCTCAAAAGCCAACCCTGAGAAAAGATGAGAAAATTCTTGGGCAAGGGGAAACTTTGGGTGGTAAGGTTCTGTTGGAGGCTCCGACTAGAAGGAAGAAGGTGAAGAAAAAGCATGTTAAAGAGTAGTAGAGAAAAGCTACTGGTCGCACATCCAATTGGGTGCCGCTTAATTCCCAGGTGGGGCGTTAATAGAAAGAAAACTTGTTCCGAATCTGCTACCCCAAAATTAAATGAAGTATAGACTCCCCGGCAAGGTGTGTGGATCAAAGGTAGTGGAACACTACACCAGCATAAAAATCAGGGCTATAACGAATAATAAGGTACTCTAGAATGTACAACCATCGATCATCAAAAAGCTTTCGATAGATTATTTTTGCTTGCCATAAATACTGTGGCCGTTATGAAAAGTCAAGGTGATACCTTATCGAATGAGAGTTTCGGAAAAGGCCGTGTGCGAATGGAATCGGAAAAAATCTGGCGAATCTCATAGTAAGGGGATCGAAAAGGCCAAAGGGGGGGCGGCTAAGGCTTGGTGAAGAAGATTCGAGAAACCAGTGCAATGGCTAAGCAAATTGGCTAGGTTTGGGATATGAGCAACACGGGAAAAAGAAGCCAGCAACAGAATAAAGGAACGCGCCCATGACACAAAGATCCTCCGATTTTTTATAAAAAAATGCACAAGAAAAAAAGCAAAATGAAAGTGCGAAAACTCTCCACAATTGAAAAGGGCAGGAACTTCTCGGGGGGGGTTGGGGGGGGCGGTTGGGGACCCTTGCTGAGCCAGGGGTTTTGCCCTCTTTGCCAGTGGAGGTGGCCGCCCTTAACAACAGGGGGGGACCCTTAGGTTGTTGACTCTTTTCGCAAAACGGATGAAGGGATCACATTTAGCGATGTTTGCGTTCGCCTGGGGTTGCCCCCGAAGCGGTACAAGAATTATTCCCTTTTTACATTACCCTCGTGGTCATCTTTATAACAAAGAAAAAGTGTAATTTCGCAAAAAGAAGAAGAATGGCGTTACCTGGGGGTGGGGTCTAATATAGCAGGGGTAAATCCCCCTGTCCAGCATCGAAGATCCCCGCGAACAAACTATACAGGAGATCAACAACACCAACGAGGAGAAATAGAGGTTAAGGGGGGGCGGGGTGTTATTCACGAGATATTAGCAAAACCACTTGAAGGGTTCAAGAAAATGGAGAGGGGGTCTTAAAGAGGAGAATCTTTTTAAGCCCTGGACAGATAAAAAGGGCAAAGAACACGTTGGTAAAAGAGGGCTGGAAAAAAAAAGACGCAAGTCCCTACGGGGGAGCCAGATCAAAAAAAGGGGAGGTCTTACAGGGAGACCGAGGTCCCCACGCCTGTAAGGCTAATATTAAAAGCAATAGAGGGCCAAACCCCAGGGAACAAAAGGGCCCAGAACTCGCCAGGGAATCCTTCTATAATAGGGGGGGTTGCGCTGGTGAAGTATTTTTGTCGAGTGCCTCTTGCAGATCAAGAGTAGTTTCACGGGAGCTTTTGCGCGGGGGGTTCGGCGCTGCTTGGGGGTAGAAGTGTTGCTCATAAGGATAGAAATTGGAAAATCAAGTACTCATAACTGCGGCAAAAACTTAGGTTTTTAAAGGCGACCAGAACCTATTCAAAATAGGGCCGGAGAGTAAAAGACTATGAGAAAGAGAAGGGTAAAAGAAGGTTCATCGGGAAAAAAAAAGGCTGCCACGGACGGGAAAAGGGGGGCCGCTTCCTACCGCGCAAAAACATTGTTCGATAAGAAAGGAACACCGACGTTGCCTAACGAAAGGGGGATGAAAGCCCACTAAGGAAAAGCTCGGGGGGAGGAGTTGCCAATCGCTGGGTCTTAATTTCCATGTGGTAGAAGCTGCGGGTTTCTCCAGCATGGGTTAGTGTGCCAGAAAAAAAAAAAGGACGGGGAAAGGATCTTGGGGTAGAAAGGGAAACCTTTTGGGGCAGGCTGGCCGGAAAGGGAACATCACCTTTCGAAAAAAGACTCAGAACTAGGGGGGAGATTGGCGAAAGAGCTCTTTGATTTGGGCCCTAATGATTACGGAAGGAACTTTCGTTAAGGGACGCCTGCTAGATCGGGAAAATAGAGAGTCCACAAGTAGGACCCGGCCCAAGAGTATGGAAGACCACGTTGTCCCAATCCGGAGGGGGTTATCAGCGTGGAAGGGGGGAGAAAGGCGCGATGAAAGGGAAAGGCAGACAGGAGAACGAGAAAGCCCCAATTCTGCTGCCAACAAGCGAAGCGTAAACAACAGCGGGAGGGAGGGGGAGAATTTTGAGAAAAAGGCCGTCATGCCGAAAGAAACCAATGTGGACGGAAGGAAGTATGAAAAAAGGGCTTTCGGGGAGGAAATTGCATCGAAAAATCTGAGCTTAACTAGTCATCGGAAAAAAGGGGTTTTGTGAGCTCGAGTTGGCACAATTGTGAAGTTTCGGAGGGGGGGAAAGCACCCCAACTAACTTGAGTACAGAAAAAAATGTATCTTTTTGGGTTTGGGTGAGCGGCAAGGAAAAGCCTTAGAAAAATGCCGCCGAAGCGCTGCCTGAAATGCTCCGTCCCCTGGAAGGGTTACGGATCTCTTCCAAGGGAGGAACTTCGCAAAAAACAAGAAAAGGAGCGAACGGGGCGGGGTGGCTGAAACCCCCCTGTCAAAAACAGTAATTGGTGTAGAACTACTATCGAAAAAAGGGGGGAAGGGAGGAAAGCTAGCTATGGGGGAAGGGTTTGACAGGTGGGGAGGGTAAGTCACCAACGCGTTCCGGAGACTAAAGCCTAGAGGGGGGGATAGAAAAGAGAAGGTAGATTGAGAAGAAAAAGAACTCAGGGGTTTAGGAGTTCAAATAGGCAGCTCGACTGCGGCAAAAGGGGGCTAGGGGAAAAAGTTAGGAAAGAACATGAGTAAAAGGGAAAAAAAACCTAGGAAAACCGGGGGAGACTCCCAAGTCTTGCAGTTGAAGGTGGGAAAATCAGGGGGCAAAATGAAAGTTGGACATCTCCTTTTGGAAAATTATACTGGGTCTCAAGGGCAGGAGGAAGGACTATTTGGTCGATGCACTTCAACTACCTATCCAGTTATAAGGCCAGGGCGGGAAGGAAGGGGGTAAAGCAACACTCTGGAGGGATGAAAAGGGGCATTGGAAAGGGAGCATGCTTGGGGGTCCAGCAAAGCTTTTTTGGAAGCGATAAAGATGTGGGCAGCAAGTGGGGGACAGGCTTTCTTAAGGGAAGATTGAACGCCCGGTTCGGAAGGCGCGATCCAAGACTCAGCTCAAAAAAAAACCCTGTCGCTTGATAAAAACAGGATGGAAAAGCGGGGGGAGAAGTGGCAAGTAAGAGGTGGGAGAAGTTGGTAATAGCGGAACTTAGGCATGAGACAAGACTGGAACTACCCGTAAGAAGGGAGTCGAGGGGGGGAAAATAGATCAGAAAAACTAAGAAACAGCTCAATTTTCCGAGACAATAAAGTAGGGAGTGTGGGGGCTGGATATATAAGCAAAAGGGAAGGAAAGAACAACCCCAACAAGAAGAGGAGTGAAGACAAGACGAACGCAAAAGGGCAGTGTGTTCGGAGGACGGGGGGCCAACTAACCAAAGCAAAGAAAAGTCAAACGCACTTCTAGAAATCATGAGAACCGAAGATAGCGCACCAAAACAGGACCCCCATCGAGCAGCGAAAAGAGAGGAAGTTTGCGGAAGGCTTGGGGGGGAAAGGTTCAACGACCGAGACCGTGCTTATCGAACAAGGGGAAGGGGAGAAAGTTAAAGCGATGGGAGGGGAAAATGGGAAGCGGATGAAAAGAGAAGGGGTAAGTGAAGTCGAAAAGCCGAAGGAAGGATTGTAGCTTCTAAAAAGAAAGGCTTGGTCCGAAGTCGATCAACACGGGGGGGAAAAAAGGGGGATAGGGGGGAGGAGAAGAACTTTCTGGCACAGGCAAAGGAAAACCTGAAAAAATACTGCGCAAAAAAGGGGAACCCTTTAACAGCTAGGGATGTAATGCGAGAAAAAGAGGAGACAAAACGCGCCACCATTGGAAAATATGCTCGCAGAAGGTCAGGGCGAAGGGGGGGGGGGGGGGTGGGGGGGAAATTGGAGGAGACCTTGGTTTGCAAGAGGGGATTCTTGATAATAGCGGGGGGTAGCCTTACAAGTCTGGGGGGAAAGAAAGGGGGGTTGCCACACCCTCGAAAAAAGGACTCTTATTTAGCGAAAGAAAGGAAGGGTCTGTGGTTGGTGGGAAAAGCGGAAAAAGATATTATGCACTGGGGGGACTGGAAGGCGCCTAAACTCTATGAGAGGAGAATACGTGGGAAAAAAAAAGAATGTAATTTTAGAAAAAAAAAATGAAATAAGAATGGCTGAGGGTTTTTTTGCTGGGATAGAAAAAAGGGGCACCCGCTAACCTAAAACGGGGGAGAGATAACTCAAATGGTCGGGAAAAGGAAGGAAAGGCATAGTTGGTTAAGTGTTAAGGGGACAGGGGGCTTATGCTATTTAAGGACCACCCCAGAGGTTCCGGGGGCGGGTAAAAATCCCTAGGTGAAACGTATGAAATGAATCTTAGACGAAGAAAGGTCAACTCCACGGGGGAAAGGAACCTTTCATCATCAGAGGTTCCCCTCATCTTTTCTGGAAAAAAACAGGCGACCAAGGGCAGTCTAAAGGGAGGCAACAGATCATCTTGGAGGGGAGGGGGGAGGGCAAAAAGGGCCAGGTTCCCAAAGACATGTACAGCGAAGGAAAGAAAGAGCAGAAGGACAACCCCATTGCGAGGGGCACCCACCAAACCTAAAAAAAACCCCTACGCCCTTACTATAAAAAAGGGCGAAAGTGTTCCAGGGGGGAGGCGTTTGCTGCCTTAGATTGGGGAGGAAGTTTTGTCGAGAGCAATGAAAATCGATGAAAGAAAAGGGTGCACTTGGGAGGAGGTTTTAGAAGGGGGGGGTCGAGTCAGGAGGGGAGGGTTGGCAATCACGGGGGATCATAATAACCAGAAATTTTCCTTCACGAGAGGCCAACGGTAATCGAGAAAAAAAGGGCAGAAAAAAAAAAAAATTAGGGGGGAAGAAGATAAACAGAAAGGGGACCTTTCTGGCCTGTGAGAAGCTGAGAAGACTGTGAAAAAAAGAGGGTCAGCCAAAGGAATGCCACGGACATCGCGGGGGGAAAGATAATGAAAACCGGTCGCAAAGGAAAAATGAGTCCTTTGAATAAGGCGAGGGGGGGGTTTAAAACTAAGAGGGAGGGGAATGCTCGAGGGGGGGAACGGTCCTTGTTTTCCCTGGGGGGGAGTATTGCCAAGAGAAGAGAGTAAAGGATAACAGGAGGAGTGTGCAAGAAAGGGAACACACTGCCGGGAGAGGACGATTTGTAGTACCTGGTAGATGTCTTTTTAAGCCAACAAGGGGAGAGGAGCAAGCAAGAAGTCCTCCCTGAAATGGGGAGATCGGAAATTTAGATTGTGAGCCATTATCTCTGAATTGGGAAAATAATGAGTTACCAGTAAGAGACGGTTCGGAAAGAGGGGCGCCTGCGAGAAAGAGAAGAAAAAGGAGGACAAAGTAACAAAGGGACCCTTTGCCCAAGGGAGGAGATCCAGCGGTGCCCAGGAGCGCGTTGAAAAAAGCTCAGTGGGGGATTGGAGGAAAAATCTACGGCCGATGCCTAGTGAAGGAAAAGAAGAAAGAAAGGGGGCCATCAGAGGGCCAACAAGAGAAGCGCGGAAAAATTCTGGGGGGGGGAATGCCGTGTAGGGGAAGGAATTTGAAAACAACAGGGGGACCGTCAGGCCATAGGCCCGGGGCTTGGAGGTACGAGTCAACTTGCAAAAAAAAAACTTTGCTTGACAGGGAAAGTCTATACTTGCAGCGGAAAATCAGAAAAATACGAAAGAAAATGCACGCCGTGCTAGCAACGGGGTTGTGCTTAAAAAAGTAAATGGAACTGTCCGGGAGGGGAAAAACTGGGGATTTTACACAGAAGGGGGAATCCTGTCTTCAATACAGAAGAGGTATATTTGAAAAAACAAAGGGGGGTTTGGTCCTCACAGGGGGGCAGGGGCTAAAAAAGAAGAGCGACATCCTTAGGGGGGCAGGGGCAGCTACCGATGAGGAAATTCCTCCGGAAAAGACTGGGGGAGGGTCCTTCCAAAGGGCCTTTCTCTATGACGGGGGGACTACGACCAAATCGGGGAGGGAGAGAACCATTGGGGCGGGTAAACCTGTCAAAAACAGTATACTCAGGGGGGGGTGGGAGAAAGATCAACAAAAAAAAGAAGGGAGTAAAAAAGAGAGAGAAGGGAATTTACACCAATTGGGAAACTGTTAAAGGAGAATCAGCCCAACGCGTGAGGGGGTGACGAGAAAAAATAGGCGAAAGGAATAAGAGGAGAGGGAAATATCCTAAAACTCAACATGCAAGTGGGGACGTAAAGTAGAGGCCGGGATCCAGATAGAGGGGAAAATTTATTTGGGGGGAAAAGCACAATGATGACTCAAAAAAAAAAAGGGCCACCAAGAAAGAGAAATTGGATGTTACTCATGAAGGGGGAAAAATAAGGAGAAGGAAAGGGCCATGTTGAAGATCCTTTTGTTCCACATGACTAAACAGGGCGAGCAAAAAGACTTCTGATGACGAGGGGGAGGAGACCACTTAAATAGGGAAAAGAAAAGAAAAGACCACGTTTATACTTAGGGAGATATCCGAAGTTAAAGCACTCTGATCATTAAAGGGGCGGCTTTGGGGGAACCGGAACCCCCCACAAGGAAAAAGGGTTTCCATCCAGGGGAGGGGGTGGAATCGATGATTAGGATGGGGGGGCAAAAGTGGGGCCACAAAGGGACTGTGACGACCTAAGAAGGTTCCGTAAGTCTCTTCCTAAGAGACAAATACCAACCATCAATTGATAAAAGAGAGGGTGGGGATGGGGGGGGAAAGAAAATCGGAGGGGGAAGTTTCCTCACTGGGTGAAGAAGTGTGGAATAGGCAAGGGGGAGGTCATCCGAGCAGGGCTCAAAAAACATTAAGGAAGGAATTCTCAGGGGAAAAATCATTAGGGAGGATAAAATCGAGTACGAGAAAAGTTTTCCTCGGACCAGAAAAGTGTTGGAAAGGAGGGGGGGGGAGGATAATATAGAAAGGATTTCCTGGAAGAAAAAACAAAAGGAGAAACCAGTTACTTGAAAAAAGAGAAGACCTACTTAAAAGGGAGGGTTCGGGGGTCTGGAAAAAAAAAAAAAATCAGGGTTCTAAGAGAGAAGGGGAGACCCCTCCTCTAGCGACCATGGCACCAGGAAAGGGGGAAAACGCACTTGGAAAATCAGTTTAGGAAAACGAACTGGAGGGGGGGTGCCGTTATCAACAGAAAAGGTGATAGCGCCACAAAAAAAAAAAAAAAACCCCGTTCTTAAAGGTAATAGGAAGAGGGCGTGGGATGGTCATACCGTGCAGTGAAAAAGTTTCATGTGGAAAGTAATAGTATACTAGGAAGGACCGAAGGAATGTCTGTGTAGAGGAGGAAAAGGGCTTGTTGCCGCAGCGATCAACAAACTTTGACAGAGAGGGAGCAAATGGGGGAAGTGGTGTAATGAAAACACAAGAAATAGAAAGAAGCCTAAAAGAAAAAAAAATACGGGGGGACAAACTCGAAGGAAATCATGAGAGATGGGGGTTAATGTAATGCTTCGGAAAAAGAAAGCCAAAAAAAAGGAAACGAAAAAGGGGAAAAGATTCTCGCAGACTCGTCTGAGGTTCGATTTTGTGGAAGGGGGGGGCGGTGGGGACCCTGCGGTAGGGTGCCCTCATTTCTCGGGCATTTGAGGGACTGGTCAGTGGGGAACAGGAGGGGGACCTGGGTTTTGAAAAAAAAAAAAAAACAAACCTCCTGGGGGGGGGGTTTTGATCTTTTACAACGCTGGATGATCACAGGTTCAAAGATCGAGGCCCTGTTGTGGAGAAAGCCCTAGACACCTAGGGGAGACCCCCTTTATTATCTTTCATATTGAAAAAAAGAGAAAAAGGTCTATGAAGCTAAATAAAAGGTCATGACTTGCATCCCAATAAGGGGGAGGAAAAAAAAAAAGGGTTCGCCTTGGGGGGGTGGGCGAAAAGATCTGTCAGGTGATAACAGCACCGGTCCCACCCGAGAAAAAGAGCCAGTG
>Ga0179593_1293951_pt1 | contig 10246 bp, 14 predicted proteins | sample CZODoug2_1_08_16_FD_185931 | JGI IMG/M metagenome (GOLD analysis project Ga0179593, IMG submission 185931) | Vadose zone soil fungal communities from Angelo Coast Range Reserve, California, USA - CZODoug2_1_08_16fungal (PacBio error correction) | ecosystem: Environmental > Terrestrial > Soil >...
ATGATGACACTCTACAAAGGTTCAAAGCCGACAGCAATCAATACTGGAAAGAAGAAAAGAGAAACGGTGGAGAAGGCACGCGGGCGATGTTCAGGCGTAACGAACAAACGATAAAAAGGAGCCGAAAGAAAAAAAAGCGGCAGCGGAACAGAGACGATCAAACATCAAAGGTCGGTCGACCTGCAGGAGCCCAAAGGAGCGGCGCGGACCGACGTCACTGGCTCGCAAAAAAAGGGGTCAAGCTCTAATCGGGGGGACGTAAGCCCGCTTATCGTCGCACGGACCCAAAAGGGGGCTGTGCCAGAGATAAGGCCTCAGCAACCAGAAAACAACAACTAACCGCAGAACAGCAAAACAGAGGGCCAAAGGGGAAAAGGGTTGGGCAGATCTCCAAAGCAAACAATCAAACGAACCCAGCAACGACCCTGTTTAAGGATGGCAAAAGCATCGGAGGGGGGAAAGGGAATCTAGGGTGAAACAACCGCAGGAAATGTTGGAAAGAACACAAAAGTCCAACCCATAAGGGGTAACCAGAAAGAAAGACACAAAAACAGACAGGACTAAGGTGGGCAAAGGGGAAGACAAGAAAAAACGGCTCAAAAAAAGAAAAAGTAGGGCACATCACACCCCATCGCAAGTAAAGGGGTGAACCTGACCAGCACACACGAGAATAGGAAGGGAGAACGTACAGGGGGCGCAGCTCTAGTGAGGGAAAACAGGGCTCGGACTTGTCACCGACAAAGCAAAGAAACAAAGGCTGGTACATAAGCAAAGAGCAGTAAACAAAGGGAGAAAAAGAGGTCTATGCCTACCGAAGGAGCAAAAAGCAGCACCTGGAGACCCTAGAACTCCTTCACTGACCAAGAAGTACTATAGGGGTGATCACAGGAAGACACGAGGAAAGCAAGCTATTGATGCGTTGAGATGGGTGACATAGTGGGATGGGGTAGAAGTATCAGGGAAAAGCGAAAGACATTACTATCCCCCAGGCGCCAAACGCCTGCAGGGGGGAAAACCAAGTGTGCGGGGGGGAATACAGTCTGAGGAAAGAAGAGAGCCTGGAGATTTGATCGTGGGCTCCGAGGGCTAAACATCATCAAGGGAGCAGAAAACAACAACAAGAAGAACCCGAAGAGACAAACACAACCTCCGCTTCTCGACCGTTCAAAGCACTCTGTAGGTACGGTTTGACATGCTCAGGGTTTACGTCTGTTTAGGTGGCTTGCAGGGGCCAGGGCCAGACTTAAAGGCATCAAAAGACAAGACCACCAGCTCAGCATGTGGACATAAGGCTGGACTGGAGTTTCTGAATACTCAGAAACAAAAAAGAACAGAGAGCACACAAACCTGAACGTAAAAAGGCCTTACTTCCTTCCCTGACGAGAGCAAAAAGCCAAGAGACCAGCAGACCCAGGCAAGAGGGGAAAGAGAGGAAGGACTGGAGGGAGGTGATCAGTTATGGTTTCTACGACTAATACAAAAGCGAGGAAAAAAGAAGGACAAGGGGCGATCAAGACTCAAACAAAGCTACAAGTCGAACCGGACCGGCTGAGGCTAGCGGCTGAAGGCGACAACAGAAGCGGCCGTGGAGAGCGGGAGGAGAAAATTCATGCAAGTTATAGCAAAAAGAAAGAAAGCCATTGGGAAGAGAAAAAGGCGGGGAGTGGGGGGAAAAAAACAGAACCAACTGGAAAACGAGCGGTAGGAACATCCACAGGCGAACCGCAAAGAGCCCGTCGTAGAATCAATGATGCAACTCCAAAAAAAAAGCACGCCAGTACAGAGGAACCAAACCCGACTGAATAAGAAGAAAAAGTGTTATAAAAATCAACCACAAAAAAAAAAAAAGGGGCAAACAAGGTAAAAAATAAACGGAGTAAAAAAACAAAAAAACACGAAAGAGAAAGACTTAAAAAGTATTATCAGACGGCGGTACCGGAACACGTAAGCAACAAAAAGAAAAAGTGTCGAAAAAGCCTGAAGACAAAACACCGTAATAGGCCAGCCGTCAGCTTGACGACGTGAGAAGAGGGAAAGGAAAAGAACAATTACGAGCAGGTACAACAAGGGGGGGGGGGCTATGTCAGGGGCGGGGCTGGAGGACAGGCGTAACAGAAAAAATGAGTCTGTGGGTGGGGGGGGGGGCCGTGAAAACAGAAGAAAGAACGGGAAAAAAGCGACCAATGAATGGTTCGGAAATAGTCGCATGGAACGAACACCCGGAAGAAGGAAGAGGAAGGCGTAACAACTGCCTCGTCCATCGTAGTGATCACTTAGGCGGTCAAATGTTGGGAAAGAACTTGGAAACAAAAAGTGAAAAAAAGCCAAGTCACCTAGGTATCAAAGGAAAGATCGCAGACCAACAATTTGTGGCCTTGTGGATGGGGAAGGGGGAAGAGGAACGGCCGAGGGGTGCACTAGAAAACAAAAAACAGGTCAAACGGGCCAACCATTGTGACTCAGGGTGTGTCATCGGCAACAAAGCGAAGTGATTCGGGAGGATAAAAGTCTAAAGCAGACAAGGCAAAGGGATGTGTGCGATATGACAGATGGGTCTCCTGATGGGGAAGACGCCAGTTGTGACTGCCAAGAAGGAAAGAATAGGCGTGAAGGGGGTCAGCGTTTGAGATCCGAGAGAACAGCCAGCTATGTCAAAAGGCGGAACAGACGGAGAACGAAAGAAGAAGACAAAAAACTAGACGGAAAGCAGGGATCTCCGTCAAATTCGAATGGCAAACAAGGACGCTCTAATAATAAAATCGGGAACGGGGGGGGAAGAAACGAAAGTCGTGTCGCATAAAGATAGGAAAAGAAGGAAGGAGAATAAGGTGGACGAAAACGGGACGAGCAATGCACTTGACAGGGTCAGCATCCTCTTCACCAGGGAATTCGGGAGTGAGCGACAGGATACCACAAGAAGTCGGAACGTTTAACGCAGGAAGACCACAGAAGAGAAGAACGAATCTCAGATTGGACCGAAAAAGGAAAGAGAAAAAAAAAAATCCAAAAAGAAAAAGACAAAGAAAACAACACACCCATCAAAGGAAAAGAGCAAAATCCACTTAGGGGCTTGTCGGGAAAAAACCCCAGGCTCGTCTACTGGAAACCAAGGGGGCGGGGGGTGGTGTGTGGGGGGTGGAGTCGGTGGGGGGGGATGAGGGGATGGGGGGGGGGGGGAAGGGGGGGGGGGGGGGGGGGGGGGGGGGGGGGGGGGGGGGGGGGGGGGGGGGGGGGGGGGGGGGGGGGGGGGGTGGGGGGGGGGGGGGGGGGGGGGGGGGGGGGGGGGGGGGGGGGGGGGGGGGGCGCGGGGGGCGGGCAAGGGGCGGAACGAAGGCGAACCACTTAACCAAAAACAAAAAAGAGAATAAAAACAAGGAAGCCGGGGCGAGACCAATTCCACAAGAGGCAAACAAAACCAAAAAAAAAAACAAAAAGAAACACAGAACAACAACACCACAAAAACCAACAACAGCAAACGAGCGCGAGCGACATCTTCCAAGTACAGGGAACAATGCAAGATAAAGAAACTAAATGGGCAACGCTGAACAACGCCCGGTCTGATGTGGAGGGGTACACAGCGACCATACCGAGCATAACAGAAATCATGGCAAAAGGGAAGGATGAGGGGGAAGATACGTAACCAGGGACTCCCGTTGATCACAAAAAAAAAAAAAATTGCGGGGTAGAATGGGGGGGGGGGGGAAGAGCGTGGACAAGATCGGACCAGAAAAAAGTGAAAAAGGAGGGTCAACGGCGCTAATCCCACACAGCACGATGACGCAACCAACCAGCCCGTCGGACAGACAAACTAACTGGGGGATCAAGCACGTTGGAGACAGCAGTGAAAAGATGGGGAGGAGTGGGTTCATGGGGCAGGAGAAATAGTAAACGGGTGAAACAAAGTACAACAAACTAAGAGACGTACAAAAAAATCTAGGCAAAAAAGAACGACTCCACAGCAAAGGGCAGTGGGCATTCTCACGCAGGAAAAAGGTCTGGAAAAAGGGGCGGGGCTCACACTGTTCGCATACCACACGGGAGGCCGCGAATAAATGAAGCAACAAAAAACAAGCCACTGGACCACGAAAAAGAGGACAGAGAAGGGGAGGCTAGTAAGCATGGCCAACGACAGTGAAAAATCAGTGTCCCTACAAAGGGTCAGAGAGGGGCAACCGAAGATACTGGACTAAATACAATCACGGAAAAAAATGTGCAGGAAATAGCCAAGATATCAAGTCAAGAAAAAAAGGTGGCACAAGGATCGGGAAGAAAAAGAAGGGCGGCAGGGGAACATGCATGGTACCATGGGGGTCTGCAACGAGGCACCTGTGACCAGTAAAAAAAAAGAGGGAAGTCTATCCAGGGCTGCCGAGACACACTAAAAATGCAAACACAAAATTCCGGAACCCCGCCAACGGGAAAGAGATCTGGCAACTGGAAAAGCGGCAGTCAAGACGAACAGGCAAAGAGCCCAGAACGGAAACGAACCTACCATGAAGAAGCCGAGACAAACGTTAAAGGTTCCGAGAGCACGTCAAAGAAAATCAAGTAACAGGAAAAAAACGGCGGGAGAGGGTGGGCGAATCCTGGGGAAGGGGAGGAGCAAGAGGAAATAAGGTTTGGAAGGTGGTCTTTTCTAAGGCGGAAGCGATAAAAAAGAGTGAGAGCGAAGGTGAAGGATCAAATGAGGGCTAATAACGGACTGGAAAGGGTGGGTCCACGTTTAAGGGGGGGGGGGGGTGAAAGACAGGCCAGTAAATGCAAAGGGGCGCCTGCAAAGGGAAAATCGCAGGTCACGTCTCGGGAGAATGACTTTAGGTCCAAGCGGGGCCGGTAGTCAAGAAACCCATAGTCCTCGTAACGAGCACTCGAATTCTAAGTGAGAGTGGTGGGAGGCGTAGACGGGGGGTGCAGGACGGGGTAGGATTCCTCTATAAGAAGAAGCAACGTAAAGGCGGACAACAAGGAAAAGAAGGGAAAAAAGGGAAACGAACACATGGATGGAAAGCCACTTTGCATGCAAAACGAGACTGGGAAGGAGGGCAGCGAAGTCGTTGATAAATTACCTTGAAACACAAAAAATCAGATCCCACACAAGAAGAGAACTCAACACACACGCTACCACACAACCCATACAAATAGAGTAGCAGACGAGCACCATTACACATATACACTAACGACAGATAAAATATCTTTGGATAAAAGAGGAAGAAGGCTGTCTGGACATGAGGGTAACGAGAAATCTTAATAATTGCGAAAATCAGAGGCAATACAACTTTCGAAGAAGTCTGTGATCCAAACTAAAGGGAGTACTCAAATAAGACGGAAACGTCAAGCAAGCTGACAGGAAAGGCTGGCGTATAAAATTGCTGAAGGGTAAAAATCAGTCTTCTGGGGGGGAGGGAAGGGGGACGCAGAGGGGGATCTGACATGCAGAAAGCCCACGCCGCGGTCGAGGGACGATTTCAGGGAAAAAAAACTACCAAAAAGAACGATATATTAGGTGGAAAACTGGAGTGTAACAACATGATTACACCAAGAGGGGGGGCATTAGGTGGAAAGTAAAAGGAGCGCCTGTATTTCCCGAAAAAATCGCACGACCCACGAGATAGAGCCAAAAGGGCTGAAGGGACGGGCAAAAGGAAGGGGCTGGCGAAAAGCGGGGGAGGGGAAAAAGGGGTGAATGGGCTTGGGGGGAGAGCGAATTGGGGGAAAAAATAAAGACGATCGGAAGGGGGAAGGAGTATAAAAAGAAGTAATCGTATAGTCTTAGAAGGCCTCTGGCCAAAAAGACAAAGAAAAATCACCGCTATGCATATCGGGACAGAGAAGGAGGGAGAAAAAAGACTGAAGTAGCGACGCATCTCAGGCAAACGAAAACAACTACGATCAGGGGATTGGAAAAGTTTCTCTTTCACGGTATAAGGGAAATCGAATAGAAGACGTTGTGCGACTATGAGTTGAGAGGGAGATGACAGGGAAAACCGGGAGAGCAACAGAACAAAAAAACAAAATTGGGCAGGCGTCTAATCTCAATAAACTACAAAAAAAAAAAAGAAACAACATAGGCACACAACGACAAAAAAAAACAAAAAAAAAAAAAGAAAAAAAACATTTGTCCAGGGAATGAGGACAAAGCGGGTGGTACGCAGTAAGGGAAGAAAACCTCTTTGGATCAATCTCACAAATGGAAGCTCGTTGAGATGACGCAAGAGTGGAAGCTCAGGAGAACACGGAGTTCAAACAGACAAGAACAAAACGGTGGGGCGGATCCGCACCCAATGAACAGGAGAGTTCTTCGATTTGGAACAAGCAACGCTGAAACGGTGGGGGTGCATGTGAGTAGGGTTCACTCACTAAAGAGTTCGACGAGAGGTCGGAGGGGCAGGTCCCTGAAACCACGAGGGGAGGGGGAATTCACAAAACTAAACAAAAGAAAGATTCAATCAAGGAACGATAGAGTCTCTGACAAGGCGTGGACAATACTGGAAATGAAGCTTGAAAAGGTGATCAAAGAAGGAAAAAAAAAGGCCTAAAAAATACACCCCATAAAAAACACCTGGACAGGCCAGGTTTCTGGATAGGGGAACGAGCTTCACGTGAATTGTTGGGAGAAAGTGCAAAAGATAAAAGAGGGGGGAGGGTCTGACACAGTACGCATAGACAGGGGGAATGGGGGACGGGCGTAACAAACGAAGGGGGTGGTGAGGTGGTTGAACAGGGCCGAAAACGAGAAGAAATCCGGTAGGATTTGGGCAATAATAGGCGAGGCAGGAAACGAAGAACTCTGGGGGGAGAAGGGACATAATTGGAACTCCAGTAAACTAAAAGGAGAGAAAAAAGTCTTGCCGGAGAGGTGTAAACACACTGGCTATAGGGGAGGGCCTCGCAAAGCACGAGAAAGGACACAGCATGGAGAAAAAAAAAACAAGTGGAAACAGCGCACAAAATCAAACGCGGGGAAAAAAAGGGGACTACGAGTATCGTACCACCTGGATGGAGTGGATAGGACCAATGTGAACAAAGGGAAAAATCGCGAGACTGTCAGTAGCGTTAACTCCCAATACAAGAAAAAAAGAGAGAAAAAAATCTCAATCCTTCAAGGGCAACGAAGAGGAAGCACAAAATCTCCAATTCTGTCATGAACAGCACAAGACAGACGGGAAAGTGCAGGTCCCGAAACAGCAAAAAAAAGACAGAAGTATGATAGACAACGGAAGGAAAAAGAGAGAGAAGCACGAAGATGAAAGGGAGCGATGCGCATTGGAAAACTGAATGGGGGGTGAATAGGAGAGCAGGGGGTGTAGCTGTTCTGGTGGGATGGAGATGAGAGATGGGTGGGGTCACGGGGCTTGCAAGACCCAGTCAATACAAAAAGGCCAGGTCGTCGGGGGACCAACGGGAACGGCCAATGGAATGGACATAGTGAGGAGATATCAGCGCAGTCGACGCAAAAAAGCGCTCAGGGGGGGAAAATATGGGCTAAAAGACAAAGGTAAAAAAAACATGTTGATTGTGCGTCAGGGTCGTACGAGGGGCTAGAAGACTATGGCTGGAGGCTCAGGCGAGAGGGGACGGGTGAGCACTGATGCGACTGGAGAAGGACTACAGGAAGAGGGGCTCACAACGGAAGGGGTGAATCATCGGTTGCACTCTCTGACAGTGGAAAGTAAAGAATGGGACAAAAAACTCGCGGGACTCGCGCAACATCCTATTGAGACGTAGCACGGGGGGAAAGGGTCTTTAGTGGGGTGGTGACAGGCTCTTACAAAATCACAAGTCTTCTATTAAATGGTATTGAAGACATTTAAGACAAAGGGGCTGAATTGAAACAGAGGGGTCCAAGGTGATAACTCCAGTGAACAAACCGCGGAATGGCAGAGTTGGTTGCGAAACTGGGGGCGCGAAGCGGAGAAAGAGACGGTTGGTGCTACAACAAGGGAGGGAAGTGCGAAAACATATGATCACCCGATTGGTCCACGGGTACCATGGAAAAACGGCGAAGGAATGGGGGCGGTGGGTGAAAAATCCGGACAACAAACGTGAAGGGGAAAACGGGGCAATTTTGGACTGGGGCCTCGACATCTGAAAAGAATATACAGTCAAGAACAAGTGAGCAAAGATACCAAGAAGACGATCCGCTCTGAGGACCGCAGGAGAACAAGTAGGTTATGGTGTTTCAGGGGGGGGTAATTATAGCTACGGGCCTTCCCGGGGTAGAAGACTACGGTAAGATGCACACATCATCTGTGACATCAGAGCCCGGGAAGGATCTCTGTCAAGATGTTCTCAGCATACAAAGGGAGACATCAGATCTGAGTCTGAAAGGGCATGAAAACCCTTGAGGACTGGTAGGGATTAGGGGGGGGGGAAGCGTAGAGTCGCACTAAGGAGAGAGCAAAGTAATTATGGAGGTGAACGATGGGATAAGGGAAGATCGGAAACTATGTCTAGACTAGAGGAAACTGGATTTCTTCGGGTGTCAGAAGCAAGGGGAAGGCGACATCGAAAGGAAAGAAAGGGAAGCACGGCGATATATTCCAGCTGCGAGCTAAGTCAACAAAAGCAGAACCTTGTTGGCGGTGTGAAGAACCGAGCAGCGCGGGAGGGGGTGAGGGGGGGGGGGGGGGGGGGGGGGGGCGGGGGGGGTGGGGGGGGGGGGGGGGGGGGGGGGGGGGGGGGGCGGGGTGGACGGGGAGGGGGGGGGGGGGGGGGGCGGGGGGGGGCGGGGGAGGGGGGGGGGGCGGGGGGCGGGGCCGGCAGGGGGGGGGGGGGGGGAGGGGGGGGGGGGGGGGGCCGGTGGGGGGGGGGGGACAGAGTATAGGGGGGGGGGGGGGTCATTCGGGAGGGCGGCGGGGGGGGGGTGGTGGGGGGGGGGGCGGGTAGGTGCAACGAGGGGGTGAGCAACGAACGGGGGAGAAGCGTTCAGTGCAGCATAATTAGGGATCGACGTGAGGATATAAATTACATATCACGGGTAGTGGGAAGAGAACATTAACAAAGAAAGATGGTTAGCTCTCAAAATGAGGGGGGAGGAAGTGTAAAAGCTGGGCCAGAGGATTAGGGAGCCGTGGAATGAATACGAATAAAAAAAGAATCAGCAGCCGAACAATGAGATAGCGGGGAACAAGTAAAAACGAGCATACCTGACACAAGCGGGAGACTAATCTAAAGTGCGTTCATGGCCTCCCCGGACGAAGATAACCAGCGAGTAAAAAGGCAAAAAAGCCGCGAAACTAGGAGGAAAATTGTGAAAATGAGAAGTCATAAACGCCTCACGAAGGGGGGAATGAAGAGTATAGCAGTCCGCCGCGGGGAATGGGTGGAAGGGTAAGAAAAAAGGGAGAAACTGTAGACTGAACAGAATCGGGTCCGAGGAACAGAAGAAGGAGTAAAAAGCGGGCCGCCCAAATCCTTGCGCCCATAAATTACAAAAAACAAAAAAAAAAAGAAAAAGAATCAAAAGATTCGACCGTGCAAAAAAGTACAACAAAAACTCCACGAAGGCCTACCTGGGCAGACCTGTTGACTCTGGGGGGGGCCAGAGTGACAGCAGGAGAGACCTTAATGCAATGTGGGATTATTGTCAGGGGAAGTTGACCTAGTAGTCAATGCCAAAATAGAAGAGCGGGAGGAAGGCGGTTAGACCGCAACAAGGTTCATAAATATAGATTGAATACCTCAGAATCTAGGTTACACTTCGAAAAGTCGCATAGCCACTGAAGCAGAATGTGCCGCACCATGAAATAGTCTGTAGCTCGGAACGGCGGGGGAAAGGTGAGAGAACCGGCCGGCTGATCCCAATAGCGGTCAAAGGGGGAAGGGGCTGGGAGATATCAGAGGCGCGTGACGATACACACCAAAAAAAAAAGTTCTCCACTCCATACCCGGGCGGTGTCTGGGGTATGGGATATGAGATACAAGCACCTGCGGTAAGAAAAGCGAACGGAAAACCGAGGTGACCAAAAAAAGCTGCAAAAAAATCTAAAACCAAATTATACTGGGGATAGGTTCCAAGAGACAGATGGGTCAAGAGGGGGGGGATAGGGATGAGGAAATACAAGTTTAAAGCAGGCTCAAAGAGGGGAAAAGACAAAAGGCGAAGTAGCAGTGCAAGAATAATAATCGGGACAAGAGACAGGGTCAGACCGGTGGCAGAATAAAGGGCTTAGGAGGGCACGTTGACAAGGAATAGGCGTAATCTCGTTGCAGGGGGAAAACGCATTGACATGAACGTAATACACAC
>Ga0179593_1331975_pt1 | contig 10246 bp, 22 predicted proteins | sample CZODoug2_1_08_16_FD_185931 | JGI IMG/M metagenome (GOLD analysis project Ga0179593, IMG submission 185931) | Vadose zone soil fungal communities from Angelo Coast Range Reserve, California, USA - CZODoug2_1_08_16fungal (PacBio error correction) | ecosystem: Environmental > Terrestrial > Soil >...
AACATCGGGGGAAAAAATGGCGTACCAAATGAATAATGAAGAGGTAAGCCCGTCAGAAAAGTTCAGAAACAAAGGGGGGAGATTCTGGAAAAGAGAAGGGAAGAAATGGCGCATTGCTGGCCTGCCAAGCAAAGAGGCGAACAAAAAATCAGAAAAAAAAAAAAAAAAAATAAATCAACCTCCCTCTCAAAAGAGGCGAAAGATCTCGAACTTACATCAGCGTCCGAGAGGGAGACCTGAGGGAAAAAAACTAACACTTGACTCCCCCAAACTGTCTGAACAGAAGCTAACCGGGCTTCGGGGAAGGAAAAAATCAATTGGGCGCACCAAAAAAGAGGAGAAAGTGAACCTTCCGGTGAATGGAAATTCCCACGAAAAAGGGAAGGTTACAAAAAAGGGTGCGAAAGAAGAGAACTGCTAAATCAACACTTGTTGGGTGAAAATCTCCATCCCATTATTAGGGAAAGGGAAGAAACGAAAATCAAAGGGCCAGAAAACCATGCGCAAAAAGAAGTAGGGGAAAAAACAAACGTCAACACAAGTAGGCAGAGGGCCGGAAGGGGGGGACGTCAAAAGCCAAAGGAAGGAGTCAAAACAACATCAAGCCTAAAGGATAAAATCACAAGGAAATTTAATTGTTCGGGTCTCGGATACCAGGCCCCACCAGAATCGGGGGGGAAAAAAAACCAGTCTGGGAAACAACTTGCGAAGGTCAAAAGAGCTCACAATCCACAATGAACTAGGAAGGGGGAAGAAATAAATCAGCCTGAAGAAAAAGGGAATCCAAAGGGCATGGGCAATCAGCCGAGTCATAAACACGAAGGACCGACTGTGACCTCGAAACAGCACCGAGCTGGAAAGATTCCCAAGAGGAGGGTTCGCAAATTTAAGAGGACTAAGCCCTAAGGGCGCCCCGGAAAAAAGAGGGAGAGGGTCGAGGGGAGCACAAGGCAAAGCGCAGCCCTACAAGTGCAAAAAAATTAAGGGGGGAGTGGAATCTGGCAGACCCGAGTCACAAGAATAAAAAAGGAGAAGCAATCGTTCGAGAGAACCGCCGGAGGACAAAAGGAGTGGAAAGAGAGAGAACCAGAAAAAAACCCGTCCCCGAAAGGGAAAGAAAGTGAAAAAAAAAAAAACAGCCCAGAGGGAATAAAGATGTTCCAATCCAGAAAGAAATAGGCTTTCATCGAAAAAAAGTCATCCAGGTAGCACAAAAAGAAAAACCGCAAAAAAAGGACCAACTCAGCGGCAAAGGAAAGCATCAAACAATGATAACAAACCGCTCGACACGAAAAAACGGAAGAGAAAGAGACAATCTTCGCATACGGACCGAAAAAAACGCACCAGTCTTCGCCGCCGGCAACGTTGATTCCATAAGAAAGAGGGGGGTAACCTCCTCACGGACTGCGAAGCAGGAAGACAAAAACACAAAACGAGGAGAGGAAAAGAGAAGATAGAAGGAAACAGGCTTGAGGAAGGCCAGGAAAATGGGGAAAAAAAAAAACAGGTGACTCTCGTCAGTATCGTTCTGATATCAGGGGGAAGCGGGGAGTGTGAAAGGGGGGGGGGTGATTGGGAGAGCGGAGGCGGACGCGGCCGTTGCAACGGAATTTATTGGACAGGTTTGTGAACCTTCGGAGTGAAAAACACTGGCGACCGCTGAATTTAAAGGAAGATCCCTACAGGTAGTGGAGGGGGGAGCGTGGGGGATTCCTCCCTGGATTGGGCAAAAGGGAGAGGAAGGCACTTGGGGGAGGAGCAGCGCCTTAATGAGGGTGTTTAAGAGATGAGCCATAAGGGGCAGAAAAAAAAGTTGGGACTTTGGGAACGGTATGGGAAACCAGAAAGGGAAGCGGTTCATTGTTGGAAATTCACGAGCAAAAACAGGGATGTACTGTGATAAGTGTGCAGCCGAAACTAGGGAGACGGTGGAAAGAAGGAATGGCAGTGCTAGAAGGAAAACGCACAAGCCGAGCCGCTGAAGGGAGAAAGCGGCAAGGGAGGGGAAAGGGGACGTAATATTTGAATGGTGATGAAGGTGATGTTGTAAAAGTCAGGCGCGTCTGGGAAAAAGTGTTCTGGGGAGGGGAAAGTGGGGGGGAGATAGGGGGGGCGACAACGTTTTGAAAGCGGGTTAAAAAAAAAGCAAGGGGGGGGGACAAATTCTAAACACAACATACATTTCAAGAAGGCGGCATGATATGAACACCTGAGGTAGAATGAAGGGGGGGAGGGGTCTGTGGGGTTAACTCACTGAAGAAAGGTCTAATTTGGGGAAAATAGAATTATAAAAAAGCTGAGTTGGACCAAAGCGAGGGGAAGGGGTGGGCGTCGTGGAGGACCCGGTGCTTAGGGGGAAAAGGCAATCTTTGTAAAAGTTCAGAGAAAAAAGAGTTCGGGGGACGGGGAAAGGGGTTAAGAAAAGAAGAGAAAAGATACGATGGAGGGGAAGATAGATGTTACCTTTATCGTGGGAAAGTATATGGGGGGGGGCGTGCAAAAAAATTAAATATGAGAGAAGCAGGGAAAACGAGGATAAAGTAGTGGAGGGAGGGTAGGGAAAGGGAGAGAGTTGTAAGGTGCGGGACGCTGATTTAAAGCCAGGAGGACCCTTGAGAAAAATATCAGAGATCGCGAGAAATTAAAGGGGGGGGGAGGAACGCATCTTTATGGGTGGGTCAGGTGGGGAAGGTCAGGGGTAATGAACTCTTGGGGCAGTTTGGGGAAAGAAGACTCAGCAGGAACACGAATGACGACTGATCCCGCTTTTGACCAAAGGAGCAGGGCCGATCGGAAAAAAACTGCGCGGTCAATTATTCGAAAGGAGAGGTGGCTCTACCTGAATGAGGAGGAAAAGGAGAAAGAAGGATTTAGGCGCTGATTACCGAGAAGGAGAAAAGAAGGAAGACAGGATCGAAAGCGTTTGGAAAATACGGGACCGGGTCCAGGTGGAAAAAAGAAAGGACAAAAAAGAAAGAAAGTCCGCAGCCAACCACAGAAAAAAAAGAAAAAAAAAAGAAAAGAGAGAGGGCGAGACTCCTCCGCCCTAAAAGATTACCATGCTGGAAATGCGCTAGGTGAAAGAAAGGAAAGCCAGTTAAATCCTTCTCTTTAATAAGGTATAAGAAACAGATTCCTAACGAAGCAAATAATCTCTCCCGCAGTCTGAGAAAAGAAAAGAATAACCCGAAACTGATCGAAAAAAAGAGGATCAACGTGCAGTGGTTCATAAAGTGGCCACAAATTAAAAATGATGCAAGGGCAAAAGGAAGCGTTCTCCTACCATTCGAAGAAAAACGCAAGCACCTCCGAAATAGGGTGGTCGCAATAAAGAGGGGAACAAAAACTCAAAAGAAATCGAATGATAAACAGGGGGAAAAAAAAGGGACGAACACCTGCTTCAGGGCCCAGACCGAGGAAGGACGGGAACCAAAAAACGCTAGCCGCGAAGTCCGCGCCCGAGCTACGCCAGGGAAAAAGAAGGAGTCTTCAAAAGAAATGTGGGTAGGAAGGACCTTCTAGCCGTTTAGACTCAAACCCAGGAAAATGTAAGGGGAGGAGACGCTCAACCACAATTGAAAAATGCCGCTCAACGTGTTCAAAAGTGGCGTTAATCGGAGAGATCAAAACGATAAACAAGAAGACAGGGGAAACGGAACCCGCCTAAAAAAAGTGGGAAAAGCTACGGAGGAGGAAAAGACCAGTCATCAGAATCGAACCGTCCTGGCGAAAAGAGAAGAAACGCAGGAACACATATCTAAAAAGAGTAGGTGGGGCGAACAGTTCCATAGGGAAGGCCCACTAAAGAGAGACGGTGCACAGGGCTATTATCGGCGTTTCAATTCTGCCAAAGAAAAAAAGGCACAATCAGGAAAAGAACCAGGTCAAAAGGGAAAAACTGAAGGAGGAAAGGGGCAAGCTGGGGAAACTCAAACTTTAAACAAAAGGGAGCCGCATCGGAAAGGGGAGGAATGCCGGACAGTGAGCAAAACAAACGGGGGGGGGAATGGGCCCTCACAAGCCCCGCACGACATTGACTCAAATGGAGAAGGGCATCACACGCTACCAACATAAAACAAGGCTATTCACATAGAAGAAAGGAAGAAGAGCAAGCGTCAAAAAATCGTAAGCCATGCGTTAGAGAAAACCTTGCTCGAAAAATCAAAAAGAAAGAACAACGTCCGCCGTCAGGAAGAGAAAGAAAGATTGCCCAATTCATACAACCGACATAAAACGAATCATCTCAACACTAATCGAAACAGCCTTTAACGATACTGAGAAGAGGAGTAAGGAGTTCAAGGAGGAAGGCAACAGAAGGGGAGACGCCGGCCATGCAAGAGGAGAAGAAGCTAAATCATCAACCAAAAATTACTATAGATATAAAAGAAGAGGAAGGTCGCAAAAATTTTGACGTAGGGAGGGGTAAGGGGGGACTCGGGCGAAAGTATCTGTTTCAGGAGAAGGGGAAGCGGGGAAAAGGGTGAGAGGGAGCGCTGGGGGGGGGGTTTAATAAGGACTGATTTCTGATACAGGGGGAGGTTTGCCGGTTATGGTGCGATTGAACAGGGCAGCAATGGCACGCCTATGGCACAGATACGACGAAGCGGAAAAAGAGAAAGACTTTTATAGACCTCTGTGTTCAAAACGCTTGAATTCAACGGAACCCAATGCACTGGGGGAAGGGGAGGGGGGTTGGCGGCGTGAGGGCATTAGTGGGGGGGTTAAGCGGGCCGGGGAGGAATACGAGAAAGAAGTGTTAAGGGGGGGGGCGAGCGAAAACGAAGGCAAGAGAGTTGGGGGTGACAGGTTTCCGACGGGGGATTTGGCTATGGGAAAGAGGAAAAAAAGAAATATCGGGGGGGGCACATCTAAAGGGGACGGGTGCTTATAGGGGAAAGCAAAGCAAAGGAAGGGGGCGAGGAGGATAAAAGATCAAAGTGTGCTTTCGGGGGACAATAACGGTGGTGGGAAGGAAAGGGAGGATGTGATCAAAAAAAAGGAACGGGGCAATGCACCTGGGGAGAAGGACGTGGGGAAGAAGTGGATGAACGAGGAAAGATTGAACAAAAGGAAAACTTGGGGGAAGGAAGGAAACGGGAAAAATTTGTTTAAAATAGAATCCGAACATGACAAAAAAATGGGGGGACGAGGACTTGCATTGACCTAAAAGGGGGAGGGGGGGGGGGTGGCGAGGAAGGTAGCTTTGACAGGGTAGAGGAGAGCTCCAGTTCACGAAAGAAGAGGGTGTTGAGCCGGAGGCGTAGGGGGGAACAGCGCTGCAGGGGGAAAGGAAAGTTTGTAGCCAGGGACAGGGGGCGGCAAGTAAAAGGGTTGATCAAAAATGTTAGAAAAAAAGTCAGGGGGGACGGATCTGTGTGGGAGGAAGAAGACTTAAAAAAGAAGGCGGGCTGAAATAGTGGGTAAGTGGGGAACGTTGGAGGGGAAAGGAGTGAAGGAGAGTTTTAGGGGTTGAAGATTGAAGGGGGGAAAGATGATAAATTAGAAGGACCAAAAAAGGCGTAGGGTGCTAAAGGACGCACTCTAGTTGGGTGTCAGTGCGAAGCTGGGAAAAAGGACCGGACGCATGGGGGAGGGAGGAAATTGGGTGTAGAGCGTAGTAGATACAAAAGTTGGTGGGGGTCTCAGGGGGGTTTACTGTTACGGGGGGTGCAAGCGATTCCATTAGTGGAAAGAGGCCATCCTAACGAGGTCACGGTTGGCCGCTTCAAGCAGTTTGCCGACTTAGGAATGGGTCTGGAAAAAAATCAAAATGTCATGAGGGAGAGTAAACCGAATGGGAGGGAGTACGAAAAATTTTAAGAGGAAAACCCACCTCCGGGAGGAGGGAAAAGAGAGAGATAAGCCAGGTAAGAGACATGGAACGAGAAGACTACATTGAGCGAAAATGAATATCGGAGGAAGTGAAAGATGGAAAAGAGAGAAATACCAGGATCTAACAGTGGAAAAACTACCAAGGAAAAGGAGGAGCCTCAAAACGAAAAAAAAAACCGAAAAAAAATACAGAAGCTCCCTACAAGAGAAAAAGGACACAAGAGGCTCTGCGCTCTTACAGAAGGAACGGGATTCAATAAAGAGATTAAAAGAACCTTGACCGGTAAAAGCAAGGAGCAGCAGGAAAAAAATCTACCCGTAGGAACCTCTAAGGGGGAAGAAGGGGACGGCGCACACCCCAGAGGAAAGGAAAAGTAAGTTCAAAGGTTCCACACTAAAACTCTTAGGACCGAAAATTATATGAGCAGGGGTAGGAAGAATAAAAAACCTCCAAAAACACTAACTCGGGTGGGGATCTCCAAAGAGTTGGAAAAAGGAGGGATCATTGATCCCAAGGGACGACACCTCTTCCTTAACACCGAGCCATCGGGGGGAAAAAGAGATACGTCTCTTCCCCAAAGTGGGAAAGCCACAGAGGAGGGGAGACCATCCCCAAAAAAAAATTCCTTCGGTCAGAAACAGAATGGGAAATGGGAGGGGAAACAGAGGGGGGGGAGTTCGATCACGCACAAACCAATAACTGTTTCAGGAATTCAGAGAAACAATTGATCTTGAGGAATCCACACTTGTTCAAAAAAGGTTCAGGGAATGGCAGGGAGGAGCTCACATCACGAAAAAAAAAAAATGGAGCAACAAGGTTAAGAAGAGGGAGGAAAAGTTGCCATATACGCTGAGTCAAAAAGAAGCCTCTGAAAGCCCAAAGATACCGTGACCATGGACGCCAAGAAAAGGTGAACGCGTTGGGGCCAGACTAAAAAGTCGTCTTTCCCAGTTCCCGAAGACCATCAAAAGTAAAATCCGGGACAAAAAAGGTATCCGTCTGAGGAGGAAGGCACGATAAGAGTCCAATCAATGCGCCCGGGACCGGGAAAGGAAAAAAGGAGGCAGAGGAAAATTGAAAAATGTCCACAAACGGAGACGAAGGTCGTGCGAATCCAACGCCGGTCAACAACTTAGGGAAAGGGAAAGGGACAAGGCCCGAAAGGAAATCGCCAGCTGGAAGTCAAAAAGGATAAGGCCCACGAAAAGGACAAGGAGGGAAGAGAAAAGCGGCACCGGCGTCAGCTTCTGCGCCGCTGTATGAGAAAGGAAGAAAAGCTCAAAAATCATCGAAAAAAAAAAAAGTACGCGTCCTCCTCAAGAACATCAGGAACCACGTTCATAACAACCAGAGCTAAAAGAGGGCCGGAAGAGGGGGAACAAGAGCGTCTACAAGGGAACTACTGTCGGGCCGCGGTCTCAGGGAAGGGAAAGGAGACACAGACGAGAGGAAGCCGCCTCAAAAAAACAAGATCGAGCACAAAACAACACGGAGGAGGGAATGTGCGGATCGGGGAAGGGGGGGGGGTATGGGAGGGATAAGTTTGTCGTCGAATAATTGCCGAAGGGCGTTTCTAGGAAAAAGGGATGAAGAGGGAGAATTCGAGTTGGGAAAGGGGTAAAGGGGGAAAAGCTGGATTGTGCACGCAGGAAAGGGTCCTAGAAGAGGGTGGGTGAACTAATTGTGCGCGACACGCCCTGCTGATCCAGAGTACAACTAGATCTACGTAAAAAGGGATATCACGCTGGAGTGAGGGAAGACGACCTGGGGAGGAAAGTTGGCGATTAGGTGAAATGTGCTGGTTGAGAGGTCGGGAGGTTGGCCTAAAATTCAAATTGTGGGGGTTGACGCTAGGGGCAGGAGTCAAGACGAAGGGTGGAACATGGAAGATCAGGCCTAAATTGAACTACGGGAAAGTGTTGACCGTTTCTGGGGGGCGGCAGGAGGGGGGAAACATGGGATTTGATACGGATACATGGTTTCCCAGGAGGGGGAAGTGGCTGACTAATTCTAAACAAGAAGACGAAGGGCAAGAGTGGAGAAGCACGGTGCTGGCGATGGGCAGCCGGTAAAGCGTGGGTTGGTGAGGGACAGTCTTATGGGGCTCAAAAAATAAGAGTTGAAACTTCGGGAGGGGGAGGGGGGACAGTGAAGGAACGCGTTGTCGACCGAGGAAAAAATTTGGGAAGAAGAAAAAAGTGAACGCCACGGGGGGATCGCAGGGAAAGAGAAGAAGAAAAGAGGAAAGCAAGATAGGGGGCTAGGCAGATTTAGTTGGGCAAGTGTGAGAGAAAAAGAATGATGGGGAATCATAAGGGGGGGGGGGGAGAAGGGAGGCGGAGGGAGAAAAGGCGCGGGCCCGACGTCGAGGGGAGCGTTTACTGAACGATTGCGGCGGCGGTGGACCCTAAGGCGCGGCAGACCGAAGGGAAAAAGTGGGGAGGGTCAACGTTTGATGGGGAAGAAGAAAGTCAATAATGGGGAAAATGCGAGAGTGGAGGAAAAAACAAAAAGGGGGTTAGTTGAAAACAGTTATTCGAGAAAAAAAAGAAGACCGTCGGGGAGGAGGGCGTACGGGGGGGGAAGGTTATAGGAAACCGGAAAGTGCACGGGGCGAGGGGGGGGAGTCATAAAGTCAGGCTTTTTCATAAGGGAAAAGATGAAAAAAAAGGAGAATTATTAAGTGGGCAGGAGGTTAAGGCAAGGAGAAGGGCTGGGGAGAAGTGAGGAGAAAGAGGGTGACGAGAAAAAGAGGTACGATAAATATACTAAAGAGTTTATGGAAACCAACTCTCTGGAAAGGGGGGGTGAGGGTTTTTAGAGGTTCGTTTTCGCGAATGAAGGGACATGGGGGGGGGACAGGAAAAAACATCAAAGGGAATCAAATCTTTCCGATCCCAATTGGAAGAAGGACGCAGGGGGGGAGGAACGGAGTCAGCAATGCGCGTTAAAAAGAGCTGCGGCATCCGAAAGACTTTGGAGATGAGACAAAACAACCACGGAGGAAAGAATATACTGTGAAAGGGAGCTGAAACACTTCCGGCGCAAAATTCAAATCGGTTGGCGGGAAACAGGATTAGGGAAAAAAAAGCATGCAAAAGAAAGGCGATACAGGGGATGAGGAAGCAAAAAAGAATTCGAAGTAAACTACATCAAAAAAAAAAAAGAGAAGAAGGGAGGTAAAAGAACCCCTCTCACTCTGTCTAAAGATGCGAGAGTAAAATCAGCGTCTAGAGGGAATTCCTTCAGTCAGGGACAAGGAGAAAACGCCAGTCGCAGGCAGGCAGAGTAATCAGTCCAAGCAGGGAGGAGAAGACCAGCCTATTTCCAAAGATACGCCAAAAAAATAGCTCCGGCACTTCCGGGTTCCGAGAAGGGGGAAAACACGAATATGGAATCCGAAGTAGAGGACAAGCGGATTTTCGAATAAACGCCCGGAAAAAGAAGAGGGGTGGGGAAAGATACCATCGCGGAGAAAAGGGCGAGCACGGGCACGCCAAACACCAAGAACACTAGGAGGTATAAAGCCGCCCGGGAATACCACATCGCGATAATTCTTAGAAAACGCGTAAAAACGAGAGAGCAAAAAAGGGTCAAAAAAGAAAGGATGAAATCAAACCTCATGGGAAACCCTTCCGTGTCGCTCAAACGGGGAAAGGGGGGGGGTTACGGGGATCGACTCGCCCCACAGGCGGGTTTTGAAGTAAACCCTCCAAAATGTGGGGGAAAAAACGGGGCGAAAGAGAATCAAATCACGCGGGAGGGAAAAAGGAAAGGGCCCATTCAATGAAACGGGTACAAGGCACCGTTCCATAACTAACGTCACATCAGAAAATTAATCCACCACATGACAGTCCTGGGCAACCAGCTACACAAACCGGGGCGCGGTGGCCGAAAACAGCGAGCAGTGGGGAGAAGTAGCTGATCAAGAAACCAAGGGAAAAACTACGTTGACCCGAAGAGTCCTGTGCAAAAGAATCAATCACTGAAAAAACAGGCAAAAGAAAAAAAGGGCCTGGGACGGCACGCCCCGCGGGGGCACTCCAAATGTAAAAAGGCAAAAAAGGGGGGTAAGAAGAAACCGATCAACATGATTGCCCAGCACCGACGAGGACAAACGCCAAAAAGAAAAGGCCATCAGGGATAAAAAAAAAGGGGGATCACCGGGGAAACCAAACGCGGATGAAAATCCATGTTTAAGCCGGGAAGAGGCATCGGCATCATCGGAAACAAGCAGCCAGGCAACGCCGACACCAAAGGGAAGGGGGAATGCAAAAAAACGGAATCAAGTCAAGCTCTTACACGTCAGAAAAAAAGCCCCAATAAAAAAAGCCAATAGGGGGGAAAGACCGATCCACTAACTCCCACCTCTTTTCCAAAAAGTGGTTCACGACAAATGCAGGGGGAGAGACG
>Ga0179593_1378950_pt1 | contig 10246 bp, 7 predicted proteins | sample CZODoug2_1_08_16_FD_185931 | JGI IMG/M metagenome (GOLD analysis project Ga0179593, IMG submission 185931) | Vadose zone soil fungal communities from Angelo Coast Range Reserve, California, USA - CZODoug2_1_08_16fungal (PacBio error correction) | ecosystem: Environmental > Terrestrial > Soil >...
ACGACAGAGGCGGCGGGCCGCAGGTTATGATGATGAAAGCCTGCAACAGGGGCACCAGGGCCATCTGCAGAGAAAAGGGGGACCCGAAAATGTGGGGGGGGGAGCCATGCTTACCCGAGAGGAAACTATCAATCTCAAGACATAAAAAAACAATGGGGATTCATTGGGCTAAACTAGTCCCCTTACGACTGGGAAAGTAACAAACAGGAAAAGAAGAGTAACTAAAAACCACGCTACAAACGCGTGAACAGGGGCTTGTACAAAGAGCAACGGACGCAAGAGTGGACCGGAAGTGGGAATGGAGGGAGAAATCCAAACAGACGGGGGGAGGTGAATTTGAACGCGGGCTAGCGTAGACGCGAAGGGGCTACTCAAGCCAGCGCCATAAATGTGCTACATCAGCAAAGAAGATGCCGAAATACCTGGAAATCATATGAGTAGTCGAGGGCTGGTCCAAAGACAAGGTAATGCCGATTACAAGCGAAACTGCGCTCTCAGGGGTAGCATAAAGTATCAGATGGCAAGAGACAAGAATGAGAGGGCGGCGCGGCTCCGGAAACAAAGGCGTCAAGGTCGTTAGACGCAAAAAGTACGTAATAGGGTGGAAGATTCGACCTACAACAAAAAACACTAAGCTCAACTGGGGAGGGGGATAAAAAGGCGAGACCCGAAGAGGATGAAAATGAGTGGGCGGAAAGTCCACTGCTATGCTGTCTGGGGCCAATAGAGACCAGCAAACGCCAGGAGACCCTGAAAAAAACTCAGTGTTGCGACGGGTGGGTCCGGCGACGAAACGCAGTGAAAAGTCTGAAAAATCGCATTAGACAAAGTCGGGCGGGGGACGCGGACTGGCGGAGCATAAAGAAAAGAGCGAAGACACAAATAGCCACCCTACTGGAAAAATGAACCGTACTACTTAACCAGGAAGTCAAGGGGCTAGAACAAGTAACGATAGAAAATGTCCTCGTAACACGACGCAGTCGGAAGCGGTCGTGCGCCTCTCGCTGGAAACAATAGTAAGGAGAGATCAATGAAGTTTTCATGAAGGCTCGATTGGGATCTACAAGATTATGGGATTACAAATTCAAACAAAAACTTCCTGACCAAGCCGGGCACCCACTTACGCACAAAAATGGTGGGTTCAACAATCCAGCTGTAAATACAGAAAATAAAGGCTTGGAGAGTAAAGGGCCAAGGGCAGTCCTTCCCAGAGCTCCTTGGTAGAGCAGCGAAAAAGGATTCATCACCAGAGCGCGACTGAAGGTATCTTGTTGGGCGAAGGGGAGGAAAAAAAGGGCGTTAGGACCGAACGAACGGCGAGAGGGATCCATGGGGCCGCCGAGGGACGTGGTCGGAAGACGTCAGCCACAAGTCGAAATTATGCAAACCTGGGTGGGAAAAACAACCGCGGGACAAAGGCGGGCACGACGTCGGGGGGCGATTGGAAATACCAAAACGCGGCTCAGAGGCGCGAATCCATGGTCACAGAAAAAAAACGGGGTAGCGCGCTTGACGGTCGAGAAATTCGACGGTCCGCAACACGCAGAGTATACCTGCCCTCTCAAAAAAAGGGCAAACTCCAGGGAGGGGGGATTGGGACCGGCAAAAAAGGAGGGGGGGGAAAGCGAGAAAGTAGGTGAGGCATTGTCGTAGGGTCGAGAGATTTTGGGATGCCGCACGACAACATCGCCTGAAATGGTCAAAAAAAAAACCAAAAAAATGACGCACGAAGCACGAAAGAAAAAAAATGCTTAAATCCTTAATTCGCAGGGCACCGGCCGAGGATAATTAACGAAGCCACACAGGATAAGGACACGCGTACTCGAGGGCTGAAAGAGTGGGAAGGGGGCGGGAGTGGGGTGGAAAAGACAGACTTTCGATATGGGCGTGCAGGACACCAACCGAAGGGGAAAGACGCAGGCGCGCGAAAAATCTTGGGGTAAAGGCGGAAGTAAGAGGAGAAGAAAGGGGATATGGGGAGCTCGAAGTGGTCTAGAGCATGGGCAGACAAAATCTGAGAGAAAAAACTACGGACGCGAGCGACGCGCGTATGACACGACCTGCAGCTTCGGTCAAAATCGGAGATGGTCTTCAACGATGCGTGGCCGACATCGAAAAAGGAGAGGAGGTCCGTCCCTCGTGGGGACGTCGAGACAAGAAGGGGGGCCTGGGGCAGCCGGAAGGTATACGAGGGGCCTCGGGAATCAAACGGTTCAAAAAGAGGATCAAGGTGGAATCAGCAAAACCAATAAGACAGTGAGATGTGTCGCTCTGAGGCGGAGAACTAATCGATCTTCAGAAAGAGGGAGTCTAGGAGCCACGAAGCTTTAAAAGAAATTCCTTTTGAAGCTCTCCAGGCTAGTGAAAAGTTGAGAGGGAAACGGGCGGGGTGTGCTACGCCTGAGGAAACAGTTCGGGAAGGGCCAATGGGCAGATCGGTGAAGCGAAGATCGTCCAGCCTGTACTATCTGTGAGTAGGCAGTCCCTCACAATCCGCAAACAAATAGGAGAGGGGAGCGCTCAAAGGGAATATACATTAGGTGGTAGGCGCTGCGCCGCGGGTCCTCGCCTGGTCGAACCAATGGAGATCGCCGCAAAAAAACCCAGGTCGGTTTTTTGGAACGAAATAACTGTCGCGAGAAGCGGTTCACCTGGGGAAGAGAGAGGTTTCTCAGGTCGCGGCGATATCGGAAAGGTGTATCAACCTGCCGGTAGATCGCTCGATTGGGACTAAGCATTGGGGGGGGATCTGCCTCGAAATCAATACGCGAAATGCTCGTCGCAGTCCATTCACCGAAGAATCCCTAATATGACCTCCGGAGAGGGGCGTTCAGGGACTATTCAATAACAGAACACCTTGAGAAGAACAACCGACTGGACTAACTTCATCGGCTCTTAGTTGGCAGGAAAAATACTTCTTTCTAAACACCAAAAGGTGGGAAGAGAGAACAGGAGGTCGGCATAAAGACGGACCAGGTTGAGTCAGAGGAAGAAAAGTGGGGAACCAGGTCGGCTGGGAACGAATAGCCGGACCAGGCAATGGGAACTAAGAGCCATCGTAACAAATCATCTCGGGCGGGCTGAAATGAAAAGAGCAACGGAGGGGAAACGTCTAGATCAAACCGGGGACGGAAAAGCCAATCAAGATCAAGAAAATAACGCACGCCCGAGAGGGATTCGCACGACCTACGGAAACGTTGCCTGGAACCAGAAAAGAGAGGAGCCTCATCAGGATCGAGGCAACAAAAGACACCGGGGTGCGTCTAAATCAGCAAGTCGATGCCCAAAAAGGCGCAGCGAAACGAAAACCTGAAAGGAACAGCATTACCGCCAGAGGTGAGGGTCCGCGGGGAGGAAATTACACGACGGAACCGCGGGAAGAGACCAGTTAAAGCACGTAAATTCCAAGGGCACGACACTTCTCCGCAGGAACGAGAAGCTATCATCCCTCAATCTTGGAAAAAAAGAAGAGAACCCTCCAATATGCCGCTGCAAATGCTATCTGGGGAGGAAGGGGAAAAGCCTTCGTCATCGAAGAAACGAGTGACGGCCACGAAGAGCACCAAACAGACGGCATGCACCAAACCGCTGAGCAAAAATGGCGGAAAAGGACCTGCAAAAACTCAGTGAAAAGACGTGACGAAATCAAACACCGGGGCAACCAGGCCAGGATAAGAAGAAAACAGGCGGGAAGGGAACTGGAAACCGATCGCCGTGAGATGTTGGCAGGACGAACGCGGCACCCCTCCTATGGGGGCGATGGCAAAAGCTTTGAGGCCTGGAGAAAGAAGGCGCCGTCGACAACGCAAAAGAAAATTATTTGCAGGAGGGTGAGGCAAAAAAACCCGGTCCCTTAAAGAACGAGAGGAAAAATCATCCCAAAAAACTGAAAATCTCCTCCTATCTCGCCGAACCACGACACAACGGAGGCATTAATTCACTTGAGCTAAAGAAAGTGGTTTCGCCGGACAAGCGGACCCCTTCGACACTTCTTCCTCAAGTTATAACTGGAAAGGCAAGAACACACGAAAAGGGCACTATCGAAGCAGGAACCGAATCTAAGCCATGATCTCGTTTCCGTGGGGGGCTTATAGGGAAAAGCGAGAAGAGAGCATAAAAAGTGGCAACATTTAGACGGGTAAGAGATAATATACTAATCACGGGTGACACAGAAGGAGAAAGGGGGAAAGCAGCAGAGCAAATTTTCAAGTAAACAGGCTCGCCTAAAATAGGGCAAAGCGTTAGGGTCCGGGACCGGGAAAAAAGGACGCTACTGTGCAATGCCTGGAAAAACTTAGCACACCCGCCCTTCGTGTTGGAATTCGAAAACGAAGAAGGGTTGGACTTAACCGCGACAAGAAAGGGCACAGCCCAATCCGGTAACAAATGAAGGACGAACCGCGCCGCGTGCAGACAAATGAAATTGTGAAGAAGAAAAACTCCTACGAGGCCGAAAAAGAGCACCCCGTAAAAAAAGCTTTGCCGGAAACCAGTAGTTGCGGTAAGGGGGCACGCCGACGAGCCACCTCGGCGGCAAAAAATTCGATGTAAAAAGAATTGAAGGGGCCAGCCTGGGGAACCAATCAAGAACCACAGGAAGGGGCGGATCAGGGGTGCTATGAAGGCCGGGTGCAGCGCGATCCGCGTAAAAGGCGTAAAATCCCAAAAGGAAAAGGGCTAACCTGTGGCGCCAAAACAAAAGACCAGAAAAGGGAGTACAAGTTCTGCAGGAGGAGGGGGAAATGAAGGGAGGGGGGTCAAGAGTTCGGAGCAATTGATCAAGGACCGGGGAGAAAACAATTAAACCTTTTGTAAGGTTCTCGCATGTATCATACGCGTACACAGGGCTACTGATGAGGCCTCGGACCTTCTTTTTTGCATCGAAAAGCTGAGTCTTTTTCAGGGGAGACATTGGGTTAAAACTCAAAACTATCGGCAAACCCACTTGAAACGAAAGGGAGGAACGCCGCCCTCCAGGAGGCACAAACGTGTAAACCGTAGGCGCAACTGAACGCCCCTGCGCATCCAACTTCGACAACGAAGTAGGCAAGACTGGGGGCCAACTGTAGATCGTAGCAGACGGAGGGCGGGGGCGGGGGAGGGAAAAAAAAAAAGGGGAGGGAAAGGGTACATCACTGGGCAAGCAGGGGCGAGGAAAAAAATGGAGAAAAGGGGTTGTGGGAAAAAAGGGGGAACGACATCAAGAGCGGCCACACACAAAAAGCAGTCGAAAAAAAAAAAATGACGTAGGGGAGAGGAGAGGCGTTGAGGGAACACGATGTGGCGTTGTATAGTCAAGCCGATAGAGCCGCTGGAGTGACACGGGGCAGAAAAGAAGCAGTGGTCGCTGGGGTAGGAAGTTTAGTTGGCTGCGTTTTACAGGGGAGTCTTGGCGACGAGGGAGAGAGATACGAGGATACGAAGGGGCAGTAAATTCGCGATAACAGACACGAAGGGGAACCGCGCGACCAACACGCACCGCTGTCTCTCTGATATTGGAGGGTCGCCAAGCCTATGCGGAGGTGCACAACTATACAAAGACCTAGACATTCAGTTAACCCGAGAAGGAGAGCTGAAACAAAAGGTGAAGGTCAAGTTGATGTGGGTGGGCGCTCCTCAAACAATCGACAAAAGATGGCAAGGTCCAAGGAATGGGTCGATGGCCAAATTGGAGTGGGCCGGCCACTAGCATCTAAAAAGAAGGGAAGGAGAAGAGACGGGAAAAAAAGGGGACAGTCCTCCCGACAACGCTCACTTTGAGTGAGCGAAAGATGTAACTACAATGAGGGGGGGATCTCGGACAGGCTTTGCCAGCTGGAGGGTGCTCAATATCAGGGCGAATGGGAGCCAAGACCTGAAGGGATTCGTTGGCTAGATGTCAATGGGGGGGACGGACTCATACCATTGAAATACGCCACGAACAAAGAAAGAAGACAAATCTGGAAGGGAACGGGGGGGGGGGGTCTAAGGGGCGCTGGTCCATCAATACGGGTCCCGGCTGAACCCTGAAAAAAAGGATCTCAAGAAAACCTAAGGATGGAGAGAGATACGTCAAGGGGGGAAAGCCAGTTAAAGGGCATTTCTCTGCATTCACCCGCAAGAAAGGAGCTGGAAAGTTCAGGAGCTTTGCGGCGGACCGGGTCCGGGGTGGACGCACGTCGCACGAACGTACACATAGGGAAAAAGGATATTCGCAACTGGGTGGGGGGTAATTCTGGAGACCACGAGAATTGAGAACCTTGCGCCGAAGCAGCAACGAATTCCGCCCGAAAAAAACGCGTGAAAGGGTGGATACTATGGGAAAAAAGAGAAGGAGTCAAAAAAGGCTAAATGGAGTACCATAAACCGCACATCTTATACGCAATCAATTGTGGGGAGGAGCGGGGAATAGGGGCGAGGAGACGAAAAACCAGAGAAAGCCAGGGGGACCTTCCTTATAAATCATGTTTGGGATCAGTAAGAAAAGATGGTTACGAGGCAGTGAGTGCGGCCAAAAAACAATACGAAGGTAGATAAAAGCCGATTAAAATTCCGACGGCGAGGGGGCTCGGTTGGGCTAAAGTCAAGGCAAGGGATAGGAGTTAAGAGGGGGGCTACTTCGAAAGGCGGTCAATAGGAGGGCGACATGCACACGGGGGATCAGCGTGGGTTGGCGGTGGTAGACGACGCCAACGCATAAAAAAACAACAGGCATTAGGGAAAAATCCAACAATCTTGCAATCAATGGACTGAAAGGAAAACTGAAAGTTAGCAGGGTTTCTGGGTAGACAAAAATTATAAAAAAAAAGGGAAACTACATATGAAAACTAGGGGCTAAACAAATAAAAAAAACAAAAAGGCAAGAAAGAGTTTTGTTCTACGGGGTTACAGTACCGGGCAACTAGGCCCGAGCAACCTGGGGTGCGAGAAAACACAATCTGGACACGTCTCCGTCGGCCGCTTTCGAACAGGAACTGACAAGCTTCAGAGAACGTCGCATACAGCGCATGAGTTAAAATACCGCGCCTAAGGAACACGGAAAGGGTCGCAGGTTCGATCGGTGACCGGGGGCTTCAGGAAAGAACGATGAGAAAAAAGAAAACTGGGGGGAGAAGTACAGGGAACACACGCGTTCTGGCTAATCGGCTGTTGCTCTATCTGATCGCTGCTAAAACGGTCAGAAAGGAGGATAAAGATTGACAGAAAGAGTCAAAGGGTCGGCAATTCTGGGAAAAAATATTAAACCAATGATTGGCCTTCAATCCAAGCATAAAAAGGATACTGGTCAAAGAAACGAAAGTCATGAGCTAAATGAAATTCAGTTCGGGCGCAACAGAGAGGGCGCAAGTCGGTCTGGAGCCCTTGGGTCAGAAAGGAGCAAAAACGAATATCTGTCATGGAGCAAACCCAAGCCAGAAGACGTATCAATGTTGCTAGGGGGGGGATTAAAAAGAGACGCCAAACCGCCGCAGGGGCTCGAATTCAAGGGAATCCACCTGGTCGGAATCGGCAAAAAGGATCCGAAGGGGAACCGTATGGTGGGGGTGAGGCATCAACCAGAGGATCTGCTTCAATGAGCGCGTATGGAGTGACAATTGACAAATAGAAGGCATAGGGGAAGGAAAACTAAAATCAGGAATCATGTTCGGAAAAATTACTGAAACGGAAAAACGTAGGCGAATTCAAGCACAAAAAGCACCAAAAATATACTAGGGAAAACTAAGAATACCTCTCGCGTGTGGGCGTTTTCCGGGCAAATCGCGACCAACCAGCTAGGAGGATGTGAAAGGTTTTGGGAGAAGGGAACCAAAGTCGCCTGATGAAGGTCTCGAAAAACCCGGCGTAGAGGATGGAGCGGGAACTAAACTCAAGAGCCTCGTCTTTAGAAGATGCAAAGCAAGGACGCGGTGCATCTCATCAGCCAAACAAAAGAATCATGGACTTCCTTCACCCGTCTCGGGAGAGGAATGGCCGTGCTCGGTCAGGAGAAGTGTGGAGAATAACTGGCAGTCTAAAAAGCGATTTCACAGAGAAAACACATAAGAGAGGGGAGAGCTGATGCCCGAGGGAGGGGTCGAAGGGGAAAGACGTGGGGCGCCCTCTCGGTCGGGGAAGGTTATATTTGTTATCTAAAAAAACCGAAGGGAGGGCGAAACGGAAAAAACATAACAAGACCCGTACGCGCCTTCGAACCGCGCCGGGGGGAGCACATCTCCGCAGTCGAAGTTTACCGGCGATCGAAAAAAAGGACGAGGAAAAGCTCGAAAAATTCAATGAGGGGCAAGGGAGTCCTGTACCGGCCGACGTACTAAAAAGGGCGATCGACATGCACCAGAAGGAGGGAGGTGCTCCGATCTAACAAAAATGAGCTCATGAAAGCAAATCGGCGGCGTCAGCAAGAGCCTGGTTCGCGAAGGGAGCAAAGTACTCTCATAAAAAAAAAACTAAGGGAACGACATCGAAGAAATGATCTCGGCAGTCGACAGGGCCCATGCAAGAAAAGGGGAAAGGAACGGGATGCGGAGTGATCGCCGAAGACATCTTAAGGCGGGATGTTGAAAAAAAGGAATAGAGGAGAAAAACGACAGTCGGCGGGGGAGAGGCAAATTACTCACCGAACCTCCAAGGAAAGGAAAATAGGAAACTCAACTGAAACGTAAACGAGTGTGGAACTAGATCGCCGGTTGGGCCAGCTAAGGGGGCCCGGGATGAAACTGACCACCCAACCGTAAATTTTTGTCGACCTCATGAAACTCAGCTGCGCTAACTTGTCACTGGTGAAAAAAGACGGAAGTTTGGAAGAAAAGGGGGCGCGGGCTATAAGAGGTATGACGTCGCCGGCGTCGCGATTAGGTACGAAATAAAAAGGCTTGGGATCGATAGACGCCGCCCTCCGCACTCGGCGAAGTCATGAAGATCAACCAGCTCGTCGAATTGGGTGTTTGAGACGTCGAACAATAGGAAGGAACGATGCAAACCCGGCGGAAACGTGGGTGAGACGCGGCTTACGAAAAAGGGGGAGATCGAAAACTGAAGAAGGTAGACCTCAAAATAATGCGATCCTCAGCAACAAAAAACAACGGGGGATGAGAGAATAGTCGGCACTAAAAGGAACGATTTCAGGCTAGGAGAAAAAAACATGAGGGGAACGAAGACATGTGCAGGGCCCGCCAGATGAACGAAGGGGAGGCCAAGGAAGGAAGATCGCTGGGGCTGGAATGAGGGAACGCCGAGCATCGAATTAGCTAAGCTTAAGAAAGCCATCCCAAATTCGGCAAAGTCTACAGAAAGATGAGATCAAAGCCACACCGAGGGACGCGCCGCCTAAAAATAACACGGCGCTGCAAGTTCAAACTCCGAAGGGCAAGACGAAAGAGAGCAGGGAAATGGCTGAAAAAACCGTGGCGCGGAGAACCAGAGGGCCAAAGCGTCAAAGACAAACTGTTCAACGGTAAAAGGTTTATGAAGGTGACTCTCAATCTCGTTAATTCAGGGGCAGTAGGCAGGGGTGAGACAACCGCCTCAGGGGGATCAAAAATGCGAATATGGGGCGAAACGAATCTGCCCTTGGAAAGCGGAAAAGAGCGGGAGAAGACGGACAATAGAAAATCGCGTCAGTCCATCAGAGACCTAAATCGAAGCAAGGAGAGCAAAGGTGCTATGCGATGGTCGACCGGAGGGATCAAACCGAGGAGAGTCTCCAAAACGTAGCAAACTCGAAGAAGAAACGTTGCGAGGAGGAACTGGGGTAAAATATGAGATAAAAAGGAGCAATAAGATCAAAGAACGAGGGTATTGGCCACGCTCGAATAGGGGCTAAACGAAGAGGCCGGACGGGACGCCGAATTTGTGTTCGGCAATCAGAAAAACAGCGAAAGACAAACGTCGTCGAGCAAAAAAATGCAGTTCTAGGGGTAGTCAGCAAGGTCGCAGGGAGAGCACCGAGTCGCCTCGGGATCGCGGGCTTTAGAAAAATTCCACGAAGGGAAAACAAGGGAAGTCTTCCGGCTTAAATAACTCCCCTGGTAAACCGATAGGCTCGAGGAAGGGGATAGGCGCGTGCTGACTTACGTTTCTACGGCGCGGCTCACGCAAGATAATTCTGGGGGGGGGGTAGGAGACAGAGCCGCCATGCATAAAAATTAGACCGAAACCAACCCTCTTCTCCGTTTTCTAGAAAAGAACACCGAACCGGAACTCGGCAGTCCCCGCTGGAAGAGAGGATTTCAGGTTGTGAGGTCGGAAGGCGAAATCTCGGCGAGACCCA
>Ga0179593_1454530_pt1 | contig 10246 bp, 16 predicted proteins | sample CZODoug2_1_08_16_FD_185931 | JGI IMG/M metagenome (GOLD analysis project Ga0179593, IMG submission 185931) | Vadose zone soil fungal communities from Angelo Coast Range Reserve, California, USA - CZODoug2_1_08_16fungal (PacBio error correction) | ecosystem: Environmental > Terrestrial > Soil >...
GGACAATGGAGCCGGTATCGGCCCTAACAAGCAAAGGGCCGCGGGGGTCTCAAAAGTTCGTGTCGGAAAACATTTTGGGGAGGGGAGGAGTACTAAAGAAGTAAGCGCAGGAGAGGAAAAATGCGCCGAACGCCATTCAACGGACGTCAGGCGCGATGAGGGGGTAAAAAGGACACGGAACGGGGAGCCAGACGGGGCGAAGCAAAAAGAAAAGAAGGACATTGCCGAGGTAGAAGGTCACGCCTGGGCACCATGGGAAAGATGAAAAGAGGATGAAAGTCTGAACTGGGAAGCCTCGCGGGTGAGGAGGTAGAACCACGGCGGGCAAAACCCCGTCGTGCGGTGATGTCCGCCATCGGGGGGGTGTACTGAAAAATAGAAGGAAAGGCGCATCGCACACCCCCCTGACCGCAAAGAGTGTCTTGAGGGCTTGGGGGGCCAAGGAGGGAAATTTTGGGGAAACATCGAATTACGAAGGGCCACCGCACCTAGACATAGAAAAGGAGAACATTCATTGTGGAACCAAGGCCGGAAAGACGATTAAGGAAAGAGCAAAAGAACGGAAAACGTGATCGCAAAGAGATACCCCCCAGATCAAGGGAAACCAGGAGAAGAACCTTGTTTTTTTTTGTTTGTGGTGTTTTTTTGTTGGTGGGTGGGGGGGGGGTTGGTGGTTGGGGGGTTGGGTGTTCTTGTGTATTTGGGTGGTTTGGGTGCGGTTTGGTGTGGGTTGTTTTGTTGCCGTCAGCAAAAATTGGGGAAAAGGGAGGGGAAAATAAATGTGTCGAAAAATCCAAAGCACGGAACAAAGGGAAGCCCCGGGCAGCAGGTAGAGCAAGGCACAACTACACTAGAAAAATAAGAAGAAAAAAAAATAAGGGACGGAGGGGGGGGGAAAAAAAATAAAGGAACGCGAGGCAAGGGTAAAAAGAAAAACTTGTAAAACCATCCGGTTCCTAAAAAAACTGGGGAGCAACAAGAAGGAACGAAATCGGAGAAAAACCAAATCATCGGATAGAATGAAGAGACCCGCTCCTGTAAGGGGGCAAAAAGAGGAAAAGAGATTGTATCTAAGCAGTTCGCCGGGGGCAGCAAATTTTAAGACAGAGGTAAAGGTCTGTCCGTCAAAGGGTGGTGGGGACAAAACAGGGAGAAACAAAAAAAAGACACAATCAGGTGAAACGGGTCGAGGGCGGGGGGGACCTTAGCAGAGATGTACTTAAAAGAAAAAGACTAAAGTCACAAACAATGCCGAAAGCTCCCAAAACCTAAGTCGGAACGTCAATAAGTAGCAGGTCAGGGAGTTGGGCGGAAAATCCACCGCGGGTTCCACTCAAAAGGGCACGGGTAAAAGGGAAGGGGGGGTTGATTACAACGCAGGGACAGGGGACGGCACAAAAAAAAGTTTAGTCCAAGATATGATCGATGGCAGACGAAATTGGGCCAGGAGACCCCGAAACCCGTCGAGGGGCATCTTCTTCCCAGAGATCGCGGGGGCCGCAGCCAAAAAAGGGGGAGTCAAAAAAAGGGCTCGAAGGGGGTCACAGGGTTTGACGGACAAAACAACTGACGCAACGGGTCCCAGAAGCAAGCCAAAAAAGCATCATCTAAAAAAAACAAAAGAAAGAGGAAAAGGGGAAAAAAAAGAGAAGCGATGTTGGGGGTTGGGGGATGCTTGCGGACAATGACAAAAGTGTAAAATTAAAAAAAAAAGTGGAACTGGGGGGGACGGCCGAGAACCAAGGCAAACGCGAAAAAAAGGCCCGCACTCGATAGCTGAAAAGAAACGCTTCCAGAGACATGTTAGGCGCGGTCAAAATACTGGCAAATTTCGGCTGGAAAGGAATGCAACAGGAAGATGGGGCTGGAAAAAAAAAAACCCGAAAAAAAACGGAGACGCGGGGAAAAAATCCAAACGCAAAGTGAAACTTGTTCAACATTGCCAGAAAGGGGGAAGGGCACAAGAGCGGGCCTCGGGCAAAATTAAACTGCAAGCAACGACGTGAGCCGGGCGGAAGGCACGGGAATGATTTGTGCTTCCATAACCCGTAAAGGGGAAACACGCAATAAAGATCCAAAGCGACGATGGGGAGGACTGTTATGCAAACAAACCCGAAAAGCACGGGGGGAAACACGCGGGGGAGGCAAAAAACTTGATAAAAAAAAGCGAAAGTGCAAGTGCGAAGGCGCTGACGCTTATATAGAGACAACGATCGGGGGAATGAAAGATGAAAAAAAGCAAGAAGGGGGAAGGGTAGGAAAAACGCTGGTAAAAACCAAACGAGGGGGTCGATTAACTTCCCTATAACGGCGTGGAAAAAATAGGGAAAGGGCTTGGCAAAGCAAGATCGCGGTCCCCACATTCAGGAGTAAAGCGGCCCGTCAACTCCCAGGAAAAAGTGAAGGAACGGGATGAAGAAACAGTGGAAAAAACCGGGACGGGCCAAGCCGCACAAGGCAAAAAATCTTCTCAAAAGGCCACGTGAGCGGAGGGGGCCATGCGCATCCTGTACGAGGGGGAGGGGAAAAAAAAGGGGAGTTCCAGACGGTTTCCGCCAGGGGCACAGCAACGGAAAATGCCCAGGCGAAGGGTCTGGGCAACTTCTTCGAGGAAACAGGTTCACGAAAAAGGGCAAAAGGACCGCGACCGCCTGGAGTTGGTGAAAACATCAGGTCTGGGGCGCTGCGGACAACCAGTATAAGCGGCAGCGGTACATACAAAAAAAAACCACAGAGGAAGGGCGCGACGAGGGGGGAAGCAGAGAAAAAAAAGGGCATCAAACGTGGCACAGGCCCTTCTTCCATCTGGAACCCAACCAAATCGAAGGAAAAAAACGCTCAAGGAGGGGAAGAATCAGGTCACCGTAAATCGAAGGAATGACCGGGGATGAGGGGAGAAGAAAGGGGGGCAGTCGCCTCAAAAGAGCTCACCGGGGGGTCTCTCAGCCCGACAACCCAGGGGCAAAAAAGAAGAACCGGCAACTGGGCCGGGAAAAAAACCAGAGAAAAAAACTCAACCCCGACAAAAGGCCTCTCCGGGGCTCCCGGGCAAGATCAGCAACGGAGGTAATGGTCATCACCAAGGGGGGAAGACTTGACCAAAACAAAAAAGATGTGCTTGAATAGGGGGCACGCCAACGAAGTAAAGGTAGAAGCCACGACATGGCCTTCAAGGAAACCATCACCCACACCGGAAAAGTGGGGGCAGGTGGAGAAACCGGGCAACAAAACCAGGAAAAGAGGACCAGGAACGGAAGGCCGTCCCAAAGTGTACGATAAACAATGCATCGCGAGGAAGAAAAAAACTAAATAAAAAAACGCTGATAAACGACGACGAACGGGGAAAAATGGTAGTGCGGTTCATGCAACTAAAAGGAGCGGAGCACCTGCGGCCAGACTACAGTACGTCAGGGGAAAGACCGGAAAAGAAAAGCGAAAGGAGGCGACCCGCAAAACGCAGACGCCCGCAGGTGCATTCCGCGGAGAAAAATTGCGCTGAACACGACCGAGCCGTGACTCAAGGGCAAAAGGGAACAAAAGGACAGTAAAGGGAGAAAAAAAGGAAACAAGGCTCGGCTAATAGACATGAGGACGGGTCCGAGACGGACTAGATTGCCGCCCATACGGCTCAAAAGGGGGAAAAGAACGAGAAAGGCGCCGCAAAAACAACAAGTAGGGTTGTTGGGGTGTTCCCGAAAAAAAATAGGACCAGGCCCCGACGGCAAAGGGGGCAAAAGAAAGACAAAAAAAAGTTCCCAAAACACCCCCAACCCCCCACCCACAACCACCCACCCCCCACCACCCCCCACACCCCCCCACCCACACACCCCCCACACACCCATCCAACCCCCCCAAAACCGGGACAAAACACACAGGGGAAGGAGGAAAAAAAACAAGAGGGAAAAAAGGAAACAAGGGGGGACATTTCACCACTTTGAAAAAAGGAGGATAAAGTCCCCTTGGAAACAAAGAAAAAGGGGGGGAGGAAGTCAACAATGGAAGGCGAAAAGAAAAAAATCAGAACCAAATCCCAAGGGGTGCCAATATGCGACCGGTCCAGCATCTGGGGACTGCGGTAAAACACCCGGGGGAAAAATCTTTAACAACGAAGATCACCTACAACAGCCAAGGGGGGGAAAAAAAACCAAGAGGAGAAAAAAAAAAAAAAAAAAACGAACAAAGATGGGGGAAAACTCTATCGCGAGGTAAAAAGGGGGGAAGGCTTAGAGAACCCAGCGGGGATCTCGTGCAATACGGAGAGAATCGAAAAACAAGAGAATCCTTATCACATAGGGGAAGTGTCAGGCCGGCGGCAAAAGCGGGGCTCAGGGATGGGATCAAAAAAGGGGGCAGAGGACTATCTCGATTAAAAAAAAAACCCAAAGGAAAAGGGAGAGACCCAGAGAGAGACGAGAGGTCTTTAGAAAACCTCCGAGGCAGGCGAGACCAAAAAAGAGACACAGCCAGGGGGACCCGCCCGGCCTGAAAAAAAGGAGATCACATCTTCCCCAGTTGAGTTCGAGCAGAAGAAGGGGGAAAATGCAAGGACGGGGGGGGTGTGGGGGTACGGGGGGGGGGGGGGGGGTTGGGGGGGGGGGGGGGTGGTTTGGGCGATAAAAAAAAGAAGGACAAAAGCATTGGGGGGGGGCCAACCCCCGCACCGCATAGGAAAGAGGGTCGAAACCTTACATAAAGGGGACAGCATACTGGGTGGGTGTTGGAAAGGATGGGGGGTGAGGGAAATATGATGACAAGGGAGATTAATGAAAAGGGTCCCAGGAACCGCCAGCCACTAGAGGGAACACAGGAGAGAAGTTGGCAAAGGGGAAAAAGTGGTTTGTGTTAACCAAGGGGGGGTTCAAGGGGCTCGGCAACCAAGTAAAGCGTCCTGGCAGAAAAACATCCTGGTTGAACAGGGGTGCGCAAGACAAAAACATTGCAAAGAACAAGTGTTCAAAAAAAAAGAGGGCCGGCGTGGGGGCAAGCAGACCAAACTGGAAAGAGGAACACCCCGGGACGCTTGGCCCCTTTGCATGCAGGGCACAAAAAACGAAGGGGGTTGTCCGGAAACAAAAAAAAGAAAAAACGTACACTTGCCTCGGTGTGGAGGGGGGCAGCACCGGTCCGGAGTGGTCAAACCAGTAACAACGGGAAAAAACGCCTCAAAACGGGAAAGGGGGGTAAAGCCGCAGAGGCAAGGGAACGCCCAGGGCGGGCAAACTATACCGACATGGCCAGGGGGGGTCGAAATGGAACAACGAGAGGCAAAGGACCAGGGAGCGGGGCGCAGAAGGGAAGAAACCGTGGGGCTCAAAAAGCCGAAACTTCACCACGCGGCAAAAAATGCACGGAATCTCGGCAAAACGGGCGAAAGTTGCGGAGAGGCCAATCTGGAAAACTACCACTGAGTCGTGCCAGGAAGTGGGAGAGGCCGGGAAAAGGAAACTCGCCTTGTCAGGAAAACAAAAAATAACCAAACCGCAAATGACAAAGCCAGGAAAGACCGGTGGAAAAGGAATGCGCGGCAAAAAAAAATCAGGGAAGGGGAAGGGGTGCTGGGTGGAGAGGGAAACGAAGCCCGGCCACTTGGCGGTGCCAATGGATGGTTGAGGACGAAAGGAAAACCCACCGGAAATGACTTGGGGGACAAAACCCGGGGTAGGGGGAAGGTATAGCTATGCTGACCGAAGATACAAGAAAACCGCGAGAGTAAAAGTGACCAAGGGGGGGGGTTGAGGAAAAGAGTTATCGTGTAAAGGGACGGGCGCCAGGAAAAGGGAGAAAGACTGTGGGGAAAGCGTGGAAAGAGGGGCACAACAGCGGAAACGCGTCTTAGTCGGGTCGGGAAAACCGGGGAAGGCCACAACTCTGTGTCCGGGAAATCCAGCATCGGAAGGGTCGATGACAAAAAAAATTGCGGAGAAAACAGAGAAACGGCCGAAAAACAGCCGGCTATGACGTTGTGGACGGATGCCCCTTGTAACGAGCGGAATGGAACGACGGAGTCATCGCGTCTGGCCTTTCATACTAAAAGAAGTGCCGGGTGGCCAAATTTCAAAAAGGGCTAGTGATGCAACATCGTAGGTAAGACGCTCGGGTAGGCCTTAGGGACCATCAAGGGACCCACCCGGTCGCTGGGTAATGTCTCCAGGGAAGAACTGAAGTGAATTTTTCGCTAAAAAACGACCAACTCGTCTCCAGGCGGCCGAGGGGAATTGCAAAAACAAAAGTTGTGAATACGAATACCACGCAAACGCATCAGGCCACCATGTGCGCAGCCATGGGGCGTGTGAAAAAACACAACTGCGGAACACTATGAAAACCACAGAAAAAAAGCCCACCGCCCCCTGGCAACAAATGAAAAAGCCAAAAGGCAAGATCACGCAAAGGACGTCTTTTGTGGGGGTGGTTGTGGTTTGTGGGACGGAGCTCGGGGGAACGCGAAACACATAATGGGGGGGTGACGGAGCACCACGCAGGGAAAGTGGGCGAAAACAGTGGGGAAAAGAGGGCGATAGGCACTTCACGCCAAACGAGAAACGCAAAAACAAAAAAAGACCAAAAAAGACCGGCGATGGGAAAAACGGCCGGCCGTTGCTAGAAGGCCCAGCGAGAAAAAGGAGGGTTTGACAAGACCGCCTAAAAAAAAAGAAAAAAAAAGGAAGAGAGGCCAGTGAGACACAAGACCCCTGATCTCAGGAATATAAAATCCCCAGAGGGGAAGGGACGAACGCAAGGGGGAACAACAAACAAAGATCTAAAAGACTAACGGGTCCGGGCAGGAGTAAAAAAGCAGGGGGAAAAAACCGCAGGGTATTGGGGCAGGGAGGGAGGGTTTCAAAAAAAAAGGACTGACAATCAAGGTCGACTAGAGCTCGGAGGGAGGGGGTACCGAGCCTGAGGAGAAAGGGGGAGCAAAACGAAGCGAAAAATACTTCACTGGTCAGCAACCGCCGCTGGACCGGGAACGACCGAAAAAGAGCTGGGGGAGATCGAAAATGTGGGTCTTGGAAATCCACAAAGCGAACAGGAAAGGCAATGAAACGTACGGGGCGTTGGGGACGGCTCAACGAGGAAAAAAATGGGACACAACAGGCCAGAAAGATGCAAAAAACGACGAATGGCAACACGCACGGCCCAGGAGAAAAAAAAAGGAAGAAGAAAAGCCCTGGGGGCGGCTGGTTAATGGTAAAAAATGTAAGGTAGGGAGGGATGGCGACAAACGGCTAACACTGTGAAAGAAAGAAAAGTAAAAGGGGGACCAGTTGGGAAGAACAAGTGAAAGGCAAAATCAAAAACACCTCAATCAAAAATCAAACCTAGCACTAAAAAACAACGAGAAGAGGCTTAAAAGGGCAAAGGGAAAGAGGTTTGGACTGTCGGGAAGGTCCCAGGTGCGTGGCACGTTCACGGGCAAAAAAACGGAATTCAAAAAACAGGAGACGAAAATGAAACCGACGTATACAAAACGGGACAAGGAAGCGATGGCCGGCCGGTCTCGGCGAAAAAAAACAATGTGAAGGTAACTGAAGTGAAGAGGGACACAGATCTGAAAATGGGGTGGGACTGACAGGCCAGGGAATAAAGAGAAACGAAACCCACCAGGTCAGTTTTTACAACGGTAAAAAAGAAAAAAAAAAAACAACCCGGGAAGTTGCTCGAAGGGGAAGCATACTCTCTCAAAATTACTGTTGAAAGGCCATAGGATAACTTGGTAATGCCTGACAGATGAGAAAAACTGTTCGGAAAACGTAGACCTCGGGACTAAAGTCAACACAGGACCCCATAAAGAGCACACTCGGAAAAAACGTCAACGACGGATGGCAAAGCCTGTGGTGTGGTCTGGGGGAAACAAACACGACACGCCGAATAGTAACCTCACGGGGGCCAGAAAAAACAATGGAGGAAAACGATAACCACCCACCCGAGAGTGCCTTTCTCATAAGGGGAGAAGATTTCGAGGAAACGTATCGGGGGATCATTTGTGAGGGCTCCCAAGAGGGAAGGGTGTGCGGCTGGGGCACCCCTCTGAAGAAGGGGATAACCTCTAGCGCGTTTCCACGCCAGAAAGCTTTTGCGGCGGAAATAAAAAAGATGAAGACAAGGTTGAAAAAGGAGCAAGGGGTCCCGGCAAACACAAAGTTACCCCGGCAATGGGGATAGGACGAGTTGACGGGGGGGGGGGGGGGGTTGGGGGGGGGGGGGTGGGGGGGAAGGGGGGGGGGGGGGGGGAAAAACGCCAAAACCCTCTCCCAGCCTCCCACCCCACAACCCCACGCACAACCAAAAATGCCTTAACCACCCCCCATTCCCACGCCCCAGTCGCCACCCTAACCCCACACCTCACAACCGGGGCACGTCGGCTCAAAGCCGCCCTGCCACCCCCCTCAAAAGCCACAACTCACCACTACCACGCCCTCATCCCCCGAAACCTCACCCCTCCTCGCGGCAAGAAAATAAAACTACGGGGTCAACAAAACAATCTAAAGACGGAACAAAAAAGCCTGAGCTTGGCCTGTGACGCTCCTAATCCTGGTGGAAAGGTTGTCGGGGTCCTCTTAAAGCGGAAGTTTCAGAGACAGGGAAATCACATCAAGACCTGGGGGAAGGGGCGGGCAGCGGTCTTCTAGCATTCAAACAAAGAGGGGAAACCCAAAAAAAAATCTCACATAAAATGACAGGAGGTTGAGCGAGGAACATCAGAAATGACAGTAAAAAAAAAACGGAAATCAACTCGACAGGGAAAAAAGCGGTCGAAAAAAATCCGCAAAAGCGTGCAGAAAAACGAGGTCCTCAAAAAAAAAAAAAAAAAAAACTCGACCGGTCGAAGGGAACGGGCCGCCTGAGAAAAACGCTCACAGAGAATCCTCGGACGCCGGGAGGCGTTAAAAAGGGCAAGTCGAACAAAAAAAAAAGTCCGACGCCAGGCGCGGGGCAAGCGTCGAAAAAGGGTCCAATCAAAGCGCACTGCACGCAACTCGGGTTCTATCATAAAATCAAAAACCACATGGAAGACACACAGGGGACGGGGCGCCACAAAGGGCTGTCGTGAACAGATCAAAAAAACTCCAAAAACAAACAGGCCCATTTCCTACACTAAAAGGCCGACCCAAGATCATCATGAGGAGGGGTGAAGAAAACCAACAAGTAACGTACCACAGAGCAAAGGGGGCGGGAAAGACATTTCAAAGCCGCAAGTAGGGAGACGCAACCGTGACAAAAATGGGGGGCCCCTGGAGACCAAGTACAAAAAAAAAAGGAATTTGACCGTGAAAAAAACCTCCACCAAACAAACGCGGCCAATCCGGAGGCAAACGTGGTCAAGTTCCGACTTCCGTTGCAGAATGCATTGGCAATGCAAAACAAGCCTCGCAGGAACTCCACGGAGACAACTGTTGCATGGGGGAGGGGGATGTCAAAAAAAACTCATGAAATAAACAAAAAGGCGAGCAACTCTGAACTACCAAACGCAGCTCCAGAAGGGGGAGAAACATATGCCAAAGAACCGGCCCACCACGCTCAGGAAAGGGACAAGTGGCCCGCGAGAAAGTGGGACTAAAGGTGGGGGGCTACCAAACAAGGCTGGGGAAAAAGTCCAGTGGGTGCAGGAAAGGGGACGCGCAAAACGTGTCACACGGGAACATTAAAAAAAAACTTGGCAAACAAAAGGTACGGCCAAAAAAAATTAAAACAACCATAAAGAGTGCCTCTAAGAAAAAGTAAGGGGGAAAGCCTCACGATCCAGAGTGTTACTGGTAAAAAAACAATAAAAAAATTTCTCCAACATCAAAAAAAAAAAACACTGAAAAAAGGAAGGATCGTGGGGGTGGGTTGTGAAAAAAAAAAAAAGAGAAAACCCGGACGAAGGCACAACGGCCAGCAGGGGACCAAACGGGGGATGCCCCAGGGTGAAGGCAGCCACGCCGGACGCGAAGGATGTGATGGAAATTGCTAAAAATAGGCAAAGGGGGAAAAAAACGAACATGGTGGAAGAGGACGTCAGAGGTGCCGGAGACAGAAACAAAGGGTGTAACAAAAAAAAAAACCGGGGACCAGGTACCACAAAGTTGGCAGAAAATGGTAAAACGACTCAAGAAATGCCCGGGGGAGACCCGTCAGCACATGAAGGGGAAAAAAAAAAACAGGGCACAATCCTAACACCAGCGAAAAAAAATCACCGGGAAATGTGGCCGACCTCCTTAGAGACGGCCGCTGATCTGCGCTAACCCGGCAGAAAAAAGACCAA
>Ga0179593_1476474_pt1 | contig 10246 bp, 10 predicted proteins | sample CZODoug2_1_08_16_FD_185931 | JGI IMG/M metagenome (GOLD analysis project Ga0179593, IMG submission 185931) | Vadose zone soil fungal communities from Angelo Coast Range Reserve, California, USA - CZODoug2_1_08_16fungal (PacBio error correction) | ecosystem: Environmental > Terrestrial > Soil >...
TCCGGTCCCGTCAAAAGGCCAGGTGTCACGCGGTAAATGAAAGGGACGACAAAGGTTGAAAAACGGGACCATTGTCAGCCCGCCTAAGGGACGTGAGGGGAATCCGGGGGGCGAGTGAAAGCGACAGCCAGGGGGGAAGACTATAAAAATGTAGGGAAACTTAACCCTCAACTCAGAAGAGGAAAAAGCGCATCGTCCTAAGTGAAGAGGGGGAACCCGTCAACCCACTGGGGGAAAGAAAAAAAAGGATGCTGTAGCGTTTTTAATTACTTTCATGGCGGTGATAAAGGGAATAGCCGTCGTTTAGCGACAATGGCCACCACTGAAGGTCTTCTCACAAAAGACCTAGCGGCTATTCGCACCACAAGGGGTCCGCTACAGGTAGAAAGCGGAGTCCGGCGGGGGGGGGGCAAAAACCTGGTGCTGGATCTTTTTACGATAAAACAAACAAGAGAACTCAAATCACGGGGGGGGACAGATCAGCAGACTCGGCCTCATTCCGAACTCGACGCGATAGGGGGAAAATGCGCCACTAAAAAGTGCCCGTGGTTAGGCGGGGAGGGCAAGAACCCAGCCGGCTTCACCAACTCCCCGACGGGGGAAAGCTTCCTCGATTCAAATGCCCAAAGGGAACTTGGGGCACAAAACCAGAAGCAGTAGGTGGCAGGTAGGGGGCTTTGAAATGCCGGCGGGGTGAACTAGTGAGAGGTGAAAGGCTCGAAACGTCCAGAGTTCCGTAATCAAGACGAATCAAGAAGAGGAATGACACTCACGGGGTGAACCGCGGGCTACTAGGAGGGCAGGGGTGTCCCGGAGGTGTTTGCCTGACCGCGTACACTTTGAACGTCCATTGCAGCAGGCGAGAGGAGTGGGTTTGAGGGAGGGGAAAGGATGCCGGAGGGAAGGACACTGAGGGAGGCTCACTTCAATAGTGACCTGGGAACCATAGCATAGTGGGAGATCCGAGGCGGGACGATTACGAACCAAGGGGGAAGGGTTTTAGGGGGACCGGGCACGACGCAAACGAGTCGAGAACAAACAAGTATTAAAAGAGAACTTGGTGGGGCGGACTGGCCACAGGTTCAAGTATAAAGGGGTTGGAAAAGAAAAATGAAAACCCCTCACTCAGCTCCACCCTTGAAAAGATGAGTGGGGGGCAATCACAAAAAGGGGTAGGGATCGTTGAGGGGGGGGCGTAGGGATCTTAAACTCCCGAAATACTAAGTTTCCCTTCAACTTGAAAAGACCTCACGGTAGGGAAAGGGCATAGTAAAAGAGAACGTGAAAAGAACTTTTCTATTCATCGGATGAGGGGGTAACTAAGAAATTAAAAGATGAGAAGAGCAGGGGGATGGTAATTAAAAGGTCTCGGAGTTTAAGTTCCCGTTCTGTAACTTCCAAATTTGATGAGAAAGAAAAAAACTCTGAAGGGAGGAGGGCAGGTAAAGGTTGCGGAAACCACAGTGACTTGTGGGTGCAGATTAAATATGTGTCTGGAAGGTCGTGGGGGGGGCAGCCTTTAGGGTGAGGATGTAAGTCGATCCGAAAACTTCAACGGTCGGCGGGGGAAAGAAGGTTGACTAGAGAACGGGGGATAATTGATGAAAGGGGGTCTTAGGGAAGCGGGGGAAAAAGGAAGGCTTCGAAGGTTAGAGTGTCTAGAAGCTGGGCGGGGGGGAAGATGAGCGAAAGAAGGCTACAAGAAAAATTGCCCCTGGAAAAACCTGTGACTCCAGAAGAAGGGGAAGCCTGGAAGCGACCACCAGGGGGAGAAGGGAACAAAAGCTAGCTGCCTATAAGGATGGAAAAACGGAGATCCCAGGGGGCATTTAATTGGAGAAAATGCCCTAAAGGACAAAAAACAACAAAAAAAACCCCAACGCAGAGAGGGAAAAAGCCGGAAAACTTGATAACAAGGCGGGGTTCTCAATATGATCGCCCGACACTCGGCTGAGGAGGGGGGTCCGTTAAAAAGAAAACTGTTAGTAAATGAAGAGGGGAATCGGGGAAAATAGACCAGAACCGAGGTATGTAGAAACGGACAAGGTGCAATTCCTTGTAGAAAAATGGTAGTCCTCGTGACCAGAAAAAAATAACGGAGAAAAATGGCCTTTCTTGTTACGAGGGAAAGATTGTAACTAACGTTTAAGGGACCTGAATGCTCTGGAGGGAGATTCTAACGGGGAGCGGGGATAGAAGAAAGTGTCATTTCAACGATTAAGCGAACAACTCCATGGGAATGGCATCAAACCGAAAAAACCACCTGATCGTTCGTATGGGGGGGAATTGGGACCACCCGGAAAAGGGGTGGGGGCAATCCGAAAAGAATCACAGGAGTGCAAGTAGGGCGTTGACCGGCTGGGGGAGGGGGGGGTCAATCTGGAGAATCACCACTGGACGGAAAGCTCTACTTGGAGCTGTGGAAAATCCTTAGTCGCGGCGGGGTTCGGAAAAATGGGGGAGATCAAATTCTTCAGGGCGGCCGCCGGACATGGTATGGGGGGCAAATGTTGTAATGATAAAACTACCAGAAAAAAGGGGGGCCCCTTGCCGTGCAAACGAACTTTACTAAGACCTCCTGGGACTAAATTTCAGTACCACTGTTCGTCAATAGAACCACGGTTGGTGAGCCTAAAAAGCAGGTTTTGGACTGGCTGCTACTATTTTAGGGAAGCAAACGAACCCTAACTGCCCACGGCAGCCGACCGTTTTTGTCACAAATTGTGGCTTAAAAGGGAAAGTATCGACCCCGCACTCCTCTGCAAGTGGGTCCAGTGCGTGTGTGCCCGTGAGCGTCGTTCAGGGATCACCGAGGGACGCCCTAAAAGGGCAAGAGACTTAATCAGCGCGTTCAAAGAAGAGTATTGCGCGGTCAGAGAACCAAACAATGCGGAAACCGCTTAGCCTTGCGAACGTGAAGGCCGGGCACTCCCTTGCTATATAGTCACGTTATCACGACCGAGGGGCGCCGTGGTCGAGACAGGGGAAAAAGTGCAGGTGGAGATCTTCAAAGCAAGCACCGCCTCCAACGAGGAAAATGCTTGTTAGACTGTTCACAACCGTGATGTGTTGGTAACTAGACGGCGGAGCCTCCTTCTTGCGTGAATCGACGACGAGTCTAGACGCGGGTGTCGCCGGTGAAACGCACTGAAGCCAGAGTTTGGTGGCTGGGCCCAGTCTTTGGCGTCGAGACTGCGTCGAAGTATGAAAAAGATCAACCCTGAGGAAGTAGAGATGTAAGGGGAAGATACCGATCATGCGACCAAACAGTCGAATGGCTAAAGCACAAAAGTAGCACGATCGTCATTTGGTCCTACAGCGTAGAGACCTCGTGCATCGCGAACGCTCGTACGGAAAAAAACGACCGCGGGGGCTTCAGGACTCCACCTCGGTAGTGGAAAAACATACACCTACTCCAATAGGTCGTGGAGAGGGCTTCCTTCGTGGGCCTAGACTACCGTTCGCGGAATGCACGAAAAAGCACGCGCCCGGGACGTGAGCCAAACGGAATAACACGGCAGGCAAGACTCCACAGTAGGAACCCAGGAAACGATGAAAGCCCAATTCTGATCAGCATGGGGGTACTCGCGGAAGGAAGCGAACTAATACTTGCTGTGAAACCGTGCTTCAGAGCCCTTAGAGAAACGCCGTGGGGGCTGAGGCAGCATTTTCCGCGGGAAATACCCCCGGCGTCAGGACCGTAGATCCCCTTGCGTTCTTTGACCCAACCCCAGCTCAGGGCAGGTTTAACTGCTTGGGGACTCAGGCTCTCTTGGGTATTTCTCCCAAGAGAAAATCAACTGCGCCCTCTTTCCTTGCCAAGGACGCGTGTATCCCGGTAGGGAACTCAAGCGATCGAATTTTTCACGGGAGTGCGTCGTCGGTTAACCGACCACAGCTGAGCAAAAACGCCCACGTAGCATTTGATGCTCCCAACATTCGACGGCGTCTGGGGGGAGTCAGGCCCCCCTGTTGGGCCACTCACATTCTTGAACCTTCTTCATTAGAAGTGTTCCCGACATTTCCACCTTTGGAGGTCCCGAACGGTCTTCTCAAAAAAACCCGACAAAACATCTGTCGTGCTGAACTGCTCACCTTCTACTCTTCAGGCCCTATCATCGTCAGTCACCGTGTTAGTCCCTGACCTCCCCACACTCTCACTCTCCGAACCCCCTAATCCGACTCACCATCTAAAGCTGTGCAATGGTGTCGACTGGAAAGTAACGCTAAAATAACCCAAACTTCTGCAACGAGCATCACCGACGGCACAACGTGAGATTGGGGGGGAAAAGTCCTTCCCCAATACGAACTCCATTTTTGGGCTCCAAAAGAGTGATAACCAGTATGTAAGTTCATCTTGTTCTAAAGGCAGAAAAAAAAAAGCTTAACTAACTGCACTGGACAATGGAGAGACGAGACACAACATAAGGAGAGAGAGAACCAGACGCTGGCGTAGAAAGGACGGGGAAAAGGAACTATGAAAAAGGCGCAACTTAAAAAAAAGTAAGGGGAGGGGTGCCGTACGGGAAAATGGGCTTCGGTCCCACGGGGGAAGGAAAGGGCAGCCCTGCAATTAGAGGGAGGGGGAAGGGGGGAGAAAGAGGGCCCGAGATGAAATTCTTGAAATAAGAACAATAACAAGGCGTAGTGTAAAAAAAAAAGGCAAAAAAGTGCGAATCAGATCGAATTGGGGGAGAAAAAACACAAACCCAATAGAAAATGTGACGGAAATAAGCAAGGGAAGAGGCGTTCTTTCGGCAGGGCGGGGTCGGCCTGCAAACAGAATAACCAGTGTGAAGCGAGGACAGGGGATCGAATAGGGAAGAGAAACCACATTCCGCGCGGGGGATGGCAGTCACCAAACAACAGGGGGGAAAAGCACAGTCTTTGGGGGAAAAAAAGGGGGGGAAAAAAGGATTCAAATGGATTCGCAACGGGGCCACGGGTGTGCGGGTAAATTTTGACAGTCAGAGAAAAAAAAAAACGGTAGAACCGAGTAACAGGAGACACGGAAACAAAGCTCAAGAAAAAAGAGGGGGGATAACAAAAGGCCGGAAAAAAAAGGGCGGAAAAAAGGGGGGCGCAAAGATCAGCGGGAAAAGAAAAAGTGGTTCGCCGAACACAAAACAACGACGAAAAGGACAGAAAACTAAAAAAAAGGACTAAATAGTAATCGGGACAGGAGAAAAAAAACGGAAATTTTTTGCTCATCCACCTGTAAAACAAAAGAAAAAAAGGGAAGAGCTGGGGAAGGTGCACAATGGGGAAGGACTGGCGCTTAACTACCTGTAGAGTACAAATGACAAGAAACAGGAAAAAAACGAAAAGGAAAGAAAACACCGAGAGAGAATATCTCAGTATGTCTCCGCGGGGGAACCCAGAGAGAGGAACTGGGAAAAATGCACGGGAGGGGGGGTCTTTCGAACTAGAGGGGGACTAAATCAAACAAGGGAAAACTGAAACGTTCAAAGGGGGCAGCAGAGTTAGGGGGGGAGGGAGATGTTCAAGGAGGGGAAGGCCCTTCGAAAGGGACTATCACTAAAAGTAAAAAAACGGAAACACGAAATCCCACCTCTTTTCGCAGGTCTAGAGGGGAGCGGTGACATGTTAGCCGGGCGAAGGAAGGTAACCGTGGGGGGGGGAAAAAAACAAGATAAGAAACAACAACAACGGGGAAAGGAAGGTAAAAGATATAAGGTTGCTTCTTTACCACGGAAACAGGAAATAAAAAAAAGGGGGTAGAAAGGTATTCTAACTCTAGCCGACCTCACTCTGGGAGAGATTGTGGTTCCCGGCAGACACCAGTGAGGTGAAACTGGGCCGACTGCCAGGAGGAAATAGCACCTTAAAGAAAAGGCGCCCTGGAGGATGTACCTTGTAAAGTGGTTACGCGGGACAGGAGTCCACATAAGAACATTCCGAAGGATCAGGGGGAAGGAAGGGGCTGGTTAACGAAAGGGGCGAACAGAAAAGATTCGAATTAGATAGGGGGGATAAGGAATTGGCAACGTCGATAAAAAAGGGGGGGGTGGGACGTGCACGGGATTACGACTGAAAAAAGGATGGGTCAGCAACCGACACCACGCTGACAGGGTAGGGGGGGGATTTGAGGGACCACGTGAAAGGGGTTGCATCCTCAAAGGAGCTGTCTGCAAGGGGGGAGGTTGCGAGTGATCGGTCGGGTTTACTAAAGTCAGCCGTCGAACACGGGAAAAAAAAGTTCGTAAGGAACATTGGGGAAAAGAGCTCACAACAGGAAGCGGATGAGGGTGGTGATGATACTAACTGGGTTCAGGGGCAAAAGGGTCCAGGGAAAAGGGGGGGGTAGCGGAGATATCTGGTCTTGGGGGTTGGGAGAGAGAATTAGTGCGCCATTGAACAATTCTGCAACCACGTATCCTTGATAGGAAGGGAACAAAAGGGGGTGTCGACTGCAAAAAATACAAAAGGCTAGGGGAAGGGGTGTAGCCGAATCATGGCTGGTTGGAATGCGAAAAAGCAAGTGGAACGGCCGCGCAAAAGAAGAACCACGCCAGACATAGGAGAAGGGGGGACCACCTTTTGGTGCATGAAAAAACAAGAGGGGGGGACGAGGTTAACCATCAATCGAACCTCGCGGGACAGAAGGGGAACAAGGGGGGGAAGGTCAAAGAAAGGTGGTTCTTGAGTCGGGGGAAGACAAGAGATAGGCACCGGAAGAGGGAAGGGAAAGCCTGAAAGTGGCCGTGCAACGGGTGGAAGTGAAGCGTTACAGAGCGTAACCAACGACTGACCGACGTGGGGGGCGGAGGCGGAGGGGGTGGAAAAGGAGACGAAGGAAGAGATGCTGATATCTGGCTTGGGAAAAAAATTTGAGGTCGCCCTTGGGTCAGGAAATAGGGATTAAAGCCAGGAATTCTAGGAAGGGGCAGACACAAGGGGACCTCTTTAATGGCGGGGACAAATGGGAGAAAAGAAGAGAGGAAAGAAGGGATCAGCTTTGAAGGGGGGAGCGGACCTTTTGCGGTGGACGTGACCGAAAATGGAACGCAAAGCTAAGGGGGAAAATTGGGGGGCTAACATGGGAATATCTCTTCAGAAGGGGTCGGGGGTAAAGGGGTCCCAACTTGCGTTGGAACGACGGAGCCTTTAGCGGGGGCTCGAAAACATTTGGGAGTTTGGGAAAATTTCGAAACCAGCGGACCCGCAGAAAATGTCCCTGGACGAGAACCTCCATAAGAACAGCCACCTTGTCAGCAAGTAAGAGGAAAAATTATGTTCTTCCTTGTAAACCTTCGCCGCATTCGAGTCCGGTTTTGAGGTCCCACAGAGTGGTGGTTCCCTTCTACTCTACCCTCCTGGTCTTCTGGACTGTAAATCACAAGAATGAAAGGCTGACATACTCTCATGGTCGCATGGTCCCGGGTTTCATTAAATGGGTGGTCATGTTATCAAAACCGCTCCACGGGGAGGTCATAATATCTCGAAGTGAAATTATTATGGAGTTGTTCAGTCACGCGGAAAAAGGGGGTCGGGAAAAAGGCTGAAAGGAACCAGACGGCAAATTAAAAAAAATAAAAAAAAAAAAAGTCTTTGACGTAAAAAAGGATGCAATTTCCCGGGAAAAGTCCAGGATTTCGGGGGGGCAGGACCACTGGAAGGAAGAAAAAGAAAGCAAGTGGAGCACTTGAGAGTGGCAAGGGATTTGTAAAACGCCGAAAACCGCATGAGGCGGCGAAAAGTGAAGGAGGCAAGGGAGGCTCTTCTGCTCGAGCGTTTCGGGGGAAAACTCCGCAAGTCGGGGGGCAGTGGGGGGGGGAAAAAGGGGAAGCAAAAAAAGAGGCACACCCGCTAAACTTGACTTGCTGGGTGGGGCAAAGAGGGGGAACTAACGTGTAGTCCGGTAAAAAAAGAAAAAAGCGGGAAGGAAGGGGAAGTGGTGAATGCTACGCGAGTCAGAAAAGTGCGGGGAGCAGGGGGAAAAAAGGGAAAAAAGACGTTGGTGAGCTGGTCCCATTCTGGGAGCGTCGAAAATGAGGCAGTGAGGGAACACTGAAGAGAGGGGAAGAAAGGAAGGAACGAAGAAGAGATACCCAACATCGATGTGCGCCCGAGAAAAGTAGCGGGCGCAGGGAGGGGTTCACTGCACGAAGACGCGATCGCGTAGAAGTTAAAAAAAAAAAAAAAACGGACAAAAAAATACTGAACTGAAAAAAAACCAAAACGGCCACGTATGGAGAAACGCTAGCCATAAAGCAGGAAACGGGCTGTAGGAGAAATCGGGCGGGAGAATCAGAGAACAGGGTAAAGTGGGAAACAGCCTCCTGACGACCCTCACAAAGAGTAGTGAATCAACGGAAGGCTCATCACATCAGGGGGGAAGGAAAATACACTTTCTTTAACGTTAAAGATAAAAAGGAAAAAAGCGGTATAAGCATTGGGGGGCTCAAGCTCCTTACTGAGAAATCGTCGAACTCCATTCTTCATTAAACCCTAAAGTGTGAGTTCCTGGAAAAGTGAAGGTGGACTGGACCCGTGCCCTACTCTCACAAAAAGGGGGGCGGAGGGCGTGAACATAAACCACATATGAGAGCGGAGAGATAGGGGTACAACCTAAGGGGAAAAGGATGTGAAAGGAAAACACTGGCGAAAAATGATCAAGGGGGGGGGCAGTTTAGGGGGACTAACTTCCATACCGTGAACGCATGTAAAACGAAGCCTTTAAAATCAAAAACAGAACGATCTGGGTTAGGAAAAACAAAGTTCAAAGCGCACAGGTCACAGGCGGGAGCAAGGAGGGGGCCACATGCCCCTTGTTGGTACGTGCGGGATAAAAAACCAGGAGGCTCAATTACCATCAACGGCGCCGCCACTATAACAGAAGGGGGATCATTTCCAAATCTCAGGGAAGGGCAAAGGCCCAGAGAAAGAAGTCTGTCTCATCCAGGGGGGCAACGACGGAGACAGAAGCCCAACCGCAAAGCTTCACGTCAAACAAACCTGACACTACAAAGGAGGAAAGACAGAGTTCCAGGATCACCATCAGAGGGGGCACGTAGTGCTAAAAGCAGTCCGAGAAGGAATCGTGGTTTGGACGGGGGCTGCGAAAGGCCAGCCTGGCAAGCAAAAAACGCGACAGAGGGAAGGACACTGTGAATGACGCCAAACGCACCTAGAATAAAGACATAAAAATGGAGTGAGACGCACTTCTTAAGAACACAAAGACGAGGAACGGCGAAAAACGGCCGGCAAGCGTGGGTTCGACGGGACACGCATCCACGTTGAACGGGAAGAAAGGAAGGACCATCGCGGAAACTGGCAGCTGGGCCTCGGGGAGGAAAGGAGGCAAACTACGGGCCGTAGGGGGAACCCTGCTCAGCAAGGGCGAGTAAAAAGGGAGCAAGGAGAGGTGGGAGAAAACCTCTCACCAACTCTTGGTGAAAAGACCGCACGAGGAGGGGGAGTTAGGGGGCGTTAGTGCGGAAACCACCAAGGAAACAAAACGCTCCGGGGAAAGAAAGGGAGAAAGACAGTTCCGAGCGCGGGGTGTACTAAAACAACCGGGGGGCAGCGAGTTCCATCTGATTGAGTCACGGTGCCGTCAGGTAAGGTGACATAGTTTAAAAAGAGGGAGACAAAAGAAGCCGCTGCGAGCTCACGCTAAAACCATAAAGCAAAAGGCTGGCCAGCCACCCATAACAGTTTGATCATCAATGTGAAAAACTCGACGCGAATCTGAATGGGCTAAAGAGAAGAAAAATGCGGGCGAGAACCGGTTTCTACTGCTACAGCCCTCAACCGAAAGGGGCCTCCCATCACATAATGCACAAACTGTGCCTCGGGCCAACTGAAAGGGGACAGCCAACCACTTACCATCACGAGAAAGGAAGAGTGTGGGCGGGTTTCTCTTCCACACCTTGGACTTGCGCTAGTAGCAAGTAGAGAGGAGCCCTCCACCTCGGTCAAGACCACGATATAAAGAAAACCAGGCGAGCACGTTACTGAAAAAGCATGAGAAAAAAAAAGGGCAAAGGGGGGGAACAAATCGTGGGTTGAACGTCCCGGCTACAACAACGGTTGAAAAAAAGCATTGCAATCCCGGTCCGCTACGGTTACACCCGAAAATTTAAGGGAAATTCCCGTCCGGGCACGGACTCAGAAACGAAAAAGGCGGACTAACTCAGAGCGGTAAAAGCTGGGTCTTAAGAAGTGATGTTGGGGACCCATGAAGAACTGTCCTTACGCGTTAATGTTTCACTACTCAATA
>Ga0179593_1547459_pt1 | contig 10246 bp, 14 predicted proteins | sample CZODoug2_1_08_16_FD_185931 | JGI IMG/M metagenome (GOLD analysis project Ga0179593, IMG submission 185931) | Vadose zone soil fungal communities from Angelo Coast Range Reserve, California, USA - CZODoug2_1_08_16fungal (PacBio error correction) | ecosystem: Environmental > Terrestrial > Soil >...
CTCCAGACTTGGGAAGAGTGAACCGAAAAAAAATACGGGAACCAGGGTGGGGGACTGGGAGGGACAACAATCGACCCCCGGCTCGGGAAGGGAAACCATTTAAAAAAGGACTGAAACAAACGAGAAATGTTGGGAGGGATTGAAAACATAAAAAATAAAAAAGATAACCAGGGAGAAGTTGCCTCGATTTCTGCAAAAGGTTCAAGACGTCTTTCTCACCGAACTTAAAGGGGTGTTGTTGACGGAGGACCCGGGAACCTGGGAAAGTAAAGGGTAGGGGATGGGAAGGCTTTCAGGAAAAAAGACACGAGACGCGGGAAAAATGGGTCAACTAGCGTCGCCGACTAGAGGGGGAAACCTTGGGGGGGGACACATGAACAGGGGATTACCGGTGACCGACGCAGAGGCTGTCTCGTTGCAAGGAGGCAAAAACATCTGAAGGGGACGTCACTCAAGGTAAGATTAAGATCAAACAAACAACGTACCCTCTATCCTGCTTTCCTCGAGGGGAAAACCAAGAATTCACGCTGGGTAGAAAACCTTCTCGAAGGCGAAAAGGTAAGAGTGCCGAAGGGTGGCCTAAAACGGGGAAGGAAAGGGTAAAGGAATACAGTCGTGCTTCTCAACAGGAGTGAACGCAGGCTTCAAAGCAACCCGATCAGGAAAGGGTCTGAAAGGAGGATAGGTTAAGTTTGACATCCTGGTTAAGGAAAGTGTGAAGCGGTGCGAGGTGGGTTAGTGCATTTTGAACCGGTTAGCGTAAGGTGGGGGCACTTCGGGATACGACGCCACAAGTGGGGGAAATAAGGGAAGGAAAAGAGACGAGAAAAGAAAAGGGCGTGAGAAGTTTTGATGGAAAGGGGAGCCAAGGCAAAGGCAAAAGTTCGGAAAAAAGGAGGCGGTGAGTGGTATTCAGGGATTGGGAGGGGATAGAAAAAAAAAAACAAATGGGACTTAAAGACTGGGCTTTCGCATGCCGTACCTGCTTGAGGAAGAAATCAACTTATGAAAAAAAGAGAGTAAGAAGAAAGGGAAGAGAGGGGTGTGAAAGAGAGGCAACGACAAGGGTAAGAAAACTCAGTCGAACACCTTTCAGCGGGGAAAGCGGGGTTCTTTGGGAAAGTTGAATAAAGATCGGATCGCGTAGAAGTCGAGAAAATTGCTATTGACTCCGAAAGCTTGGGAGGAAAGAAGGGAGGAGGGGAGAAAAAGCTTATCAAAAAGAAAAAGGGTGGCAACAAAAAACGTTGTGCGGAGCGAAGTCTCTGCTTCTTCTTCGAAAAGATCGTTTCAAGAAGGGTCCAGTAATGGAGGGAAAACGGTATATGGGAGGAATACAAACCCTTAAGGGGATTGAAAAGAGGGGGGAGGGAAGAGGTAGTTGTTTCTCGCAGGGAAATTCGGGGAGGATAAGGTCGGGGGACAAGGAGGGAAAAAAGGCGCCCCGATAAAAAAACTCAACAAAAAGTAGTAAAATAAAAAAATGGGAAAGGAAACATCTGACCTTGGGAACGTAAAGATGAGCAAAGAACCTTAACACATTATCACGTGACATTAAAAAGAGAAATCCCAAGGAAGAGTCCTAGAAAGACACAAGCAGGTACATTTGGAACGGTGAGAAAAAAACTGGAGATTCTTGAAGGGGAGAATACATATACGAATGGAGAGGGAAACACAGAACGGTGGTGTTGCTCACGAGACTGGGGAAGGAAAAAAAACCGCGGAAAAGAAAAACGGGAGGAAACGATACCCCCAGGAGAGATCGAAAAAAAGATCGGGAGAAACAACTTACAAGAACCCCAACGCAACGTATGCTGAAGGGTTTTCGATGGAACGGCAAGGGGTGGAGTTGCCCAAGAAGCTGGGAAAATGAGGACCTGGGGTGGTTCGGCGGTAAACTACACAACTGAAGAAAAAAGATTGGAGGGGGAGAAAAAGGGGAAAAAAAAAGGAGAAAAACGAGGTGATGTAGTCAACATTTCTCTGGGACAGAACGAAGGTACTAAAAGAAAACAAACAAAGCGTGCCAACCGCATTCCAGGGGGAGAAAGAAGAACAAAAAAAGATCAAAAGCCGATCAGGTTTCCGAAGAGCGTTTGCCAAAAAAAGGGGGGGGGGGCGGCGGACTTTTCCGAAGGGGGAAGGACAAAAAAAAACTACGGAAAGGAAAAAAACCTCGAAACTCCTGAGCCAAAAGGAAAAAAAAGTGCTGGAGAAAACGGGCAGAAAGGGAGACGAAAAAGAAGGTGGGGAAATGCGCGTGCTTTATGCCGGAACAGTGGGGGCGACATGAGCAGAACTATCATCGGGTAACAAGACAGCTCAGCCTAAGGAGGAAGAATTCTAGGGTCAAATAATAATGGAGAGAGACCCTCGGAAAGGAAAAAAAATTAAAAGGTGCATCAATATCGGAACGGCTTTCAGGTTCCGGCGTTGGACGTGTCTGGTTTCAGTTTTGGGATCATCATTCTGAAAGTGATTGGGTCGTACCGAGTGGAAATAAAAAAGGAAAATCCCTGGCGGAAGAGGGGACTGAGAAGGGGTAAGAAAAACCCACGTGGACCACAGGGAAGAGCTAAGGACTGCCGGAGGGTCTTAAGCTAATGGAAAAAAGAACAGGGGGCTGACGAACCCCATCCCCTATTTGTGTGAGTGTGTTCTTGAACCGGAAAGTCAAGGGGAGCTCCGGGGGGGAAAGAAGTAAAAATGAAAAGAGGAAGCATAAAGACAGATGATGAATTACTGGGGCAGGAGGAAGGGGAAGTATTCGGGTTGTGGTGAGCCAGGGGGGTCTGGGGGGAGGAAAAGGAAATCGCCCAAGGGCCCGGGGAAAATGGTTTTAAGGGTAAAGAGCCGGGGTGAGGGGGGGGGGCACCGAGCACACACAAAGGTCCGGTCTTTCGGGGGCAGTACAAGGCAATGAGGGGGAGGTCGGAGAGAAAAAAAACAGGGTAGAGATAGATATAGGAGTCCTAAAGAAAGAAGGAAAAGTTGAGGGGGGAACGACCGGAAAAAACACGGGGGGGGAGGGGAGGAAACAAAGAAGACCCTCCGGCACGAAACCCGGGGGAAAACGGGACGCCCTCAGGGAATGACTTCGGAGAAAGAAAAAAAACAGACAAACTGATCGGTGGTCCCGAGGTCACGGGAGGGAGGAATGGGTTTCTGCCTGGAGGGATTTTACTTGCCGGAAAGGAGGGACCCTTCGAAACTGTCGAAAAGGATAACCAGGGGGGATGCTCTTTTCGTGCATTGGAAGAGGAAAAAGGAGACAAAAGGAAAGCTAGGAGGCCAGGGAGTGAAATGGGATCATTCTACGTCTGGGAGAGGTCCAAAAATTTGCGAGTAAATTAACTTCAATGAAAAATGGGCCAAAAACCTCAATGCGGTTAAGTAACAAGTGGCATCCCCATTACCGATACGAAACCTGAAGAAGATCGACTTGACAACCAACAATTCAACCGTAAAAACGGCAAAAGATAGGACCTATAGTGAAAAAAACAACCGGCAGTCGAGAGAAAGCAAGAAAAGGGAGCTGGCCATCGAGGCCGGCTCTTTACACGACGAAGAGGGAGGGCTGGTAAAGCGGTTCCCCTAGTAGCGGCAATGGCCTAAAAGGGGGGGAGACAAAAGGGGGAAAAAATCTCGGAAGAGCCCGGGAAAGGATAAGGGTAAGTCCAGTGGGGGAAAAGGCCCCTCGCAGGGGAGGGTTAAAGCACGGATGAAAGTGGAAGAGGGGGCGAGTGGGGGTGTAAGAGGAGTTTCAGGGTGTTCCTTTAGGTCTTTCGGGGAAATGACCGACAGCCAAAAGTGTTAAGCACCAGGAAGGGCGGAGAGGGAAATCGGGATTCGTGTATAGTTTTGAAGCAAAAAGGAAAAAATAGGGGCAGTGAAAGATGTCGGTGGGGGGGGGCTTAGGGGGGGAGAGAATGAAGAGAGAATTTTGTCGTAAAAGCGACCTTAGGGAGAGTGGAGGGGGACCATTATAGAAAAACTAAACCTTAGTGGAAAGTCAAAAAAAGTGGAGCGAAAGAGGGGGGAGAGGAAAGAGGGGAGATATGAGGAAAACGAAAAGAAAAAGGAAATCCAGAAAAAATCGCACATTCGGCGTGGGGCAAAAAGGGGTTCTTGGGTAAGGGGGTATCGAAGAAGTTGGGAAAGAAATATCTAAACTCAGATCGAAGAAAAGCTTGAAGAATTCTGCGCTGGAGAAGCCAAAAAGCTTATCTACGTCAGGTGAAAAACGTCGTTGTGATGCGACAAATGGGCGTCAAGACAAAAGAAGGGGTGGGTTTTGGGGGGGGGGAAACTCAGAAAAGGTCCCTTGCTTGGAAGGGGGAGGGGAGAGTGGAGAAACAAACCCTGGGGGGGCTGGGGGGACAAGAGGGAGTGCATCGAGGGAAAGGAGGAAAATAAGTCGTACAAGGGTCAAGACCAGAGTGAACGAAAGAGGAAAAAACAAACAAAGGGGGGAAAGGCATGGAGAAAGACGGGTGACCCTTGTAGAACTAGAAGAGGAATTGGCGACCAATATCGAGAGACATGGAAAAGAACAAACTGAATGTTTGTATTCAAAAAGTCCAACAGCCCTTCACAACATGGGGGTAAAGGTGATGGGGCAGGGCTGGAAAGAAGTACTACATAGAATGCATGGGGGTCAGGAAGAAGCACAAGAGGGGGGGGTGGGGGGGGGGGGGTGGGGTTTAAGAAAAAAAAGGAAATCTTGGGGGCCTCCCGCGCAGACTTACCCGGAGTTCGAAGGTCGATCGCAGCAGTATAGTCGAGAAAAGAAAAGATCCGCGAGATTTATCCAAAAACGCAAAAATGCCTGGAAGGCGGTTTAGGGGGGATTGACCAAAGGGGGGGATGGAGAAAAAAATGTCGTACCTGTGCGAGAGGGTAGTCCGACAGGGCATAGGTCTAAGGTGAGGTAAGCAACGTGGACGGCAAGAAAGGGCGAAAATTCCTGTACAAAAAGGGAAAAGCGAAGGGGAAAGCTAAGCTTGGAAAAAAAAAAGACACCAAAAAGGGCCAAGCATTTGCCGCGTCGTAGTCAAAAACAGCCAGCAAAACTCTCAAAAGAATCCGAAACGGTTTGACAGGGAGATAAAAAATGGGAGGGAGGATTACAAACAAAGAGTACAACTGAAAATAAGTCAGAAAAAAACACGAAATCCCGTCCTTAAAAGGGGCGATTAAACGGAAACCATCGCGGGAGGCATTCAATTTCTAGAAAAAGCCAAATTTCAGGTCATTAGGACCAGGCAGAATATTGGTGGTGGCGCCCTTATCACAAGACATCTATAAAAATCCTCATTAGAAATGAATCACTATTGCTGGTTCGGAGCTTACTCATGGAGGTCGTGAAAGATCTCGACCGGAGGCTATCCCAGATAAACGAAAGAAGAGCCTGAAGGTCGTCTTGGTACGGGGGAGGGGGGGTTTATGGGGGGGGCCGAGAGGCGTGTACGTGGGGGGTCGGGATGGAATGTATCTGCGTCCTCAGGGAGAGTGAAGTAGGAAACGGAAGATGTGGAATTATGGTTAAGGGGAAAAAACGGAAACGACGTGAAGGCGACCAAAGGTAGCCGGAAGATAAAGAAAGGAAAAAGGAATTGGCGAGACGACTAACAGAACCCATAAAAGAAGCACAGGGGTTCAGTGCAGGGGGGTTTGAGGAGATGTCGAAGGGGGGAAACTCAAGAGTAAGGAAAGGGAAAAAAGGAGAAGACTGGGCTTGATCGATGGCGAAGAGGTGGGAGGGGGGGAAAGGGGGTCTGGGGGTTTGCAAACAAAGGAAGAAAGTCAACACGAAAAGGGGGACCGTCCAGAGGGTCAAAGAAACACACACCCAGGCGCTTATCAGGATTCAAATTCAATGAGGTATGGAGGAGAGGATAAATCAACGACAAAGGGGAAGGTAAAATATTATATCAACAGGAAGGGGAGGGGGCGAGGAACGGAAAGGACCAACAAAGACGGTGTGGAAAAGAACTCAAAAAAACGGAGGCAACCAAATGAAAAGATGGACCTCGGAGACTTATTTGGGAAAAGTGTGAAGAAAACCAAACACTGGATAACCAAGGGGAGAGGGCCATACGAGTAAAAAGTCATCATCATCAGGGGAGGGGAGAAGGTCGGAGGATGAAGGACACGCGAAAGGGGTCTCCAAAGCAAAAAAAAGCTGAAGGGATGTGACTGATTTTGGAAGGTCAGTTGAAAAAACTTCCTAAAGCGAGGGGGGAGCACGAGATTTCGGGGCGGCTACATGCGGAGCCGCTACGCTCTTAAACCGTTTGCTCTTACAAACCGTCTAGTCAAGTACTCTAGCCCGCGCTCGAGGCGAAAATAGAGGGCTCGGTGACAAAATAATCAACAACTCTGTGAAACCAGGAAAGCAATCAAAACAGGCAGAAGCGCGTAAGACCAAACGACTACCATGAAAATAAAAAGAAATAAGCAGGTTCCCACCTTAAAGTAATTTATATAAGCCAGGCGAATGAGGGTTCATAGAAAGTTATTGTAAGGCTCCTAGGGCCGCAAAAGAAGACGGAAATCTAAAAAAGTCAAAAATCATACGCTTATCAAGTGGCTCAGGGGAAGAAACCCCAATAAGTTGAAGGGCCAGGATCAAAAAAAAGGGCGATCTTCATTGGGACTGAAAGAGGGAGGGGTTACAAAAGGGTGAGTCGCGTCCTTGAGGCGGGCCACAGGTTGTGTTACTGTTCAAATGTGGTCCTTTAGTGGGGAGTCCCTTCGAAAGGGCCTGAAAAAGGGGGGGAATAAAAAAACTTTGAACAGAGGGGAGAGGGGAAGGGATTTTTGAGGATCCAGCTGGAAAAGGGGGCTGGTAACGCGGATGGAGGTGGAAGTTGGAGAAGGGAGAAAGTCTAGACAGATAAGGGTGGCGGAAAGCATAAAGTCTTCAGAAAAGAGGAGCGAACAGGAAATGTTCCGAGGAAGGGGGGAGGGATAAAGAAAAAATCCGATCCTTGGGTTTTGGGGGGGTAACCATCTCTCGGTAAAACTGGCCGTAAAAACGCGCACAATGTCAGAAAAAATCGGGAAGAAGTGGGGGTGTATGGAAATGGGGGGGGGGGAGAAATAGAAAGGGGATTCTGAAAAGTTCATCCTTGGGGAAGCCGAAGCTTTACCGTCAATTCGGCGCGGATCCAAGCTTATCAGACAGACTAGTTGAAAGAAAAAAGTTGAAAGAAAGAGGGACTGGTAGCTGTCGGCAAGGAAACAAAAATCACAGTTCAAGCAAGGAAATCAAAAACAGAACCCAATGGAACACAGTGGAGTTTCAGTGGGAGGGATAGAAAAAACAAGTAATGGGGGGGCTTTTCTCTTGGGGAGGGAAAGATATATAAAAAGTTTGGGGGTGTTCTGAAGAAGGGGGGGACGGGAGAAAGGGGAACCTTAAGACCCTCCCAAAAGAGGAAAAGAGTATGGAGACGGGTTTCACTCCTTTGAACGGTACTAAGGAATCCAGGATCCATCCGGAAACAAATTAGCACAGGAGGAAAAAAAAGAAAAAAGCCCCAAATTAAAGGGGTTATTAAAAGCTACAAAGAAAAGGGAAGTTGAGTTGTATGAGGGAAGAGGGGAATCGGAAGGAATGAACTAGGGCAAAAAAAACAGGTTTTTCTCACAAAAAAATAAAGAGGGGACCACGTCAAGAGCAAAAAACGGAAAAAAAAGGCGAGAAAGATAAGCAAAAGCAGCTATAGGGGAAGACGAAAGAGAAAACAACAGGAGAAAGTTGGACGCTTTTTCCGATGAAGGCCCAGTGGCGTGGAAAGAAGCTGGACTGAAGGGGGGTACGGAATCATTCCTACAGCAGAAAAGGGGAAGAGTGGGAAAAGAAGGTACGGAAACATGCGAAGCAAAGGATTGAAAAGGACAACGGGGGTTCAAGAAGACCTCGAAAAGCCGCTAAAAAAAAAAAAGGAAAAAAGCAAGTAAACCGGAAAGGTGGAAAAGACGAGTCTCAAGACCAGAAAAAAATAACCGAAGGACCGATAGGGAACAGCGAGGCTTTGTCAATGTGCTGATAAACATTTTGGGGGGAAAAAAAAGAAGAAGACCAGGGGGACAACATTAAAACAGACTCATGGACACAAACACCCGTAAGGAAAACTCACCCTTGCCGGGAAAGAAACCCATCTCGAGGGAGTCAAAGGAAAGCCAGGAAAAAGTGCAAGGCAGAAAGCCTTGTCCTTGGTCAAAGGGGGAGGGGGTCGCAAAAAAAAGAGGGGGGATGGCCGGTAGAAAGAAGTCCAGCACTATGCTGTGCGGCAATATGAAAGGAAGGGAATGCGTCACGAAACGAATACGTGAGACGGGGAACTAGAAAAAGCTTAGAGGGAATGCAAATGGAAGAGAGAAGAAGTGAAAACTTGTTGAGGGGGGGGGGGGTGTTAAAGAATCTGACGGAGGTGATTTCTACGGGGCGGCCGAGGGGAACGATAAAAGCCTCGAGGTCGAGAAAAACGGGGGGAAGAGAAAGGGACCCCTCATCGAAAAGAGAATAAGAAACATAAGACGGATTAAAGGAGTGCGAGCCCCGAAAAGCAAAAGAAATACAACAGTTGGAGAAGAGTTTTGATTGGCAGCTAGCAAAAAGGAAGAAGAACAGGAAAAAAATATGAAGAAGTGAGGGAATCGAAAGATATTCGGTTGAAAAAAGGGGTACTGGGGAAAAAAGTGAAAGCAACAGCATCTGGCAAAGAAGACGGGAGAAAAAAAAGGAGGGGGTTGTAACCTCAAAAAAAAAAACCTGGTTTCCGGGACTGTTCAGTCAACGCAGAAAGGCTCTCTTCACAAAGGAGGAGGAAAAGAGAGATATATCGAAGACAGGACCAAGGGGAGATTGAAAAGAAACAAAAAAGTGGGGTGCGTTTGAGGGGACAAAAAAGAGGAAAAATAAACAAGGGAAAAAATCCGTGTCGCTCTTTGCCAAAACAAAAAACGCTGCTTGGGGCTTAAGGGAAAAAAAAAAAAGACCCCGAAAAACCCGGAATTCTCTTGCAAAGGACCTCAGAAGAAAAAAGTCTGTTAAAAAGGAGTGCAGGAGTGGACTTGCGCTGAGGGACGGGGTCACAGAAAGAAACACTCTGCGAAAGGGGTGAAGGATGGGAAAAAAAGGCGTGAAGGGCCAACTTCTAAGCGACAGGCTAAGAGAGGGCGGAAAACAGAGGAACGTCAACGGAGGAAACCCGGTTTCTCTTACAAGGAAAGCTACTGGAAAGATCGAGAATGAATTAGTGAAGCGTTTTACCATAGAAGAGCGGGGGGAAGCAATCACCGGACATATAACATAAAAGTCAAGAACTTCCGAAATCCTAGTGAAGAAAGGAGGGGGATTTGGAACACCGTCAGTGGATAGCAACAACTTAGTAGTTAAAGGATTTGCCTGGATCAGAGGTCCCACAAAGAGAAAGGGAGAGGGAGTACACTTTAACAACAATCATCTCGACTCTGGGGAGACCCGATGGATAAGACATCCTTCAAAAAACGGAGAATTCTCGGGACGTACGTACAGTTGAAAAAAGAGGCCCTCAGCGGAGGAAGGTGACATGCAGGGAAACTGAAGGGAAGGAAAGGTCGAGGTTGTGGGGGTTTAATCTGATTAGTTTCAATTTTGGCTTGGGCGGGAAGGGAAAGTCTAAAAGGAAAGAGAAAAAAGGGTGTTTTGTCGCAAGGCAAACCCGAGGCGAGTAGAGAGGGGTAGATTTTTGCAGGATTCGTAAGCGAAAAAAAAGTCAAAGGTGGGAAGGGGAAGAGGGGAAAGGTTGGAAGAGGTTGTTGAGAACAAGCAAACCTTTCTGGTCGAATGTTCTACCAATGATAGGACCTCAAAAACCGCGTCGTCTGTCGGAGCGCCTGAAAAAAGGAGAAGGTGTGGAAAAAACAGAGTCAACTACGGCCTCCTAACCGGCAATTCATCATCGTTAGGGTGTTTGAGGTGTGGATCAAATCGCGAATTACTTTGAAAGGGAGGCAAGAGAGAGAAGGGACGCATTATTGAAGAAAGGGGTGATAAAAGCAGATTGGAGCAAAGGTGCGGCCTGCACAAGATCAAGGTCTCTTCAAGTCAAAAAGGAATTCAAGAGAAGAATACACCCGAAACCAAAGTTCCAGGAAAGGGGGTAGGGGGAGGAATTATAGGGGGGGTGGGGGAGGGATCGAGGATAAGGGTGAAAAAAAAAGGAGAAAGTTATCAAGGGCACTTCTAATACAG
>Ga0179593_1664562_pt1 | contig 10246 bp, 17 predicted proteins | sample CZODoug2_1_08_16_FD_185931 | JGI IMG/M metagenome (GOLD analysis project Ga0179593, IMG submission 185931) | Vadose zone soil fungal communities from Angelo Coast Range Reserve, California, USA - CZODoug2_1_08_16fungal (PacBio error correction) | ecosystem: Environmental > Terrestrial > Soil >...
AAGGGGGGGAAGGTGACTGCCGTTGGGGGGGGGGGGGGAAAAAAACGCGCTTGTAGCGACGCCGCCACGTTTCGCACGTCCAAAAAAAAAAAAAAAAAAGGGACTTGCTGCCCGTTCTGTGAAGGACCCTTTGGCATCGCGCCAGCGACACGAATGAAAGAGAGGGGGGGGAGAAGGAATCGATGTCCTTCCAGAAGAAAAAGCCGACCAAATCCTACCGTAAGTCTGGGTTCAAGGTTAGATCTTCCTTTCTCGCGCCTCGGCACCCACGCGGCAGGGTTGTGCGAATCGAGAAAAAAGAGTGTCGTCGGGAGATAATGGCGATAAAAATACCTGGTGTCAATTACCCAGCTACTTAGCCGGTGTCAAAGGGGGGAAAAGTTTTTACTTGTCTGACGCGTGGGGGTGCTCACACACCGGTCCGGTGTCGACTTGACGGACTACCCGATTGCACGTAGCCTTGAGAAAGGAGTTTTTTGGTCGATGACCGCGGGGGGGCACGGGGGGGGAAAAAAAAAGCTATCGCTCCACTTATATATATCGGCTCGCCTTCCGTCGTCTCTGTCGTGTGACATATAAATCTTGTCTTGACATGTTCGCTTGATGGGGCGGGCCGAAAAGGGGGGGGGGGGGATTAAAAAAAAAAAAAAGAAGTAAGGCCGCCACCTAGCAGGAAAAGAGGAAATTCTCTATCCTATGGTTGTCCTTGAAAATCTCAATTGGCATAGCGCGTGGCATGAGGTTACTAGAGTCGGGGGGCTGTTGTCCTGTATCCGCCCATGGCTGAGGCCTGTGCGATGACCCGAGTTCGAGGGGGAAAGAAGAAAAGAACACGATGTGCCACCCTCTCTTGGTGTGGGAAAAGGACGCTGATCGCAGCAAAACCGAGGAAAGGGGGAGAAAGCCGGCTCGTAAGAGCGGTGTAACCCGGGTAGTGTGCGATTGCGAGGGAAAGTGGGGATAGTGGGGTGGGGGGGACTGAAAGACGACTTTCCTTCAGGGGATAGGGGGGGGGGGGGGGGGGAAGGGGGTGGGGTTTCGCTCCGTCCGCGTGAGGAATGTGTATGGTGGCAAAGGCGCGCCCCGGCGGGAAAAAAGCCGTGCCCACGCGGAGGGAAAAAAAAAATCGACGCGTGGCCACGTCGAGAAGCTTTTCAAACAGATGTGCAGGCGGGCACGAAGGGAGAAAAAGGGGGGGGAAAACCTACATGTTCGCTGGGGGGGAAAAAAAAAAAGCGGCGTCCGGTTACCAGGGTGACAAGAAAAAAGAAAAAAAAAAAAAAAGGCCCGCAAAGCGCCTGTTCCAGGGAAAAAAAAGGGGAGAAAAAAAGGCACGCTGGTTCAACCGGGCTGAAACGTCGTATGCCATAAGGGAGGGAACCCGGAAAGGCACCTAATCACGGTTTTTCTCAAATTTTCAATCGCTTTCGCTTTGAAGAAGGAAAAAAGAGAGGGGGGCACCAGCGGAAAAAAAAAGAAGAAACGATCTGCCGAGAGGGGGAGAGAAAAGGGGGGATTAGAGCCTGGCATCAAAAAAAAAGAAAGACGGGGTGAAATAGAAGCCCACGAGCTCAGCCTACCCTGCCTCGATCCGGGGGGGGGAAAAAAAAAAAAAAGAAACGAAGTTCGGGTTGTTGCGCAGAGGTTCCCTTTCCATGGGAATTCTAGGGGGGCTGACGAGCGTTTTTGGAAGGAAAGAAAAAAGAAAAAAAAAAAAAAGGACCGCCGTCGAACGAGGAAGAAGGAAAGAGGGACCTGACTTTGACGATGATCCGCGTGCCAATCCAACGTCTGTGCCGCCTGCAAAAGAGGAAAGGGGAAAAAGGGGAAAAAAAAAAAAAAGCCCCGTAGACGTGATCGGCGCGCGGGGGGACGAAAAAAAAAAAAAAAAAAACGGCCTCTCCCACGAAGTCCGCGGATCAGCCTTTCGGAAAGGAAAAAAAAGGACGAACCCGCCAAAAAGAGAAAAAAAGATCATCGGCTCGAAACCGAAAAAAAAATGGTTCAGCAAAAGAGCGGCTTGCCGGGCCCAGAAGGGAAAAGAAAAGGGGATGTGATAACTGAGGCTTGGGGAAAAGAAAAAGGGGGAGGCACGATTGACGAAACGTCCTCCCAGTGCTGCTCCCAAAAGGGGGAAAAAAAAAAAGGGGGGGGGGGGGGCCGGTTTATATAAAGCGGGGGGGGAAAAAGGGGAAAAAAAAAAGGGGGGGGTGCGGCCGGCCGTATCCTGCAGGCGCCGTCTTTGAAAAAAAAAAAAAAAAAAAAGGAACCCTGTTGCGGGACCTCGAGAGGAGGGGGGGGAAAAAAAAATTTGAACTTGAAAAAAGATCCTGGGCGCGAGCACGGAAAAAAAAAAGGGGGGTGACGATCATCATCGCCAGGAAGGGGAAAAAGGGGGAAAAAAAAAAAAAGCGGCGGAGAAAACGAACCAAGCCCGGATACGAAATCGTCGTGCAGGGGGGAAAAAAAAGGCGCGGCCAAGAAAAAAAAAAAAGAATCCGGATCGAGAAAGAAAATTGCTCGCAAACGCGGTACGTCGGGAAGAAAGGAAGAAAAAGTGTTCGCCGCTGCCATACCTGGAAAAAAAGAAAAGGAAGATTGTCGGAATTCGTGGGGCAGGCGTTGGCGACCTAATGCGGAGGGAAGGGGGGAGGAGGGGGTTTTCGGCGGCGGAAAAGGAGGGAAAAAAAAAAGGGAATCAACCAGTTCAGAAAAAAATCCCGAGGGACTATAATTTCCCGGTACAAAGAGAAAGAAAAAAAAAAAAAATCAAGAGGAGGGGGAAAAAAGAAAAAAGCCGCCTAGCAACAGCATCTCCGACAAAAGAAAAAAACCCTTCCGAAAAAAGGGAAGGGGGGAAAAAAAAAGTGAGGCTCAAAAATCAGAAGCGCAGTGATGTCATCGATGGGGGGGGGGGGGGAAAAGGGCGGCCGTGGTGGAGGAAAATGCCCGTTGGGAACCGGGGGAACAGTGTTCTTCTGAAAAGGGGAAAGGGGGGGAATGCCGAAGCCAGGAAAGGGGGGGGGGGGTCTGTGGGGGGGGCCGGTCTCCCGCCCCCTGAGAAAAGGAAGGGGGGGTAAAATGACCTTCAGGGGAAACGGCCGAAAAAAGGGGGCGCTTGCACCGCACACATTCGCCGGGAAGAAAGGGGGGGAGGGGGGGAGGGGAAAGACTAATCATTCCTTAAGAAGGGAAGGGGGGGGGGCTGCTCTCCCGGAGGTTTCTGACGCCCTGAACCAACGAAAAAAGAAAGAACCAAGAGATCCGCCCAGCCCAACCCGGAGCCTCGATCGTTTTTGCGTATCACAAGAAAAAAAAAAAGGAAGGGACGGCGCTCAAGAAAAAAAAGGAAAAAAGGCTGTCGTTGTTAAAGCTCAAGGTATCCGCCTGGCTTGCAAAAGGAAGACGACGGCAAAAAAAAAAAAAAAGAAAAAAAAAAAAAACGAAGCCTGCACCGTTGCGCATGATCGCGTGAGGGGAAAAAGAAACAAAAAAAAGGAAAAAAAAAAGAAAAAGGGGGCTGAAGGTGCGAAAAGGGGGGGATTTGGGCAAAAGGGGGGGAAAGAAAAAAAAAAGGAAAGGAAAAAAAAAAAAAAAAACTTGAGGCGGCCCTCGCGCGAATGAAGTGTCCACGGGAAAAAGGAGGGGGGAAAAAAAGAAAAAAGGAAGGGTCAGCCAGAAAGGAAAAAGGGAAGGGGCGGCCACCTGGTCCGGAATTCCCCGGGGGGGGTTCGCCGCCTCCTCCACCAAAAACCGGTGACCGTCGAGGGAAGGGGAAGGGATGTGAGGCGTTCAAAAGAAACAAGGCCCCATCTCGAAAAAAAAAAAAAACGGGAGGAGTAGAAAAAGAGAAAAAGGGAAAAGGAAACAGCACATCGGAGAAGAGAGGGGGTAAGTCTACGGACACCGGCCTTGCCCGGAAGGAAAAAGAAAGCGCGACGCGCCCAAAAAAAAGGGGAAAAGGAAAAGTCGGGCTGGATGGGCAAGAACCTCTTCCGGCAATGGGAGCCATATCGTGGACACTTCATCAAGCAGGGGAGAGAAGAGGAATTCTGGTCTCCAACAGGGGAGAAAAAGGAAAAAAAGCACGACCTCGTGAATGGGTCGAAGGTCCTCCGAACTGCGGAGAAAGGGAAAAAAAAAAAAAAAAAAAAAGGAGCCCTCGGGTTGACGTAGTGCAAAAAGGAAAGGGAAAAGGAAAGAGAAGAAAAAACGACTCCCGTGCCAAAAGTCCGGGAGGGCGTCCTTGAGCGCCTGGCAGGCAAAGGAAAAGAGAGGAGGAAAGAATCCGGATGAGGCTGGGGGAAAGATGATGTGGAGAGACGGTCACAGGGCGGGACAAGGAAACCTCCTGGAGAGCAGCAAGCAAAAAAGGGGAAAAAAAAAAAAATGATGTCCGCTTTGGATGGACAAAAAAAGGGGCGGTCATTCAAATCAATTTAGTCAGTAGGGCGGGGAAAGACAGGCCCACGAAAAAAAAAAAAAAAAAAAGTGTCGGCTGTTTTTCTTCTAAACTTGTGATAGAACGGTCCGGTTCCCACGGGAAGACAGAGGAAAAAAAAAAAAAAGACGGCAAAAACACAAGCGCTGATTGAAGGAAAAAAACAAAAAGAGCCTTCCGGCCGCGCCGCTTTGGTCGGCAGGGGCGCAGAAAAGGGGGGGGAGAGGAATGTCCGCCCCCGTTCCAAAAAAAAGAAAAAAAAAAAAGAAATGGTGGGACCGGGAATCTATACCTTGGTAATGAACTGGTTGAGCTCGGAGGGGGGGAAACCCTTTCGCCAGGGGGAAAAAAAAACGGGCCGCAATAGTAACCTCCTGCAGGAACGCCTTTCGGCCTCCCAAAAGAAGAACACGACCAAGTGGCCGGCCGAAAAAAGGGGGGAGGGGCACCAGGCCGGAGGAGTCCTCTTCGCCGATTCTCGGAAAAAAAAAAAAAGTTGGCGAGCAATTGCATAGGAAAGGAGGGAAAAAAAAAGACTCCGCGTGAACGGGGCGTGCGCAGCCCTCCTTCTGCTCCGGCACGAACGAGTGGAGAAAAAAAAAAAAAAAAAAAAGCACCGGCGTGAAATATCCCCCGGGGAGGAAAAAAAGGGGGGAAAAAAAAAAAGAAGGTTGCCCATTATCGACGAAAACCAGGAGTCTGTTCAGTTAAAGAAAAAAAAAAAAGCAACAGGAAGTTGTCGGGGGGAAAAGAAGGGGGAAAGGGGGGGGAGGGCCGGCCGTCACAAAGGGTAGCCGGTTGCCTCACCCCAAAAAATAATGACCCTGGAAAAGGAAAAGGAAAGAGGGTTCGCAGCAAGGAGAGGGAAAGAAAAAAAAAGGGAACACGTCCTCTTTCTCAGAACCGGCCCGCCATGGCCTCGTGCCATGCTGGCCAAGGAAAGGGAGGGGAAAAAAAAAAAAAAAGAATGATCGTTCATCGTCATGAAAAAAAAAAAAGGGGACTTTGGGTGTTGCAGATTCAAGAGGCGATCTCGGCCGGGAGGGAAAAAAGGGGGAAAAAGGAACGCGCGCCGATCACGTCTCGGGAAGAAAAAAAAGGGGGGGGGCGCAGGCGGCAGACTGGGCACGCGGCCAGATCATCTTCACGCCAGTGCGATCAAAAAAAAGAAGAGAAAAAAAAAAAAAAAAGCGATCGTCCCTGCTTTTGAAGGGGAAAAAAAAAAAAAAAAAAAGAGATCAAACGGACTTACGCACAAGCACAACCCGAAAACGTAGTGAAGTTCGTTGGCACAAAGGAAAAAAAGAAAAAAAAAAAAAAAAAAGCTATTCACCCGCCGCAGAAAAGAAAAAAAAAGGGAGCCGATCATCACATCGGTCTAGTACCTATCAAAAAAAGTCGGGCGCTTCGGGGAGGGGAGAAAAAAAAAGAGCGATCATCCTGAAGAAAAGAAGCAACTGAGGGCCTCCTCTAAGCCGGCATGCACATGAGGAAAAAAGAAAAGCGTGCCGCTCCGGGAGGGGAGAAAAAGGAAAAAAAAGAGGAAAGCGCCCGAACAGGAGACCCGTTGACTTGGCTGTCACGCAGAGGGAAGGGGGGGGGAAAGGAAAAACAGCGGAACATGTAGGGGGGGGAAAGGAAGTAACTCAAAAGCAAATCTGGGGGAAAAGGGAGGGGCCGCCGTGCCAAAAGGAGAAAGGAAAAAAGGAAAAGGCTTTGGGCCACGTGTCTGTCGCAAGAAAGAAAGAAAACTACATTCCCCCGTTGATGAGAAAAAAGGGGCCCATGAAGCAAGAAAAGAAATTCCTTCTTTTAAGGGAAGGAGGAAAAAAAAAAAGGAAAGGAAGGATTACGATCCCTTTTGACCGGCGCGACTTGACGAAGATGCGTTTCCTGCGATCAAAAAGGGAAGGGGAAGCTCGGCATGATCCCGGTGAGGAAGAAAGGAGGGGAAAAAGGCAGCCGACCTCCCTAACCGCATGCCGCACTCAGGAACCGCAAAAAGGAAGAAAAAAAGGGCGCATCAAAGCTGCTTGGCGGGAAAAAAAAAAAAAAGGGGTCGAGAGCCAACTTGAAACGCGCTCGGACCAGGCCGCAGGTCAGCCGCAAGCTCGGCATAAAGGGGAAGGAGAAAAACCAAGGAAAAAAAAAAAAGAAAAAAGGTCGCGGAAGCGGCACAAAAGACGGGCCAGCACGGACGCCCACTCTTCTGGCGCGGAGAAATAACGAAAAAAAAAAGAGGGGAAAAGCATAGAGGGACTAAGGACCACAACAAAAAAAAAAAAAAAGCAAATGGGCGAATAACTGCACCAGGCGGTCGTCACCAAAAGTTCCTTTTCCGGGTGCGCAACGTGCATGAGGGGAAAGAAGGAAAAAAAAAAAAGGAGACCACCAACGGCCGTCCACTGACCAAGCAGAAGAGAGAAAAAAAAAGGAAAGGGCTTGGTCATGTTTAAGCGGGTGGCCGAAGCCGCAGCGCCCTGGGAAAGAGAGAAGCAAAAGGGGAAAAAAAAAGGAAACAGGAACTTGGTGACGACCGGAACTGGGGGAGGAAGAGGAAAAAAAAAAGGGCCGCGCGAAGCACGCGCGTGGTGTTTGGGGGTGGTCCTCGTCCTCGAATGGAATAGAAAGAAAATCTCCGAAGCCAAAAAAGAGGGGAAAAAAAAAGAGGGGTAGCCCGTCTTCACAGAAACCTAAAAAAAAAACCGCGGTGTCCTGGCAGGGGAAAAAAAAAAAAAGAAAGGATTGGCGGATTGAACCCGTGGGGCGGCAATTGCGGCACTGGCCGAGGGAGAGAAAAAAAGAGTGAATGTCCGCGAATGCGGGAAACAGGGGAAAAAAAGAAACCCGGTCATGAAAAAACTCGGCGACAGGGATGTGGAGGCCTGAGTTGCGAAAAGGGGGGGGAAAGGGGGCCGGCGAAAAGGGAAGGAAGGGGGAAAAAAGCGAGCCTCAGGGACAAAAACTCAAAAAAAAGGAAGAAAAAAAAAACTCAGCTTAAGAAAAGGCCCCACACGGCTCGTATCCGGATAGACCATGAAAAAGGGGGGAAATTCGCGCAAGGAGAAAAAAAGCTTCCTTCTTCAAAAAAATAAAGTCATGGCACGGTGACCGGCATCCACGAAGGGGGGAAAAAGGGGCCGCGCCGTTCCCACGAGGGGGGAGAAGGGGAAATATACGAGTGCACGAAAAAGAAAGGTTCCTTTGAAGGAAAAGAAGAATCGTGTTCGCGGGGGGGGGGGAGGCCTTTTGGCACACCAACAGAAAAGGTGGCCCATGCTGTTCAAGGGAAAGAAGCCAATTCAAAAAGAAAAAACAGGCCCAAAACGAAAAACAGTGTCGTGAGGGCTGTGTCCCGAAGGAAAAAAAGGAGGGGGGGGAGACGAATGCTTACGTTAGGGGAGGGGAAAGAAAAAAAGCACCGGCAGTTGCTCGAAGCTTTTTGGGGGGAAGGGGGGAAAAAAAAGGGCGGCGCTTCTCGAAGCCAGAGAAGGGGGGAAAAAAGAAAGCCCGAGTAAAAGCACCGCGAGGCGAATTCGTAGAGAAAGGGAGGGGGAAGGGGAAAAAAGAAAAAAAGAATGCGCCTGCGCGCGGGTTGAAATATAGAGGGCGCGATCCCAAAAGGAAAAAAGGGGGGTGCCAAAAGGAAAAAAAAAATACCGGTTCTTGTTTTGCGCGAAGGGGCCGTAAGGGGGGGAAAAAATTGTGCGATGGAGAGTAGAGGGGAAAAGCGGAGGATAAGAAAATAAAAAAAAAGCGGGAACGATCGCGGGGGGGAAAGAAGGGGGGAGGGCGCGAGCGGTGGGGGGATCGGGACCTGGGCTGTTTGCGATGATGCAAAAAAAAGAAAAAGTCTTGTCCTCCTTTCCAAAGAAAAAAGGAGGACACGAGCCCCTATACTTGATACGGAGCTGCGTCAAGCAACACCGCCCGCCCCAAAGGGGAAAAAAAAAAAAAAAACGCATGGCCGCGATCGCCGAAGAAAAAAAAAAAAAAGGACCCGACCCCGCCGCCGGCCAGGGGGAAAAAAAAAGGGGGGGGGGGACGATCATCTGCTCGCCGGAAAGGGAAAAAAAAAAAAAGGGGGGGGCCGTAGTGCGCATTCTGGTAAAAATGAGAACAAAAGAGGACCTTGGCCATTTCCGGAGAGGGAAAGGGGAAAAGGATCATCCTTGCTCCCCAACGGGGAAGAAAAAAATGGGTCTCTTGGGTTTTGACAACCGGTTGTAAGAAAAAAAACGGTGGTTGCCAGGGGGAGAGGGGGGAAAAAAGCCGGTATCCTGTGCTGAGAGGAAAAAAAAAAACAGTCTGTTGGAAGCCTAGGACGAAATGGACTCCTTTGACGGGGAAAAAGGGAAAAAAAAAAAAAAAAAAAGCCTGGGCACAGAAGGGGAGGGGGAAAAAAAGGAAGCCTGGGCTATTTTTCTCAAAAAGGCGAAAGAAGGCCCAAGCCCGGCTACGAAATCGTCGTGGGGGGAAAGAAGCGGCTGCCGCCAAGCCAGGGGAGGGGAAAGGAAAAAAAAAAGCACAGGCATCCAATCCCACGATCAGATCAATTGGGGGGGGGGGGAGAAAAAAAAGACCCGGACGTTGAAATGGCGAATAAGTGCGCCAGGGCCTTCCCCTAAAAGAAGACCTTCAACAGACAAGGTCGGTCCAACAAGCTGTGGGGCGTCGTTGGGGAAAAGGGAAAAAAAAGAGGCTTTCAACTATTGCCGGGAGGAGAAAGGGGCAAACTGAAACAAAAACAGCTCAACAAAGGAAGAAAACAATCCGAGGGCCTATAGGAAAAGGGGAAAAGAGGGAAAGGGGGGACATCCCGCGCGGGGGGTGAACGGGGCGGAAAATCATCGCCGAGAGAGAAAAAAAAAAAAGCCTGCGCCCCTGCCCGAAAGCGGAAGGGAGAAAAAAAAAGGCGACCACAGTGAATCCGCAGAATTGGGGGGGGTTTGGTGCGTGCTGCGGAAAGAGAAAAAAAAAAAGGTGGGAAACCGGAATTTCTAAGAAGGGAAAAAGAAAGAAAGCCGAAAGCCCGCCCGGTGGGTGACCGGTGCGGTTGGGGGCCTGTTCGCCCGCCACACAAAAAAAAAGAACCTGTAAAGTGATGGGCCTGACAAAAAGTAGGGGTGCTGTTGGACCAAAAGAGGGGACATAATTCCCTGAGGAAGGGAAGGAAGGGCTCTCTCCCGGAGGTTGTGAAGGAAGAAAAAAAAGGCAGATCCATCATTCACCAGCGTTCCTGCCTCGCAGGAAGAGGAAAAAAAATCGGATCGGTTTGGCGTAGAAAAAAAAACGGCGCTCAATCAAAATCCGGACTGGCGGGGGGCACGGGCTGGTCGTTGGGGGGGGAGGGACCGCCTTGGCTCAAGCATTTTTGAGGGGAAGAAGGAAAAGCCGCAACGAAGGCCGGCACCGTGGAGAAGGAAAAAAAATTCGGGACCGGGGAAAAAGGGACTTAAAAAAAGGGGGTCTTTGTGCCGGCCTGAAGGGCGCACAGGAAAAAGGGGGGGAAAGAAAGGGAGAGAAGGGGAATGAATCAGAAAAAAGGGGGGTGGGGGGGTGGGGTTTGTGTGTATCCTTGATGGCGTAGCTGGGTGTCGGGGGGTGGGTGTGCTCGATGAAGTGTCCACGGAGTGAGGGGAGAAAAAAGCGGTCCCCAAAGAAAGAAGAAAAGAAGGAAGAGGCCACCTTCACATCCACACCCAGCTGCAGCTGTCGGCCCGAAGAGGAAAAAAAAAAAGGGCCCGTGGTGATCAAGGAAAAAAAACCTTGACGATGGAGGCGTTGACAAAAAGAAGAAAAAGA
>Ga0179593_1256340_pt1 | contig 10245 bp, 9 predicted proteins | sample CZODoug2_1_08_16_FD_185931 | JGI IMG/M metagenome (GOLD analysis project Ga0179593, IMG submission 185931) | Vadose zone soil fungal communities from Angelo Coast Range Reserve, California, USA - CZODoug2_1_08_16fungal (PacBio error correction) | ecosystem: Environmental > Terrestrial > Soil >...
TAAGCTGTCTTCATGTATCAAAAAAAAACAACTGGGGCAACAAATGAAACGCCCGAAACTGAACCACCTACCAGGCGGGAAAATCACGTCAATCCAGCAGACCTGTCACCAGCGTGTGTAGGCGGCGGGCGAGCCGTCGGGCGCGGGGTGAAAAGGGAACGGTTCGGGCGGATCCGTAGACAGTCACAAAACCTATTAAAAAAACCGAGTCAACCTCGGAAAGGATACGATTGACCTTCGCGGTGCTTTAAATTGTGTAAAATCACCCACGGGATCTCCTGCAAATTTGGAATACACGCTTGACTGACGGTAGACGTGTGAAGAAAGTCGTCGTAGGGGGAATGAAACAGCGCGTGAAAGAAGTGTTCAGCGTAGAGACAACAAGGGGGGATTAATGGGGGCGAAATTAATACTGGAGTGAACTTCGGCGTAAAGGGGAGACCAATCCCGCAGAGGGAAAAATAAAGGAGACACAAGAAAAACAAGGTGAGGACGAATAGGGATTAAGTATGTGTCACAAATAGGGATCACAAAAGCTCTCGTAACTTGAAAGTCCGTAGGACGGGCATGTGCAGGAAGAAAAATGCGGGTATCGAACCGAGTAGATGGGATCGGATGCGAAGGGAAAACTCCAATCTAGAAACCCGAGAAAGTCCTGGTGGGGGAAGTTGTGTGTGCTACAGCGCGTAGGTTCGAGTCGCGGGGCGCCGTCTCGGGGGGAAAAAGCTACGGGTTGGAAAGGGAGTCTGGAAGGTACTCGTCGTTCGATCACTGGAAAGTCACCTTCTGGGGAGGCAGAGAGGAGAGTCAAGCAACAAAAAAAACTAGCAAATGCGAAAACAGAGAGAATCACTAGAGATTGCCTTGGTCTCCGGGAAGGTATAGAGAGTCCTTATACAAGGTGAGCTTATGCAGGAGAAAACGAAAAAATCAGGACTCTTTCCCATCTTGGAGAAAAAAAACAAACACCCAGCAGCCAGCAATAGAACCTGCTGAAGGTCGGGCTTATGTAAGGATAAAACGAGGATGGAAAAATCTTAGGAAGAGGGGGGAAAAGAAAAAAAGGACGCGACGAGAAGATGCAAAAAGCATCTCGTCGAGACACGGGGGTGGGAAGGAAGCCGGCGGAGGCGAATAGGCTACGCCGCGCCAAAAAGCAAAAACACCAGGCATTCGACAAAAATTTAGAAAAGATAGGTTGGCCAACAGGTGAGAAGAATTGGCGCACGACTACACGGACCGGAACGAGATCTCTCAGCCCGATCTAACTCTTCGACAAAATGGTTCTTCACCAAACGGGATAAAGTTCCATGTGACAAAACAACGAACGAAAGAGAAAGACATCGCTGGAAGATTGCGTCAGAAAGACACAAAAACCCTATGCAAGCCACGTCAGAAGGGACATGCGGGCAGTCAAAGCCGCGGGAAAAAAAAGAGGTATCAGCAGCAACATAGAGAAGCGGACCGACTAAATAGTGTTCGCAGGAGCACCGCTCGCCAGAGTTGGTTGGGAAAACTCCCCGAGCCAGGACAAAAAGAAAAGGCCCGTGGAAAGTATGTACGGCAACAAGAATCCATGGAACTAAAACCGAGGCGAATAGCAAGACACAAGCCACCTGGGCAGATGGGGAGGGGTGTGGGTTAGCAAATAGAACCCGTCACCTAGGCACAAAAAGGAGCGATATCAATGTTGAGTGATCGAGGAGGGGAGCGTAAAATTAGCGGAAGGTCCGAATTCACACCCAACACAACGAGACTCAAGTACAGAGCTGTTCCAGGTAAATTTCAAATCGTGTGTAAAAAGGTGATGTACGTGAGCAGGTCTGGGAATCGAAAAAACCTATTTAAGGACAAGGTACACTGTGGCGGAAAGCTCGAAAACAGTCGTCATGACACCAGGGCTTCGTACCAATAGATCTGAAAAAAAAGCATTGGAGCGGCTCCACAAAAACCCCATGGAAAAAAAAATCTGCCGGGAGCAACAAGGTACCTTCGACCTCACGCGCAACGAAAGGAATAGGCAACGAACCTGGGGTCGCCAGGGGATCTGAGCCCTGGAAAGCTTGTAGTTGTCGAAAAAGTATGGAGTCGGGTCAAGGGCCAAAAAACTGGCTCACTCCTTCGGCAGGTGGGGCGTTGGTAGCAAAAAAAGGAGAAACGGGAGAGCAGACAAACTTGTGAACCGGGGGGACAAAACCGGCGGCTAATCGCCAAAAAGAGGCCGGCGCGCCCTAATCGCAGAATAAAGACATCTCGAACTCCCAAATTACCTGGCATGTTAGTACCAGAAAATCCTATAGGGCCATCTAACAAAACGAGACTGGGGAGAGAGGGCGCAACGCATAAAAAAAACGGGGGAGCTTTCCCGAAACTGGGAATAATACGAAATAGTATGGGTGGGGGTGAGAGAAACAGCCGACGAAAAAAACCGGCCAGTCGGGCAAAAGAAAATTGGTTCAGGAGAGCAAGCAACTGGAAATGGGGTGAGGAAGCAACGAGGGATTCAATGGAGGGAAATAGGATCAACAAAAAGATGGGGGAGTATGAAGGAGATATGGAAAGAGACCAGTTTGCGCCCGCTCTATCAAAATGACAGGGAAAAGACTCACAGGACTGCGCTGATCCTCGAGGCCGAGATTTTTGTGGTATTATGGGTGTCACCCGCGTCCAAAACAACACATAACGTGTCGGGGGGGAGCAGTCCCCCGTGGGCTAGGGTCGGCCGGATCAAAAAAAGGGGGCACATAAGGTCAAGGATCGCTAAAAGAATAACAGTAATTCAATGAGTTCAAGGATAAGACGTGGCCGGTTTTAGGGGGGCTGCTCATGAGGGCGGAATATAAAGGATTCCGATCCCCGGGCCAATGTAGAATATACGGTGCATACAAAAAATGAGGAGCCACCGAGGAAAACCAAAGAATCCGCTGCTGTTCTCAACGGCTGAAGAAGGGCAGTACAACCGGTCCAGCGTGGCGACAATATCATTCGGGAAAGGCAGGGAAATGGTGTCGTCAATAAAATCAAAAGGAGAAGGTAGGATTTAAATGGAGCAATGGGGTTCTGTAACTTGTAAAGTGCCGAACCAACGGCAAGATCTCAACGGCCCGCCCCTTGGGCTTAATACTGTAAAAAAAAAAAAAATGGGCGCAAAAGGACAGGTTTCAAGACCAAAGAATTCGCCTGACAAAGGACAAGCACCCAAAGAAGAGGGAATCACTTGAACCAATGCTCCTTGGAGGACTCGCGGCGGGGGTATCGCAAATCGACCATCGCACATGAAAGGCGGGGAAAAAAACCGGCTGGTGACCTCGCTAATTCTCCTCGGACGTGTCTATGCATTCACAAAAGTAAAAGGAACATCCAAAAAGGGAAGAGAGAATCACGCCTGCGCCACTGGAAGGAATGTGGAAATCCCACAGGGCGAACAGCCCAAGACCCGAGGAAAATGTGCGGGCGAAGTGGGGGGATCTACCAACGGGAAAAAAGGTGGGCACAAAAAGCGCGACGTAGAAAAAAAAAAAATGGCTCTCCGCGTCCATCAGAGAAACGAGGAGCACCGTTTCCGGGCGGGGACGAGCTGGGGAGCCAAAGCAAGAAAAGTAGGACGCATCTCGGGTAAAGGGGATCGACAAAAAGCCAGGACGCGAAAAAGGAGGGGAAGTTCGTGTGGTAACACGAAATGAGGTCCCAGGAGTTTCCTGGGGGCAGCAGAATGGTTGGGGGGAGAACATAAGGGAGCGAAAGAAGATCCTCGGCACTCTGAAGGGAGAGGCGGAAAAAAAGGAAACTCAAAACAGGGGGCACATCGTGTTTAAAGAGGGTAAGAGGGGGGGGGTGCCCATTTCCGACGAAAGACAGGTCTCAAAAAGGCCGTGAATAACAACCGCGGAAGATCTGTGCCTAGGCGAGGCGCTCAGGTCATATTACCTCGAGAAGAGAGGGCCAGCGGAGGCAACCATCCGCTACTTCCTACAGAGATTTCGGATCAGTGGGGGGGGGTCCGAAAAAAAGAAACGAAGGCTCAACCATAAAGTGACCGGACGCTTCAAAAAAATGAATTTCAAAGAAAAATCGAGCCGGACCTCAACACGATCAAAACGAAATCCTCGATCTCTACTACAAGAGAGGGGTCAAGTGATAAAGCTTTAGGAAGACGCGCGAGGATCACTAGGATAAAAACACAAAAAAGACTCTAAGGTCGCGCGAACGACGTAGAAGGAATTGAGCCCAAAGGCGCGTGCAACAAACAGCGACCGAAGAGACGCGATGGCAGTCCACATGACCAACCAAAGTAAAGGTACTGGGTTGAAAAATTGCTACTCGGACAGACTGGAGGGTCGGATCCAGGGAAAAAATAAGGAGAACAAGGTCACGGGCCAGAAAAAACCGGTCGCAGACGAGAGAAGGGCTTGCTCAAAAAAAGCCAAAGCAAATGCCTAACAGAGGAAGGACAAGCTATTGAAGGAAGGAAAATGGGGGACATCTGGGGGAAGGAGGGGAAAGGAATGGGCAAACACGCCGAAATGAATCAAAAAATTCCTTCAATAAGCCGCATGCTAGGACTCTGAAAAACCCTTCAAAACGCGAGGGGAGCGAAGAGACTAATGCACAAGCTGAAGTACAGAACAGCCGGGTCATCCTGGCAGGAGAGCAAGACTGGAGAGGTCAAAAGAGCAAAAGCCCGCGCACAGGTCGTAGTCCAAAGGAGAGGTGCATAAATGCAAAAAGAAATTCACGGGACGAGGACGCGACACAAGTGAGTTCCAACAACGATGAAAGAAAAAAAGCAACAAACGCGAATCGCGTGAACATGGCTGCAAGGGAAGTTAGGCGACGAGGTGCAGAAGGCGGGTGGGAGGAAGAAGGCGGCGAGTGCTCGGGGTCACCACAAGTGTCAACCGTCGAACGGAAAAGCCCAAGAGGAATATCCAAAAGAGGAGAAGAGGAAAGCTCGAGATTGGACGGGTAGGAGGATCACGAGGACGCAGGTCGACACAAAGGGAAAACCGATCAAAATCGGGCCGAAGAAGCTGCACTCCGAAAGTCTGTCTGCGATCACGAAGCTCCTTCAAAAACAATTAAACGAAAAAAAGGAGAGGAGGCGACGCTATCTATAAAGACTTGGGAAAAAATCTTTCAAGTAGAAACCGGGCACCATAACATAGCTAACTTTTAAATGCACTCAGATGAACGGCTGAAATAGGAAGAGAGGGGAGCTGGCGATTGTTTGCACAGCGGAAAGAGAAAAAGAAAAAAGTTGCGATGATCCATAATTTAAACCGTCAGCTGTGCATGAGTCCCTTCCATGAAAAGTGAGTCGGATGAACAGGGAAGTTGTGAACTAGAAACAAAACCACAGGGTGCGTAGAAAATGCGTTGGACTCAGCTGGAGGGGGCGTCAAAACGTGGGAACAGCATTCAACGTCAGCTTTCTCAAGCCCATGGTCGAAACTAAAAAGCGATAGCTGAGGAGTCCTTCGGGTCGGACTTGGTGGGGGTCCAGCAAGGAAGAAAGAAATCGACGGGGCGGAAGTATGTCGTAGTAAGGTGGGGAGCTTCATCGGTTTCGGGAGACTACGGCTGTCGTAATTGTCGGGTGCGCTTTCAGTCCTCTCGAAAAAAGGATAATGGGGTTTTGAGTGGTGATGAAAGCAAGGCGAAGTACGCGGGCGGTTGTAACCAAAAAAAAGTAAAAGGGAAGGTTCGGAAGATTTACGCGGATTACCCGGAAAGGGGAAAGCAACGGCAGGGTGCGACCGCGAAGACTACGTCGCCGCGAAAAGACCGAAATCGCGATCAACCTTCTGAGAAAAGACAGGGTCGAGCAAGAACCGTGTCTAAGTTGGAAGGTCCGTAGTATTAAATTAAGGTATCTGGGTGAGCGGTCCCGGACTACCCAGCTCCTTGATAGCGGAAAAACGACGGGAGGAAAGTCCAGGTCGACGGAAACAAAAAGAACGCTCCTCAGAAGGGTCGTAAGGATTTTGACAAAAAAAATAGTTGCCACTTGATGAGAGGGGGACTAGAAATCAAACAAAAGAAGACACTCGGACACACAGAGAGAGTCAGGAAGGGGGGGTGGCCTTCACGGCCTGGCGGAGGGCAGGACAGAGAGCCGCCGAGCGCCGAAGGAAAAAAACAACAGGCATGCGACAAAGAGAGGGGAAAAAAAAGTCTGGGGGTGCAAAATTTGGGCCGAAAGTTGAGCCACTCGGAAAGCATAAGATATCGAGAAGAGATGGCCACTAAACCACCCATCATGTAGTGCTGCAAACCGGCGCACCAGTCCGGGTCTTTGAAACTAGGTCTATTTCCACGAACTCCCACCAATCGGAGGAAGGATTTTAGGCTTGCGGGGTCGGAAGAACACGCAGTCCCGGGCAAGAACCATGCATGAAATGGCGTGAGGGGAACTTCCCGACGTCAAAATAAAGGGGACGTATAAAAGAGGCTCCAGCCCTAAAACAGACCGGAGCGCATCTGGGAGGGTTCAGAAGGGAAGGAGGAACCAGTCGGGGGCAAAAATCTTGGGGGGGGGGGAAACGATAAACCAACACCAAATTCGCCCAAGAAACCGACGTTGAAAAGAGGGATCCAAAAGGGAAGGGGGAGCCAATTAGGGAACTGCCACCATAGAAAAGGTCCTGGGAAGAGCTGAATAGCCCAGCGACAGGAAGTCGCATTGCAGAAGGGGGGGAGGGGGGGTGAAGGGAGGAAGACGATGAAGAACGGAGCGCAAAAAAACTTGGCGTTATAGCGTAGTGAAAGGGCAAAAAAACGGGTACGAGTGCGATCACCACCCGGGAAACCGAGAGTCCTTCGAAACAGGAGGGTGTCACGGAAATTCAATCGGGCGGTGGATCTGGGATACTGTCGCGAGGGTCTACTAAATGTGAAAACAAGGGGCCTGGTCGGAAGCAACAAGGAAAAAAGAGGTAAAGACCCAAAAGGTCGGGTGCCCGAGATCATGGGGACCGCGAGGGCCTCACCGAAACCCAGGGCTCCAAGAGGGTAGAACGAAAACCAAACCCAGAGAGCAACCGAAAAGAAAAATGGTCCGGTCCATTTATGGAGCACCGTTCTCGGGGAGGGACGTGGGGGTTCTAGTATAGGCGGTCAGCACGGCACAGAAGCAGCACGCCTTGAACTGGGAAAAACCCCCAGTGGGTTTCTCCGCAATCGTGTGAACCTTGAAATCATAACCGGGCAGTTCGCATCCCCGCTTAATATCGCCAAGTGAAAGACACATACCAGAAATACCAGAATCGAGAGGGGCTAGATCTCACTTGCCAACTGGGATGTTTATTGAGGGGAAACTAGAATGTAACGTCGTGACCGCAAAAAGTGGGAAAATGGCGCGTTACCGTCACCGAAGCATACCAGTTGAGCTTAAGAAGCGAAAAGAGTGCTCATTTGGCGGGGGATCGCGGGGAAACAGCATCCTAAAAGATCAAAGGCGAAGGATGACGAAGTCATGTAGATCAAGAAAAGGGCCCTTTGGGCGAGAGGAACGCAACGCGGGATTCCTGAGTGAGAGCAAAACAACACGGAGGGGATAAGATATAGGGAACTGCAGGATCCCAAGACCCGGAGAGGCAAAGGAAATGTGATGTGCACTACAGGACCATTAACTTGCTCTGTATAACGCGCCTGGCGCTTGGGGGGGTATTAGGTGGAAAATCTATAACTAAAAAAACAAGAAGATCACCGCGGATTGTCAGGGCAAGCTCCACATTCGCTCAGAGCCAGCCGACAGAAAGGAGTTCACGACGGTCAAATTCTCGCATCCCGAATAACATTGTGAGTCAAGTGTATTTCTATCTACGACGTCAATTTGACATGGCGGGAGGGTCTCGCCACAGTAGGGCATATAAAGAGGGGGAAGAAAAACCAAGGGTATATCTATGTCTACCCATGCGTGAAACCACACCGATAACGCCGAAGGCGAAACGGCTTCTGCGCACGGACGAAAGAAGAATGAAAAAACAAGCGTTGGAGGAAAAAGAAAGCTCACGACTACAGGTCGACCAGGAATTTGGGAGAGCCTGTAGTTCTCGAACCGTCGAGGTATAAAATCGGTAAAAACACGGACGTGATCCGCACAAGAAAGGAAGAAATATCAGGAAACAACTTGGGGGGGCATGAACGAAGGGTCTCACCTGTACTTGGTCGAAAAAAGAAAAGACCGGAAAAAGTCATCCACTCGGTATGTCCGAAAGAGAGATTACGACCATGCACCGACCAAAGAGAACCTTCGTGACCAACCTTGGACGAGGAAGAACACGTTTGCAAGTGGTGTGGCATAGACAAGCGAAACTCTGACCTGAAAAGAAAAAAGGGGAAAAGGGAACCTGCTACGTGCTGGACGAGGACAGGGGGTCATCAGGAAACAAGACGTAAACATTTCAAAACCACCAGGCGACTGAAAGGGGGGGGAAACTGAAAAGACTAGTCGAAGCCGCGCCGTATTCAGGACAGGGGAAATGGTGCAGTGACAAACCACTCAAACAGAAAAAACATCGTCCCCCGAGACTGTTCGGGTTGCTAAGGGGTATCTGAAAAAAAAAAAAAAGGATGGGGCGAGAGGTTCCTCACTGAGAGTGGCCCTAACGAATGGAAGATAGGAGACATCAGGATAGCGAGGAAGCGATTATCCGGGGCTGAATACGAGCAGGGAAGAACCTTGTCAAGTTCATGACCCTATGGGAGGCATAGCTTTACAGAGGGATCGCACTAAGTGAAAGTCATTCGCTAGCTAGGGGGCGGGGGAGTTCGAAGGAAAAAAGGTGAAAGACCCAGCCTTTGCTGCCTCAGTCACTCATGATGTTGGGGTAAGCGATATCGGGGAGCGACCGGATAAGACTCCTGTGCAACTGGAAAAACGTCGGCACGAAAAACGGGGCAACCGCCGACTTGTCTAACCAGTTTTCTCTATGGCAAGGGGGGTTTGGGGGGCCGCCTCTTTCCGGGGAGGGGACTGACTCACTAATTCATCCGATGCCTTTAGGCCAAAAACCGAGGAGAAGGGTACTAGGTCACTTCGCTGAACGAAAAGAAATTCACTGAGAAGAAAAGAGGGAAGAGCGACCAACAATAAAACCTCTACAAAGGAAACTTAAGGGATGCGGGCGGGGGGTGGTCAAGAAAGGTCTCGGGAGAAGAGACTCACAATGCTTTCTGAAAAAAAGGGAAAAAAAAAAAACTCTGAACCCAAATCAAGGGATAAGCTCGAAAAAGGAAGTAAAACACCGGCGAACGCAAGACATCGAGCTCGAACATTCTCGATGTTTCGCGGGAAGGAGATGGTCGGCGAAGGGCGCAAGGAAAGGCGACGCACACGCCCTGCCGCTGGGACTTGGACGGCGCGACGATAAAGGGAAGTGAAAAACTGGGAGTAGTTCAAAAAGAGACGGAGAAACCAGAGAAGAGACTCTGTTTTCAAGAAAAAACGAACCACACAAAGCACGGACTTTAATTGTAATAGGGGGAGATCCATAAAGACAGGAGGAAGCGGGGAATCCCGACACAGTGATAGAAAATGACAGGAAGAGAAAGACCGGTACAGCAAACTCTAATGTGACACGAGATCGTATGAAACCTAAAGTCCAGACAGTCGACGGAAATCAAAAAAGAGGAGGGCGTGTCTCAAGGACTGTGCAGCTGAGGGAAGGAATACAAACTCAGAGGACCGGCACGCCTGTCCGGAAAAGGGAACGGAAGGCAGAAAAAAAAAAAAAAAAAAAAAAAAAAAAACAAAAAAAAAAAAAAAAAAAAAAAAAAAAAAAAAAAAAAAAAAAAAAAAAAAAAAAAAAAAAAAAAAAAAAAAAAAAAAAAAAAAAAGTGGTTCGCCCGAATTACAACGGAAAGGGACTCCCTCGGAAGAGAAGGAAGGACGACTTCAGGGCACAAATGACGGCCACAGGGGGGGGGGGAGCGGAAAAGAAGAGATCCCGCGGCGCAATTGAACCATCGAAAGCGAACACCAGAGAAGGAACGTATTCAAAAAAATTTCAGCGATCAACGCATCAGAGTTACGCAGGCAGGCCCGGGAAAAACGAGGACGAGAGACAAGTTCCTGGTCGAAGAGACGCGCTCGTAACCAAAACACTAAAGGCTGAAAATTAGAAGGAGCGCTTTCAAGGGGACTAAAGGTAAAGGGAGTGTGGGAGTTTCAAGCTTACGTCGCGAGTGCGGTGGTCACTGCCCCAAGTGTTTCGGGAAAAGACAAAAGATCCCAGCCAAAGA
>Ga0179593_1307044_pt1 | contig 10245 bp, 4 predicted proteins | sample CZODoug2_1_08_16_FD_185931 | JGI IMG/M metagenome (GOLD analysis project Ga0179593, IMG submission 185931) | Vadose zone soil fungal communities from Angelo Coast Range Reserve, California, USA - CZODoug2_1_08_16fungal (PacBio error correction) | ecosystem: Environmental > Terrestrial > Soil >...
TCGTACGGCTTTGGTGGGAGCAATTGAGAAATCGACGAATACATGGTGGGCAGGAAAAAAAAGCAACGCGAACAAGATACGCGAATAAGGGATGGTGAAGAGGAGCGTAACTACAGGAGAGGCATAAAACCCACAATCTCCAAAGTCGAGGGGGGCCGAAGGGGGGCGGCGCTGTGATAGTCTCCTAAAGAAATGTGCCCATCAGACGTGCAGGGGAAGGAGGATAGTAAAAGACAAATTGAGAGAACTTAAGCATTAAGGTTAAGTCGAAGGAAGGCGCAAAGCGCCGCCTAGGCTCGCTCAAAGCGCAAAGAACCGGGCGATACGGAGGAGACAATCGTTAAGCGCCCTCGGTCGACTAACCTGAAAGCCGCGAGGCTTACCAAAAACGATCCGCGAGCACGTTTCAAAAGGAAGTAAGAAGAACTACTGGGGAGAGGTGAGAAAATGGTAGGTCGGTCACGACCTTTAAACTCGCGTCTCTAGGAACGCAGGTGGACTGGGAGAGCCGAGGGCAAAACCAGTCACTCAAGATGACAGGAGAGAATGCGGACTAACACGGGGCTTACATCTCCGGGACATGAGGCCAGGAGGAGCGTGTTGAGGCTCCAACGTCCCCATTGCGAAACAGCCAACAATATTAGAGAAAAATGGGTGACCATGCAACCACCTCAAAGTTCTTACCTTTGACGTCAAAAAGTAGGGTGGGTGTAATGGCCTAATTGGTCTCGCGAGTTTCACTTCCCGTGCCGCTCGGGGACGGCGAAAACATAGCCAAAGACTGCCGGAAAAGCAACTCGGACGTAAAGACATGTAGAAACATCCGCCAAAGTGCACCTGATAAGAATACGACAGCCAACCGCAACGAGCCTAGGAGAAAAGGAATCCCGAAAGGTAGAGGGGCACAACTCTGTGAACTGGCCCAGCAAAACAGCGGCGCAAAAAGGGAAAGACCTCCTTTGGCTGCCGCACCGTTCACAGAGGAAAGGCTAAAGTTCGAATTCGTAACGACGACAAGAAACGTGGGGGCGGGAGGGCAACTTAGGGCTAAGGTTGTCCGCTTGGGGATCGTATTCAGAGGGGGGCGAGTGGAAAAAACAGAAATCAAACGCTGAAAGACCCAAAGTTTGGGGCGATCAAAAGTGGTCGCCGAAAAAAAAGGCAGACAGATGCGAAAAGTTCGCTCCATGACAAGGGGGCCAGCAACCAAGAAAGGTGAACTGTAAACAAAAGCTGGAAATCAGGTGCGCCGACACAGCGAAAACCGGAACTGCGAATACCAATAAGCAGCCTGAGCGGTGCGGTGGAATGTGACTCGCCCTCGTTAACGAAAAAATTGGGCGAGCAAAACACATACGTTGCGGAAGGAGTTCAACAGACGGCAGAAAGGGGGGGGGGGTTGCCCTAAACTACTTCACCGACCTCCAACGCCGACTGTTTGGCTGTAAGCGACAAGGCTTCGAACGTTCACTTGGTTGCAAGCTAGTGGCACCACCGAACACGGGGTGGAAACTTAATGCGCTGGGGAGGGATCAATGCAAGGTACCCCCTGACTTCTCTCCCGAACGATGATCCTGTGGCCCTGGGGAGCCCGTGCAAATGATGGAGGAAAAACGATAAAAACGCTCAACCTGAGACTCGGTTGTGAAGTCGTCAAATGTCGCAAAATCACCTGTCGCTGAGGGTCAGGAACCGAATCTAACCTGGCCTTAGGATCCGCGTAGTTCATGGTCCCGCAACCGCAACGCTTGGAACTACGTCTCCAACTGCTTTGTTAAACCACCTTCCTTTAGAGTCACTTTGACACGCGCCCCCTTCCTCACAGACTAGAAAATGGGGCTCTCAAACAGGGCTCTCTCTGGCTTCCTCATTCCTCTCTCGGCTTGTTAGGCATTTTGGTAGAAAATTCCCAATCCGGGTTTGATACGGTCTCCAACCTCGGGAACATTACTACAAACAGTACTATAAGTGGTATAATGCCCGGGCCACACAATATTCAAAAAAAACAGTTACCTCTGCCCTATCGGAACAATAAATCGATAGCTCGTCTCTTAGGGGACACTTTAAAAGACATCTCGGCAACTCTTGGCAAAGATAAAAGACGAAAAGTTCAGAAAGGTCGGTTTATTTTTGGGGACTAAGAGAATAGGGAAATGATAGAAAGGGGGAAATAAACAAAGCAAGGAAGGTGACTACACTCCAACACGAGGGGCTCAGCTCCTGGTCTTCTGGGCTCTGCCGTGCTGCATTAAATCTACTCTTAAGAACTTCTCTCAATATCTGTGGAGGTCGCAGGTGTAAGGGCAACCATGTAAAGGACGCGGCGGCGGAAGAGTCTTGAAGATTCCGGACACTCTCACTTCACTTAATGAACGTGTGGGGTCAACGCCAAAAGGAACGACGATAAAATACATGCGAATGTTTCAGAACAAAAAAGTAAAGAGCAAAGACCGTGGTACAGAAGGGTTGCGTACCTTGTTCACCTTTCAGAAAGAACCAGGTGGGGGAGCTCTCAAAAAAAAGCGACCTAAACTTACCTGGGGGGGTCGATGTTACAAGAGAAATAGTCATAGAAATAGTTGCTTGAACGTGACGGGGGGAGCCGGGAAATGACTTCCGCCGGGTGCGGATAGGGACACAGGGAAGAGACATGTCAAGAGGGAAAAGGACAAGGTCTATAGGCAAGAGAACTGGCTCTCACGAAAAAAAAATGGAAAAAACGTACGGAAGACAACAAGCCGGGCAAAGGATATTGTAAAAAGCACCTTCTCGGAACCGGGCAATGCCCTTGAACGAAGGAGGAGCATCAGAAAAACCGCCCTAAAAAAGTCGCAGCCCTCCAGGAATGGATGGTCTCGCCCAACGTACGAAGGTGGAGCGCAAATACAAATCTCGGCAGGCAGAAGAGACCGGTAGGGCAAAGTTGCGGCACGTCTGGAAAACGGAGCCGCTTTGACAGCCCGCAAACGCGCGAAGACGGCTTCGAACCGAAAGGCTTGGGATCGGAAAGAATAGGTGATGGACTCGGAGGTGAAATTGTCGGAGGCAGCGATTCCCCTGGGGCGTCAGGTCGCAGATGGGAAAAGAAGTCTATCTGGAAAGTCCCGAATTCCGGAACAGAAAGCTAGGGATGGTATCTGGCAAAACGTAAGAGATCAACGCTGCAAAGACGTCCGTCCGTAAGAACGATCGCAAAAAACACGTGAGGAATGATGAGATCCTCACAAAAAGATCAAAAGAGCGCTGGGCATTCGCGCGGGAAACTAGAAAAGTAGACGAAGGAGAGGAGGGGGCACTACCCGTACTTTAAAGGGAGTCTCTTCCAGAACACCGGGGAAAAATGGCGGCGATCTTCAACGCTCTCAAGAAGAGGCAATCACGGGGAGAGTACGAAACACACTGTCCTGGCAAAATATCAACTGGGGGGGGAAGGTGCCGATCCGGAAGACTATCAAAAAAGTCTCTGCAAAGCGAAACTAAAAACTTTCACGAACAAAAATCAGGGCGAGGAAGTTTCTGCGAGTTACTGACGAGTCGATTGTCAAGGCTGACACAGGTAAAGAGTCAGTCCTGCGCCTTGAAAGAAAAAACGACCACACAAGGACTGGGCGTGGAGGGAATGGAAAATACCATCACAGGGAATTGAAAGACGCCGGTCATGGAAAATATTGAAGTAAACGGACCGGACGAAAACCCGAGAAGTCGCAGGTAGGGGCATGGCGATGGTACTGCTACGAACTTAACAAGGCTGTTAAAGCGGAAAAGCCTTGTATCGACCTGAAGGGAGGAATGGCGGGATCGATTTCTTAAAATCAGCAATACAAAAATGTGCAGCATACACAAATGAGGGGAAGGTCCTGGCACGGCAGACCGGTCAAAGTAAAACGAGAAAATAGAACTTTCGGGAAAAGCTGGGGAAGTTTGCAGCTGGATCGAGAGTTATTAGGGGAGGGACCAACGGGGAAGTGTTGAGATTATCAATCATCACATGGAAACGGGGAATGATGGCGGGGGGAAAGAGGGGGGTTTCGGAAGCAAGGCTCTACAAGACTGGGGGGGAGTAAGAAAAAAGAAGGGATCGAAAGGAACTCCGCTCACGTGGAGAGATTAAATACTAGGAGAGCGGATGCGCGACGTGGTTCACCGACAGAATGAAGAGAAGGCGCGAGATCAAGGCCAGGAAAGGACAAGTCCCGGATATGTGAGGAGGAAGGACGGCGAAAGAGTGGCTGGTTGAGAAGTCCTATCTGGAAAGTGCCGCGAGGCCAAAAGAAACAAAAACTCAATAGAAACATGGTTTTCCCGTGATCCTGGAGGCAAGGGGAAACAAGAGGGGGACAGTCTCTGCGAAGCTGTAGACGGGGACGCTGCAGTGGCGAAAAAGTAGGCGCCAGGGCGCAAGTTTAAAAACACGGGGGGTTGCCGATCAACTGGCCGACAGTTGAGGGAAATGGGTTTTCGTCGAAGGAAGCGGACCATTACCTGTGTAAACCGGGACCGAGGAATAGGGGGGTCGAATGATGAAGTGATGACGTCTAAACCAACTTGTGTGAAGGAAAGGGGAGACTACCAGAGTAGGCATGCGAGCGAAAAAATGCCCCTGTGTAAGAACAGTCGAGGAGTAACCACAACCCAAAAAAAGCCCGAAGAGCTAGAATTAAGGGGTGCGGGATGTGCGACTCTTCGAGAAAAATTCAAACGTGTGAATAGGGTCGAATTTTCAAGATCCGAAAGAGGATCGTGGGCGCAAAAAAAATCTTTGAAACTGGAGAGACGGAGCCCCTCGGGATCCTCAGTTCGGAAACCCCGCTGAGAAGAAAAAAACAGAACAGCAGGAAAGCGTGGGGCCCAGTCTGGGCCGTCCAATTAGCCAGGGTTGTACTTGCCGAGAGAGCCTCGAAAGGAATGGACAAAAAAGATGATCGCCGAGAAAAGAGAGATCTAGCAGTATCCTGTGGAAAACTTTAACACTAAGAAGAATAGATCGAGGGACTACGGATAACGCGGAGTGGGGGAACAGGTCCGCGCAATCCATGACACGTGGTAGTTGGCTCATCAAGCCCCATGCATTAGCTTTGGTCAATGGTCCCGAGAAGGGTGCGTGCATAGCAGCAAAGTCGGCAGGGTCCGGGGTCGGGGCTAGAGCGTGGGCAAAGCATTGACACCATAGATCAGGCAGGTAAAAAAAAAACATATTCTCATCAAAAAGGGTTATTGGTGAAGAGAATTAGGAGGGGGGGGGAGAGGCAAGCAAGGCGCCGGAAACCAGAAGATGACTTCTTGCCGAGGGCATGGAAGGCGGGACGGTGTGGGAGACCGGCGGAGCGAAGATGGCGCAAGCCTCCGTTTGCAAAGGGGCGAGAAATACGGCTAGAGGGGAAGGGCGTAGCCTTGGGCGGGCAAAAAAAACTGGCATCGGTAGAGAAGGATTGGCGAAGAGGAAGAACAAACCGCGAAATCGAAACGGAAAAGGCTTGACGTCGCTTAAATGAGGTCCTCCAAAGAGAAAACCCGAGGGATATCGCAGGGGTGATGCAAGTCGACGCGCGCCGTTACACCCCGGGGCGCCGCGGCAAAAACTACTTCAAAAAAAAGATGCGACTGCAGCGGAGGCGACCGAAATGGGAGCCTTCTGAAAGAGGGTCCCACAGAATTATCGTGCACCAGGGGCTGTTCTTGTTCGGTGCCTCTCCGATGGGCTCACCGGGCAAGATGAACCTCTGTCTGGACTTCGGGGCAACGAGCCACGAAAAAAAAAAATCGATCTTAGGTGCGGAGTTTTCTGAAAAAAGAAGAGTGTCCGAGAGTATGTCGTACACGGAGGAATAGGAAAGGGGCCCGAGGGACCTATGTTCCGGTGGAAAGGTAAAAGGTCAAGGGGTTAGAGTCATTGGGAATCGGCAAAAGAAAATGGCCTGACCGGACGCTTCTGCATGGGGTTAAGCATAAAAAACGGAATTCCGCAATACTTAGGGGAGGATTCTAAGAATATGGTGTCGGGAGGTACAAAGCTTCTAAGTTTGATGCTGAAAAAATGGGAGGTCAAGGGAATGGATATCAAACGAATGATCCTCTTGGGGTCAGGCCGCAAGTAATATGAGACCCCAGAGGGGGAAGGGCGTCGGGTATACCAGGTTTCTATGTGACCCGGAGGGGGGCCGGAGGTCGACCGAGGGACTCCAGAATCCCCAACCTGCGTGCCAAGATGTTGAGAAAGGGAGTATGACCTCCCGCCCTCATGGAAAAACAAAAGAAGGGGAAAGCGCTTCAGAAGGCAGTGTTGTCGCGGTCAGTTAGTGGGTTATCTGGGATGTCGGCGGGCCTGGCTGCTGAATTTTTAGAGTCGCGTGATAAGAAAGGAAGGCGATCGAGGAAGAGAAACGCGACTCAAAGCGGCTTCTTGCGGGAGGTTCAGAGCGCAGATTGAGAGTAATCACGTCCCGGGACGTTCACGTATGCATCTTGACGTCTCGGCCCAGTTCGATGGAAAAAAGAGGAAGCATTGAGGAAGTCGAGGGTTCTCAGAAATTTCTCTAAAATAAAACATTTTTCCTACGGACAGCAGAAAGCGAGGCACGATCGAGGGGATCCTCGTGCAGGATCGTGGCTATTCAGTTTGAGAGAAAATGAAAAGTAGGAAGACAAACACAAGCCGCTCCTCCTGAAATTTAAAAAGCGGCGGGACAGAGTGCGAATTGGGAGGCCGCCCGCTGAACAAATCGCGCGGCAAAACTAAAAAGTTAGCGTCTGCAGGAACGGGGAACGCGACGGAAAAATCGGGGATGGACGGTCAGTGGAAAAACCCGTCCTACAGAAAGAGCACTCTAGAGAAGAAACGGAAGGAAAGACCGATGTCTAGGGGCTTCATCCGCGATAGCGTCCGAGCCCTCGAGCAGAAAAAATATGCTCTAGCCTCTTGAAAGTAAACTAAAGAAAAAAAATGCCAGGCGGGAAAGAGTTAGCAACGGCCGCAGAAAAAAAGTTCCATAGATTCCTGGTGTTTCTTTCCCTCACGCCTCTACACAGGTCTCTAGAGTCTGAAGACTATCGGTTTTGCGGGCGGGTCCGCGGCCCCGACGTCCTAAAGATCCAACCCCGTCAACCTCAGCTGCGTCAAATTTCGGGCTTTCATAGGTCCTTACGAACTAACATGCTGGAATTTGTTCAGACGCCTGCGAGCTAAATGTAGTAGTCCCACGCAAGCCTCATAGGAAGCAAACGGGCAACTCCCGAACTCAAATTCCGGGCGAAGGTCAGGGGGCAACACTAAGGAGGTTCTGTAAGTTGCGGTGCTCGCCTTTCAAAGGGGAAAAAGGACCGCAGAAAGGGCCCGTCTGACCAGGTAAGGGACACGCGGACGACCTCCCGGACGGATAACATCACTTAGACTTTTCAAAACCCTAGCAGAGGGAGGGGGGCATCCGGGGCCGGACCCGTGACCTTTCATGCACTCAGGACATCGTGTGAAGGACACTATCGTTGATAAGAATACGAAACGCCGGTCAGGGAAACTTGGCCGCACGGACTCAGGGAGGGCACGTCTGAAAAAACTCATCTAGAGCCCCCGAAGAGAAGGGGGGAGATCACTTCACCTTGGATGCGAAATAAGGATCACGCTCTTTAAAAGAAAGCATGCTGCCGCGAAAAGGCCTTGAGAATGGGAAGGGGATCGGAGGGAGGAGTCGGGTGGTCACGGCACTAGGTATCGGTATCAACCAAGGGTAGTAGAAAATAGTTGTCTCGGAAAAGAGGAAAAGAATCATTGCAAAATTTGACGCGGCAAAAGCCGGGGACAGGTGGTTAAATCAACGAGGGGCTGCCGAGGGGGAGGGGATCAACTCGGCGAGACTCAATGACAGCCGTTGGGGGAGGGGGGACTCGAACCGGCTCACGGGGACGGACTATGAAGATAGGAAAGAAACACGTACTAGTCTTGCGCGACGCCTCGGAAACGCAGGAGAAAACCAGTCCCGGCGATCAATCCAAGCAAAGCCGGGATTTCTCATGTCATGAGCCCAGCCTAGGAAAAGGCTAAAAGGGAGGGCCTCACGCGCAACAACTCTCACAAGGTGGGGAGCATGTTCGGAAAAATGTCACTTCGAAAGGCGAGGTTGGGAAGCGGGGAAAAGTATAGAAGAAGGCACAGAACCCCTGCCAATGCGGCCAGACATTTGGGGGCTGGTGCAAAGAGGGCGATGGGAAACATTTCGCACGCGAAATGAGGGGACGGGGTGCCTGGGAGTCTTGAGTCAAGCCACTAAAGTGGGGCCCAAATGACCTTCAGGAAAATGGGTAAATCAGAAGTACCTCAGGGGGAAGAGAACGCGTCGATCGGATTGCGCCTGGTCCAGCACAGTTCGGGCTGCTAGATCCCGGAAGCTGATCTTCGGGGCCGGGACACAGCTGGGGGAAATGAAAGAAGGAGGGGGCTGTATGAGGCCAAAGCGATTAGGACGAACGAAAGGGGGGCCAGCCTATGCCTTTTCGGATCGACAGCGGGTCTGAAGAGAAAGTCGGCAATCTTTAACAAGCGCTTCGCACCAGAATTTTGCGCCCAAATTAAGGAAGAAAAGGGAGGATCCGTGCCCAAGGAGACAGCACAAGACCCGCGTCACATCGAATGGTGCAGAGACGGAGGCGGCAAAGACGACACCCGCCTTCCAGCGGGGCGCCTCTGCGTTGGCAAGAAAAGGACGACGACAAAAAGAAATGTTTCGGAACAAGGTTTGCAAACCTGAGAATGCCAAGCGGGAGTTTACTATCCCGGAGACCGAAACCCGGATTTTCGAAAATAAGAAGGTAAGACTGCAGACCGTAAGTCTTAGGCTAAGGTAAGGTACAGACGAAGGCCTGCCGCACAAAAGATGAGAACACGAGTGTGCACCGGACCGGGGAGGGCTAAGGGGGGAAGAGAGGAAATTCCTCAGAAAGTCTCGAGAAAAGATAAGTGCGACGACCTTCCAAACGTTGCGCTCAAGAAGAAACGGCACCAACGATGGTAGAAAAGTAGGATCAAAGTGATCAGAACTGATGTCGCGTGCGGTGGTGAATTTGGAAAAAGGAAGACGAAGGAAGAGGGAGTCAAATGAGGTGACATTTCACAATTCACCGGAACTAGACGAGCACAGCGCGTCAAGAAGAGGCTCTCAGGAGACGATACAAAGAAGGAATCTCGCAGATTCGAACTGCTCACTACGCGCAGGGAGAAAACTGGAAAACGGTCCAGAAACCAGAAGATAATTCCCGGGAGGGATGAGAAGGAGCAAGTCGACGGAAATTTTGTACGGACCAACGACCCTCTACCGGAAATGCGTTTCGAAACCAGGAGACCGGGGAAGGAACACTAGTTTCGAACCGATATTTCTAAAGGGGTGTTGGTGATGGGCCTGATAAACCACTAAACCTTTAAGAGAACGCCACTAACTAAAGAAAGAAGAGTGAAATGGGGGGGGGTGGCCCAAGGTACTAAACCCTCTGGCAGGGAGAAAGACGAAAAACAGAACTTTTGGGGGACGTAGGGGAAAGTCCGCCGGGGGTTCGAGGATGCAAACAGTATGCGACTTGAATGGCGAGCCTGGCATTCAAGAACCAAGAATGAGAAGCCGAGAGGGGCTCACCGCAGGGGAGGAAGCAAAGGGGGACCCCCCAACGTAGCAGGAGAGGGACCACTCAGAAAGGGAGGGACGATTCAGGGCGCCAAAGGAGGCCGGAGCAAAAACCGGGGGAAAATAGTTGCCCACTTGGAAAGGAGTGCATCAATACAATTTTCGGAATTGAACCATCCAACAAGACATTTCTCCATAAGAGGGATGGGTGACCCTCCTGAGAAGAAGAACGGCGGACAGTGTTCAAGCGCGTAAGCAATAAGGCACGGGGAATACCGCGTAAATGCGCACGGAAGGAAAGAGGAAATGATTGGAGAGGGTCGGGCCTTCTGGAATGGTTGGGATCCGCTTGAAGCAGCGTGCGGCCAAATCTCTCGGATACCGGCTTAGCACTCATAAGCCGGGAAGGGGATCGACTCGGAGGTGATTTTATTCCATTCGTGGCGTCTTTGCGATCAGGGAGATCTCTACGTGCCCAAAATTTGAGGCAGTTGCTTGGCCGCAGTAAAAAAGATAGGAGGACCTGAAAGGACGTTCCTGCACCAAGGAAGAAGGCGAACCGAGGTTCTGTAGTCCGTCGCTCGCGAAGAACGAGAGAGGCGCTGCAACTGATAGGAAGGAATTTGAGAGGAAGCTAGAG
>Ga0179593_1358215_pt1 | contig 10245 bp, 13 predicted proteins | sample CZODoug2_1_08_16_FD_185931 | JGI IMG/M metagenome (GOLD analysis project Ga0179593, IMG submission 185931) | Vadose zone soil fungal communities from Angelo Coast Range Reserve, California, USA - CZODoug2_1_08_16fungal (PacBio error correction) | ecosystem: Environmental > Terrestrial > Soil >...
CCAGACAGAACATGGGGATCTAAAAGAACCAGGGGAAAAGACGGGACAAAACTCGCGCATCGGCGATTTCCAGTTGTCGTAACAGCTCAGAGAAGGCCTTCATAAAGAAAAAGAGAAAAGAAAATGCAAAACAACGACTGGGAGTCCGGGGGCTCTAAGTAGAAATCACCGGATCCCGTAACTAAAGCCAAACCAATTAAGGATGACAGAGAACACTATCTTGCAGTGAAGGTCAGCATCATAAGATCGTCGAAGCAACACCTTCGGAAGGGGTTTTCAAGGAGGACAGAGAAGCCACCATCCGATGCTTTCCATGCCGAAGGCGGTAAAAACAGAAAAAAGTCAATGTCTAGCCTAGAGGGGAACTAGGATCGCAACGCCTCCCCGATATTCAGCTACATAGGGAGGGAGAAGCTTCGAACCACCAGCAACGTAGCCCACGCAGTTCGGACAAACCCTAAAGAAGAAAGCGGTATGTTGGACCCATTGTTGGGAACTAAAGGGGAAGACGGGCCGCGTTGGACGCGAATAACTCGGGTCTTTAAATCAAAAATCGGTGACTCGGACTGGCCGAGAACGAAGAATTGGTTCGGGCTTGCGAACGGGGCTCAGAGTGAAATACGGGGTCTTGGCCGGAAGGGGCAGGACCATGAGCGAATACGCTCGCAAGAGGGAGGAGAAATAGGGGAAGTAAGAAAAGAAAGAAAGAAGACCTAAGACTGGGAAAAGAAGAGGGTCGACACGAAGAACAACCGTGAGAAAGACGAACGAGCGAAAAGACCGAAGCGGGAACAGAAGAACCCTGGATTCAAAGGTGGAGGGAATCGATCAAACGGCGACCAGCATTGCCGGGGAGAACAGAAGAAAAAAAAAGTCTTGCAGGGGTGGGGGGAAAAAAAGGAAGAACTGGCGGCGCACCATGTGGATAAAATCGGGGACACAAAGGCCGCCATAGAGAAAGCCAGGGGCCCCGCCGAAAACGGAAATGAGGAAGAACCAGGGGTCTGCTGAGCGGCTGAAACCTCAGCGGTTAAGGCGGTCTTCCAGGAATTCGGGTATATCAAAGGCTAATTCCAAACGGCCACACCGGGGCGGGCGATTGGTATACCATCTCGGAGGGATCTCTTTCACAAAGGAGAAACGATCGAATTCATGTCTGATGTTTCTCTCGATGAAGGGGAAAAAAAAAAAGGGGAAAAAAGAGAAAAGGGACATTGGAAAAAACACGAGCCACCATGAGAACAAAAACACCTATATCGAAAGAGGTTTAGAAGCGGTTCCATATAAAGAAGGGAAAACTAGAAGAGCAAAAAGGCGCACGACTCAAAGGAGAAAAATGAAAACCAAGAAAGGTGGGCCGAACAAAAAACACAGCCCAATCTCTCTCAAAAACAAATGTCTTCACCCGAGAGAGAAGATTGGGAAGTGTTTGAGGGGGAAGCGGCCAACAGCGCGAGCGGGGGACAAAGGGGCAGGACAGGGGGTCAGATGTCGTTCACAAAGGTGGACCTCTTCTGCGTCCAATTCAGGATCTCTATGGCAAAACCAGCTGAACACTAATTCTCAACAGCGGTCGGGGCGGGAAAGAGTGTGGAGAGGGAGGAAAATTTAGAACTACGCCGTGGAGTCACGCCTGTGAGAGAGGGTGGTCATAACGCGAGAAAATGCAGCGAGAGTGAGAAGACAGGAGCGCAAAAAAGAGACAGAATTTCAGAATCTAAGGGGGAGGGGATTGCCGGCTGGGGGGGGACGGAGCCTGCTCGCAACGAACGGAATACGGTCTCGCATAACAGGAGCTTGAGCATCCGGAAGACGTAACCTCTCCTCGGCGAGAAGGGCGGCTCTAGTGAGGACACTCGGGGGGAGATAGTCGACATGGTGGGCCAAAGGCAAACCATTGCTCGGCAATCAACCACCAGTGCTGTATGTCTGATCGGAATGGGAAAAGATAGTTGGTTATCGAAAATTACGTAAAAATTCAGAATCGGCTGAGGGAGGGGGGTCAATCGCTCGCAGCTGTCGGGAATCTTGTAGAAATTGGAAGGTGAGGCGCCGGCTGGAGAGCTGAAAACTCGGGGGCTCGGAGGACTATACAAGAGGATCAGAGATCAGGAACGCAGTGGCGAGCGCGACTCTAATCGGGAAGAACGGGAAAGGCAAGAAGTAAGTAGAGTGCTGATCGAGGGGGTCAGGATCCAGGAAAGACTGAAATATTCTGGACCAAGACAGTCAAAGGCGGAGAAGAGGAAGGCTCAAGGAGGGGGAAATAGGGGAGCACCTCAGATCAACACATTTCCCCCACCGAAAGTCTCTCGAGAGTGACGCTCTCTGGGCCTTAGGGGGCTAATACCGAATCTGTGGGGAAGCTGAAGGCATATGGCTAAAATGGGGTGAGAATCGGGGGGATGTCGCGTAAAGGCGATCCCTGCTGTCTCTGCAGCCGCGCGAGCTGCGATCGAAAACAGAAAGAAGCGGGAAAGGGGAAAACAGCGGCTGGGTTGGAGATAGAGAGAACTTGAAAAGAAACCGAAGTGATAGAATCACTATCCGGAAGACGCTGGGGCCAGTAAGGATCAAGGGAATTGGAGAGGGCACGGTCCTCTGCAGGAGAAAGAGGCTCTCTTTGATGGCGAAGGCAAAAACCACCCCCCCCAAAAATGATGATTTGGCCACACTAAGAGGATCGGGTTTAATTGGGACTCAGAAAGATAAGGGCTGCAGGGTACGCCGAGCAATCGGAAGGAAGAGGAAAGCGGTTCTAAGGTCTAAGGAGCGGCGCTCCATGGGCTTAGAAGGGACATCGATTCAACTCCTTGGCAAGACGGGGAAGGCGACGACTTCGTGAGAGACTAAATAACTCTCGGCGTCGCCAGGCAGGCAAGCCCGGAGAGCGGAAGCAAGGATGAAGGAAGGTACAGAAGCTACTAAACTGACACAAAGGGGCGTAGCACAGAGAAAGCGTCTAGCATTCCTTTTGGGGTCGCGGAGGAAACGAAACCTGGGGGGGGGGACCAGCATTGGCGCTGGGCACCGCCTCGTCTCTCAGGATGAGAGTTAATAGATCATAAAAAGGAATAGAAAAAAAGAAAAAAAAAGTAAGGATCAACTATCAGGGGACGGTGGAAATCAAGAAGTCTGTCTAATCGGTTTGAAGGCGGGGGGGCGTGGGGAAAGAACGAAACGACGCGGGCAATCAATTTCGTGGGGGGAGGGAGAATACAGAGAGTCTATCGGTCAGGCGAAAATGGACCAACAAATCGGGACGGGGTCGCATACAAATTGTAGTGGTACCCGATAAGAGGTCTATGAAGCGGCCATCCGCTCATGAACCCGAGAACGAAGGGCACCTAAGAATCCTTGTGAGAGAATCACAAAGGGTAGGGTCGCCATCGTTAACAAACCGATATGGGGAGAGGACAGGAAACATCGACCCAGCGACGGTGGACCGAGCACTTGCTTAAAGCAAGCTAGAGAAGCAAGGAGAGGGGAGGGGAAAGCCATTGATTAAAGGAAGAACCGAAGGACTTTTGTATGAAAAAAAACAAAGAGCATCTTTGGAACTACGGAGGCCTCCGGGAACGCGAAAACAAGAATTGGTACTCTGCCGAACCCGGTCACCGACCGAGATGGGGAAATGGTCCAAAGCGATCCTCAGAATTGAGGAGGGACAAGCGCATTGTGGGGGCACCCCGGGTTAAGTTCATGAACACTAGGTAGGGGGGAGGCGGCAAGGGATGGCCCAGAACAAAGCATCATGAGGGAGCCAAAATCCTCGTCAGACCGGGTGAGCACGCCCTGCTGACGCCCAGGGGGGACCAAGAAGAAGCGGGGGCTGGAAGGAATAAAGGGTATAAGGACGAGGAGAGTGCGTTGAAATGGTCGCACATTAACACGGGAGGAGGGGGGGACACGCGCAAGCCGTCTCTGCAAAAATTTCAAAGAGAAGCCTTAGAACTAGTGACAGGGGAGACTCTATCGAAAAGGGAGAAAGCCGGCTCCTGGCCTCACACTGGTGGTGGAGTCAAGAAAGATTCACTAAAAGAGAGGGAAGAGATCTGGAAAAATACACATTTTGACGAGGATTTACATCAATGTCCATCCTCGGGCAGAGAGCCGACAAAGGAAAGAATGTGTGATGGGCCGTAAAAAAAGAGAAGGCGGATTGTCAAATCGGATCGAAAATGGAGAGCAAGAGGGAAAGGGGTCGTGAGTCTAATTTCATGTAATGCACGGGCTAAGAAAGAAAAACTCCTAAGGGAGAGGAATGGGAAGAGGGGCGTTTTCGCCGATATCGGACCAAGAAAACGAAGAGAGTCAAAAAACAAACAAGGTATTAGGAAGAGGAGAGGAGATCATAGGTGCAGAGAAGAGAAAGAACTCAAAAAGTTAGAAAACAAACGAGAAAATCAGAGGCGGAGCCGGCAGACAAAAAAGACGCGGGACGCGAGGGCATAATCTGCCAGAAACGACGCGCTTGGGTAGACACGAAAACGGCGATCTTTCCCTCACTCACTATGTATAAGGAGGGGGCGAAAATGCAAGAGGAGAAAAAAACCGAGGTAAAAAGGGGGGGGAGGGAAAATTGGTGTATTGCAATCACATCTCAGGCACCATCCCGCGGGGAAGTCTAGAGGGCCTTGTAAAAGAAAAAAAACCACGGAGACACCGGAGCGCTTTCGAAAGAAAGAAGTCAACGACGGGAAGTATGGGGGAAAAAGGTAAGGAGCAAGTTATTTGGGGAGGGGAAGCGGAGGCGGGGGTTACCCAGAAAAAACGGGAAGGGAGAAATTAACTCATTCGAAAAGATGCGCGCCAGGGAGGGAACAAAAAAACGGTCTCGCTGTGGAGGGGCTCTGTCAGAAAAAGGGCTGAGAAAACTCGTGAGGGGTTGATCAAGAAAAAGGGGGACTTTGGGAGTATTCCACACAGGCCTAAGCACCGCATGCGGGGGGCGACAAAGAAAGTGAACAAAAATAGCTGAAATCAAGAAATAAGAGAGGAGAAAGGGGATCTTTCAAGCGCGAAACCTGGCGGCAGGCGGAGGGAAATCTTAGGTTGATCTCTAAGCGGGGACAAAAGAATCGAAAAGGGTAAAAGCTCAAGGCGACGTTGAGGCTAACGCCAGGCGCAATGCGTCTCAGAACGTGAGCATGTGGGGAACAGGTAACAATCTCGAGGAAGAGGCGCGGGGGTGCCCGATTTGAAGAGACAGAAAAAAAAGAGGGGAGGGCGGAGGGTGAAAGACATGAAACGAATCGGTGTGCTTGAGAAGAACAGAAAAAAAGGTGATGGGGGGATGACTTCCGATTGTCAATTCAGAATAGGGGCCGAGGGACAGCTCCTCCGATCGGGGCGAGCCCCCAGAAGAAGGCTATCAAAAGAAGACTTAGGAAGTGGTCATAAAGCGCGCGATCGCAAGAACATAGAGGACCAACAAAAGGGGGACCAAGGAGGCGCGAAGCTCTTTCAACGGAAAGACAAGCCATAGCAGAAGTGGTTTCAAAAGGGGGGGAAGGAAACTCTAGGACGATAAGGAACACGAGGTGGTCTCAGAAGAGACGCGGGAAAGATTTCACGCTCCTACGAACCCAGAAGGAGGCGGGGAGAGCGACGCCAATGAAAAAAGGCGCGTGATGTTCGAAGAAAAAAGACGGCGCCGCGTCGGGCGCTTGTTAAAAATGAGTTTTGGGAAGGAGAGCTCAGACTTGCAACGAGCAAAGGGGAGGAACCGAAAAGGGAGAGGCGGGGACAGGACCGGCAGAGGAAGCCTGATGCCGTCGAGCCGAAAAGTCGCGAGAAAGCATCGCAAGAGGTAATGCTAAAAAACCAGCACAATGGCTCGAAGCCCTGTATAAAGCCAAACGCGAGAAGAGGAGGAGTATTTCCTGGATACCCTGCACATGAAGAGACCTGCCATCACTGAGGAGAAAGGGGGGGAAAAACGACACTACTTCATGGAAGGATCGATTTAACAGCACGCGATTACTGTGAATATTCAAGGCTAGAAAAAGGGGCGAAAAGTCGAGCTCTCTTTCTGCAAGGCGCCGCTAGTCGAAATAAGAAGGAAGGTGGGGAAAACTCTACAACGAGCGCAATCTCCACAAGAAGAACTAAAAAACTGACATAAGAGACTCGCGCTACGATGCAATATGGATTCTATAAGGGAAAGACCGAAAGGATCGCAAGCCTCCTCGATCGCATCAGGAACAGAAGAACGTGCAGCTGAGGCCCGAAACGAGAAGGAGGAACCGATTAAAAAAAGGGAGAGAGGGGGTCCACCGCCCTCGAGCGCCTGAGTGGAAGGAAGGCGGGGAAATTAGGCACTATTCAGAATTTGAAAGCGCGCCTACGCGGAGAACTGGATCTCTGGAGGAGGAAAAAGATCCGTCCTTGTCAACGTGCTTGGGCGGCGGTAAGCATCTGGATCCTGTTATTTCCGTCACGTTCGTCAAAAAAGGTATCGAATATAGTCAAGCGGAAAGAGATCGAGATGTCGAGCAGGGAGAGGGGAAGCAACCTAATGATATTTTCAAGGGAAAAAAGCAGCGGGAGCGCCGAAGGGGACTCAAAACGAGAGGGAGACTCACGAATAGGGCGCGCGGGGCGAGCCGCAGACCGTGGCAGTAAAGAATCAAAAAGGAGGCGAAAAACAGTGTTCGCGATCCAGAAATAACGGGGCGTTTGTTAGGGGACGATACGGGGTCGCGCGCCACCATGTAAACTCCACGAAGTGGGACATAGAAAGAAAGGACCGCCATGATTATTATAGAAAACCAGTGTAGGCGAGCGCAGGGAACGCTCAGATTTCTAGCTATAAAGTCGAAGTCGGGGGGCGAGCAAGGCGAGCACGCAGAAAGACACGTGCGAGAGGGGGGGAAAGAAAATGGGAGGGGATAGGTCTCGCAGTCGCAGCCCAGATCGGCATTCAAGCGTTCCTCGCGAATGAAAACCCAATAGGAGAGGAAGTAAGGGGAAGAGGATAATCGGGGAAAGACCAGGAAGAAGCAGAACACCCGCGGAGAGGGGGGGAAAGCCTAGATCGAGGTGTAAAGAAAAAAGATCTGGAAAATTCAGCACTCCCGCAAGGAAGTCCGGCCCGCGCACAAGCTCGCGCTTTTGAAACGAGACACAAAAAGAAAAGAGAGAGAAAAACAAAAAGGGGAGGAAGGAGAAAAGGAGATTGGCCAGTTTGCTGGGCCGGGAAAACAGCCTAGCGGTTTTGCGAACTGCTAAGACTTCGAAGCGGGGCTGAGGGGAAGATCTCGGCTGTTTTAACAAAGTCTCTATGGCAACAAAAGAAATAGACTATCTGGTGGAGGGATGAGGCTTCAGTGGCCGGGGAGGAGGTGCAATCAGACCTCGGTCTACGAATTTCGCAGGAGAAAAAAATCAGAAAAAGGAACTCATTAAGCGAATCGGGGGGGGGGCGCCGAACCCGCGCATATCCGCAGGTCTAAAAAAGACCGAAGGGAAGCGTGTCGGGAAGAAATTGAGAGAACCAGCCAACGACGGGAGAAACAGGGATGGACAACTCAAGGGAGGACTGGGAGAAGAACGACGGAGTGGGGAATCCTCATCCTAAGAGGGGCCTATTGCGTTCCAACGACGTGGGGGGAAGAAAAAAGTCTTCGAAAGTTGGGCTCTCGACCAAGGAACGGAAGCACCCGCAATCCAGATTTCGGGATCGAAAAGGGAAGGGTCAGAGGGGCGATGGAACTGGAAGACTCCGGCCGGGGGAAAGGATATTCGAGAGAGACCTCGGATTCGGATCCGAGGCGTAAAAGCACTTCGGGCTGTCGACTCGATGGCGGGGAAAGAGATGCGGCAGCTATAGAGTCGAGGAGACATGCTCGATCTCCCGCCGGGAAGATTCGGTCAGAGGGCGAACGTGGACAGAAAGGAAAGCCAAGGGTATCAATCTTATAAAGGAAATGCTCAAAGCCCGACAAACGAAGGAGAAAATCGACCAGAGAAAGAAGAATAAAACTCACGATGCTAAGCCCGACTGAGGGGCAAATACAGAGTAGAAGCCCTTTCAGAAACGTGTTCCACACCACTAAAGAGGAGGCAGAGGCTGGATCGCGTGTGGCGGGGCTTAAACGCCTTGGGGGGGAGGAAAGCAAAACCTCCGTGGGCGAATGCGAGAGGAGGGATGCGATCCTGCGGAAGTAGGGACTTTCAGGAAGAGGAACTGCTATCGGATCGGCAGCCGAAGAGCTGAGCTCGGAAGATGGGGGAAAACGGCATGTAGATCGGGAACTCGCCTGAGGAAAAAAGAAGGGGCGGCTGCTAGAGGAAAATACATAAAGCGTTCCAACAAGAGAGCGCCGAGCTGTTCGGGGTCATGGGCCGCCTTACTAGGGGAAGAGAGGAGCGGGCTGTTTCGACACGAAAGAAAAGACTGGGGTCAACGGGGGGGGTCAAAAACACGCATCATCGTGGACGCAAGACGAATTCTGCGGGAGGATTTAAAGAAAAAGTGAAAAAGAGGGGCCGAAGGATGAAGCATGACTCGAAACCGGGGGGGGGGGGATACAGAGCCCATTTCTAGGGCGATCTAGAGCTGTAAAAAAAGGCGGTTACGAGGGGCGCTTCTGATAAGAGAAGAAGGACCAGAAATCGGGCCGGCAGGCACAAGCCGTTCTAGACCAGAAAAGACAGGAGGAAGAAGGAAGTCGGTAGGCTCCTCCTCCCATCATGGAGGACACAAAAACGTCTGTGGGGGAGAGGTAGCGAAAAAAAAAAGAACCTTGGACCAAAAGACATTGCGCGCAGACAACCCGCCTCTTCTGGGGGAACAGGAAGCTTAAAAGTCTTTCCCTCCAATCAAGCGTCGAAGAAAAAGATAAAGGGAAAAGTAAGGGAGAGGGGACGGGGGGGACCGAAAAAAGCGGTCTAAAGTCTTTTTTCCGACCGCGGTGGAAAGCAAGGCCAGCGGGAACAGACTGTCGGTGAGAGCACAGGACGGGGGGGGCCGAGAGGAAAAGCGCTGATGACCAGCCCAGAGTCAGGGGTTGCCGACATCCCGCTGGAGGATAAACGGACCCCTAATAGGAATATATGAAGGGGGGGGAACCGCTGGCAAAAGACGGGTAATTACCATAATAAAAGGAACAGAATTCATCCTGGTCGAGGAAGAGCAATTGTCGAAACACAGATGGTCAGGGCCGACGAAGAGTGGGGCTCGAGCGAGGGAAAAAGCGTGAAAAACGAGAGGCATCGCGAGACGAAGGAGGAACAGGCGAACTCTCTAAGTAAACAGGAGAGGGGGAGGTGACTCTTAGGCAGACCCGAACGCAGTAAGGGGTTAACCGAAGTCAGGCCCCAAGCGCGTTTGTCGCGAGGGAATATAGTCGAAAGACGAAGACGCCGGGGGGGCAACGGGAACACTGGCGCGAACCGCGCGGGAAAAAACATGACCAAGCACGGGACTAATAGAGGGTGGAAGGATTGAAAGCCAAGGAGGTTCAACACGAGTTTTGTAGGATCCCCAGAAGGAGGGCTTCGCCTGGATGGCCCAGACACCTCTTCATGGGAGAACAAAGCACCAGGAATCTTCTCGGGGTGAGAAATTCCAGGATTGACCAAGCCAACAGCGCGACCGTTTCTTTGAAGGGCCGAAAAGGGGGATACTGCCCGGCTCCGTCGAATTGCGTTCAAAAAGGTCTCACTGGGGGGCCAAGGGGAAAAGGTCCCCAAAAAGGTCATGCCCTGGAGTTCGGAAAACAGTCACTTTTGCCCAAAAGCTAAACTGCCCGTGAAAGGGACGTCGACCGCGGGGGAACCCCAAATACTCTTGCCAAAAAAGCAAATCTAAAAGGCGCTCCCCGGGCCTCACAACCACTGGGGGGGTGGTTTGGCAAGCTTTCCAAAGAACTAACCACTTCAATAAAGGCATTTTGGGGGTTGAAAAAAAAAAGAGGGTTGGATTGGCAAAAGACAAAAAAACCGGTTGGGGGCAAAAAAATCCCTTGAAAGGAAAATTTTCCTCATCCTCTCGGAGCTCGTCAGAACGATCAATAGTGATAAATGGGAAACCAGTGAATAAGGGGGGGGCGGGGTGGTTTCCTATAAAGGCCGGGGGAAATAAGCGGAGTTTAGATCGGGGGGATTTCAGTGTCCGTTGGCCCTGCCTAGGCGAGCTTCAGGCAACGGCAGATGTAGGGGGACCCAAGGGGGTGTCCGATTTCCCTGCACACCTGATATCGGCGGTTCAAAACACCAAACAGATCCTTCTCAACTCCA